>Ga0209415_10008445_pt1 | contig 17867 bp, 13 predicted proteins | sample PeaSoiSIISIP2007_FD_187696 | JGI IMG/M metagenome (GOLD analysis project Ga0209415, IMG submission 187696) | Peat soil microbial communities from Weissenstadt, Germany - SII-SIP-2007 (SPAdes) (version 2) | ecosystem: Environmental > Terrestrial > Soil > Wetlands > Peat | place: Germany... | reverse complement strand
GCTCGTACTCGACGCCGATCGCGTCGCGGCCCAGATGGATCGCCTCGACGAGCGTCGTTCCGACTCCGCACATCGGGTCGGCAACGAGATCGCCAGGTTCGCTATACGCTGCGATCGCTCGTGCCGCGATAGCGGGGAGCATGCGCGCCGGATGGGTTCCCGACAGCGGCAGGTACCGACCTTCGCGCTGGGTGCGCGACGTCGACTGCGCGGTCGGCCAAATCGAGAGCGGGACGTCAGTGAGCACGGGCGGTTCCTTTCTTCGGGGCGGCCGCGGGCTTGAGGAGGACCACGAGGTCCTCATGGGCGACGAGGTGCGCTGGCTCTCCCTTGGCCCGTGCCTTTCGGACACTGGTCAGCTGCCAGAACGAAGGTCGGCCAACGAGCGCGCCGTCGCGAATCGCGACATGGAGCGCGATGACGTGCTGGAGGTAGGTGAAGCCGGCCTCTCGCGCGAGCGCGACCGTCAGCCCCGCGAGGTCGAGGGTGCGGCCACCTCGGCGAGTGTTCTTCGTGACGATGGCGAGCACACCGCCCGGCCGGAGTAGGTCGAAGCATCCGGCGTAGACGCGGCGCACCGCGTCCTCGTAGGCAGCGCCTCGGGCGTGGCCGAGATTCGCCCGCTTGGTCGAGTAGTTGCGGGTCTCGTCCGGGCACATCCGCTCGCCGGCGAGCCAGGCGGGCTTGTCGATGATGCCGGCGTCGCACGCGTACGGCGGCGAGGTGCAGACGAGATCGACGCGACCCTGTAGGTCTCCGGCGATCTCGTCGAGCGCGGTGGCATCCCCAAGTCGGAGCTCGACGAGCGGGCGCTGCTCGGGCGAAAGCACGTGTTCGACGTTCTTTGCGGCAAGGTCGAGCCAACGCGCTTCGAGCTCGACACCGACGGCGCGACGACCAAGCGCGGCGGCTTCGACGAGTGTCGTCCCGACGCCCGCCATGACGTCGGCGACTAATTGGCCGGGCTTTGAGTACTCGGCGACGATCCGCCGGGCGAGCTCTGGGAGCATCTTTCCCGGATGGCTCGTGCAGTCCGGGTGATAGCAACCGGCGCGCTGGTGCTGCGCCGTCGTTTGCGCCACCGGCCACAGAGCGAGCGGGACGGCCGGATGGGTTGGGGGCGGCTGGACGGTTCGGGTGGAGCGACTCTGCGTGGAGCGACTTCGGGTGGATGGAGTGGCCATGGGCTGCCCACGGCCGGAGTGCGTGCCACCTATCCAAATAAGGCCGAAGGGGTCGATTTTCCAAAAAAGCCGAAGTCGCGTGACGTTCGAGCAACACCTTCGGGGGTGACCTTGAGGTCCGGTCCGAGGTGGAGGTAGGTCCTCTGAGCAGGCAATCCGAAACTCAAGGAGGATGTCATGACCACAACAACGAATCCCGCCGAGGCGATCACATCGGCGCTTGGCGAGCACCCGGAGTCGAGCGCAGCGGAGCTGGCCGAGGTGGCCGGCATCGGCCGCTCGACCGCGAACAACTTCCTCGCCGCGCTCGAGCGAGCGGGCAAGGTCGTCCGGCGGCCCGGTGGCCACGAGGGCGGCCGACGCGTCTCCGATCGTTGGTCGCTCGCTACCGAGGCGTCGTCCGGCGACTCCGGGGGCGACGCCGCACCGACGGAAGGCGCTGTCGCCGCTACGACGCCGCCCAACGCGGAGACGTCGAGCCCCTCGGCCGATGCGACGGACAACGACGCTGAGGCCCCGAGCGCATCACGTCTCGGACGCGGCGAACTGTCGGGCCTCGTGCTCGACTACCTCACCGAGCACCGCGGGGACGCGATCGGGCCGAGCGCGATCGCGAAAGCCCTCGACCGTTCGTCCGGCGCCGTCGGCAACGCGTGTGAGCGGCTCACCGCAGCCGGCACGCTCCGGCGCACGAGCGACGCGCCCCGTCGCTACGCGGTGGCCTCGTGAGGGCCAGCGCACCTCCTCCCTACGTCACGATCGCCGGGCGCTTGGCCGCGCGTCCGGGGATCGGACGGGGGTGGTCGTAATGGCGATCTCAAAGGAGAACCGTGCGCTGAAGCGCCTCCTCGGCTGGCTTTCCGAAGGCGATTTCGAACTGATCGTCTGGCGCACCGAGGACGACACGCCCGTGATGGTGAGCGTCGTCGACATGGCCGCGTCGCCCCCGCACACCGTGACCGTGCGAGTGATGAACACCCAAGAGGGCGAGGAAACCTAAGCCTCGCGCCGACCGGTGCGGCCCGTAGTCGCGGGCTCCGCGAAAAACATCTGAACGGTCACCAGATGCTCCAACAGCGACCACCCGTCGCCCCAGCCGACTCCTTGGAGGAGCCGTGAGCTGGGGCGGCGCTCGTTCCTCCGACGCGTTCCTCCACGACTCCTCCGTGTCTGGAGGAGCCCTGGAGGAGCCTTTGACCAGGTCATTTGGAGGAATCGTGGAGGAGACGCCGAGGCCTGATGACAGCTCCGAATGAAAGGAGCTGTCATGGCGACAACACGAAATCACGATTCCTTCGACACCTTGGAAGCGGCCTTCGCGGTCCTTTGTGCCGAGCCGGGCCCGCTCGCACTCGAAGCCGGCGCGGTCGCGGGACTGCCGGAGCGAACCATCCCGCTCACCGAGCTGCGGGCGCTCTTGCTGCATCCCTCTACGCCCCACGACCTGCGCGACGCGACGCTCGGCGAGCTGTTGCGGCGTGCCCAGGCCGAGGGTGGCCGCTGGACCGTCGGCCTCGCCGGTGTCGTGCTCTACGGCCTTCGCCGCGCAGTCGCCCCGCTCATCGCGGTCTGTCCCGACAGCGCCGCCGACGTCGAAGCCGAGGCGATCGCGGGACTGCTGGAGGCGTTCGCGACGACGAACTCGTCCCGCTCTCGCCTCGCGTCTCGGCTCACGTGGCTGGCGCGCAACCGGGCGAAGGAGCTCGTCGTGCGCGAGTTCGCAGAGAGCGCGGCACGGCCCTTCCACGACCTGACGAGCGCAGCGCCGTCGTGGTCCGACCATCACCCCGATCTGGTGCTCATGAAGGCGGTCATCACCGGCGTGCTCGAGCCGGAGAACGCCGCGCTCGTTGGCGAGACGCGACTCGGGGAGATGACGGTTCCTGAGGCCGCGCGTCGCCTCGGCATCAACGTGAAGCTCGCCTACGAACGGCGCCGCCAGTCCGAGAAGAAGTTGAAGGCCTGGATCAATTCTCCCGACTACGAGCCGGGATTTTTGGAAAATCGGCCCAATTCTCCTTATTTGGTTCGTAGAGGTCGGCCTCGGCTCGGACGGACGACGGACCGGCGGTCGGCGGCGTGCCAACAGCCATCGGACCCGAGGAGGTGATCGATGCCCTATCCGGTCCGCGCCCACCGCCGGGGTCGACCTCGAACGAACGAACCGCGCCACCGTGCACGGCACCACATCCGAACAACGAAGGAGGACGCCACGTCACCACACCACGAAGCACCGAGTTCCGAACAGCCGAGTCGCGGATCGCCGCACGACAGCCAACCGAGGCACGGACGGCTCAGACTCCGACGAGGGAGCGCTCCGTCGCAGCGCGTCGAGCTCGCCGGTCGACTCGTGGCAAGTTGTGCCGGCGCGCTCGTCCTCGCCGGAGCGATCGCCTCGCCCGCGTTCGCGGCGACGACCGCGACGAGCCTCACATCGCTCATCTCCAACCTCACCGGCTGGCTCGTCGGCCTGCTTGCCGGCGTGGCGACGCTCTTTCTCACCCTCGGAGGGATCCGCTACCTGACGGCGGGCGGCGACCCGGGACAGGTCGAGAAGGCGAAGGTCGCGCTCAAGTCCGCCGCCGTCGGCTACGCGCTCGCGGCACTCGCCCCGCTGCTCGTCTCGATCCTCGCCTCGCTCGTCTCGTGAGCGACCGTCCCCGCGTCACCCGACGCGTCGTGCTGCTCGCGATCGGAGCGTTGGTGCTCCTCATCGCCATGCTCGGCCTGGCGCGACCCGTCGGCGCGAGCACGAACGCCACCACTTCGACGACGATCGGGTCGAGCACGACGTCGACGACCCTGCCGAGCTCGCTCACCCCGACGCCCATCCAGGTCGGCCCGACCACCGCTACGACGGTTCCGGCTTCGGGAAGCGGCGGCACGGTGACTTCCGGCGGCAACCCCTCGCCCGGGTTCTTCGACATCACCGGTCACATCGAAGCCGCGATCGACAACTGGTTCCAAAGCGTCGTCACCGACGCGCTCAATCCCGTGCTCACCGTCCTCGGCACCACGCTCCTCGCGACACCGAACGTCACCGCGCAGAGTCGCGTCGGCGAACTGTGGAGGATGACGGCCGGCATCGCGGACTCCCTCCTCGTGCTTTTCGTGCTCGTCGGCGGCGCGATCGTGATGGCGCACGAGACGCTGCAGACGCGCACCGCACTGAAGAACGTCCTGCCACGCATCGTCGTCGCGGCGGTCGCGATCAATGCCAGCCTCGGACTCGCCGGGCTGTTGATCACGACGGCCGACGCGCTCTCCGAGGCGCTCCTCGGCCAAGGCGTCGGTCCCAGCCAGGCGGCGGTGGTGCTGCGCCAGCTCGTCCTTGGATCGCTCGTCGGTGGCGGGATCTTCCTCGTGCTGATCGGTGCGGTGATCGCCGTGCTCGCGATCGTCCTCCTCGGCACCTACGTCGTGCGGCTCGCCCTCGTCATCGTGCTCGTCGTCGCCGCGCCGATCGCACTCCTCTGTCACGCCCTTCCCCAGACCGAAGGGCTCGCGCACCTGTGGTGGCGCGCGTTCTCCGGCGTGCTGCTCGTCCAAGTCGCGCAGTCGCTCGTGCTCATCACCGCGCTGCGCGTCTTCCTCGCGACGGGCGGGCCGCAGAGCCTCGGCATCGCCTCGACCGGCGGCTTCGTCGACCTACTCGTCGCGGCGTGTCTGTGCTGGCTGCTCGTGAAGATCCCCTCCTGGGTCAGCCGCCACGTCTTCTCCGGATCGCGCAGTCGTGGCGGTGTCGGACGCGTCGTGCGCGATGTCGTGGTCTACAAGGGCGCCCGCTCGCTCCTGGCCGGAGTCGGCAAGTGAGCGCCCTTTCCGGCAACGGAGATGCGGAGCGGGCGCGACGGAGCGTGCGCATCCCCGCCGATGTCGAACGTGACGACCGTCTGCTCGGGAACCTAACGGCGCGCCAGCTCGCGATCTTTGCCGTCGCTGCCGTCGTGCTCTGGATCACCTACACCGCGACCCGCCACGTCATCCCGATCGCCGCCTTCGCCGCGTTCGCGTTCCCGACCGGCGCACTCGCCGCGCTGCTCGCGCTCGGGCGCTCCGACGGGCTCTCCGGTGATCGCCTCGCCACGGCAGCCTGGCGCCACCTGCGTTCGCCGCGACGGCTCGTGCCCGCTCCGGACGGCGTGCCAGCCGTGCCGAAGTTCGTCGAAATCGATCCCGGACCGAGCCCGGCACCGCTTCGCTTGCCCGTCGCCGGGGTCCGCGCCGACGGTCTCGTCGATCTCGGCGACGAAGGTCTCGCGGTGATCTGCCGGGCCAGCTCGGTCACCTTCTCGCTCCGCACGCCGACCGAGCAGGAGGCGCTCGTCGCCGGGTTCGCACGCTTCCTGAACTCGCTCACCGAGCCCGTCCAACTCCTCGTGCACGCCGAGCCCGTCGATCTCGCTCCCATGATCGGGAACCTGCTCAAGAAGGCACCGGGGCTTCCGCATCCCGGTCTCGAAGCCGGTGCCCGCGAACACGCGGCGTTCCTCGCCGAGCTCGGCGCAGGTCGCACGCTGCTCCGTCGCGACGTTCTCGTCGTGCTGCGCCAACCCTCCGGCGAGCACGGGCCCGAACGCCTCCGTCGGCGCGCCGAGGAAGCGACGAGCGCCCTCGCCGCGGCGGGCGTCGTGCTCAGCGTCCTCGACGAGCACGGGGCACTCGACTGCCTCGTTCGGGCACTCGACCCGACGCACGCGCCGCTCGGATCGGCACTGGCCGCGCCGAGCGCCGTCATCACGACTGGAGAACACCGTTGACCACACTCCGAACTGCCACGTCAGAACAGACCGCGCCGAAGCGCCGCCGCCTTTTCGCACATTCGGGCGAGCGCGGCACGACGCCATTCGGACCCGACGCGGTCGAGGTCCGTCCCCGCTCGCTTCGCCTCGGCGAGGAGCACTGCGCCACGTTCGTCGTCACCGGCTACCCGCGCGAGGTCGGCCTCGGTTGGCTGGAGCCGCTCGCCACCCATCCCGGGCGGCTCGACGTTGCCGTCCACGTGGAGCCGGTCGCCGCACAGCTCGCCGCCGAGCGTCTCCGACGCCAGCTCGCGCGGCTCGAATCGGGCCGTCGCGTCGACGCGGCGAAAGGACGGCTGCCCGATCCCGACGTCGAAGTCGCCGCCGACGACGCGCGTGAGCTCGCCACCGGGCTCGCTCGCGGCGAACAGCGGCTCTTTCGCGTCGGGCTCGTGCTCACGGTCCATGCGCCAAGCGAGGAGGCACTGCGCGACGAAGCCAACCGCGTCCGCGCGCTCGCGTCCTCGCTCCTCCTCGACACCCAGCCGGCGACGTGGCGCGCGCTCCAGGGGTGGGTCTCGACGCTGCCGCTCGGCATCGACGCGCTCGGGTCGCGCCGCAGCTTCGACACCGCTGCGCTGTCCGCCGCCTACCCCTTCGCCTCGGCGGAGCTGTCCACGACCTCCGGTGTCCTCTACGGCACCGCGGCACGCGGTGCCGGCCTCGTCTGCTGGGACCGCTTCGCGTGTGACAACTACAACTCGGTCATCCTCGCCCGCTCCGGCGCGGGCAAGTCCTACCTCGCGAAGCTCGAGGCGCTCCGCTCGCTCTATCGCGGCATCGAGGTCGCGGTCGTCGATCCCGAGGATGAGTACCGCCGACTCGCAGAGGCCGTCGGCGGCGCCTACGTCCACCTCGGCGCGCCGGGCGTGCGGATCAACCCGTTCGATCTCCGACCCGCAGGCACTACCGTCACCGAAGCTGACAGCGACGACGCACTTGTCCGCCAGGCGCTGTTGATCCACGGTCTCGTCGCGGTGCTCCTCGGCGAGCCGGTCGACGCGGCGACAAAGCCGGCACTCGACCGCGCGATCCTCGCCGCCTATGCCTCGGTCGGCATCACCGCCGATCCACGCACCCACGGCCGGCCCGCGCCGCTGCTCGCCGATCTCGAGCGGGCGCTTCGTAGTGATCCCGAGGACGCCGCGCAGAGCCTCGCCGCGCGGCTCACGCCGTTCACCGTCGGTAGCCACAAGAGCCTCTTTGACGGGCCGACGACGACGCGCCCGGAGGGCCATCTCGTCGTCTTTTCGCTGCGCGACCTTCCCGACGAGCTGAAGGCCGCGGGAACGCTCCTCACCTTGGCCGCGATCTGGCGACGGGTCAGCGACCCGCGCAGTCGTCGTCGTCGCCTCGTCGTCGTCGACGAGGCGTGGCTGTTGATGCGCGAGCCGGAGGGCGCGCGGTTCTTGTTCCGCATGGCGAAGTCCTCGCGCAAGTACTGGTGCGGGCTCACCGTCGTCACCCAGGATGCGGCCGACCTGCTCGGAAGCCCGCTCGGCCAGGCGATCGTCGCCAACGCCGCGACCCAGATCCTCCTTCGCCAGGCACCGCAGGCGATCGACGCGCTCGGCGCGGCGTTCCACCTCTCCGACGGCGAGCGCGCCTACCTGCTCGGCGCCACAAAGGGGGAAGGCCTCCTCGCGAGCGGATCAGACCGCGTCGCGTTCACTGCGCTCGCCAGTCCGAACGAGCACCGCTGGTGCACCTCGGATCCCGCCGAGCTTGCCGCCGAGGAGCCCGACCTGTGACGCGCCCGCGCGCGCTCACACCCAACCCCACTCGAACAGGCCCAAAACCCCCTCGAAAAAAAGGAGCCCGATGAGCACATCGGCAACGACCGCTGACCCCACGACACCGAGCATTCCGCGCGGCCCGCTGGCGCGCTACCTCGCGCATCCGGGCGCGACGACGAGCGCCGTGGCGCACCACCTCGAACACGTCCTCGCGAGCATCGGCCTCCACTTCGGGCCGATCATCCTCGGCCTCGCGCTCGTCGGTGGCGTCGCGCTCGGCGTGTTGCGTCGGCGCGAGGCGGCCCGCATGACCGACGGCGCACGGCTCGTCCGCGTCCTCGCGCCGCCCGAGGTCGACCCGGAAGGCGCGGCGACGCTCTGGTCGAACCTCGTCGCGCTGCTCCGCCCGGCGTGGCGCCGAGCGCTCGGTGGACAGCCACATCTCGGCTTCGAGCTCCGTGCCGATCGCGCCGGGCTCACGATCGCGATCTGGGTGCCCGGCACCGTCCCGCCCGGCCTCGTCGAGCGAGCGGTCGAAGCCGCATGGCCCGGCGCGCGCACCGATACCGTCGCGCCGAGCGCACCGCTGCCCGGCGGAGGTCTCGTTACCGGCGGCGCACTCAGCTTCGCCGTCGCCGAGTGCTATCCGCTGCGCACCGAGCACCGCGTGGATCCGCTGCGGCCACTGCTCGGTGCACTGGCCGGCGCGGGCGAAGAGGATGCGGCCTGCGTCCAGTTGCTCGCCCGTCCGGTGACGGGACGGCGGCTCGGCGCATTGCAGCGTGCCGCGACCAAGCGTCGCAACGGTCGTCCGACGAGCCACGTCGCCGCCCTGCTCGACCTGTTGACCCCCGGTCACAGCTCGACGCGCAGCACCGCGGCTACCACCGTCGACCCGACGCGCAGCGACGACGTCGCGGCGATCCTGGACAAGGCCGCCCAGCCCTGCTGGGCGATCGCGCTCCGCTACGGCGTCTCGACCACCGACGTCACTCCCGCGGCCAAGGCGCGCCTTCGCGGACGAGCACATGCGATCGCCGCGGCATTCGCGATCTTCGCCGGCCGCAACCGCTTCGACCGCCATCGTCTGCGCCACGTCGCGACCGTGCTGAACGCCCGACGCTTCGGACGCGGCAACCTCGTCTCGGTCGGTGAGCTCGCTGCGCTCGCGCACCTGCCGACCGACGACGCTGTGCCGGGTCTGCGACGTGCCGGTGCGAAAGCCGTCGCCCCACCGCCCGAGGTCGCGGCGCTTGCCGACGACAGGGTGAGCGACGAAGGAGCCCCGCGAGCGAGCGCAGCGAAGGCGCTCGGCGTCGCCGAGGGCGGGAGCCGACGTGAGATCCGCCTCGCGGTCGCCGATGCCCGCCAGCACCTCCACGTCATGGGGGCGACCGGATCGGGAAAGTCGACGCTGCTCTGCAACCTGGCACTGGAGGACATCGCCTCGGGTCGAGGCACCGTCGTCATCGACCCCAAGGGCGACCTCGTCACCGATCTGTTAGCCCGCATTCCCGCCGGTGCGGAGGAGCGACTCGTGCTCATCGATCCGGAAGAGGACGAAACACCGCCGGTTCTCAACGTGCTCGCCGGACCGGACCCCGATCTCGTCGTCGACAACGTCGTCGGGATCTTCCGCTCCATCTTCGAGGCCTACTGGGGGCCGCGCACCGACGACGTGCTGCGCGCCGCGTGCTTGACGTTGCTCCGAGCGAAGAGTGCCGGTCCGGCGAGCCTCGCGGACGTCCCGCGCCTCCTCTCCGACGACAAGTTCCGTGCACCCCTTGCCGCGGCGGTCGCCGACGACGAGGTCGGTCTCGGGGGCTTTTGGAGTTGGTACGACGCGCTCGGCGAGGCGAGTCGCGCGCAGGTGATCGGCCCCGTGATGAACAAGCTGCGCGCCTTTTTGCTCCGCGACTTCGTTCGCCACGTCGTTGGCCGTCCCCAGTCGAGCTTCGACATGGGCGAAGTGCTCGACGGCGGCATCTGTCTCGTGCGGATCCCGAAGGGCGTGCTTGGCGACGAGACCGCGAAGCTGCTCGGCAGCTTCGTCGTCGCGAAGGTCTGGCAGGCCGCGACGCACCGCGCCCGCCTCGGCCAGGCAGCGCGCGTCGACTCCGCTCTCTACGTCGACGAGTGTCAGAACTTCCTCCACCTCCCGCGCAGCTTCGAGGAGATGCTCGCCGAAGCGCGGGGATTTCGCCTTTCGATGGTGCTCGCGCACCAGCACCTCGCACAGCTCCCGCGCGACCTGCGGGACGCGGTGAGCGCGAACGCCCGCACGAAGCTGTGGTTCTCGATGAGCCCGGAGGACGCGCACTCCTCCGCCCGCCATGTCGCACCGGAACTCTCCGAGCACGACCTCGCCCACCTCGGCGCCTACCAAGTCGCCGCCCGACTGCTTGTCGACGGCGAGGAGACGCCGGCCTTCACGCTTCGGACGCGCCCCGCGCCGCCCGAGTGGCCCGAGCGTGCGGCCGAGGTGCGAAAGGCCGCCCGCGCTGCCTACGGCAGGCCGGTCGAGCGCAATCGGCGTCTGCAGGTCGATACACCACCCGCGGAAATGGATCCCGGCGGCGAGCGATGAGCGACAGATCGCCAACGAGCCCGCTCATCACGTGTCAGGGATCGTTTGAGGGATCGTCTCAGGCCTCGTCTCAGGGATCGTCCGTGCAGACGATCCGGTCACTTTCGCCAAACTCGCACGTCAACGCTCCTCCAGGGGGATCGTCGCGAGAGGCCGACATAAGGGGGAGGAAGGCTTCGTGTCCGATCTGAGCGGCAGTGCCGCTCGTCGCGGCGATAGTCGCGACTCGGATCTCACCTCGTTGGACAGCTCCCGCGCTCGCGTAGAAGTCCATCACGGTCCGAACAGGATCGATCGTCTCTACGACCTCGCTATGCGGATTACGGAACGCGATCGTGCGATCTGTCGACTGCTCTACGAGCACCGAGTGCTCAGCACTCCACAGCTCACCGAGGTCGCCTTCTCCTCGGTCCGTAAAGCACAAGAACGGCTCTCGCTCCTCTATGCCCTGGAGGCAGTCGACCGCTTCCGACGTCGGTCGTGGTCAGGAACGGGACCCTTCCACTTCACCCTCGGTCGTGCAGGAGCTGAGGTCGTCGCAGCCGAACGCGGCATCACCGTCGCCGAGCTCGGGTGGCAACGGGCAACGACGACCGCACTCGCGACGAGCGGCCAGCTCGCCCACCTCGTCGGCTGCAACGGCGTCTTCACCTCGCTCATTGCCACCGCTCGCAAGCAGCCCGGCGCCTCGCTCGAGGAGTGGTGGTCCGCTCACCGCTGTGCCGCAGCCTGGGGCAACGCCACCCGTCCCGACGGCTACGGCATCTACGTCGAAGGCGACGTCCGCCTTCCGTTCCTCCTCGAGTACGACACCGGCTCGGAGACGCTCGCTCGCCTCGCCGGCAAGCTCACCGGTTACGCGGCGCTCGCCCGGGCGGTCGAACATCCGACCTGGGTCTGCTTCTGCTTCCTGACTGCAGCCCGCGAAGCCTCCGCCCGCCAGGTCCTCGTCCATCCCGAGGTCCCGGTCGCGACGGCGGTCGTCAGCCCGGACAGCGGCCCCGGTGGCCCCGTGTGGCTTGCGATCGGCGACGTCGGGCCACGGCTGCGGCTCGTCGATCTCGGCCACCCGGGCCGCGCCCTCGGGCAGCAACCTCCCCGCAGGTGAACTGCACCTCGCTCCTCACGCGCCTTGGCATCGCTGGCGCAGGACTCGTCCTCCTTGTCGTACTGGTGGCGGGCGCGGCGGGCGCCGGTATCGCCTCCCTCCTCGGCGGCGGTGACGAGACTCCGAGCGCGGCCGCAACCACGACGGTTCCCCCGGCGATGCTCGCCCTCTACCAACAGGCCGCGACGACCTGCCCGGGCCTGCCTTGGATGGTGCTCGCCGCGATCGGGACGATCGAGTCGGACAACGGCGAGTCCGCTGCTCCTGGCATTCAGTCCGGCGCGAACGCGGCCGGCGCGGAAGGTCCGATGCAGTTCGAGCCGGCAACCTTCGCCGAATACGACGAGCCGGTTCCGCCGGGTGGCGCGGATTCGCCCAGCCCGTATGACGCGACGGACGCCGTGTACGCGGCGGCGCGCGAACTCTGCGCGAACGGAGCGCGCGATGGTGCCGACCTCGAGGCGGCGATCTTCTCCTATAACCACTCCGAGGCTTACGTGACCGAGGTCCTCGCCCTCGCGCCGGTCCTCGGCGAGACGAATGCAGAGATCCTCGCGGCAGGAACCGCGCCGGGCGCCGCCCTCGACTGGGCACTCGCGCAGGTCGGGACTCCATATATATGGGGTGGCGAGACGCCGGGCGTCGGTTTCGACTGCTCGGGCCTCGTCCAGGCGGCCTACACAGCGGCAGGCGTCCCGCTTCCTCGCACCGCGCAGGCGCAGTACGACGCGACGACACCGATCTCTCCAGGCGACCCCGTCGAAGCGGGCGACCTCGTGTTCTTTGGGAGCGGACCAACCGACATCACCCACGTCGGCATCGCGCTCGGCAGCGGTGCGATGGTCGACGCGCCCGACACCAGTGCCGACGTCCGAGTCGAGCCGTATGGGGGGTGGACGGACTACGTCGGGGCGACTGCGGTCGCGTCGTGACACGGGTCGGTCCCGTGATCAAGGGCAGTCGCCAGATCACCACGGGTCGGCCGACGTCCTCTCACGACCGCGTCGACTTGGCCCGCAGCCACCACCGGGTCGTCGTGCTCCCAGACCGCTATCAGGATCCAGTCCGTCTCCCGGAGGAACCTCTCGGTCTCGGCGTCTCTCTCGACGTTCCGAGCGAGCTTGGATGACCACCAGGCGGCGTTCGCCTGAGGGGCGGTGCCGTGCGTCGGGCAAGCGTGCCAAAAGCATCCTCGAACTTCGATCGCCACGCGAACCGCTGGAAACGCGACGTCTACCGTCCGTCGGATACCGGCAACGGGACGGTAGTGGACCCGGTAGCGAAGCCCCCGGGCGTGGAGCGCCCGCCGCAGGGCCATCTCCGGGCCGGTGTCGCGGGTGGCCTGCCGCTTCATCCGCGAGCTGACCGCCACGGATGAAGCGCCCGGCTGACCGTGCCGAACTATCGAGCCGCTCACACCTCGTCGTCCCGGTTCAAGCGTTCTTCACCTTCGACAAACTCGAGGTGCTTGTCGATGTGACAGCCGGGGTGCATACTTTGGGCACGCCAAGAGGTTGGCACGGGAGGACTGCGACGTGGACACCGGTCCACGTTCCCCCGGGTCACGAAGACGGCGATGAGGTATCAAGATGCACACCACCCCTATGGGGCCGGCGTGGGACGGCGTCATTGCCTCCCGTGCCGTGCCAGGCCTCTCCACTTGTCTGGAAGAGGGTCGTCTGACCTACGGCACCTCCTCGGTGCCTTCCTGTTCGCTGGATCTCGAAACGCTCCGCGTCATCGAGGACGCGACCGCCCACGGTCGGCCCGTCGTGCTCTGTCCGGCCGACCCGCTGCTGGCACTCGCCGCACTCATCCCTGCGGCAGTACACATCGCAAGCATGACTGCCGCCCGGCTCGAGCGCCGTGTCTACCAGGGCAGCGCGCTCCGGGTCGCGGTCGTCACCTCCGACTACCGCATGCGGAGTCTCTACCGATCGCTCGGCGTGCGACCTCGACCAACCGCTACGAGCGTCCCGATGCGCGACGTCGTCCCGGCGGCGACGGTCGGACCGGACGGTTCGCTCCACGTAACAGCGAATGGTGCCGGCACCTACTGGTCCACTGCCTTCACGAGGTCCGTGGCCGAGGCGCAGGCGCTGCCGAATGTGGATCTGCTCGTCGTCGACCTTCCCGCGCCTGACGCCGAGGCGGTATTACAAGCAGGAGTCGTCCCCGCTGTGGTCGTGGCGCGCGACCCCTCCGACCCAATGGTCGATCAGCTCGCTCGGACCCTGCCCGTCTTCGTCTGGGACATGGCCGACCTGCCAGGGCGAACCGACCTCACACCGCGCCTCGCAGCACGCGCGACCGGTGAGGGGTGTGTCGTCGCCGGTGTGGTCGACTCGGCAGTGTGTGAGAACGCCGGCCTCTTCTGGCAGGACATCGGACCCCTTGCGCAGCTGGCGCGGCGCTCAGTCGTCGGACGTCAACTCGCGCGCGAGGCGTTCGGCATCTTCCACGACGCTCTCGGACTAGCCCTCCCGATCGAGCGATTCGAGGCGTACTCGGGTACGAAGTTCACCGTCCGCCTTCGAGACGTGGCGGCGGCAGCGAGGGCGGTCAAGGGGGATCTCGGAGATCTCTACCTGCCGATGGTGGCGACGGAGCTCGGCGACCTTCTCGCGGCACTCGGTGGGGAACCGGCGAAGCACAACTCGCTTCGACGACTCCTCGCAGCCCATGTCGACGACGGTGATTCCGTCCTTCTCGTCGCGAGGACCGCTGGCCTGGGGCGCGCCTACCGGGAGTGGATCGAGGACGTCGGCCTCGACGATGTCCGCGTGGTCCCGATCGACCGACTCGCCGAGGTCCAGCCCGCCGACGTCGCAGTGCTCACCGGCCTGGCCCCGCGATGGGCTCGATGGGTTTATAGGTCAGGGGTCGGCCGGCGCATCGAGATCCTCGCGTACGCGACGCCGAACGGCGAGAAGTCACTGACCGGCTTCACCGAGGTGGCGGCCGCACAGGGGGCCATCGCCCGACAAATGGCTGCGGCGACCTGGTTGAGTGACGGCCCGCAGCGGGCGATTGCCGTGGCGAGACTGGCCGGAGCAATCATCCCCCTTCCGTCACGCCCGACGACGACGGTGATCGTGGCGAGCACGCCCGTTCCGGACGAGCCGGACGAGCCGCCCGGTCTCTGGACCGAGGCGCAGTGGTTCTCCGCCCCCGACCCGGAGCGAGGGCGTTTCGATACCCGGGACGGCGCGGCCGCGGAAGCAGTACGCGTCGAGCTCGAAGGCGGTCGCTGGGCGTTGTTCCGTCTCGACGGGACGGTGGCGAGATGGAGGGCGCACAGCAACGTGGTCGACGAGGCTCATCCTGTCTCGCGCCTCCAAGTGGGTGACCAGTTGGTCTTCGTCGACGGAGACGGCCACAAGCACCTCATGGAGAAGGTTCTCGAGGTGGCGGAGGCCATCCCGGCGCTTGCGGTCGCCGCGGCATGGGTGGCCCACTGGCGCGAGGTGCTCTACGCCGCGTGGCAGAGCGCCGGCTCCTACGTCGAGCTCACCCGCGGTCTCGAGGCGCACGGCTGCACCGTCCAGGCGCAGACGGTCCGGTTGTGGGTGATCGGTATGACGCTCGGACCCGACGATCCCGAGGACATCCGCCGACTCGGGGAGCTGCGCGAGGATTCGGCGCTGCGCGATCACCACCTCGACGTCGATGGCGCCCTGCGCGTCCTGCGCGGTGCGCACGTGCGGCTCGGCCAGCGCGTCGCCCGGCTCGCACGTCGAGTCGGACCAGGGGCGTCCAACGAACCGGATCCCGACGCCTACCTGGACGAGAGAAGCGGTCTCACCGCGGCGGACTTCGCCCACGCGGTGGAAGTACTGACGGTCCGCGGAATCGCACCTGCCGGCGTCGTGCCGGCGAGCGTCCTCGGACGACTGAACGAATCGGAGGACGAACTGTGACTGAGCCCTACACCCCGAGCCTCGCCGAGCAGGGGGCGATGGTGGCCTACCTCACCGACGCGGTGATCGATGACGCGACCGGCGTATCCGACGGCGACCGGTGCAAAGGCGAGCCACCTTCTGCCCGCTACTACCTCGCGACCCTGGCCCCGTCGGACCTCGACCTCGCCGCGAGCACCACGCGCCGCGGCCGTGAGACACCCTCATCGCTCGGCTTCGAGTTCGAGGTCGCCGACACCGGTTCTGTACCCCTCAAGGTGTCGGCGACCGCGAGCTGCTACTACCGGGTGCTGCCCAGTTTCGAGGAACAGCTCGACTACGACGGCCCGGAGGAGGGCATCACCAGGGACGGCTATCGGCTGGCCCCGGTCTTTCGGAGGCTGCCGGTCGAGATTGGCGAGCTCGAGTTCCGGGTCGGCGCCGATGCGACCGGGATCGTCGAGATCGGCCGGGAGTCGTTCGCAGCAGCCTTCGACGGCGCGCAGGCCGCCATCGCGGGTGACCCATGGGTGGACCGCAGGGAGGGCGAGGAACGACACGAGCGGTTCATACCCGGTGACGCGCTGCACTCGCCTGAGGCGTTCGCCGCGTGGCTCGCGGCACTACCGGGCGACCCGGTCGTTCCCGATTGGTCGGCCGGGATAACCGTGTTCACCCGCAGGACCCGAGGCGGTACGCGGGTGATGGTGACCGTCGAGAACCGATCAGATGATCCGACCGTGGCGGCAACCGGGCGGCGCGCCGCCGAAGGCGATCGACGCCACGACGACGCGCGGGACCACTTTCTGTTCCGCGTCCAACTTCAGGTGAGTGGTACCGCTGGCGTGATCCGTCCCATCCGGATGAACCTCGGACCCGACGCCTATCGCTACGACCCCGAGCTTCACGCCTACGCGACCAACTGTGGCGTTCACGCCGGCTACGACGACGCCGATCACATCGTCAGACTGACGTCGGCGCCGGCCCCGATCCACCAGACGTTCCGACCGCGCGAGACCGACCATCCAAGCACGGCGTTTGCCCGTCTCGCGGCCGAGCCTCTCGAGGCGCTCCATGTCCTCCTCGCGGACCTGCGGGCCTATCGAGACCATTCCGACTGGGACGCGACAGGCCTGCCCTCCGACCTGGCAGAGCGCAAGGGGCAGGACAGGGCGATGTTCGATGCGGAGGTGGCGCGTTTCGAGGATGGTCTGCGCTGGCTCGAAAGTGATCCCCGGCTGTTGCTCGCGTTCCGCCTCGTCAATCGGACCATGATCCGAGCCGGTGAGCTCAGCAAGAAACGGCATCCGGGATGGCGCCTCTTCCAGCTCGTGTTTATCGTGAGCCAGCTCTCTTCCCTGGCATGGCGTGAGCACGACCCTGCGGAATTCATGCCAGGACTGTGGGGCGACCCCGACGACGGCGACCCGACAGCGGCCGCGACCGTGTTGTGGTATCCGACCGGCGGCGGCAAGACCGAGGCCTACCTCGGCCTCATCGTTTGTGCGCTGTTCTTCGACAGGGCGAGGGGCAAGAAGGTGGGCGTCACGGCGTGGTGCCGCTTCCCCCTTCGACTCCTCACACTGCAGCAGACCCAACGTCAGCTCCAGGTGATCGCCGCCGCGGATCAGGTCCGCGAAGAGTGTGAGGCCGATCTGCGCGCGGCCGGTGGGCATCAAGGCGATCGTTTCGTCCTTGGCTTCTTCGCCGGCGAGGCGAACACGCCGAACAGCCTCAGCCGCGACCAGAGCGTGCTCGATCGACTGATCACCGATCCGGCGCGTCGGCGGGCGGTCCGTGTCGCCGACGAGTGCCCGTACTGCGGCGAACGGGCCGTGGAGGTCTTGCCGCCCGACCCTGCGGAACTCCGCCTGGTGCACGCCTGCCGGGCGTGTGGGGAAGAGCTGCCCCTCATAGTTGTCGACACCGAGCTCTACCGATACCTGCCCTCGGTGGTGGTCGGGACCATCGACAAGCTGGCGACGATCGGGTTGTCGGACCGGTTCGGCGCGCTTCTCGGCGACGTCGACTGCTGGTGTCCGGAACACGGGTACGGCCGTGGGGGCAAATGCCACGAACGACGGGCCAAGGGACACTCGCGGACACCGCCCCAGCCCCTGACGGCGCCGCTTTACGACGTCTCCCCGACACTCGAGGTCATCGACGAGCTGCATATGGTGCGTGAAGAGCTCGGGGCGTTCGCCGGCCACTACGAGGGCATCCTCGCTGTGGTCCAGCAGGATCTCACCCCGCGACAACGACCCGACGGACGGTCGTTGCGAATGAAGGTGGTGGCCACGACGGCGACCATCCGCGGCGAGGACCGCCAATGCGACCACCTGTTCGGGCTGCGTTCCGTCGTGGTCCCTCTTCCGGGACCGACGACGGAAGGATCCTTCTACTGGACCCTCGACCGGACGTCGCCGCTCCGTCGATTCGTCGGAATCCTCCCCAACCGGGCGACCGCCGAGATGACGTTGGTCCGCATCCTGACCTCGGCCCACAGCGCTATCCGGCGCCTGCAGAACGGCACCGCGTCGTTTCCGGAGGG
>Ga0209415_10008444_pt1 | contig 17868 bp, 15 predicted proteins | sample PeaSoiSIISIP2007_FD_187696 | JGI IMG/M metagenome (GOLD analysis project Ga0209415, IMG submission 187696) | Peat soil microbial communities from Weissenstadt, Germany - SII-SIP-2007 (SPAdes) (version 2) | ecosystem: Environmental > Terrestrial > Soil > Wetlands > Peat | place: Germany... | reverse complement strand
GCCGACATTGAGACATCGACGGCGCGAGCGCATCGGGAGTGCTCCGTCGCCGCCGTGCGGAGGACTACGGATGCCGCTGCACGGGCCGCCGCGACTATGCTCAGCCGATGGCGGCGGCGGGCGGCACGTGAGCGGCGGGGGCCGACCGGCGGCGAGTTGCGACGGCCGCGCCGGCGATACGTAGCTATGCTGCGCCACGTGGCCGTGGGCCGCTGGTCACTAAAGGCCTACCGGGGGACCGTCCCAGACGCGATTCTCGACGAGCTCTACGAGCACGCGCGGACGCTGCGGGGCGCGCGCATCCTCCAGGTCAACGCAACCGCCTACGGCGGCGGCGTCTCGGAGCTGTTGCGCTCCTGCGTGCCGCTGCTGCGCGACCTCGAGCTCGAGGTTGACTGGAAGGTCATCAGCGGCAGCCCGGACTTCTTCCGCGTCACCAAGTCGATCCACAACGGGCTGCAGGGGGCGCCCGGCCAGCTGAGCCACGCCGACCGCGGCGCTTTCCTCGACAACGCACACGAAAACGCGGCGGGACTCGAGCTCGACTACGACTTCGTGATCGTCCACGATCCGCAGCCGGCCGCGCTCCCGAGCGTCGCGGGACGCGGCGACGCCCTCTGGGTGTGGCGCTGCCACATCGACACCTCCGAGCCAAACGCCGACACATGGGGCTTCCTGCGCCCCTACCTCGAGCACTTCGACGCCGCGGTATTCACGATGGCGCAGTTCGTCCCGCCCGACCTCCCGATCGCCCGCGTCGAGACGATCGCACCGGCGATCGACCCACTCAGCCCCAAGAACCTCGAGTTCGATATCGAGACCGCCAAGCAGATCCTCGACTGGATCGGCGTCGACATGCCCGGCCGACTGATCACCCAGGTCTCGCGCTTTGACGCCTGGAAGGACCCGCTCGGGGTGATCGACGCCTACCGGCTGGTGCGCGCGGAGGTCCCGGACCTGCAACTCGCCCTGGTCGGGTCGATGGCGCTCGACGACCCGGAGGGCTGGGAGATCTACGAGCAGGTGACGGGGCACGCCGCCGGAGACCCGCTGATCCATATCTACACCAACCTCAGCGGTGTCGGCAACGTCGAGGTCAACGCCTTCCAGCGCCTATCCGAGGTGGTCGTGCAGAAGTCGCTGAGGGAGGGTTTCGGGCTCGTGGTCTCCGAGGCGTTATGGAAGCGAACGCCGGTTGTCGCGGGACGCGCCGGCGGTATCCCGATGCAGATGCCAGACGGGGTGGGCGGGCTGCTCGTCGACTCAGTCGAGGAGTGCGCGGACGCGCTCATGAAGCTGCTGCGCGAGCCTGAACTCGCCACAGCGCTCGGCGCGAGCGGCCGCGAGCACGTGCGCCAGAACTATCTCCTGCCGCGCCTGCTGATGGAGGAACTGCGGCTCCTCGCGACACTCGGCTGAGCGGCGCGCGGGCGTCTCAGATCGTCTCCGGGACCATCTCGATCGCACCACACGGACACTCCTTCACGCAGATACCGCAACCCTTGCAGTAGTCGAGGTCGAAGGCGTAGCCGTCGCCCTCGTCAACCTTGAGCACGGCGTTGTCGGGGCAGACGCCATAGCAGTTGTCGCAGCCGAAGCAGTTGCCGCAGCTCAGGCAGCGGCGCGCCTCGAACAGAGCGTTGGTCTCATCGAGGCCGGCCACGACCTCGTCGAAGCTCGACTGACGGCGGATCAGATCCAGCTGCGGTGCGACGGTCTTCGGCGCGTCGGCGTAGTACCAGACGTTCAGCATCTCGAAGGTCGCGAGCTCGGGGACCGGCTCGTGCACGAACGCGCGGCCACTCAGCCATGCGTCAATGTTGCGCGCGGCCTGCTTGCCGTGTCCGACGCCGACGGTGACGGTGCGCTCGGCCGGCACCATGTCGCCGCCGGCGAAAATGCCCTCGTGGCCGGTCATCATGCGCTCATCGACGACCACGACGCCGTCGTCGATCTGCAGGCCCGGCACGCCGTCGAGGAGCGAGAGGTCGGCCTCCTGTCCGAGAGCCAGCACCAGCGAGTCGGCCTCGAGCTCCTCGGTCTCGCCGGTCGGCTGGGGGAACCCGGTCTCGTCGAGCTCCATCTTCTCGAGCAGGAGCTTGCCCTCGTCGGCGTGCTTGATCGTGGAAAGCCACTTCATCAGCACGCCTTCCTCGAGCGCCTCCTCGACCTCGAAGTCGTGGGCGGGCATCGCCTCGCGCGTGCGACGGTAGACGACAATCGCCTCACTGGCGCCAAGGCGCTTGGCGGTGCGCGCGGCATCCATCGCGGTGTTGCCGCCGCCGTAGACGACGACGCGGCGGCCGAGCAGCGGACGCTCCTCGCCCTCCATGCCGCGCAGCAGAGCGACGGCGTCGAGGATGTGCGCCGCCTCGCCGGCGGGGATGTACGCGCGCTTGCCGATGTGAGCACCGACGGCAAGGAACGCCGCGTCGAAGCCGCCCTCGCTCATCGTCTCGAGGATGTTGGTGACCTTGGCGTCGCACTCGAGCGTGACGCCGAGGTCGAGGATCCGCTGGACCTCCGCGTCGAGCACCTCGCGCGGCAGGCGATAGCGCGGGATGCCGAAGCGCATCATGCCCCCGGACATCGGGCCGGCCTCGCGGATCGTGACGGCATGGCCCCGGCGGGCCAGTTGGTAGGCGGCCGACAGGCCGGAGGGCCCCGCGCCGACAACCAGCACGCGCTTGCCGGTGGGCTCGCGCTCGACCGTGAGCTTCCAGCCTTGGCGGATCGCCTCGTCGCCGAGGAAGCGCTCGACGCCGTGAATGCCGACGGTCTCGTCGAGGTTGCCGCGGTTGCAGGCGGTCTCGCACGGGTGGTAGCAGACGCGCCCCATCACGGCCGGCAGCGGGTTGTCCTTGACGAGCTCGCGCCACGCCGCCTCGTAGTCACCGGATTCGGCGTGGTAGAGCCACTGCTGGATGTTCTCGCCGGCCGGACAGCCGTGGTTACACGGCGGCAGGCGGTGGATGTATTGCGGGCGCTCCTCGCGCCAGGAGCCGGTCTTGTTGGCGAGGCTCGAGCCGACATCGAGGGTGATCGCGAACGGCTTTTGCATCAGTTGGCGCTCCCCTCGTCCTCGAGCAGCCCGAAGCGGCGGATGTTGCGGTCCGCGCCGGCCTGGATGCGGGCGATCACATCGCTTCGCAGCGTCGGCTTGAAGAGGTGGGCGAAGCGCTTCTGGGGAAGCAGATACTCCTCGACAGGGATCTGACGGCGAATCTTCGATACGCCCGTCAGCTCGCCGTCGCGCGCCTCGAAGACCGGGAAGATCCCCGACTCCTTCGCCAGCCGCGCGATCCGGATCGTGTCCTCCGAGGCGCTGCCCCAACCGAGTGGGCAGGGCACGAAGATGTGCAGGTAACGCGCCCCGCGGAGTGCCATCGCCGCCTCGACCTTCGCCTCGAGGTCGCGCAGCTCGGCGACGGTCGCGGTCGCGACGTACGGGATCTCGTGCGCCATCGCGATCAACGGCGCGCTCTTGCCCTGGCCGAACACGTTGCCGGGCTCGGGGCCGACGGCCTGGGTCGTGGCGGTGCGCGCAGCCGGCGGGGTGGCGCCCGAGCGCTGCACGCCGGTATTCATGTAGGCCTCGTTGTCGTAGCAGATGTAGAGCACGTCGTCGTTTCGCTCGAACATCCCCGAAAGGCATGCGAAGCCGATGTCCACGGTGCCGCCGTCGCCGCCCTGGCCGACGACGCGCACGTCCTCACGACCCTTCGCGCGGAGCGCCGCGGCGATGCCGGTCGATACCGCGGGGGCATTGCCGAAGAGGGAGTGGATCCACGGGATTCGCCACGACGTCTCGGGGTAGGGGGTCGAGAAGACCTCGAGACAACCGGTGGCGTTGGCGGCGATCATCTGCCCGCCGGTGGCGCGCATCGCCGCGTCGAGGGCGTAGCGTGCGCCGAGCGCCTCGCCGCAACCCTGGCAGGCGCGGTGACCGCAGGTGATCGAGTTCGTCCGTTCCTCATCAGACTGCACGGAGCGAAGCTCGGGATCGACCAGGCGGTTGCCCACCGCAAAGCTGCCGGTCTGGTAGAAGCGGACGGTCGGTGCGCTCATCTGCCGGCCCCCCTCACACCGGTCCGGCCGCGACGGGCCCGACGTCGAGCAGGATGTTCTCCGCGTGCGGGCCGGAGGTGCGCGAGGCGCCCATGCGCGCCAGCTCGCGGTTGACGACGTCCCAGTCCATGTCGAGGAACGTCAGTGAATCCAGGCGGTCCGCCGTCGCATCTGCGAACAGGCTGCGCAAGGAGTCCTTCGTGATCGCCCGGCCGCCGAGACCCGCGATCACGGTGTAGCCGTTGAGTTGGATGCCGGCCAACGCCATGCGGACGTTGGCGCTGACAATCCCGCCGATGCCGACCGCGAGCGCCTTCTCGAGCACCACCACGCGCCGGGCGTGGCCCAGCGCCGCGCGTACGGCGTCGAGGGGGAACGGGCGAAACGAGCTGATGCCGACGGCGCCGATGCTCATACCCTCTTCGCGCAGCTCGTCGATCGTGTCCTTGATCGTCCCGAGCACCGAGCCGAGCGCGACGACGACAGTCTCCGCGTCCTGCGCGCGATAGCTGCGGATCAGGCCGCCGGAGTCGCGCCCGAAGGCCGCCTCGAAGTCCGCCGCGATCGCCGGGATCAGCTCGAGCGCCTGCATTTGCTTGGCGTGGGCGAGGTACTTGACCTCCATGAACGCCTCGGGCCCGACCATCGCGCCGATCGAGATCGGCTCGTCGGGGTCGAGCACCTGACGCGGCTGGAAGCGGGGCAGGAACGCGTCGACCTGAGCCTGGTCGGGAACGTCGACGCGCTCGACGGCGTGGGTGAGGATGAACCCGTCCATGCAGACCATCACCGGCGTCGAGAGCTCCTCGGCCAGCCGGAAGGCCTGGATGTGGAGGTCGAGCGCCTCCTGGTTGGTCTCCGCGTAGAGCTGGATCCAGCCGCAGTCGCGCTGGGACATCGAGTCGCTGTGGTCGTTCCAGATGTTGATCGGGGCGCCGATCGCGCGGTTCGCGACGGTCATCACGATCGGCAGACCGAGGCCGGAGGCGTTGTAGAGCGCCTCCACCATGTAGAGCAGACCCTGGCTCGCGGTTGCCGTGTAGGCGCGCGCGCCAGTTGCCGAGGCACCGATCGCGACCGACATCGCGGCGAACTCCGACTCGACGTTCACGAACTCGCACGGTGCGAGTTCGCCGGTCTTCACGAGCTGGGAGAGGCCCTCGACGATGTGAGTCTGAGGCGAGATCGGGTAGGCGCAGATCACCTCCGGCCGGCACAGAGCGACGGCTTCGGCCACCGCCCGTGAGCCCTCAATTTGACGCAGCACCGGCCAGCTCCCGCATCTCGTCTGTTACCCACCTGTGAGCCGCCTGGGCGGCCGCGACGTTGCCCTCACCGACACCTCCGCCGAAGCGCTCGCGGATCGCGACGCCGAGCGCGTCGAGTGAGATCAAGCCGCTCAGGGCCGAGAAGCCACCGAGCAGCGCGGCGTTCGGGAGCGGCCGCCCGGTGTGCTCGCGGGCAAGGTCGGCGGCCGGCACGGTCAGCAGCCGTTCGTGGCGGAATCCCTTGACGAAGTCGCCGAGGCCGAGCTCGCCGAAGCTCTTGGCGGTGTTGATCAGGATGAATCCCTCCGGCTGAAGGCCCGCGAACAGGTCCACCTGATGCAGCAGCGTCGGATCCTGGATGATCAGCGCGTCGGGCTCCATCACCGGCTCGCGCACGCGGATCTCGCGGTCGTCGATGCGGCAGAACGAGACGACGGGCGCGCCCATGCGCTCGGAGCCGAAGCTCGGAAAGGCCTGTGCGTGGCGGCCCTCATTGAAGGCGGCCACCGATAGGAGCTCAGCGGCGGTGACGACGCCCTGGCCGCCGCGGCCGTGAATACGGACCTGGAACATGCCCTAACCCACCAGGATCGAAGCGGTCAACTCGCGTGCCTTTCTGCTGCGGCTCGTTGGCTGTCGCAGCCAGGTCCAAGTCAAGCGTTTGGGCGGCCGCGCGGCGACCGCAGTCCCCCCCCGAGCGGGTCAGTAGTTCCTACGCATGACCGCGATCGCGGGCCCGCGTACTTTGGAGGCACCCCCTTTCAAGTTCCAGCGACCGTCCAGGAGGACGCGGTATGTCTATCCGTGTAGCGATCAACGGTTTCGGCCGAGTCGGGCGCAGCGTCATGCGCGCCGCGTACGCACAGTCGGCCCCCTTCGAGATAGTCGCCGTCAACGACGTCACCGACACCGCCACGCTGGCTCACCTGCTGCGCTACGACTCGGTCTTCGGCAACTTCCCGGGCGACATCGAGATCGTCGACGGCGACCTTGTTGTCGATGGCCATACGATCCGCGCGCTCGCCGAGAAGTCGATCGCCGACCTTCCCTGGCGCGAGCTGGGTGTCGACGTCGTGATCGAGTCCACCGGCAAGTTCCGCACGCGGGCCGGGGCGGCCGAGCACCTCGACGCCGGCGCCCGCAAGGTGATTGTGTCGGCACCTGGCCGCGGGCCTGAGCCGCTCGACGCGACGGTCGTCCTCGGCGTCAACTTCGACGAGGTCTACGACCCCGAGCACCACCACATCATCAGCAACGCCTCCTGCACGACCAACTGCCTCGCTCCGGTCGCGAAGGTTCTGCATCAACTCGTCGGCATCCGCCACGGTCTGATGACGACCGTGCACGCCTACACAGCCGACCAGAACCTGCTTGACGGACCGCACAAGGACCTGCGGCGCGCCCGTGCCGCGGCTCTGAACCTCGTACCGACCTCGACCGGGGCGGCGACGGCGGTCGGGCTCGTGATCCCGGAACTCGACGGCCGCCTGGCCGGATTTGCGATCCGCGTGCCGACGCCGACGGGCTCGCTTGTCGACCTGACGGTCGAGGCCGAGCGCGCGACCACCGTCGAGGAGATCAACGCGGCGATGCGCGAGGCTGCCGAGAGTGGCCCGCTCCATGGCGTGCTCCGCTACACCGAGGATCCGATCGTCTCGAGCGACATCATCGGATCGCCCTATTCGTCGATCTTCGACGCCGGCCTGACGAGCGTGATCGACGGCACGCAGGTCAAGGTCGTATCCTGGTACGACAACGAGTGGGGCTACTCGAGCCGCCTCGTGGATCTGGCCGCGCGCGTTATGGAGCGCGTGCCTGTAGCGGCGTAGACAAGCGGCGTTGTCGGGGCCCGGCAACGCCGGGCTCTGCGGGGGAGTGGCTCGATGCGGGTGATATCGGAGGAAGATCTCGAGTCGGCGCTGCGCGCGGCCGCAGACGTCGAGCCGCGCGTGGTGGCCAGCGGCAATCACGCCGCGCCGCGTGTGCTGCTCGCAGCGCTCGAGCGCGCGCTTGAGCGCTACCGCCTGTTCATGCTCGCCGCCCAGGGCCCGCTCCCCGACCGCGACGGCGTCATCTTCGAGACGCCGTTCGTCGGCCCCGGAATGCGGACGGCGGCTGAGCGGCTCGACTATCTGCCGATGCGCCTGTCGCTCGTACCGCGGCTGTTTGCAACCGTGAGGGCGCCCGACATCGTGCTGTTGCACACCTCGACGCCACGCGACGGCAAGGTCTCGCTCGGGATCGAGGTCAACGTGCTCGTTTCCGCGGTCGAGCACGTCCGCGCGCGCGGGGGCCTGGTCGTCGCACAGCTGAACCCGCGGATGCCCTACACCTTCGGCGACGCCGAGCTCGACGAGGACCTCATCGATCTTGCGATCGAGGTGGACGCCGAGCTCGAATCGCCGGTCGTGCGCGAGATGGACGACGAGGCGGAGGCGATCGCTGCGCTCGTCGCCGGCCTGGTCGAGGATGGCGCGACGCTGCAGCTGGGGATCGGCCAGATCCCCGACGCCACCCTGCGCGCGATCGCCGCCCGGCGCGACCTCGCGATCTGGTCGGAGATGATCAGCGACGGCGTGATGGAACTCGAGCGGGGCGGCGCGCTGCGGGCGAGCTCGCCGATCGTCTGCTCCTTCCTGTTCGGATCGCCCGAGTTCTATACCTGGGTCGCCGAGAACCGGCGGCTGCGGATGACGCGCACGGAGACCACGAACGACCCGTCGCGGATCGCCGCGCACAGGCGGATGGTCTCCGTCAACAGCGCGCTGGGGGTGGACCTCCGTGACCAGGCAGCGGCGAGCCATATCAACGGTCGTCTCTACTCGGGCCTCGGCGGTCAGCCGGACTTCGTCGTCGGGGCGCTGCACTCAACCGGCGGCCACGCCGTGATCGCGCTGCGCTCCTGGCACGCCAAGAGCGACCGCTCGACGATCGTGCCGCGCCTGCCCGACCCGGTGACCTCCTTCCAGCATTCGGCGGTGATCACCGAGCAGGGCTGTGCGCACCTCTTCGGTCGCAGCCAGCGCGCCCAGGCCCAGTTGATCGTCGAGCAGGCGGCGCATCCGGACGCCCGCGAATGGCTTCGCGAGGAGGCTGAGGCGCTCGGGCTGGGGTCAGTGCGCGGGCGGTAGGAACGGGCGCAACAGGGCGACCCGGCGGGCCGGTCGTCCGCGTAGGTCCTCGTGGCGGTCGGCGGATCCGAGCGTCCTGACGATCGCTCGCGAGGCAAGGAAGCGCAGCGGCTCGGGCTCCCAGCGGCGGCTGCGGTGTCCGACCCACGGCATCGCTGCGAGCGCCGATTCCCGCCCGAGGATCAGATCGGCGAGCGTGGCTCCCGAGATGTTCGAGGCGACGACGCCGTGGCCGGTGTAGCCGCCGGCCGCGCCGAGCCCGCTGCGGCGGTCGAAGCGCACGCCCATGCTCCAGTCGCGCGGGGCCGCCAGCGGCCCTCCCCAGTGGTGGGTCACGCGCGCGCCCGCTGCGGCGGGGAATGCGCGCCGCAGTGTCGCCAGCAGGCGCGCGCGCACGTGCTCGTCGCGCTCGTTGCGCTCGTCGATCGGGCTGCGCAGCCGGTAGGGAGCGCCGCGACCGCCGATCGCGATGCGCCCGTCGGTGGTGCGCTGAGCGTAGAAGAAGAGGTAGTGCGCGTCGTCGATCAGCAGCCCGTCCTCCCAGCCCAACTCGCTCCAGGCATGCTCGTCCAGCGGCTCGGTGGCGATCATCAGCGAGTAGAGCGGCAGGTAGCGCAGGCGGGCCCCGGGCAGCTGGGTCGTGTAGGACTCCGTGGCGCCGATCACCACCTCCGCGCGGACGGTGCCGCCGGCGCAGCGCACGCGCCCGGGCTCGATTGCGAGCGCCGCGGTTCGCTCGTGGATCGTGACGCCGTGGCGCTCGCACGCCGCGGCGAGGCCCCGCACGAGCCGCGCCGGGTTGATCCGTGCGGCGTGCGGCGTCAAGCGCGCGCCGTGAAGCGCGGGCACGGCGGCGAGCGCCTGCGCCTCGGTCGCGCTGAGCAGCGTGCTCGCGGGTGTGCCGTGGCTCGCCGAGGTGCCACCAGCCTGCGAGGCCCGCAGGCGCCGCCACTGCGGTGCCGAGGTCGCGATCGTCAGAGCGCCGGACTTGCGGAAGCCGCAGTCGATCTGCTCGCGGGCCGCGACGGCGCCGATCTCATCGATCGCCGCATATGTCACACGCAGCGCTCGCTCGAGTCGCTCGCCCGCCACGCCGTAGGCGGAGGGGCTGCCGACGAGGCCGCCGATCGCCCAGCCGCCGTTTCGGCCGGAGGGCCCGTAGCCCGCAATCTCGCGCTCGATCACCGCAACCCGCAGATCCGGTTGGAGAGTCTTCAGGTAGTAGGCGGTCCACAGCCCCGTGAAGCCGCCGCCGACGATCGCGACGTCGTAGTCGCGGTCTCCGGCTAGCGACGGACGTGGGGCGAGCGGGCCCTCGATCCCCTCGAGCCACAGGCTGCGCGCGCGGTAGCGAACCTCCAGCTCCGCGTCCGTGGCCGACCGATTACCCACAGCATCCATGCGGCCGAGTCTAGTTCGGCGCCGCCGCCGCGGCCGCCGCCACCCGGCTGCCATCTCCCGGCCTGCGCTGCGCCGGGAGATGGACCGCCTGGGATGGGTGGGCACAGGCTCAGCGGCTGAGGTCGTAGACGGCGACGCCGCCGATCGTCTCCGAGGAGAAGTGCGACTCGACCCATGAGGTGATCGCAGTGGTCGTGTCGGAGGTACCGCCTACGCCCGGGACGCCGCCGCCGCCGATGAAGTAGTGGATCTGGCCGGCGTGGACGTAGCGGATGAAACTCGCGAGGCTGAGCTCGCCGCCGTTGCCGTTGAAGCCACCCAGCGCCATCACCGGCTCGCCGCCGGTGGCGAGCTCGAAGGAGGCGGCGCTCGTCGAGCCGGTTGTCGCCGCGACCCACCGATAGGCACCGGCGTCGGATTCGAGTGCCTTGACAAGCGCTGTCGACACGCTGCCCCCGGCGCCGCCACCGCCGCCGGCGAGCCCGCCCGGGCGCAGGCCGGCGGGAGGCCCGCCGAAGCCGCCACCGCGCAGGCCGCGCGCGCCGTTCGTGGGTGCGCGCCCGAACAGTCCCGGGGCGGAGCCCGCGGCGGGCGCCCCGCTCAACGGGCCGCCGGGGGCGAACGCGCCCGCGCCGCGACCGCCGCGGCCTGGCGCCTGGCCTCCGAAACCGCCGCCGGCAGCGGCGGTGCTCGGCCCCGCTGAGGGGATCGAGCCGCTGTGGGTGCTCGTCACGGTCTGGACGGCGTAGGCAGCGGGGCCGGCGAGCGCGGCGATCACCGCCGCCACGATCGCGAGGAGGCCTGCGCGCCGCGCGAGCGGCCCCCGGCGGGCGCACGCGAGCAGGGCAGCGAGCGCGACCGCGCTCGCGGTGAGCACGACGACGCGCAGCCACGGCTGCCAATTCGGCGTGCGCTCGAGCAGCACGTAGGACCAGGCGCCGGTCACCGCCACGACTGCGGCGGCCGCGACGGCGGCGCCGATCGTCGTGCGGCGCTGCCAGAGCTGGTGGCCGCCGATCGCCACGAGCGCGGCGATCGCAGGCGCCAGGGCGACCGCGTAGTAGGTGTGGATGACGCCCTGCGAGTAGCTGAAGACCGCGGCCGTCACGAGCAGCCAGCCACCCCACAGCAGCAGCGCGGCGCGCGCGCGGTCCGTGCGCGGCGCGCGGCGCGTGATCCACAGCCCGGCGACCAGCGCGATCAGCGCTGCCGGCAAGAGCCAGGATGCCTGGCCGCCCATCAGGTCGTCGAAGAGGCGAAGCGTGCCGCTCGGGCCGCTGAAGTTGGCTCCGCCGCCGCCGCCGCCGGCCGGGCCACCGCCGCCGCCGAACAGCCGCTGCAGCCCGTTGTAGCCGAAGATCAGGTTGAAGATGTTGTTGTCAGGCGAGCCGTCGATGAAGGGGCGCGAGCTCGCCGGCAGCAGCGCCATCACCGCCACCCACCAGCCGCCGCAGACGACGAGCGCCGCAAGGCCGCCGAGCGTCCCCGCGATTCGCCGGCGCAGGCTCGTCGGCGCCGCCAACAGGTACACGAGGCCGAACGCCGGGACAACGAGCAGCGCCTGGCCCATCTTGGTGAGGAAGGCGAGGCCGAGGATCGCCCCGGTCGCCACGATCCAGCGCGTCCCGCCGTGCTCCACCGCGCGGGTCAGGCAGTACGCGCTCGCGACGAGCAGCATGACCAGCAGCGCGTCGGGATTGTTGAAGCGGAACATCAGCGCGGCCACCGGCGTGATCGCCAGGATCGCACCGGCGGCGAGGCCGGCGGCGGGCCCGAACCAGCGGCGGATCGCGGCGTAGAGGAGACCTACCGAGGCGACGCCCTCGAGCGCCTGTGGTACCAGCATGCTCCAGCTGCTGAAGCCGAAGATCCGGCCTGAGAGCGCCATCACCCAGATCGAAGCCGGCGGCTTGTCGGTCGTGATGAAACTCGAGGAGTCGAGCGAGCCGAAGAAGAAGGCCTTCCAGCTCTTGGTCGCGGCCTGCACGGCGGCGGCGTAGAAGCTGTTCGCGTCGCCGGAGGCGCCGAGGTTCGCCAGGTAGGCCACCGCCGTCAGCGCCAGCAGCGCGATCAGCGCCGGGCGAACCCAGCGCTGCTCGGCGACGGCCTCATCTGCGCGCCGGCGCTGGCGCGCCGCGAGCTTGGGGATATGTACATCGAGCGTGCTCATGGGGGCTCCGTTCGGGTCGCCTTCCAGGTGGTGTTGGTCTCACCGGCATGGTCGGCTGCCCGGCTTGGGCGCCCCTGCACATTTGCTGAGTGCTTCCTGAGAGCCGACGCAGCGGTCAGCCGGCTCTCAAGGCAGCGGCCGCGCTCAGCCGGCGCGGTGTGCGTCGATGAAGGCGAGCGTGCGGAGCCAGGCATCCTCCGACTGCTGCTGGAACTCGGCGTGGTGGCGGTCGAAGAAGCTGTGCGGCGCGCCCGCGAAGGTGATCACGTCGTGCTCGACTCCGGCCGCGCTCAGCGCCGCGTCGAACGCCGCGTTGTGCTCGGCGGTGATGTTCGCGTCCGCGCCGGCCTGGAGCGCGAGGATCGGAGCATCCATGCGCTCCACGACCGCGATCGGCCCGGGGTCGCCGTTGCGCTCGCCCGGCATTCCGTAGAAGCCGACGGCCCCGGCCAGGCCGTGGCCCCCCGCGGCGGCAAGCCAGGAATTGCGCCCGCCAAAGCAGAAGCCGACGGTGAAGAGGCTCGTGCGGGACCCGCCGTCCGGCGAGCGCAGGTAGGCAGCGGCGGCCGCCACATCCGCTTGCACGCCGGCCGGCGTCGTCTGGAGGGCATGGTCCATGAACGGAAAGTCCTCGCCGCGCTTGCCGATGCCGGCGGTCCGTCCGAAGTAATCGATCGCGATGGCCGCATAGCCGCGCTCGGCGAAGCGCAGCGCCAACTCCTCGTAGAAGTGGTAGAGACCTCGCACGTCGGGCAGGATCACGACGCCGACCGGCGAGGGCTCCTCGGGGGTGGCCGCGAAGGCCGCGAAGCGGTTCCCGTCGGAGGCGTCGAGGACGAGGTCCTCGTGGGCGACGGCGGCGCCTGCGATCGCCGGGATAGGTGGCTCGGAATCCAACTCATGACACATGCGCAGCTCCTTGTGATGTGGTCGCGAGGGTGCCGGGATCGTAGAGCTATCGCTACGGTGGCCGGCGATGTCGCTGCTGCCGACGCTCGAGGGCTCGCAGGACGCTGACGCCGTCTCCTTCCCGGACGGCGCGCTGAGCCGCGCCGAACTGGAGGACGCGGCGGCCGCCTTGCGCACGCGCCTGCCGCAGCACGGGCCACTCGCGCTCTGGGCCTCGGCCCACACGGCCACCGCCGTGGGCCTGCTCGCCGCGCTTCGGGCCGGGATGCAGGTGGTCCCGATCGACACGAAAGCAGGGCCGGCCGAGCTCGAGCGCATTGTCGCGGTATGCCGGCCGAGCGCCCTGCTCGCCGAGGCGGGAGTCGTGCTGGACGGTCTGCCGACGATCTCCCCGGAGCCGCCCACGAAGGCAGCGGGTGCCGATCTGGCCGACTGCTCTGAGCACGGCGGCCTGATCGTCTTCACCAGCGGCACCACCGGGCCGTCCAAGGGAGTCGTGCTGTCCGCGCGTGCGATCGCCGCCAACCTCGACACGCTCGCGCGAGCGTGGGAGTGGACGCGCGCTGACGTGCTCGTCCACGCGCTGCCGCTGTTTCACGTCCACGGCCTGGTCATCGCGACGCTCGGCTCGCTCCGGCGCGGCAGCGCGGTTCGCCATCTCGGCAGCTTTGACGCCGCGAGGGTGGCGCGCGCCCTCGGTGCCGACGCCACGATGCTGTTCGCGGTGCCGACGATGTACCACCGCCTCGCCGACGCTGCGGAAGCGGACCCGGCGATCGCCGCCGGCCTGCGCGGAGCGCGACTGCTGGTCTCAGGCTCCGCTACGCTGGCGGCGGCCGAACACGCTCGCATCGAGAAGCTTTGCGGCCAGCGGATCGTCGAGCGCTACGGGATGACCGAGACGCTGATGATCGCCTCGGTGCGCGCAGCTGGCGAGCGCCGCGCGGGCTATGTCGGCACGCCTCTGGACGGCGTGGAGCTGCGCGTCGTCGGCGAGCAGGACCTCGAGGTGCCCCGCGACGACGCCACGATCGGTGATGTGCTGGTGCGCGGCCCCTCGCTGTTCGACGGCTACCTGGCGCAGGAGCGCGAGACCGCGGAGGCGCTGCGCGACGGATGGTTCGCGACCGGGGATCTCGGCGTGCTGGCAGCTGACGGATACCTGCGGCTCGTTGGGCGACGCAGCACCGACCTGATCAAGAGCGGCGGCTATCGCATCGGAGCCGGCGAGATCGAATCGGCGCTGCTCGAGCACCCGGCGGTCGCCGAGGCGGCGGTGCTCGGCGTCGGCGACGCCGACCTCGGCGAGCGGATCGTCGCCTGGGTCGTGTGCCGCCCCGGTGCAGCGGTCGCGGAGCAGGAGCTGGTCGACCACGTCGCCGCGGCGCTGACGCCGCACAAGCGCCCGCGCGAGGTGCACTTCGTGCAAACGCTGCCGCGGAATGCGCTCGGCAAGGTGCAGAAGCGGCTCCTGAATACGTCGCCCCACCCATGAGGGCAGGCTTCGAATCCTGCAATTTGCGGAAATCTTGGGCGCCTGAGTGGGCTTGCGGTTTCTGCACGCGTCTGTTTGTCGTGCTAGATTGCGCCCCACACACGCCGAACCTTTGGCAGGGCGCCAGGGGACCGGGGAACCAGGTTGTTGGGGCGAATTTCGCGGAGATGCCGCGAGACGCGCTGCTCTTTCAGCGCGAGCCCGTCAGCTAACCCGGCAGGCTTTAGAGAGAGGTCTTCGTGCGGCTGCGTCACGTCGGCTCGGTTGGTAGCGCGCTGTTGGCTTTTGCCTTGTTCGCCCCGAGCGCGCTTGCAGACTCGACGCCTGCGGGCACGACCGCTGGTGGTGCGACGGCCCCGACGGGCACCGGCGCGACAGGCCCGACAGGAGCCTCCGGAAGCACCGGCGCCGCCACACCGACAATCCCTACCGGCGGGACCGGGACCACCGGGGCGAGCACACAAGCCCTCACGCCGGCCCTGTCACCCGCGCCGGTGACGGACACGCTCTCACCGATCGTGCTGGGCAAGGACGAGTCGGTCAACTATGTCTACCGCGGCCCCGTCTACGTCGAGACCTCGACCGGCGCGGTCGAGCCTTACGTGCCCCACACGATGGTCGCCAGCGTCAGCGGTGGCACGATCGCCGGTGTTCTCACCAGCTCGGTGCCGCACCTGTTGGTGCCCGGGACCCGCGCTGAGATCATCCATGGCCTTGCTGCGGCGCCTGAGGACGCCCCCGCCGCCGTCAAGCACCTGATCTGGACGGCGAACCAGATCATCGGGCGCCCGTACGTCTTCGGCGGCGGTCACAAGACCTTCGTATCTTCCGGCTACGACTGCTCGGGGACGGTCTCCTACGCGCTCCACGGCGGCCACATGCTGAAGACGCCGCTGGACTCGAGTCAGTTCATGGGCTGGGGGCGGGCCGGGCAGGGTCAGTGGCTCACCGTGCTCACGAACCCCGGTCACGCCTACCTCGACGTCGCCGGTCTGCGCCTCGACACCAGCGCCGCCGACGACCCCACGAACCAGCAGGGGCCTCGATGGCGCCCGCTGCGGCCGGGTAACGCCGGCTACACGGTCCGCCACCCGGCCGGGTTCTGAGCGCCGCCGTCGGGCCGACCTGAGCGAGTGAGCGCTGCGCACCGCGTCTGGGCGCTCGACGCGGACGCGACCGCGCGGGCGCGCCCGCGGCTGGGCGAGATCCTGATCGACTGTGTCCACGATGGCGCCTCGGTCGGATTCCTCGATCCGCTCCCGATCGCCGAGGCCGACGCCTACTGGGCCCGCGTCCAGGCCGCCGTCGCCGCCGGTCGCTGCCTGCTGCTGGTCGGGGCGCTTGGCGACGGCGCGATCGCCGGCACCGTCCAGCTCGACGTCGACACGCTGCCGAACCAGTCGCACCGCGCGACCGTCAGCAAGCTCCTCGTCCACACCGGGGCGCGCCGGCACGGCCTCGGCGAGGCGCTGGTGCTCGAGCTCGAGCGCTCGGCGCACCAGGCCGGACGCTGGCTGTTGACGCTGGACACCGCGACCGGCGACGCCGAGCGCCTGTACGAGCGCCTTGGCTTCCGCCACGCCGGCGTGATTCCCGACTATGCGACGAACCCCGACGCCTCGCTCACGGCGACGACCTTCTTCTACAAGCGCCTCGGCTAGTCAGTCGATCAGGCGCTTCCCGAGCCGCCAGATCGCCAGCCGCCAGGTCAGCAGCGCGAATGCCGCCAGCACGCCCGCATGACCGAGGTCGCCGAGATGCAGCGGCCCCAGGACCGCGTCGCGCACGAGTTGCACGCAGTGATAGAGCGGGTTGAACTTCGCGACCTCTCGGATTCCGCTCGGCAGCGAGGAGACCGGGAAGAAGGTGCCGGCCGCGAGGAACATCGGTGTCAGCAGCGCGCTCGTGACGTAGTTGAAGTTGTCGATCGTCTTCGCGATCGCGGCGAGCAGGACGCCGAAGGCGGCGAAGCCGAAGCCCGTGAGGAAGCCGATCGGGACGATCAGCAGCATGCCCCACGCCGGCGGCAGCCCGAAGACCATGCCGACGACGATCGGCGCGAGACCGTAGACGCCGGCGCGCAGCGCGATCCAGAGCACCTCGGCGGTGACCAGCTCCTCGACGTCCACCGGCGCTGCCAGCATCGCGTCGTAGGTGCGCTGGAAGCGCCAGCGTACGAATGTGTTGAACATGCCCGGGAACGCCGAGGAGAAGAGAACCGCGGTCGCGACGACGCCGGTCGAGATGTAATCGAGGTAGCTGAAATGCCCGACCCTGTTGACGAGCGCGCCGACGCCGGCGGCGAAGGTGAGCAGGTAGATCGTCGGCTGCACGACCGAGGAGAACGTCGTGGCCTTCCAGTAGCGCCCGAAGAGCACGACATCCCGCGTCATCACGCCGGCCATCGCGGCCGGCTCGAGCCGGCGCACGCGCCGCGTGGCGCCCGGCGGCGGCTGTGCTGTAGTGAGCCCGGCCAAGGCGTGGAGGCTATCTGACCAGGACCGCCCTGCCCCGGTGGAGCACGTGCGCGCGACCGTGGATCCGGCGCGGGCAGTTGTGAACTAACCTGTCGTTCGTCGAGGGGAGGAAGACATGTTCCGGGAAGTCATCGTGGGAATGGACGGGGGTCCGACGGGCCGGGACGCGGCGGCCGTGGCGCGGCTGCTGGCCGGATCGGACGCGCATCTCGCGCTCGCCTACGTGCACGAGCTGACGCCCGTCCGCGGCGCGAGCGGCGTTTACGGCGCAGCCGAGAACGAACAGGCGAGGCAGCTGCTCGAAGCGGAGCGCAAGGCGATCGGCCTCGACGCCGATCTGCTGACCCTGACGGCTTCCTCGGTGGGCCGCGGCCTGCACTACCTCGCGAAGGAACATTCGGCCGATCTGCTCACGGTCGGCTCCAACCCGCGCAGCTTCGTCGGACGGGTCCTGCTGGGGGACGCCACGCGGGCCTCGCTGACCGGTGCCCCCTGCGCCGTGGCGATCGCCCCGCTCGGCTACGCGCGCGAGCCCCGCGTGATCGCAAAGATCGGTGTCGGCTATGACGGCTCGCCCGAGAGCGAGTCGGCGCTCGAGTGTGCACGGGAGCTCGCGTCGATCCACAGCGCGACCCTGACCGCGCTCACCGTCGTGGAACCTTCGTCGTACGCGTCACTCGTGCGCGCGGTGGGAGGTGGCGCTTCGGAAGAGGAGCTGGTCGCGAGCGCCCGGGAGGAGCTGGCCGCGCTCGACGGCGTGGCGGGCAACGTTGTGGTGGGCCTCGCCGGCGAGGAGCTCGCGTCCTTCGGCGCCGGCGTCGACCTGCTCGTGGTCGGCTCACGCGGCTACGGGCCGATTCGCAGCCTGATGCTCGGGACCACCGCGACGCAGCTGGCGAGCAGCGCCCGCTGTCCGCTGCTGGTGCTGCCGCGGTTCACCGATTAGCGG
>Ga0209415_10008443_pt1 | contig 17870 bp, 16 predicted proteins | sample PeaSoiSIISIP2007_FD_187696 | JGI IMG/M metagenome (GOLD analysis project Ga0209415, IMG submission 187696) | Peat soil microbial communities from Weissenstadt, Germany - SII-SIP-2007 (SPAdes) (version 2) | ecosystem: Environmental > Terrestrial > Soil > Wetlands > Peat | place: Germany... | reverse complement strand
CAAGCAGGTCAGGCATCCTTCACATGGGCGGGCACGATCTCGTCATTGGCGGGACGATCTCGTCATTGGCGGCACGATCTCGTCATTGGCGGGACGATCTCGTTGTGCGCGGGCGTTCCCGCCGGTGAGCACCCCACTGGCACGAGGTCGAGCCGCGCAAGCCCGTCACGGACCATGCATGCACCGAGGAAACGGGAATCTGAGCGAGCTACGGTAGGCACCAAGAGCGACCGAGCGAGGTGCCGATGCCTGATGTGGTGCGTGTCGCGCTCGTCCAGAGTCAGTGGACGGGCGACAAGGGGTCGATGATTGACGCGAGCGTCAAGTGGGCCCGCGAGGCTGCAGCCCAAGGAGCGCAGGTGCTCTGCTTCCAGGAGCTCTTCTACGGGCCCTATTTCTGCCAGGTTCAGGACTCCAAGTACTTCTCCTACGCGGAGGCGGTGCCCGGGGGGCCCACGGCCCAGCTGATGTGCGAGCTGGCTCGGGAGCTTCACATGGTGCTCGTGGTGCCCGTCTACGAGCAGGAGCAACCCGGTCTCCTCTACAACACGGCCTTCGTCGTCGACGCTGACGGCAGCTACCTCGGCAAGTACCGCAAGCACCACATCCCCCAAGTGCAGGGTTTCTGGGAGAAATTCTACTTTCGTCCCGGCAACCTGGGCTTCCCGGTGTTCCGAACCGCGGTCGGCCCGATCGGCGTCTACATCTGCTACGACCGCCATTTCCCGGAGGGCTGGCGAGCGCTCGGCCTGAACGGGGCACGGATCGTCTTCAATCCCTCGGCCACGAGCCGGAGCCTCTCGCAGTACCTGTGGCAGCTCGAGCAGCCGGCGGCCGCGGTCGCGAACCAGTATTTCGTGGCAGCGATCAACCGCGTGGGGGTGGAACCGCTCGGCGACGACGACTTCTACGGGACCTCGTACGTCGTCGACCCCCGCGGCAAGCTCATCGGTGAGGCCGCGTCCGATACTGCCACCGACCTGCTCGTGCGCGACCTCGACATGTCCATCATCGAACAGGTCCGCAGCACCTGGGCCTTCTACCGGGACCGGAGGCCGGAGGCTTACGGCGACCTCGTGGCGCCATGAGCCGCACGGTGATCGGCGGAGGCACCGTCGTGAGCGCCACGGGTTCGGTCGCGGCCGACGTGCTCATCGACGGGGAGCGCATCGTCGCCTTGGCGGCCCCTGGCTCGGAGACCGCCGAGTCGTTCACGTCCGGCGCCGACCGCCGCATCGACGCTTCCGGGCGGCTTGTCGTCCCGGGTGGCCTCGATGTCCATACGCACATGGAGCTGCCTTTCGGCGGCACGTACTCGAACGACACGTTTGAGACCGGGACCCGCGCGGCCGCTTGGGGGGGCACGACGACCATCATCGACTTCGCGGTCCAACGTCGCGGCGAAGCGCTGCGCCAAGGTCTCGACGCGTGGCTGGCGAAGGCCGCAGGCAACTGCGCCATCGATTACGCCTTCCACCTGATCGTGTCGGACGTGAACGAGCAGTCGCTCAAGGAGATGGACATCCTCGTCGACGAGGGCGTGACAAGCTTCAAGCTCTTCATGGCTTACCCGGGCGTCTTCTACTCGACCGACGGCGACATCCTCCGGGCCATGCAACAAGCCTCGGTCGACGGGGCGACGATCATGATGCACGCGGAGAACGGCATCGCCATCGACCTGATCGTCGCCGAGACCCTCGCTCGCGGCGAGACCGATCCGCGCTTTCACGGGAGGACCCGCCCCTCGGCGCTCGAGGGCGAGGCGACGAACCGCGCCATCCAGCTCGCCGGCGTCGCAGGATCGCCGCTCTACATCGTCCACCTCACGGCCGCCGAGGCGCTCGAGGCCGTGGTGCAGGCCCGTGACGCCGGCCGGAACGTGTTCGCCGAGACCTGCCCGCAGTACCTCTTCCTCACTGACGCGGAGATGGAACGGCCCGGGTTCGAGGGTGCCAAGTACGTCTGCTCGCCACCGCTGCGGCCCGAGTGGCATCTCGGCGCGTTGTGGCGCGGGCTCAAGACCAACGACTTGTCCGTGGTGTCGACGGACCATTGCCCGTTCTGCTTCAAGGAGCAGAAGGAGCTCGGGCGCGGCGACTTCACCAAGATCCCGAATGGGCTTCCGGGCGTGGAGAATCGTGTCGACCTCATCTATCAGGGAGTTGTACGAGGCGACATCTCCGTCGAGCGTTGGGTGGAGCTCATCGCCACCACCCCGGCACGGATGTTCGGGCTCTACCCGAGAAAAGGTGTGATCGCCCCTGGGGCGGACGCGGACATCGTCGTTTACGACCCAGGGGCGCATCAGACGATCTCCGCTTCGACGCATCACATGAACGTCGACTATTCGATCTACGAGGGGATGGCGATCACGGGAAAGGCGGAGACGGTCTTGTCCCGTGGCGTCGTGATCATCGAGGACGGCCAATTTGCCGGCGAGAAGGGCCACGGTCGGTACCTCGAGCGCGGCACCAACCAATACCTGATCTGAGGCTTGATGGAGTTCGGCACGGTCCTCCAATGCGATCCACCTGCGTCGCGCGTCGTGGAGCTCGCGAAAGCCGCCGAGGCGGCTGGGTTCACCTATGTGTGGACCTTCGACTCCCACGTGCTCTGGGAGGAGCCGTTCGTGATCTACTCCCAGATCCTTGCGAACACTGCCACCGTCAAGGTCGGACCCATGGTGACCAACCCGCTCTCGAGGGACTGGACGGTCACCGCCTCGATGTTCGCCACGCTGAACGAGATGTTCGGGAACCGGACGGTGTGCGGGATCGGAAGGGGCGACTCGTCGGTTCGGGTCCTTGGCGGAAGCCCGGCCAAACTTTCGACCCTGGCCGAGGCGATGCGTGTGATCAAAGCACTCGCCGAAGGCCGCACGGTCGACTACCGGGGCCACCCGTGCGAGATCCCCTGGGTGCGCGACGGCTCGCTCGACATCTGGATGGCGGCGTACGGGCCGAAGGCGCTCGAGCTGGCCGGCCAGGAGACCGACGGGCTCATTCTGCAGCTCGGCGACCCGTACCTGATCGAGTGGTCCATCCGACACGCGGCCGAGGCTCGGGCGGCGTCCAACCGCGCAGCGGACCCGTTCACGGTGTGCGCGGCCGCGCCCGCCTACATCGGCGATGACCTCGAACACCAGCGGGAGCAGGTGAGATGGTTCGGAGGCATGGTCGGCAACCACGTCGCGGACCTCGTAGCGCGTTACGGAGCCCGCTCGGGGACGGTGCCCCAAGCGCTGACGGACTACATCGCCAACCGCCAGCAGTATGACTACAGCCATCACGGGAAGGCCGGGAACCCGTCGACAGAGTTCGTGCCCGATGACGTTGTCGACCGGTTCTGCGTGCTTGGTCCGGTGTCGGCGCACCTCGAGCGTCTGGCCGAGCTGGAGTCCATCGGTGTCGACCAGTTCGCCATCTATCTGATGCACGACGCCCAGGAGGCGACGCTCGATGCGTACGGGAGCGACGTCATCCCGAGCTTCCAGAGGTGAGCCCATGGGCAGCGAGGCCGTGACGACGGTGTCGAGCCATTCCGGCGAGCCGGGTCGGCTCGCCGTCGAGCGGACACCCAGGCGGCTCGCGAGCGCCATCGCCGGCGGCAGCGTGACCCTCGCCGGACCGCTCGCGGACGCGGCGGGGTCCGAGGCGGGCCTGCGCCGTTTCCTGCACGGTCTGCCGGGCGTCGACCAGGTGGGTGCCGAGGCGAGGGCGGCGTCGCTGTCGACCCGATCGATCAAGGCCGGCGCCAAGCTGTGGGCCCTCGAGTTGGCAGTGCGCATGATCGACCTCACGACGCTCGAGGGTGCGGACACGCCCGGCAAGGTCATGAGCCTGTGCGCGAAGGCACGCCGGCCCGATCCGACCGACGCGGCCGTCCCTTCCGTCGCAGCCGTGTGCGTATACCCCGACCTCGTTCCCGTCGCGAAGCGGGCACTGGCGGGCTCGGACGTCGCGGTCGCCTCGGTGGCGACTGCCTTCCCCTCCGGCCGGGCGTCGGTCGCGGTCAAGCTGGCCGACGTCGGTGACGCCGTGGCGGGCGGAGCCGACGAGGTCGACATGGTCATCGACCGGGGAGCGTTCCTCAGTGGCCGGTACGGTCTGGTCCTCGACGAGGTGCGCGCCGTGAAGGAGGCCTGCGGCCAGGCTCACCTGAAGGTCATCCTGGAGACGGGCGAGCTCGTCACCTACGACAACGTCCGCCGTGCGAGCTTTGTGGCGATGCTGGGCGGTGCGGATTTCATCAAGACCTCGACGGGGAAGGTCAGCCCGGCAGCGACGCTGCCGGTGGCTCTCGTGATGCTCGAGGCGGTGCGCGACTTTGCCGAGCTGAGCGGTGCGTTGGTTGGAGTCAAGGTCGCGGGAGGCATCCGCGGCGCGAAGGACGCCATCAGGTATCTCGTCGTGGTGAACGAGACCGTCGGGGAGGCCTGGCTCGACCCGTCGCTGTTCAGGATCGGCGCCTCGAGCCTGCTGAACGACCTTCTCATGCAGCGCTCCAAGCAGCTGACCGGGGCCTACGCAAGGCCTGACGACTACGGCCTGTCGTGACGCCATGACCTGGGAGTACGCACCGGCGCCCGAGTCCCGCGCGATCGTCGACCTGCGCCCGTCGTACGGGCTGTTCGTCGACGGGACGTTCGTCGAGCCGACCGACGGCAGCACCTTCAAGACCGTGAACCCCGCCACCGAGGAGGTGCTGGCCGAGGTCAGCGAAGCCGGGCCGGTGGACGTAGACCGCGCCGTGACCGCCGCCCGCCGGGCCCAGCAGGAGGTGTGGGGCCCGATGCGCCCGAGCGAGCGGGCGAAGTACCTCTTCCGGGTCGCCCGCATCATCCAGGAGCGATCCCGGGAGCTGGCGGTGCTCGAGACGCTCGACAACGGCAAGCCGATCAAGGAGGCTCGCGACGTCGACGTTCCGCTCGCAGCGGCGCATTTCTTCTACTACGCGGGCTGGGTCGACAAGCTCGAGTACGCCGGCTACGGGCCCGATCCGCGCCCCATCGGCGTAGCCGGTCAGGTCATCCCGTGGAACTTCCCCCTGCTCATGGCCGCCTGGAAGCTTGCGCCGGCGCTGGCAACCGGGAACACGTGCGTGCTCAAGCCCGCCGAGACGACTCCTCTGTCCGCACTCGTGCTCGCCGAGATTCTCCAGCAGGCCGACTTGCCACCGGGTGTCGTGAACATCCTCACCGGCGCCGGCCGGACGGGAGCGGCCATCGTCGCGCACCCGGGCGTGGACAAGGTCGCGTTCACGGGCTCGACCAAGGTCGGCAAGGAGATCCAGCAGGCGGTCGCTGGCACGGCCAAGCGGCTCACGCTCGAGCTCGGCGGGAAGGCCGCCAACATTGTGTTCGAGGACGCGCCGATCGACGAGGCAGTCGAGGGCATCGTCAACGGGATCTTCTTCAACCAGGGCCAGGTCTGCTGCGCCGGGTCCCGCCTTCTTGTGCAGGAGTCGGTCGCGGAACCGGTGCTGGAGCGGCTCAAGCGCCGCCTGCAGACGCTGCGGCTGGGCGACCCGCTCGACAAGAACACCGACATCGGCGCGATCAACTCGTCCGAGCAACTCCAGCGCATTCAGGAGCTGTCGGCGGCCGGCGAGGCCGAGGGCGCCGAGCGCTGGTCACCGCCCTGCGTACTTCCCGAACGGGGGTTCTGGTTTCCGCCCACCTTGTTCACCGGCGTGTCCCAGGCGCACCGGATCGCCCGGGAGGAGATCTTCGGCCCGGTGCTCTCGGTCCTCACGTTCCGCACTCCCGAGGAGGCGGTGGCAAAGGCCAACAACACCACCTATGGGCTCTCGGCCGGTGTATGGACCGAGAAGGGGAGTCGCATTCTGTGGATGGCCGGCCAACTCCGGGCCGGGGTGGTGTGGGCGAACACGTTCAACCGCTTCGACCCTGCCAGCCCCTTCGGCGGTTACCGAGAGTCGGGCTTCGGCCGGGAGGGCGGGCGGCACGGGCTGGCGGCGTACCTCGATGTCTGACGGGCGCGTGGCGGTGCGCAAGACGTACAAGCTCTACATCGGCGGGGCGTTCCCTCGCTCGGAGTCCGGGCGCTCGTACCCGGTGGCGTCCGCCGACGGCGGTTTCCTCGCCAACGCGGCGCTCGGGTCGCGAAAGGACCTGCGCGACGCGGTCGTGGCCGCTCGAAAGGCACAACCGGGCTGGTCGGGCGCGACCGCCTACAACCGGGGACAGGTTCTGTACCGGGTCGCTGAGATGCTCGACGGCCGGCGTTCCCAGTTCGTCGAGGAAGTGAGCTCGAGCGAGGGGACGAGCCGTGAACAGGCGGCCGCGACCGTCAACGCCGCCGTCGACCGCTGGGTCTGGTACGCCGGCTGGTCGGACAAGGTGGCGCAGATCGCCGGCTCCTGCAACCCGGTCTCCGGGCCGTTCTTCAACTTCAGCCTCCCCGAGCCGACCGGCGTCGTGGGCGTCGTCGCGCCGCAGGTCTCCTCGCTCCTCGGCCTCGTGAGCGTTCTTGCGCCTGTGCTCGCGACCGGCAACACGACAGTGTTGCTCGCGAGCGAGGCGAGACCCTTGCCGGCCATCACCCTTGCCGAGGTGCTGGCCACCTCGGACGTGCCCGGCGGCGTGGTGAACCTGATCACCGGCCGGATTGCCGAGCTCGCTCCGGTGCTCGCCGCCCATCGCGACGTCGATGCCCTCGACCTCGCGGGTGCGTCCGGGGACTTGGCCGTCGAGCTCGAGCGGGCAGCGGCGACGAACGTGAAACGGGTCCTGCGAGCCGAGGCTCCCGAGCACGACTGGTCCGCGCCGCCGACGCCACGGCGGATGCTCGCGTTTCTCGAGACGAAGACCGTTTGGCACCCCGTCGGCGTGTGAGCGCCGCGACCGGGCCGCACGGTAGACAGAGGTTGCGACACCCTCATCGGTTGCCTGACGCGGGACTAGCCTCTCGCACCGTGACGGTCGGCGGCAGCACCTCGGACCGGTTCCGCGACCCGTTCGAGCTCGCATCCGAGGCAGCTTCGACCGTGTCGGGTTGGGCGGGCTCTCCTTCTCACGACATCGCGATCGTCCTCGGCTCGGGCTGGCAAGCAGTGGCCGACGGGCTCGGGGCCGCGGACGCCGAGCGGCCGACCACCGACCTGCCGGGGTTCGCGGCGCCAACGGTCGCCGGCCATCACGGTCAGCTCCGCTCGCTCACCGTCGAAGGCCACCGCGTCCTCCTCCTCATCGGGCGTACCCATCTGTACGAAGGCCGTTCACCGGCCGAGGTGGTCCATCCGGTGCGTACGGCGGTGATCGCCGGCGCCAGCGTCGTGATCCTGACGAACGCGGCGGGCGGCCTCGATCCCGCGATGCGACCAGGGCAGGCCGTGCTGATCCGGGACCACCTCAATTTGACCGGCGCTTCGCCGCTCAGCGGACCCTCGCCGCCGGCCTCCTACCCGGGCCGCTTCGCCGACCTCACCAACCTGTACCCGGCGAGGCTTCGCACGCTCGCCAAGGAGGCGGACCCGACGCTCACCGAAGGTGTCTACGCGGCCCTCCGAGGCCCCCACTATGAGACGCCCAGCGAGGTCGCGATGCTGCGAAAGGCAGGCGCGGACTTGGTCGGCATGTCGACGGCCCTCGAAGCGATCGCCGCCCACCACCTCGGAGCCTCCGTCCTCGGCATCTCGCTTGTCACCAACCTCGCCGCAGGCGTGAGCCCGACCCCGCTCGACCACACCGAGGTGCTGGCTGCCGGTGCCGCCGCCGCGCCATTCCTGGCCGAGCTCCTCTCGGCCGTGCTCTCGCGGCTGTGACGGGCTCGGCACCGACCGGTCGGGAGGAGCCCGAGCCGATCCCGGCCGGTCTGGCCGCCGAGGCGGAGGCCTGGATCGCAGCGGACCCCGATCCCTCCACGAGAGCTGAGCTCGCAGCCCTCCTCGAGGCCGGGGATGCAGGAGCCGTCCGCGACCGGTTCGAGCACCCGCTCACGTTCGGTACGGCGGGGCTACGCGGCGCGCTCGGAGCTGGCCCCGCCAGGATGAACCGTTTGGTCGTCCGCAGGACGACGGCTGGCTTGGCACGATGGGTGCTGGACCAGGGCGCTCAGGCGGCGCGGAGCGGGATCGTCGTCGGGAGGGACGCCCGGCACGGGTCAGAGGAGTTCGCGGGCGACGTTGCCGCGGTCGCCGCCGCCGCCGGGTTGCGCGTCCGGGTCCTTCCCCGCCCGTTGCCGACACCGCTGACAGCCTTCGCCGTCAAACACCTCGCCGCCGCGGCCGGGGTCATGATCACCGCGAGCCACAACCCCGCGTCGGACAACGGCTACAAGGTCTACGCGGCCGACGGTGCCCAGGTGATCCCGCCGGACGACGCCCTCATCGCCGAGGCGGCCAAGACCTCGCAGGCGAGCGAGATCGCCTCGGCGACCGTGCCCGACGGCGTCGCCGGGCGCGGGATCGATGCTGTCGACGAGAAGGATCTGATCGGGGCGTACCGGCGCGCGGCGTTCGGTTTCCTCGACCCGTCAGGTCCTCGCCGGCTCCGGATCGTGTACACGCCGTTGCACGGCGTCGGGGGCGGCGTCCTTCCCGATCTCCTGGCGCAGGCCGGGTTCGAGGAGGTGTCAGTGGTAGCCGCGCAGGCGGTGCCCGACCCGGACTTCCCCACGGTGGCCTTCCCCAACCCCGAGGAGCCCGGCGCTCTCGATCTCGCGCTCGCCGACGCCGTGCGAATCAAGGCCGATGTCATCCTCGCGAACGATCCGGACGCCGACCGCCTCGCTGTTGCCGTGCCTGATCCGGTGAGCGGGTCGTGGCGTGTCCTCACGGGCGACGAGCTCGGTGTGCTCCTCGCGGATCACATCCTGGCCCTGACGCGCGGCGACGACCGGCTGGTGGCGACGACGATCGTCTCCTCCACGCTGCTGTCCAAGATCGCCGAAGCGGCCGGTGTGGCCTATGTCGAGACTCTCACCGGCTTCAAGTGGATCGCGAGAGCGGCGTTGCGTCGGCCGGGGCACCGCTTCGTGTTCGGCTACGAGGAGGCACTCGGCTACGAGGTGGGAGACCTCGTAGCCGATAAGGACGGGCTCTCGGCGGCACTCGTCGCAGCCGAGCTTGCGGCACGAGCCAAGGAGCAGGGGACGTCGGTGATCGGCCGGCTGGATGACCTGGAGTCGCGTTTTGGGGTGCATAAGACCGCGCAGTGGTCGCTACGCTTGGCGGGCCCGATGGCTGGGGCCGAGATGGCCGAGGTCGTGGGCCGCTGGCGCAGGCACCCGCCGGCGTCCCTCGCCGGTCTTGCCGTGAATGAGCTCGTGGACCTCTACGAAGGGACCGAGCAGCTTCCCGCCACCGACGCCCTCGTGTTCCGGCTCGAGGGTGGCGCACGCGTCGTGCTTCGACCGAGCGGTACCGAACCGAAGCTGAAGGCTTACTTCGAGGTGATCACCGGGCCGGTACGGCTCGAGGGGCTCGCGAACGCGCGGCGGGGGGCCGACCGGCTCCTCCGCGTCTTGCAGGACGAGGTCGCGGCACGGTGTGAGCCGCACGCCGGCTCGGGGGCGAGCGCGCGCTGAACTACTCCACGATCTCCAGACGGTCTGCGCCGGGGTCGAGCACGGCGTAACCGGGCTTGATTCGGCGCTCGATCAGTGCCAGGCGCTCGTCGAAGGGATAGAAGGCGCTCTTCATGGCGTTGATGGTGAGCCAGTTGAGGTCCTTCCAGGTCCAGTCGAACGTCTCGACCAGCGCCGCCATCTCCGACGAGAGGCTGACACCGCTCATCAGGCGATTGTCGGTATTCACCGTGACCCTGAAGCTCAAGCGGCGCAGGAGCCCGATCGGATGCTCCGCGAGCGAGGGCGCGGCCCCGGTATGCACGTTCGAAGTGGGGCACATCTCGAGGGGCACCCGCCGATCCCGTACGTAGCTCGCCAGGCGGCCGAGCGAGACGGCGCCCGTGTCGTCGACGACGATGTCGTCGACGATCCGAACTCCGTGGCCGAGGCGCTCCGCATTGCACCACTGGATCGCCTGCCAGATCGAGGGGAGGCCGAACGCCTCGCCGGCGTGCAGCGTGGCGTGGAAGTTCTCGCGCTGCACGAGGTGGAAAGCGTCGAGGTGCGCGGTCGGCGGATAGCCAGCCTCGGGGCCTGCGACGTCGAAGCCGGCGACTCCAACGTCCCGGTACCGCACCGCGAGCTCCGCGATCTCGCGCGACCGCGCCGCTGTGCGCATCGCGCTGAGCAGGGTGCGGACGACAATCGGCCGGCCGGCCTCCGCACAGCGCGCCATCGCGGCATCGAAACCGGTGAGCACCGACTCGACCACGGCGTCGAGCGTCAGCCCGCGCTCGATATGCAGCTCGGGAGCGAAACGGACCTCGGCGTAGACGACACCGTCCTCACTCAGGTCCTCGACGCATTCGACAGCGACGCGCTCTAGTGCGTCGGGAGTCTGCATCACGCCGACGGTATGGGCGAACCCCTCCAGGTACCGAACGAGATCACGTCGTGGCGCGGCCGACACGAACCATGCCGCGAGCTCCTGCGGATCGGTCGTGGGCAGGTCCCGGTAGTCCTGCTCGTCCGCAAGCTCGACCACGGTGGCCGGCCGGAGGCCGCCGTCGAGGTGGTCGTGGAGGAGCACTTTGGGGGCGGTGCGGATCTGATCGAGGCGGGGCCGGTCGCTCACAGGATCAGCTCCAGCAACAAAGGAGCAGCAGGCGGGGGCTCGTCCTCGATCGTGATCGCGTCCGCGAGGGCCTCGCGGGCCCAGTCAAGGCGTTCAGCATCATCGGTGTGCAGTTCCAAGAGGCGTTGGCCTGCAGTTACCCTCTCGCCCGGCTTCGCGTGGCACACGACGCCAGCGGAGGCACTCACCGGGTCCTCTTTGCGCGCTCTGCCGGCTCCGAGCCTCCAGGCCGCCACGCCGACGGCACGAGCCTCGAGACGACCGACGATGCCGGCGCGGTCGGTCGTCACGACCTCGACGTAGCTCGCCCGCGGTAGGGGAGCGTCGGGGTCGCCCCCCTGGGCGACGACCATCGCCCGATAACGATCGAGGGCCGAGCCGTCCCGCAGCGCGAGAGCGGGATCGGCTCTAATCCCGGCCAGCTCCAGCATCTCGCGCGCTAACGCGAGCGTGACCTCCACGAGGTCCGGCGAAGTGTCGGAGCCCGAGAGGACTTCGACGGCCTCGGCGACCTCGAGCGCGTTGCCGACGGCTCGCCCGAGAGGAGCGTCCATCGCGCTCAGGAGCGCGGTCACCTTAAGACCGTGGTCACGACCGAGCCGTACCATCGTCCGGGCCAACTCGGCGGCGCGATCCCGGTCGGTCATGAAGGCACCCGAGCCGACCTTGACGTCAAGAACGAGTGATTGAGTCCCCTCGGCGATCTTCTTCGACATGATCGACCCCGCGATGAGCGGAATCGACTCCACGGTTCCGGTCACGTCGCGGAGCGCGTAGAGCTTGCGATCAGCCGGTGCCAGCCCGCTTCCAGCCGCGCAGATGACGCAGCCGACCTCCTCGAGCTGGGCGCGAATCTCGTCATTCGACAACTCGCAGCGCCATCCCGGGATCGCCTCCAGCTTGTCGAGGGTCCCGCCCGTGTGCCCGAGGCCCCTTCCCGACAGTTGTGGCACGGCCGCTCCGCAGGCCGCAACGAGCGGAGCCAAGATGAGCGAGACTTTGTCGCCGACGCCACCGGTCGAGTGCTTGTCGACCGTCGGGCGCGACAGGCCGGAGAGGTCCATCCGCTCCCCGGAGGCGATGATCGCGCTTGTCCACCTGGACAGCTCGGCAACCGAGAGGCCGCGCCAGAAGATTGCCATGAGCAAGGCGGCCACCTGCTCGTCAGCAACCGCATCGTCGACGTAGGCACCGATGACCCAGTCGATCTCGTCGTCGGTGAGCTCGTGGCCGTCCCGTTTCGAGCGAATGAGGTCCACCATCTCCATCCGGCGCGGACCAGCCTCCGGCTCCGTCGAGCCGTGCCCCGGCTCCTGTGTGGCCTGCCCCGGCTCCTGCGTGGCCCGCCCCGGCTCCGTCGAGCCGTGCCCCGGTTCCTGCGTGGCTGGCGCGGGGGTCACGACTCCTTCCGCCGCGTCGACAGGTCGTTGCCGCTGAACGCCCCGGGGAGCAACTCGGCGATCGTGCGCGCCGCGTTGCCCGGACCCTCGTCGATGGCGAGGTCTGTTCGGCCGTGCTCGAGCAGGAGCTGGCGGCACCGACCGCAGGGAGCAAGCGGCCGCCCGTCGCCGGCGGTGACGCTCAGAGCGACCAGTTTGCCGCCGCCCGACGCCGCAAGCGCCGAGACGAGCCCGCACTCCGCGCAGAGCGTCAGCCCGTATGAGGCGTTCTCGACGTTGCACCCGATGACGAGGCGCCCGTCATCCGCGACACCGGCTGCACCGACTCTCAAACCCGAGTAGGGCGCGTAGGCGTGCGTCGCCGCTTCATCCGCCGCGGCGCGGAGTGCCGCCCAGTCGATCTCCATCTCCAGGCGCGACGAGCCCTCGGGCGACATCGGGCGAACACTACACGCTCACTTCCTCGAGCCGGCCGGGCGGTACGCAGCTGCGCTGCAGGCCCGGTCAGGCCCGAGGCGTCAGGAGAGATCGGCGGCCTTGTCGGTGCCGACGGTGCTCGCGCCAGGAGGGCCTGACCGGGCTGCCGGCGCCAGCATCTCGGCGTCCTCGAAGAGCTTGTCGAGAGCGTCGGCGTCCAATGGTTCGGAGAACAGGTAGCCGACCGCTTCCGAGCAGCCCGCGTCGCGGAGCTCCTTCAATTGCACGTCGTCCTCGACGCCTTGAGCAATGGTCTGCAGCCCGAGACCGTCCGCGATCTCGACCAGCGTGCGGAGCATCGAGGTTCCGGTCTCTTCCTTGCCGATATCGGCGATCAGGGCCCGGTCGATCTTGACGCTGTCGACCGAGAGGCGCTGTAGCTGGCTCAAGGTGGCGTAGGCAGCACCGAAATTGTCGACAGCGATCTGGACTCCAAGGGCCTTGAACTCCGCGATCCGCTCGGTGACCGTGGCGGTGTCCGCCACGATGGTGGACTCGGCGACCTCCAGCACGAGCAACGACGGGTCGAGGTGGCTGGTCTCGAGGGCATCTCGGAGGTCCCCGATGAGCACGTCGGCGCGCAGCTGGCGCGGTGAGAGGTTCACATGGATGGTGACCCTCGCGAAGCGTCGTTGCCAAGCTGCGGCCTGCATGCAGGCTTCCTGGAGGACCCAGCTCCCGATGTCGATGATCGTTCCGCTTTGTTCGAGGAGCGGTACGAAGTCGCGAGCGGCCACGATCCCACGTTCGGGATGTTGCCAACGAAGCAATGCTTCTGCACCGGTCACGCGCCCGCTGGCGATGTCGATGCTCGGCAGGTAGGCGAGGAACAGCCGCTCGGTATCGAGCGCCTCTCGCAGCTCACGTTCCAGGCGGGCCTCGGCCTCCGCCGCGTCCCGCATGGCTGGCTCGAAGTTGACATGGCTGCGAAGTCCTCTGGCTTTCGCCTCGTGGAGGGCGATATCGGCGCACCGCAGCAGTTCGTCGGCGCTCGCCCCGCCGTCGAGCACGCTGCCGATGCTGGCCGAGACCACGACGGGGGGCTCGTCCTCTCCCTGCACGTGTATCGGCATGCGCACGGTGTTGAGCAGCCGCGCCGCCATCGCGGCGGGGTCGATCGACGCGGCCTGTCCAACCTGGCTGACCAGCACCATGAACCGGTCGCCGCCACAGGGCAGGGCCAGGCCGAGGTTCTGAACGGTCATCTCGAGCCGTTTTGCGACGAGGCCGAGGACAGCGTCCCCGAAGGCGCGGCCAAGGCCATTGTTAAGGACGTGAAAATTGTTGAGATCCACGAGGAACAGAGCACTCCTCGCGCCCCTGCGCCGCGCGGCCTCGAGCGGGCCGACGAGGGCGCTCACGGCCGGGTCGGCGGGATGAGCCGCCGTTCCCCGAGTCAATGAGCGCTTGAGTAGAGCCATCTAGGTCATGAAGTCTCGCGCACTGATCATTCCTCCGGAGCCATCCCGGGCCTCGAGTTCTTGGCATCTCGAGCGCAAACGGCTCAAGAGGAGCTCAAGGCGCTTACGAGCTAGCCGGTTGCCGGCGCTGCGGGTGCTGGTGGCGCTCTCGGCAAGCCTTCCGCGTACTCCTGGAATGCTGCGAACGAACGCGGTACCCAATCGGGGTTCTCAAGCTCCTCGGCGTTGGGCTGCGTGGCTCGGCTGGCGCAGCCCGTCGCACACGATATCGAGCATCCGGCGGGGTGATCCGGGATCTCCGATCTGACGGTCCGTCGCCATGCAGGCTCCGGTGACGAATCCCATCAGGTCCGCGACGGTGACGTCGGCCCGGACCGCTCCGGCACGCTGAGCCCGGACGAGGAGCTCGCCGATCGCAGCCTCGAGCTGGTGTTTGACTCCGGACGCCGTCGCCTTGACGTCGATACCGGCGCCGGCAAGGGCGTCCGCGAGATCCCTCTTGGCAAAGGCCAAGTCCACGAGGCGCGCCAGGTAACCGAACAGGGCCTCGGCCGGATCGTCGGCCTTCACGAGGCATCGGGCGTCGTCGACGAGCCGCTCGAAATGGCTGAGGACGATGGCTTCGAAGAGCACTTCCTTCGTGGGGAAATGGCGGTAGATCGTCCCTACACCGACGCCCGCTCGCTCGGCGATGATGTCGATCGGGACCGCGAGTCCCTCTGAACCGAAGACGGCCTCAGCCGCCTCGAGCACCCTTGCACGATTTCGCCGGGCGTCGGCACGCAGGTTCCTTCCGGCCCCGCGGAGGCTCACGGCCTCGTCGTCGCCCGGATCGATCGACCCGGGCGCGGGGTCGAGGCCAGCAGAGCCGGGTGCGTCCGAGGCAGACGTCTTCACGACGGTCGAACCGCAGCAGGCTCAGGGTTGACAAACGGAACTACAGTTCCGTATAGTTCAAGTGGAACCACAGTTCCGATTATAGTCCCGGCAGATCTCGGAGTCGACCAGCCCCACCTAGCACCGGGCGCTCGACGCAAGGGCTGCCCTTGGGGGAGGGAGTCCCGATGACCGGTGAGAAGATCCTCGACGGCGCCGCCGCGCCGTCTGGAGACGGTAGTGCGGTCGGCGCTGATCCCAGGCGCTTCCGGGCGCTTGCGATCATCGGCATCGCCCAGCTCATGATCGTGCTTGATGCCTCGGTTGTGACCATTGCGCTGCCGTCCGCCCAGCGGGCGCTGAACATCTCGGTGGCCAACCGCCAATGGGTGCTGACCGCCTACACATTGGCCTTCGGAGGTCTGCTGCTGCTTGGTGGCCGCATCGCGGATTACGTGGGCCGCAAGCGGATGTTCATCATCAGCCTGCTCGGCTTTGCCGGAGCGTCCGCGCTCGGCGGGCTGGCGCGGAATGCAGCGATGCTGTTCGGTGCGCGAGCGCTCCAGGGCGCCTTTGCCGCCGTCATGGCTCCGGCAGCGCTTTCGTTGCTCACCGTCGCCTTCACCGAGCCTCGCGAGCGGGCACGAGCCTTCGGCGTCTACGGAGCCATCGCCGGTAGCGGTGCAGCGCTCGGACTTATCCTCGGAGGCTTGCTCACCGAGTACGCGTCATGGCGGTGGACCCTCTTGATCAACGTGCCGATCGCGCTCGTCGCCGCCGTGCTGGGCTTCTTCGAGATCCGCGAGAGTCGGGCCGAGGGCGACAGCCGCTATGACATCCCTGGCGCCGTGACCGTCACAGCGGGCCTCCTCGCTCTGGTCTATGGCTTCACGAAAGCCGCGACCGACGGCTGGGGTGCGCCCATCACGTTGTCCCTACTCGCGGCCGCGGTCGTCCTCCTCACGAGCTTCGTCATCCTCGAGACGCGCTCGTCGCACCCTTTGCTCCCTTTGAGGGTCATCCTCGATCGCAACCGGGGTGGATCGTTCCTGGCCTCACTGCTCGTCGGGATCGCTTTGTTCGGAACCTTCCTGTTTCTCACGTACTACCTGCAGGGCACCTTGCACTACTCGGCGCTCAAGACCGGGTTTGCCTTCCTGCCGTTCTCGGGTGGCATCATCGCGGCGGCCACGTTGGCAAGCCTCCTCCTTCCCCGGTACGGGCCCCGGGCCGTCATGACGGGCGGTCTCGCGCTCAGCGCGCTCGGGCTCGCCTGGTTCACCCAGATCGGGGTCCACACCGGTTACCTATCTCACGTGCTCCCGGCGGAGATCGTCGTGAGCTTCGGCATGGGACTTGTCTTCGTGCCCCTGAACAGCACAGCCCTCATCGGAGTCGCCCCGCATGACGCCGGTGTTGCAAGCGCCATGGTCAACACGACCCAACAGGTCGGTGGTTCGCTCGGCACGGCGCTCCTCAACACGGTCGCAGCATCGGCGACCCTGTCGTATCTCGTCGCGCGAGGGCACTCCGCGATGACCTTGGCGGCTGGACTGGTCCACGGTTACACGACGGCGTTCACCGTGAGTGCCGGGCTACTTGTTGCCGCTGCCTTTGCGACGGTCCTGTTCGTCAGAGCCTCCGGTCGCCCCGCCCCGGTTGGCGCGCCCACCAACTCCGCAGCCTGACGCCTGGTCTACGATCCCGGTCATGCTCGATCATTTGTCTCTGCAGTGCTCGGACGTGGACGCGAGTTCGTCGTTCTACGACCGGGTCCTTGCACCGCTCGGTGGCACCCGGGCCATGGACTTCGGCGAGGTCATCGGCTACGGCGTCGACGGAAAGCCGACGTTCTGGTTAGGCCCACTGGCTTCGGACGTGGCGAATCGTGAGATTCATGTTGCGTTCCGGGCCGGTGACAGGGCGAGCGTGGAGGCCTTTTTCGAGGCGGCCGTGGAGCTCGGGGCCTCGGTGCTTCACGAGCCGCGCCTGTGGCCCGAGTACCACGAGCACTACTACGGAGCCTTCGTACGCGACCCCGACGGCAACAACGTCGAAGCTGTCTGCCACACCGCCGAATAGCCCGGCCAGCGCGTCAGTGCCGACCCAACCGAAACGCTCCCCGGACGAGGCCTCAGAAGAGGCGACCCGAGCCAGGGAGCGAGTCGGTGGGGGTTGTGCCACTGGGGCGAATCACTCACCCGGTGTCAGCAGGTGGCGTCAGCTCGCGCTGTAGGTCTGCTGAACCGAGGTGAGAGTGTCGGTGGCTGCGCTGCCGATGGCGTAGACGATCGTCACCGTCTGGTCCCGGAGATGAACGGCGACTGGACCGATGACAGTGGTGTCGGAGCCGAAGGGCGTCATGCGGACGTTGACCCACTCAGAAGGCAGCCTGATGTTGCCGCCGTTGGGGTTGGTCAGGTCGCGGAAGATGCGGAGGCCGCCCGCGTACACGTTGAGGCCGGCGTCCTCAGCGACATTGCGCACGATGAGCTCGGCCCGCCCACTGGCGAGCTCGGGGTTCGGGTTCCAGAAGGCGGTCAGATCAGGGTTGCCAGTCGCAGTCAGGTCGGCCACAATCGTGATGTTCTCCCCTGCGACCAGGACGCCGGTGCCCGACAGCAATGGCTTCGACCCAGGCTTCGAACCGTGCAACCGGATCGCTACGTGGTATCGGCCCGGCAGCAGCGGCAGCGGGCCGACCACGCCCTTGAAGCGGAAGTCCTGTATGACCTCCGTGCCGTTCAGGTACACGTCGAGCGGGGTCTTGGGCAGTCCCTGGACGATCGTCGCGTCTGCCACGGCGGGGTCAGTCCGGGGTGTCGTCGCGCTGGCATTCGCCACTCCGACCGCGGTGACGAGCGCCGCGGCTCCGAGCGACGCCAGCGCGTTGCGTAGGTACCTCATGTACGTGGTCTCCTTTGCTGTGGGGGCTACTGGACGCCGGCATTCGCTTGAGGATGACCCGCTCGCCGTGGAACTTCGTGGCGGCCTCCTGATGGATCATATGGTCAGGCTGTAACAGCGATGG
>Ga0209415_10008442_pt1 | contig 17871 bp, 11 predicted proteins | sample PeaSoiSIISIP2007_FD_187696 | JGI IMG/M metagenome (GOLD analysis project Ga0209415, IMG submission 187696) | Peat soil microbial communities from Weissenstadt, Germany - SII-SIP-2007 (SPAdes) (version 2) | ecosystem: Environmental > Terrestrial > Soil > Wetlands > Peat | place: Germany... | reverse complement strand
GCGATCGGTCCGCTGCCGAGCGGCCGCGCCAGCGGCGGATGCGTTAGCGAGCCGATCGCCGAGCGCGCATCGGAGACGAGCCGCCACAGTAAGGGTGTCTGTTTGATGAAGCGCTTGATCCGCCGCCGCAGGCTCGAAGTCGAGGACACCGGCAAGCCGCGCCAGCTCGTGGTCTCGGAATAGTCGTAGAGCTTCTGGTCGGTATCGGACCATTCCAGCTTATAGGGTTCGTCGCCGATCGTGAAATCGAAGCGCTTCAGCCCGAGCTTGATCGCGTGCGCCATCAACTCGCGCAGATGCAGCGCGCCCGGTCCGTAATGGGATACGTCGCTGTCCACGAAGCTTGCGAGCACGTGGTAATAGCAATCGCCGAACACGATGCCGAGATTGGCCGCCGCGCAGGCCGTGCCGATCTCGATCCGGCTGATGTGGACCAGATGTCGGGTCTTCGGGTTGGATGCGAGGTCGAGATAAAATTCCCGATGTCCGGGCCGGGCGAAGATGTTGGCGACGCCCTTGCGCGCCAGCGACCGACTTTTTTGATCCATCAGCATTTCGAGTGTGCGCCGGGCATCATCCGTGTCGGATGCGGTGAGGAAGCGGATTTCGCCGTATTCCGACATGTGCCGGCGCTTGGCGCGGTCGCGGCGGCGCGTCGCGGACGAGCGCTTGGCGACATAGAATTTCTCCCAGTCGTCGCCGAGCTTGGTCAGATGCACGCCGCTGGCGTTGGGAGTGACGCCGAGATAGGTGAATGGATTGATCTGCGCGCCGATTTTTTGCGGCATCTTCTCGAACTCGATCCAATCGTGGCGCAGCAGTGGATCGCGTTGCATGTTGTCCAGCAGCTCCCGCCAGGCGGCAAGGAAGCGGTCGGGTGTGATGCGTTGGGAAAAGTCCGGCGCCAGGAGCGGCGCGTTGTAGTCGCCCAGTTCCTGACCGAGCCAGCACAGCCGCTTCGCCAGACGCTCCGGTGTGACGCAAAGCGGCAGGATGAAAGCGATGTCGCCGTCGCCGAAGCGGCCGACGGCGATCGCGGGATGGACGCCTTCGTGCTGGCCAACATGGCGATACCAGGTCGAGAGCCAGTCGAAGGTCTGAAACGCCGTGCAATCGGCAACCCGTTCAAAAGCCCGCCATTCGTCCTCGATCGTTCCCAAGTCGCAGTAGATGCGCAGGCTGAGGTCTTGCGGAAATTGGCGAAGATGCTCCCCGCGATAGGCGACCGCCGGCGCGCGGACAGCCACCGGCGAAACCGCATCCCGCAACGCCGTCAATGTCGTGGCACGTGTCACTGCATTCACTGAAAGGGATAGAGCCGATGTATCTGCGTGATAATCGAGAATAGCTAAGGTTGCCTCGCTATCCCGGCGTGCTGTGGCGTTAAGGTAAAGCAGCCGTGAATCGCCGCGTGACGCGCGGAACACCGCGAAAAACGCCAGTCCGCAGCACGGCCGGCAGTTTGTGAGCTGATGAATTGGTACAGCTGGGTGGACTCGAACCACCGGCCTCCTGATCCACAGTCAGGCGCTCTAACCAACTGAGCTACAGCTGCACGGCCCGCGATGACGGGCGCGCGGAAGGTAGCGCATGACCCGGAAAAGTGGAAGCCGACGCGCCCGTCTGACACGCAAAAGCCCGGGTCGAGAACCCGGGCTTTGCCCCATCACGCGATGGGTCGTGATACACGAACGCTGAAAACGCCGATCAACCGACCTTGGTGAACGCCTTGTTCATGCCGCTCTTGATCGGCTCGGCGGTCTCGGTGGCAACCTTTTGCGCCAGCGAGCTGAGCTCCTTGCTCTGCGCGGTCAGCGCCTCAAATTGCTTGCGCGCATGCGCGCTCGTGAGCTCGACGACCTCCGACAGCGTCTTCGCCGCCATGATCTCGCCGGCAAAATCGAACGCGGCATTGGTATTGGTGCGGGCCACTTCGATCACCTTGAGGCCGTAATCGGAGGCGCCTTTGGTGGCGGTCGAATAGGTGGTCTCCAGCACGTCGGTCGCCTCTTCGGCGGCGGCCTTCATCTTCTCGTAGGTGTCCTTGGCCTGCGCCACACCACGCTCCGCGAATTCGCGGAAAGCGGCCGGCATCTCGACCTTGGGCATGTCGAATTTTGGCATTTCGAATTTCGGCATTTCAAACCCGGCTGTTGCCGGCTTGGGAGTGGTCTTCGCTTTCGGGGCTGTTGCGGCTTCCGCCATGACACTCGTCCTTGCTGTCGTGCTCTCGGGCTGTTTTTACCGTCGAACTCTTAGCCTGCCTCGCCGCCCGTCACACGAGGCACCGCGTTTCATTGACCCCGAAGCCGAACGCAACACACTGCAAGCTCGGGCCATCAAGTTATATAGCAACAATTTTGGTGCATTGCAATAGACTATATTGCGATGCACAATAATAGCGCAAAGCCTTGATTATTTGAGATTTTTCAAAAGCGGTTCGAATGAATTAAGATTTCATTAACACTTCACGTCTTCGGTTTGGCAGCATCCATGACTATTTTGGCAGCACTTTGTCCGAGCTCCTGGGCTTGGCTCGTGAGCGTTTTCATTTGGTGACTGAGATACTCCGATTGTAGCCGCACGACCTCGGTCGGGTCCTTGGCCTTCATCAGCTTCTGCGCGAAGTCGAACGTCGCCGTCATATTCTGCTCGGCATAGGCCATCGATTTGTGCGCGATCTCGCTCGCTCCCGCGCGCGCCGCATGAGCTTGGCTCTGCCACTGTGAGACCGCGGTATTTGCCGCCTGAACGATCCCGTCAAAGGCGGTTCGCGCCTGCGCCACGCTCTGCTCGACGAAAGCGCGCACCTCGTTAGGCATTGCGAATTGCTCGAACGGTTCCTTGGCCATCGTCAACTCCTCGTACCCCTGGCGACCAGCATCCTAGCGCGAATTCACATTCGACGCGCACCCCCAACTTCGGGCCGCGTCAAGCCATTGGCGCCATTAAGGTTATCCCGCCTTGCCCGGGGCGAGACAGGCCGTTGGCATGGACGCCGATGGCGCCCGGCACTATTAAGAAATCCTTAGCCAAATGAGTTCCGGTGCATGCCGATCGTGGAGTTAGAGTCCGCCGCCGCGCGCGATCCGCGACTTGCGGCGCAGCTCGCCGATCGCGCGACCAGCGCCGCGCCTTGCTGGCTGTGGAGCACCGACGGCCCGCGGATCTTATGGGCGAATGCGGTCGGTGCCGCGATCTTCGGCGCGGCGAATGCGGGCGAAGGGGCGATGCGCCGTTTCGACGCCGGACATCCGGCCGCATTTGAGATTGCCCGACTCGCGGCAACGCTTCCGGCGACAGGACAAGCGCGACTCGAGCGCCTGCGCGGCTTCGGCGCCAGCTTCGGTGGCGCGCTGACTTGTATCTGCTCGCGTGTGGCTCGCGACGACGGCCCGGCGATCCTCGTCGTCGCCACCGAGCCGGCAGGACCGGCGCTGACCTTGCGCGAACGCGTGCGCCGCCTGTTTGCCGATCGCCAAGGCACGCTCGCGGTGTTCGCGCCCGATGGCACGCTTCTCTATGCCACCGAGGCGGCGCAAAGGCGGATAGGCGCGGCGCCGACATTGTCGGTGCTCGGCCTGGCCGACGTCGCCTCGCGCGCCATGGCCACTGGCGACGCCAGCGGCGCGACGCCGAGCCACGGCCCGGTCACGATCGAGCGTATCGGCAGTGAAGCATCGACCGCGCTCGCCGTCACATTCGCCGCGGCCGGGGAGGAAGCCGCGCCGACACCCACTCCAGCCGCAACGGCCGCAGCGCCGGCGGCGAACACGACGCGCGCGGTGCCTGAAGAGCCCATGGCCGAACGCCGCCATCCGTTACGCTTCGTCTGGCAGATGGATGCGGTCGGCCGTTTCGCGGTGGGGTCCGATGAGTTCATCGAATTGATGGGACCGCGGACGACCGCCGCATTCGGCCGCTTGTGGAGCGAGATCGCGGACGAGCTAAAGCTCGATCCGCAAAATCAGGTCGTGCGTGCAGTCGCGACGCGCGAAACCTGGAGCGGCATCACCCTATCCTGGCCGGTGGACGAGGGCGGCGATCGGCTTCCGGTCGAGCTGTCCGGCCTTCCAGTGTTCGATCGCGAGCGCGAGTTTCGCGGCTATCGCGGCTTCGGCGTTTGCCGCGACATCGCCCGCATCAACGCATTGGCGAGGGCGCGGCGCGAACGCCCGATCGGCTTCATGGCGCCGCCCGCGCCGCATCCGGAAAGCGAAGCTGCTATCGTCGCCGAAGCCGAACCCGCGGCCGCTTCGCAGCCGGTCGTGGAAGCTGCCGAGACGGCGCCGCGCGCCGCGCCGGACGCCGCCCCTGCCGCCGCCAATGTCGTGCCGTTTCGCCCGACGGCGCCGGAGTCGAAGACGCCGAGCCTGAGCCCGGTGGAACGCAAGGCCTTTCGCGAGCTTGCGCAGGAACTGACGGCGCGGCTGCAAGGCGGAAATGAAGCTTCCGTTGTCGAAAATGGTGCGGCCGAATTGACCCAGGCTACGCCTGCTGCGCCCGGTGAAAGCGGGCAAAGCATGCCGGCTTTCGCGCCGGGGCTGCTCGATCGCATTCCGCTCGGTGTGCTGATTTACCGCCGGGACGCGCTCCTTTACGCCAACCGCCACTTCCTCGAATTAAGCGACTATCAGAGCCTCGAGGCGCTGGCAGCGGCGGGCGGCCTCAATGCGTTGTTCGCCGATCCCGCGGCCGACGCCTTGGCGCAGAGCGGCGGTGCGCAGTCGCTCTCGGTCATGACCAGCGGCGGCGAGCGCCGCCCGGTCGAAGGCCGGCTGTTTACGGTGCCGTGGGGTGAAGGATCGGCGCTGGCGCTTATCCTCAGCAACGGCGAAGCGGCGGAGCGCCGTCGAACGACTGCGCTTTCGCTCTCGGCCGCGCAGGGGGAACTCCGCGAACTGCGGACGCGGCTCGAATCCTTCAAAAAGACCGAGGAGGAGCTCCGCGCCGCCACGCGCGAAGCGCAAAAAGCCTCGGCGGCCAAAGCGGAGTTTGTCGCCAAGGTCAGCCACGAAATCCGCACTCCACTCAACACCATCACCGGTTTTGCCGAGTTGATCGTCGGGGAGCGCTTCGGGCCGATCGGCAACGAGCGTTATCGCGAATACGTCAAGGATATCCACGCCGCCGGCATGCACCTCGTTTCGTTGCTCAACGATCTGCTCGATCTGTCCAAGATCGAGACCGGCCAGCTCGATCTCACCTTTGCCAATGTCAGCCTCAACGAATTGACGCAGCAATGCGTCGGCATCATGCAGCCGCAGGCTAGCCGCGCGCGCATCATCATCCGCACTTCGCTCACGCCCGGCTTGCCGCAGGTCGTGGCCGACGAACGATCGCTGCGCCAGATCGTGCTCAATCTGCTTTCAAACTCGATCAGGTTCACCGGGCCGGGCGGCCAGGTGATCGTATCGACCGCATTTGCCGACAACGGCGAGGCGGTGTTGCGCGTGCGCGACACCGGCGTCGGCATGAGCGAAAAGGATGTCGAGGCGGCGCTCGAACCGTTCCAGCAGACGGCGGTCGCCGGAAGCTGGGGTTCGGGCGGCACCGGCCTCGGTTTGCCGCTGACCAAGGCTTTGGCCGAGGCCAATCGCGCGCATTTTTCCATCAAGAGCGCGCCCAATGCCGGCACGTTGGTCGAGGTCGCGTTTCCGCCGACGCGGGTGGTCGCGGGATAGCACGGCGGGTTCGCGTTAGGCGATGCGGACGACGATTTTACCGAAATGCGCGCCGGCGGCCATGTGATGGAAGGCCGCCTTTACCTCATCGAAGCCGAAGACGCGATCGATCGCGGGCTTGATCTCGTTCGCCGCGATGGCGGCGTTCATCGCCTCGAACATCTGCATCGAGCCAACCGAAATGCCCTGGACGTTGGCGCGCTTTAAGAAGATCAGTCCCGGGTTGAGCTCGGTCGCGCCGCCGCTGACGCTGCCGATGATGCTGATTTTGCCGCCGAGGCGGATGGCGCCGAACGAGCGGGTGAGAGTGTCTTTGCCGCCCACTTCGAGCACGTGATCGACGCCGCGGCCGCCGGTGAATTCGACCGCCGCTTTGTCCCATTCCGGCGTCGTCTTGTAGTTGATGCCGAAGGCCGCGCCGAGCGCTTTGGCGCGCGCAAGCTTCTCGTCGCTCGACGAGGTGACGATGGCGACAATTCCCATCGCATGCGCCAACTGCAGCCCGAAGATGGAGACGCCGCCGGTGCCTTGCAGCAGGACCGACTGCCCGGCGATCAGCTTGGCGTGGTTCATGATGGCGTCCCACGCGGTGACGCCGGCGCAGGGGAGCGTTGCGCCTTCCTCCAGGGAAAGGTGATCCGGAATCTTGACGACGCCGTCTTCTTCCAGAACGGCGAATTCGGCGAGCATGCCGTCAAGCGCGCCGCCGAGCGCCGAGGCTTGAAGGGTCGGACTCGGCTCGCCGCCGGCCCAACGCTGGAAGAAGCAGCCGGCCACCTTGTCGCCAGCCTTGACGCGGGTGACGCCGGGCCCGACTTCGACCACTTCGCCGGCGCCATCGGAAAGCGGAATGACATTCTCGCGCACCGGCATGCGGTAAGTGCCGCGCACGATGCCGAGGTCGCGGTAATTGAGCGAACAGGCGACGACCTTGACCAGCACCTGCCGGTATAGCGGCTTCGGCGTCGGCCGATCGACGATGGCGAGCGCGTCGATACCGGCGCCGCCCTTGGGCAGTTGATAAGCACGCATGTTGATGCTCCCGGAATAAAAGCTTGCTCAGGCGGCCGGCGTGACACTGACGGCGACGTCGATGCGCTGCTCGCCCGAGCCGAACACTACCCCATCCATCGGTGCCACGTCGGTATAGTCGCGTCCCACCGCCAGCACGACATGTTCGTCGGAAGCGACGATCGCATTCGTCGGGTCGAGCCCGACCCAACCGGCATGCGAACCACACCATACCAGAACCCAGGCGTGCATAGCGTCGGCGCCCTGCAATCGGGCGGCGTCGGTGCGCGGCGCCGATCGCAGGTAGCCGCTGACATAAGCGGCCGGCAGGCCGATGCCGCGCAGCCCAGAAATCATGATATGGGCGAAGTCCTGACAGACGCCGCGACGCAGCGCGAACGACATCGGCGGCATGGTGGTGACGGTGGTCGCGCCGATCTCGTAGATGATGTCCGATTTGAGGCGCTTCATCAGCTCGATTGAGGCGTCGAGCACCGGCCGGCCGGCGGGGAAGCTCTCGCGCGTGTAATCGCGGATCTCCGGATCGAGCGAGACCATGCGGCTTGGAAACAGGAAGTGCGCCGGCGACAGTGGGCCGATGTCGCTGATCGCGAACGCCTCGTCGCGAACCGCTTCCCAGGCGGGCGTGGCCAGCGCGGCCGGCCCGGCGGCGGCATCGACGGTGACGCGCGCCGCCAATTTGACCGTGAGTATTTTGTGCGGCTCCTCGATCTCGATCCAGGTCAGGCGATTGCCGAAAAAATCTTGGCCCTCACGCCGGTGCAACGGCTCGGGCATGATCTGCAAGGCGGCGACGTGCACGCGCTGGCCGTCGCGATGGATCGGCGTCAGGCGCAGGACGTGGTGCGCGTGCGCTACCGGCGACGCATAGGCACAGGTTGTCGTCTGCCGCACGTCGTAGATCACGCCAGCGCCTCCCAGGCGGATTCGGAGCGCTCGTTGTTGGTGAGATAGACCGTGGTTATCGCGTCCGAAAGTTTCATTAGCGATTGCTCGATATCGATGACCAGCGCCTCATCGATGGCGGTGGCTTCGACGGTGCGCAAGCGCGTCGCGATCGAGGCGGCGATCTGCTGTACGGGCGAAAGCCGGCCGGTGCCGTCGCGTCCCGGCAACGCCGAAAGATGGGTCTCGATACGGTCGAGCTGAAACGCTACCGAACGCGGATTATTGGGATCGAGCATGACCAGGTCGATCACCGGCGCGCGCGCCGCAACCATCACGTAACGCTGCCGGTAGGTGATCTGGCTGTCGGCGAGTTCGAGCAGCACTTCGAGGCCGCCTTCGGGCTCGCCGGATTGAGTGAAGCAGCGCACCAGGCGTCCGGTCAGGATGGCGCGCTCGATGCGGCGGCCGAGTTCAAGAAAGCGCCAGCCCGCCAGCTGCGTCATGTTTTCCTGCGCCAGTCCGGAGAGCGAGGAGATGATCCGCAGCGCAGCTTCGACGCGCTCAATGATCGCGCTTTCCGGGGGACCGATCGCCAGCGGCATGGCGATCATGGTGGCGAGGTCGCTGATCGCCCGCCAGGCATCCGGCGAGAAGCGATCGCGGCTCACCGAAGCCGCCGATCGCGCGGCCCCGGCAAGATAGGGCAGCGACCCCGGCAAGTCGGCGCGCGAGAGCGCTGCACGCGCGGTGAATGCGGCTGTTGTGCCGCCGGTGTCGGCTGCAACCGCGCCCCAGGCTTTGAGCAGCGAGCCGATGCTGGCAATGACGGGTGCTGCGGCCTCATCCGCCTCGGCGGAGCGGTTGATCATGGCGCGCACCAGCCGCAACGTCGCTTCCGCGCGCTCGACGTAGCGGCCGACCCAGAACAAATTGTCGGCGGCGCGGCTTGGGAGAAGTCCGGTGGCGCGCTGGACCTGGATGCGCTCAGCCGTCGGCAACAATGTGGTCTCCATGACCGGACCGTGCGCCAGCACCCAGGCGTCGGCGGTCGCGGCGCCGCGTTGCAAGCTCACCGCCCGCGCGTCGGCGTTCTCGGCGATGCGAACGAAGCCGCCGGGCATGAGCTGCCAGCGCTCGCCGACTCTCGCCAGGAAGAGCCGCAGGATGAAAGGCCGCGGCTGCAGGCGGCCGTCGCGCCACACCGGCATGCTCGACAGCGTCACCGCTTCCTGCGCCACATAATCGACGCCGCGATCGCGGATCGACGCAATCAGCGCCTGGCGTTGCGCGTCGTCGAGCTTCGCGCCCAAAATCTCGCTGGCGCTACCGCCGTCATTCGGCGATTCGAAGGCCGAAGCGATCACCATGCGGTCGAGTTTTTCGATCATCTCCTCGCGCATGTCGGAGCGGCCGAGCCACCAGGTCGCCACGTTCGGTATGGCGAGATCGGTCCCGAGCACAACTGGCGCCAGCGCCGGCAAGAAAGCCAGCATCGCGCGCGCCTCGACCAGGCCGGCACCGAGGGAATTGATGATCACGATCTTGCCGTCGCGCACGGCTTGCAGAAGCCCCGGCGCGCCGAGCCGTGAGGCGGCATTGAGTTCGAGCGGGTCGGCGAAGTCGGCGTCGATTCGGCGCAGCAGCACCTCGGTGCGCTGCAGGCCGGAAACCGTGCGAATGAAGACGCCATCCTCGCGCACGCTCAAGTCCTCGCCCTCGACCAGCATGAGGCCGAGATAGCGCGCGAGATAGGCATGCTCGAAATAGGTTTCGTTCATCGCGCCGGGCGTGAGCAGGCAGATGCGGGCATCGTCCTGGCGGCTCAGCGCATGGAGCTCGGCCTGAAAGGCCTGGAAGAAAGGCGCGACGCGCTCGACACGCGTGGTGCGATAGATGTCGGGGACGGCGCGCGACAGCGCCAGCCGGTTCTCAATGGCGTAACCGGCGCCCGAAGGCGCCTGCGCGCGGTCGCCGAGCACCCACCAGCGGCCGTCGGCGCCGCGCCCGATGTCGACCGCATAGAAACGCAGATGCGCGCCGCCGGGCGGCGGGACGCCGACCAGCGGACGCAAGAACTCGGGATTGCCGGCGATCAGCGCCGCGGGCAGGCGGCCATCGCGGCTGAGTTGGGCCGCTCCGTAGGCGTCGGCGAGAACCGCTTCGAGAAGCTCGGCGCGCTGGACGAGGCCCGTTGCCAACTGCCTCCATTCGCCAGGCTCGATGATCAGCGGCACGTGGCTGAGCGGCCACGGCCGCTCGCTGCCGGCGGCATCCTCATACACGCGATAAAAGACTCCGGAACCGCGCAGATAGCGGTCGGCGGCGGCAAAGCGCCGATTGATCTCCTCGTCGCCGAGGCGAGCCAGCATGGAGAGGAACGGCTGCCAGTGCGCGCGCACGCGGCCGTCGCCGTTCATCATCTCGTCGAAAATGCCGGGCAGCGGCCGGTAGCTTGCAACAAAACGGTCCAGGCTGGCGGTCTCTTGTTCGACAATCGTGTCGAGATTGGCTGCCATGTTTTTTAGTTCGTGCGCCGCAGATCGAGTGTTGTCGGATATTCGAGGGAGATTTCGAGCGGCGGAACGTCGATCGGGCCGCCGGTATGGCCGTAATCCTGGAAGCGCGCGCGCCGGCGCGCTTCCGCCTCGTAGGAATTGATCGGATAGGTCTCGTAATTGCGTCCGCCGGGATGCGCGACGTGATAGAGGCAGCCGCCCAGCGAGCGCCCGCTCCAGGCGTCGAGGATGTCGAATGTGAGCGGCGCGTGGACGCCGACGGTCGGCTGCAGCCCCGAGGTCAGATTCCAGGCCTTGAAACGCACGCCGGCGACGAATTCGCCGGAGCGGCCAGTGGGGGTCAGCGGCAGGCGCCGGCCGTTGCAGGTGATGACGTGGCGGCCCTCGGTCAGGCCGTCGACCTTGACCTGGAGCCGCTCGACCGAAGAATCGACGAGCCGCACGGTGCTGCCGGCAACACCCTCTTCGCCGAGCACGTACCAGGGTTCGATCGCTTGCCGCAGCTCAAGCCGCACGGCGCCATGCTGCACGGTGCCGCAGGGCGGGAAACGAAATTGCCGCTGCGCTTCGAACCAGGCCGGGTCGAAATCGTAGCCGGCGCGTTCGAGATCGTCCAAGACTTCGAGGAAGTCGTTCCAGACGAAATGTTCGAGCATATAGCGGTCATGCAAAGCGGTACCCCAGCGCACCGGCTTGCTGTCGAGCGGCGCGCGCCAGAACCACGCGATCAGCGCGCGCAGCAACAATTGCTGAGCCAGACTCATGCGCGCGTCGGGCGGCATTTCGAACGAGCGGAATTCGACCAGCCCGAGCCGGCCGGTCGGGCCGTCGGGCGAAAACAATTTGTCGATGCAGATTTCCGTGCGATGGGTGTTGCCGGTCACGTCAACCAGAATGTTGCGGAACAGGCGGTCGACCAGCCACGGCGGCGGCGCGGGCGCGGCTGCATCCGGCGCCGGCACTCCGCGGAGGGCGATCTCAAGCTCATAAAGCATGTCCTGGCGCGCTTCGTCGATGCGCGGCGCCTGGCTGGTCGGCCCGATGAACAATCCGGAAAAGAAATAGGAGAGGGAGGGCCGCCGTTGCCAATAGAGCACTAGGCTCTTGAGCAGATCGGGGCGGCGCAGGAACGGGCTGTCGGCGGCATTGCGGCCGCCGAGCACCACGTGATTGCCGCCACCGGTTCCACTGTGCCGGCCGTCGATCATGAATTTGTCGGTGCCAAGCCGCGACTGATGCGCTTCCTCATAGAGCCCGCGGGTGACGGTGACGGCTTCGCGCCATGATCCCACCGGATGGATGTTGACCTCGATGACGCCGGGGTCCGGCGTCACCTTGATGACGTTGAGCCGCGGGTCGGGTGGCGGCTCGTAGCCTTCGACATGCACCGGCAGGCCGAGATCGGCGGCCGTCATCTCGACTACGGCGAGCAGTTCGAGATAGTCGGCAAGCGTCTCCACCGGGGGCATGAACACGCACAGTCGGCCGTCACGCACTTCGACGGCGAGCGCCGTGCGCACCGGCATCGCGGAAGTGGCGGGCGAAGCGGCGACCGGCCGTTGCAACAACAAGGTCTCCGGCGCGAGCGGCGGCGCGGTCTCATCGCCGGTCGCGGCGTGCAGGGCGGGTGCTTTGAGCGGATGGGTGACGCGCGGGTCGGACAAAGGCTGGCGCTCGGCGAACGGATCGGCCGGAGTGAGATGCGGGTAATCCAGCGGATCGATCTCGGGCAGGGATTGCAGCGGCAGCCGGAAACCGAGCGGCGAATCGCCCGGCACGAGGAACAACCGGCCGCGGCGCGTTTGCCATATCTCGCTCAGCCAGCTCGGCTTCGCCTGCGCCGTCCAGGGATGCAGCGGCAGAACGAAACCCGCCGGCTCGCTGAGATGCCTATCGAACAAGTTGAGGATGCGCGCGCGCTCGCGGGGATTGTCGATCTTGGGATCGCTTGGATCGACGTTCTCCGGGATCAAGCCTTGCTTCAGCATCCGGTCGGTCGGGTCCTCATAAGCCGGTTGCACGTACTCCGCCATGATTCCAACGCGCGCGGCAATCCCTTCGGCGAGACGCCGTGCGTCATCCACCGTCGGATTGTGATCCGCGGCTTCGCGCGCGATCAGGCTCTCATCGCGCCAGACCGGTACGCCGTCGCGGCGCCAGAAAAGCGCGAAGGCCCAGCGCGGCAACGGCTCGCCGGGATACCACTTGCCCTGGCCGTATTGCAGCAGCCCGCCCGGCGCGAAGCGTTTGCGCAGGCGCCGTATCAGATCGTCGGCGCGTAAGCGCTTCGTCGGACCGACCGCCGCGGTATTCCACTCGGCCGACTGATAATCGTCGACCGATACGAAGGTCGGCTCGCCGCCCATGGTCAGGCGCACGTCGCTCGCGACAAGATCGGCGTCGACCTTGTTGCCGAGCGCGTCAAGCGCGGTCCACGCTTCCTCGGAAAACGGCGCGGTCACGCGCGGCTGTTCGGCGATCCGCGTGACGGTCATGTCGAACGAGAAGCGGACCTCGGCCGGTTCGACCAGGCCGCTGATCGCCGCCGCCGAGCGGTAATGGGGCGTGGCGGCGACCGGCAGGTGGCCTTCGCCGCAGAGCAGTCCGGATGTCGGGTCGAGTCCGATCCAGCCCGCGCCCGGGAGATAGACTTCGGTCCAGGCATGCAGATCGGTAAAATCCCGCTCGGCGCCGGCGGCGCCTTCGAGCGGTTTGACGTCCGGCCGCAACTGGATGAGATAGCCGGAGACGAAGCGTGCCGGCAGGCCGATGTGGCGCAGGAGCTGCACCAGAAGCCAGGCGGTGTCGCGGCAGGAGCCGGCGCCGGATGTCAGCGTCTCCTCCGGCGTCTGCACGCCGGGCTCCATGCGGATCAGATAGCGGATCATGTGCTGAAGCCGCTGATTGAGCTCGACCAGAAAATTGACCGTGTTGCGCTTCTCGCGCGAAATCGAGCCGACCAATTCCATCAGCCGCGGGCCGGCGGGCTCTGGATCGACGAAGGCGGAGAGGTCTTCACGCAGATCGGCGGGGAATGAAAACGGCCAAGTCTCCGCATACGGCTCGACGAAAAAATCGAACGGATTGATCACTTCCAGATCGGCAATAAGATCGACCGTGACGGAAAATTCTTTGGTCCTCTCCGGGAAGACGAAACGCGCGAGCCAGTTGCCGTGTGGGTCCTGCTGCCAGTTCACGAAGTGCTGGGCGGGCTTCACGGTCAGCGAATAACTGGGAATGCGGGTGCGGCAATGCGGCCCCGGCCGCAGCCTTACGATTTGCGGCCCGAGACCGATCGGCCGATCGTAATCATAGCGCGTTGTGTGATGGAGCCCGACAAGGATGGACATGCTGTGACGCGGTACCGACCGATTTTTTGGCCCAGGAAACGTGCCATTTCCATGCAATTTCCGGGCCGCCGTCAATGACTTGACGTAGTTACCATCAGCATACCACGCCGACGCAATAAAAGGCGGCGCGGGTACCCCCGTATCCGCGCCGCCACCCGCAGCAAGAGCGTTTGACCGCTCTTGCCACAAGCAGGCGCAGTCAGCCGCAGCAGGACCGGGTCGCGCCTTGATCTCGATCAAGGCGCCGCGGCCAAGGCCGGCGGCCATTTCGGCGATGTAGCTTTGATCGGGCCGTAACGGCTGTGTTACTCGCTGATCACGCCACGGATGACATGGCCGCCTTCCGGCCCACCGGCCGGCACCGCGCCGAATGGAAGCCCCTGCGGCTTATCGCCGAGACGCAACAGCGGGACGAGCACGAAGGCAAAGGCCGTGAACGCCGCCGAGACCAGGATGAGCGGCGTGAGGCTGCGGTGAAATACATGCTCGAACAGGAATGATCCGGCGATGTCGGCGGAGGCGGTCGCCAGGTTGATCAGCGACATCATCACCGCAAAGCTGAAGCCCTCGGATCGCCGCGGGCAATAATCGGCGGCGAGCGTCACCGTCGCCACGGTCGCCAGCATGGCGGCAAAGCCGCTGCAAAAACTCAGGATCGCGGCCGACGTCTCGTTGGAGAGCAGGAGATATCCCGCGGTCGTCACCGTGCCGATCGCGATGCTCAGGTTGAGCAGACGCTTGGAGGATATTTGGCCGAACAGCCGCCGATAGAGCAACGCGCCGATGACCCAGCCGGCCGAGGCGATCGATCCGAGCAGCCCGATATAGCTTTGCGAGAATTTGAGCTTGTCGGTCATGGTGTAATAGAGCGGCGTGCTTAGCCCAGGGCTGAAATAGTAGAGAAAGAGAAAAATCCCGACGATCCACAACTCGCGTTTATTGAGCGCGGCGACGAGACCGCCGAGCGTGCCGCGGAGCATCGGCATATCGATGCGGGTTTTCTTCTCCGGGATCAGGAAGATCGTCGCCAACAACACGGCCACCGGCGCCAGCGCCACGATAGAAGCGGCGACATGCAGCGCTGAGGTCGGCGACAGACGCTGCGCGAGCTGCCCGCCCAGGATCGAGGCCCCCATCGCGGCGGCGTTGAACCACAGCCATTGCTGATTGACGAATTTTCCGCTCTCGCCGAGCCGTTGCCCGTTCTCCACCAGCACCGCCCCGCACACGGTGCTCGAAATCGCCATCGCGTAGGCCGTGAGCTGGAGCGCCCACACCAGTTGGCCCGGCGCGGTGAGTTGCGTGGTCCAGAGATAGGCGCCGGCGGCGATCACATTGGCGGCGATCAGGTAGGTTTTGCGGCGATAGCCGAACACCGGCAGCAGATCGGATAGCACGCCGTAGACCGGCTTGATGATCCAGGGAAAATTGAAAATCGTGAGATATGCGGTGACCTGCAAAGCGGTCCAGCCATGCACCTGTTTCAAATAAAAGCTGAGCGGCTGGGCGATCAGGCCGCCGATCTGGCCGACGCCTTCGACGATATAGACGAGCGCGAAGAACAGCATCAGGCGGTTCATCGCGGTCCGGCCCGGCGGCGCCGCAGCGCCGCTCTGCGATAGTGGTGGCTCCTCGCTCATCGTGCTCTGAATGCGCGAGGTCGCCTCCCGGTTCAAGCCGGACTTGTCGGCCCGCGAACCGGCGGGCGAAGACCGCGACGCTTCAGTTGCCGGCTTATTCGCGCGCTATCGGCGTTTGCAGCGGCGGCCGCTCGACGAAATCGCCGCGCGTGAGCGCTCTGTTGCCCAGCGATACGGCGGTCGCTGCGACGACGAGCGAAACGGTGAGCGTCAGCGTTGCAATCAGTTCAAGCGCGACGGCGCGCCGCCGCGACTGTGTTTGTTCGAGCTTCGGCGGCGCAAAACCGGGATTGCCGGCGAGCTCAGTCATGGTTCTTATCCTTCGAATCAGGTGGCCGCAGCATCGGCGGCGATACCGGCACCCGTTCGGCCAGATTTGGGCGGTCGCATTGAATAATAAGGGCGATTTGGTGGGATATGGTTAACGAAAGATTAACGCCGGCTAGGTGGCCCGGTTGGTTGGCCCGTTACTTGGCGGCGACGGTATCCGCGGGATTAAGCCCCATGGTCTCGTGGCCGGGCTGTGCAGCAACACGCGCGAGCCAAGCGCGCACCGCCGGGAAAGCCGCGAGGTCGTAGTCGCACAGATGCGCCACGTGGGTGTAGGCGTAGAGCGCGATGTCGGCGATGGTGTAGCGGTCGGCGGCGAAGAAGTCGTGCAGCGCGATGTGCTTCTCCATGACGCCGAGCGCGCGGTGGCCTTCCTCCATCCAATCCTCGAAGGCATGACGCTGCAAGTCGCGCCCGCCCTTGACCAGCGTTAGCCAGAAATAGGCCGCGCCGAGATTGGGTTCGAGGCTGTGCTGCTCGAAGAACATCCATTGCAGCGCTTCGGCGCGTTCGATGCGGTCTTCGGGCGCGAGCGCGGTGCCGCCGGCGATGTACCAGAGAATGGCGTTCGATTCGGCGAGGAACCTTCCCGGCGCGACCTCCAGAAGCGGCACCTGGCCGCTCGGATTCTTCGCCAGGAATTCCGGCGTGTGACTCTCGCCTTTGAGGATGTCGATTTCGATCAGCCGATAGGGAATGTGCAGTTGCGCCAAGGCGAGCCGCGCCTTGTAGCTGTTCCCCGAACGCCGCATCGAATAGAGCGTAAACATGGCCGCTCCCAGCTGCCACACGGCAGATCGTGCTGCGCCATACTCCCTGAAGACGGCGATGTCGTGGCCGTGCGATCCTGCCGATTGCCGGAGATTATTTTAGAAGAAATGCGCTGGAAGAAGCCACCGGCAAAGCAGGATAAAGCGTGCTGCGGCGCAACAACAGAATGAACATCACCAGCATCGCCGGTACGCCCAGTGGAATGAAGGTCGTTAGCGCGACGGTGCGGGCAACAAGCGGCGCGAGCCACAGCGCCGCCAGCGCCGTTTTTTCCCACGGGCCGAAACCGTGCGCCAAGCCGTCGGCGGCGATGAAGGCAATGGCGGGCGCGAGCATCGTCATGTCGTAGTCGAAGGTGTAGGGCGTGGCGAGGATGGCGGCGAGACACAGCGCCGCCGCCTTGAGCGGATAGGGCGCAATGCTGCGCCACAGCCAGATTAGCGCGGCGCCCAGCGTGACGACCGTCGCGCCCTGGAGCGTGTAAGCCAGCGGGATCGAGGCGCCCCACATGCGCGCCCAGGCAAAGACGCTTTGGATCTTGTACCAGCCGGTATCGCCCTGCTCGAGCGCGACCAGGCGGGTGAAACGGGTCGAATCGAGGAATGCCTGCCACACATGCGGACCGAACGCGGCAAATGTCGCTACGGTCAGCAGCGCGACCGCGGCTGCAGCAGCGGCAAATGCGCGCCAGCGGCCGCTCACCGCCAGCACGATGGGGATCATCAGCCCGAATTGTGGCTTGTAGGCGAGAAGTCCGAACAGGATGCCGGCGATGAGCGGCTGCCGGTCGAGCTGCACCAGCGCTGCGCCGAGGAGCGCGGCCGTCAGGAAGCCGTTCTGGCCGTGCCCGATATTGACGAAAACGGCAGGGAAGGCGAGCGCTAGCAGGAACCAGAGGGAGTCCCGCGCGCTGGCTGTCCCTTCCCCTGCGAGAAGGAGGTCTCCGGCTGAAGGCTGTCGGATGGGAGTCGCGAGAATGGCGCGGATTGCCAAAAGATAAAGCCCGAAGGTGGCCGCCTGCCACACCGCAAGCGCCACGCCGTAGGGCATCAAAGCGAGCGCGGCGGCAATGAACAGAAAGAAGGGCGGATAGTGCCAGCCGTAAAACGGCGTTGCCTCCCCGAACAAGGTTTGCTCGCGCGCATGCTGGCGCACCGGGTCGAACGGCGCCTCGGGATTGCCGTCGAGCACGTAACTGCCGGCGGCATAAACATCGGAGAAATCCGTACCCAGTGGCCGCCCCTGCTGGTCGATGAGGCCGTGGGCGGTGGCCACCAGGTAGAGAAGTCCGGCGATGGAGGCGACGAGGACGGCGAGCGCGATGAGCCGGACACGCTCGCGCGTGAGCCAGGCTCCGCTTCGCAAGTTTTCAATCGCCTTGTCCATTGCGGCTCCCGTTGGCCTCGCCATGCCCTGCATTAGGCCTGCGGAGCCTTAACGGAGAATTGAGCGGCGGTGTGGAGCCCGCCCTTGCCTGTGCCCCATTGGCGCTTTAGGAAGCACCCGCTCCTAGGAGCAGGCGGAGACTAAAATGGGCTTTCTCGCGGACCGGATCTTGCGCATCAAGCCGTCGGCCACCATCGCGGTGACCGATAAAGCGCGCGCGCTCAAGGCGGCCGGCCGCGATGTCATCGGGCTTGGCGCGGGCGAGCACGATTTC
>Ga0209415_10008440_pt1 | contig 17874 bp, 13 predicted proteins | sample PeaSoiSIISIP2007_FD_187696 | JGI IMG/M metagenome (GOLD analysis project Ga0209415, IMG submission 187696) | Peat soil microbial communities from Weissenstadt, Germany - SII-SIP-2007 (SPAdes) (version 2) | ecosystem: Environmental > Terrestrial > Soil > Wetlands > Peat | place: Germany... | reverse complement strand
CTCCCCTTTACCGCCGCGGGCGGGTTGACGCCGTCGGCGTTGACCACCGGCAACCCCAACGGTGCTCCCGGGAATGTGGACTGCACGACAGGCAGCTCATTCCTGCGGCCGATCGACGCGCATCGCCCGCGCACCATCCAGCTGGGTTTGAAGTATAGCTTTTGAGTTGAGAGCAGCTCGGTGAACCGGGACACGAACAGATCGAGGGCCGACACGTCCAAGGGAGGGCGTGAGCAAGGGTACGTACTGCTCACACTTCTTTTGTTGATGTCGCTGCTGGTGATCGGAGCGGCGGTAGTTGCGCCCAGTCTGGCGTTCCAGATCAGGCGCGACCGGGAAGAGGAGTTGGTGCATCGCGGAGTGCAGTACACCAGGGCCATCCGCGCCTACGCGAAAAGAACCGGCCGCTACCCGGTCCGCACCGAGGACCTTTTAGGCGGTCCGGATCTGCGGTTTATCCGCAAGCTTTACAAGGACCCGATTACAAAGGGAGACTTCAAGCTTCTCCACCTGGGCGATGTGCAGCCGCAGGCAACAAATTTGAATTCGTCTTTGAATTCGACTCTGAATTCGTCCGCGAATTCATCGGCGACGCAAGGCGGTGCGGACGGCGCCGGTACGGATCAAACGACAAACCCGGCAGCTTCGGACCCCGCGCCAGATTCTGCCAGCCCGCAGAATCCAGGGAATCAGATGAATCCACGAGCCGGAGCGACCGGCAGGGCGTCGTTCCCGAACTCTTCCAGTGGGGAGAGCACCGGGAACCAGCCTGGATTCCTGATTTTTGGGGTCGCCAGCAAGAGCAAGGCCCGCAGCATTCGCGAGTTTGATCACAAAGATCACTACAACGACTGGATGTTTTACTACGATCCCAGCATGGATCGCGGCTATGAGATCAAAGGCCCCACTTCACGCACTGCGCTGGCTTTTCCGGGTCAAGGGCGACTGCCGGGACAGAGCCAGCCCGGCGGGCTCACGCAGCAACAACCCCAAACTGCGACTCAAACTGCGCCGTAATCCCATCAGTTACAAAATGCCCGGCGAGTTGCCTTCCGCTAAGGGATGCCGTCAATTCGCCTCCGGACCAAGAACAGCCAGCGCCTTCTGGGCCTCTTCGAGCTTGGGATTGAGCTTTAGCGCCTGCTTAAAAGATTGCCTTGCGTCGGGAATCATTCCTGCAGCCTGCTGCAGCTGCCCGAGCTGCAGATAGGCATCGGGAGTGGGGTGTGCTGCAGTGGAAGTGGAGAGTTCTCGAACGCGCTTCATCATGCCCAGCGTGCCCAGATTCCTGAAGATGACATGATTGTCAGGCTCCTGCTTCTGGGCCTCGTGGTAGTAACGCTCGGCGGCGGCGTAGTCTCCCAGTTGCTGCGAGGCGGCTCCGAGGTCGATCAGGCTCTTGGTTAGCAGATGCGGATCTCGAGTGAGCGAAAGCACGGTTTGGTATTGCTCCATGGCTTCGCGAAGCTGTCCGTGTTCGTGCATGTCCGCTCCCAAATTGAGATGGCTGATGGCGTCGTTGGGATTGATGCGAATGGCGTTTTGAAAGTGGACCAGAGCTTCGTCTAAGTGGCGCTTCCCGGTGGCCTCGTAGGCTTCCACCAGCAATGCCGAGCCCACGTAGTCCTCGGCCATGTAGTTATCGTTCGTGACCTCGAGCGCGTGAGTCCACAAGTCGCGGCTGCTGCGCCAGGTTCCGATCTGCCGCCACGTCAGGAACGAGAACGCTGCAAGGACAACCGCCACAGTGGCGATGGATAGCCGCGTGTTTATGTGGCGCTGCTGGACCAATTCGGCCGCGCCCCAGACCACCATCACGAAAATTCCGATCAAGGGCAGATAAGCATAGCGATCGGCCATCGCCTGGTCGCCTACCTGCACGAGTCCGATCATGGGCACGAGGGTCCCGAGAAACCAGAACCACCCCACCGGGAAATACGCCCGCACGCGCATGCGCCATACAAGAGTTGTAACGGCTACGAGGAACAGGACACACAGAACGAACTGCCACACCGGAAGGCGATATCCCTCATAAGGATAGAAAGATGCGAGGCGCCACGGCCAAAACGCCCGCATCACATACATCGAATAGGCGTAGCAGGCATTCACCAGGCGGACCAGCAGTGGCACGTCTTGGTTGGTGGCGACTGCCGTGCCTTGAGCAATCATGGTTATGATGCTGCTGCCCGCAGACAGAAGCAGCAGTGGCAGCTTCTCCAGAGCGAGCCGCCAAAATCGAACCGCGGGGACGTGGAGTATCTCCGATGGCGATTGCATCGAGGTGACCCGCCTCAAGGGCCAGAAATCCAGCAGCAGCAAAGCAAAGGGCAACGTGACAGCCATGGGTTTCGTGGCCAGGGCCAGGACAAACAAGACGGCGACCACGAGGTAGCGCCCAACATTGGGCCGCCGGGCATACCAGCCATAGGCGCCCAGTGTCAGCAGAATGAAAAACATGCACAGCACATTTTTTCGCTCCGCAATCCACGCGACGCTTTCCACGTTGATGGGATGCAGGGCAAACAACGCGGCGACCAGAAAACTCCTTACGGTTGCTCCTGTCACTCGGACCAACAGCAGGAAGAGTAGGACGGAATTCAGCACATGAAGCAAGACGCTGGTCAGGTGATGGCCGGTTGGATTCAGGCCGAACAACTGGCAATCGAGCGCGTGGGAAAGCCAGGTTAGCGGGTGCCAGTTCGTCGCATCGGTTGAGGTCAGGGCCCAGCGCAGCGTAGCCAGGGTGAGGCCCTGCTGCACCTGCGAGTTCTCGACTACGTAGCCTTGATCGTCGTAGTTTACGAACGGGTTGGTCAGCGCGCGAAAATAAACCGCGAAGGTGAGTAGCGCCAGCAGGAGGGCCAGGGCAGTGTTGATCTTCGTGCTCTGCTGGAAGCCCGGCGGCGCATTCACGGGGACAAGGCCGTTCGGCGCACTCTTGGGGGCGCGGTGTTTGGAGATATCCTCGTGATTGGCAATCTCCGTCTTTACAGCGGTGGCTCGCGGCTTTCTTTGTTTTGAATTGCTGGGCAATCCTAACCTTCGCAAACGAGCCTCTAGATTACCGAAAGCTTGGGCTCCACAATAGGCTTGGGACGCAGGATTCGCAGCAATTTAACCGGATTGTAACAATCATGATGCGCAGGCATGCAGGAACATCCCCGCGGTCCCGCAAGACGGAATTCTTCCTGGCAAATTCGTCACGAATTAAAGGGTGTCAGGGCCGGTTGGGCGTGGGTCTTACATCTCCGCGCTGATTCGGTTTGCGCGTCTTGAAACCGGTGATCCTCACTAAATTGGCATCCAGGTCGGCCACAGCTTTTTCCGCACTCACCTCGCCCGCCAGCACCGAATGCACGGCGGTGTAATAGGCTTGAGAAACCTCGGCGTAATGCTTTCCCGTGACCTTGGACGGACGGGCGGTGGCGCTGCCTAAGAGAGTGTCTTCCCACCGCTCCAAATCGGGGCGCGAAGCAAGGTTCTGGGGATCCGCATAGAACTCGCTCAGAGCCGGCAGCATGGAACCCTGCTTCCAGAGCTGCATCTGGACGCTAGGGCTGGTCAGGTAGCGCACCAGTGCAGCGGCTTCCCGCGGGTGCTCCGAATATTTTGATACTGCCAGCGATTGCCCTCCCAGGATGGACACATGCCGGGCGCCGCCGCTCGGCGGCAGAGTAACGCCGAACTTCCTGCCCACGATCGCGTCCGCGGAGGGCCCCGGATTCCCTCGCCAGACCCAGTCTCTCCGGAATGCCGCATTTCCGGAATCCCAGATATTCCTCGAATCCGCTTCTTTGAACGCCAGGACGCTGGGCGGAGAAATGGAGCCGATCCAACTTTTCGCCATTTTCAGAGCCTTAACGGTTTGGGGATTGTTGACGGAAATCGTCTGGTCGTCCTCCACAATCCTTCCTCCACCGTAGGAGACCTGCCACTCCAGCGCATTACAGGTCAAGCCTTCGTAGGGTGCGCCCTGCCAAACGTATCCCCAAAAATCTTTCTGGCCTTCGGCGCGCTCGCCGACCTGAATACGGCGAGCCATCATGGCCAATTCGTCCCAGGTCTCGGGAGGATGTTTGAATCCGTATTTCGCCAGCAGATCCGTGCGGTAATAGAGCAGTCCAACCTCCACGTTGAACGGCATCATGACCAAGCGGCCATCAATCGTGTTGTTCTGCACCGCTGCCGGCATCAATGCCTTGGCTTCATTGCCAAGATACGGGTTGAGGTCGATCACATGCTCCGCCAGCACCCCCGGCCACACCACGTCCGTATAAAGAACGTCTGGAGTGCTTGACTTCTTTTCCAAGCCGCCTAAGTAAAGCTTCAGACGTTCGGTCATCGATTCCGGGCCCACCAGGAATTTCACTTGAATCCCAGTATCCCGCGTAAATTGCTTCAGAACGGATTTGTCCGCAGCGAGCTCCGAGAGCGTGGCCGGCCCCCAGCCTACGAACGTTACGGTCACAGGTTGCGCCGTGGAAACAGCAGGTTTGGAGTGGCATGCAGTCCATGAAAGCGCGCCCACGAAGATTAGCAGCAACATGGCTGCGGAGAGTCCGGAAATTCTTTTGCAGCGGCTCATTGGACTCTGCTTGCCAGCTTTGCTGCCCCGCAAGACCTGCGCGTTCGACTGCATTGAAATCACGATCGACTGGACCACAGTATCAGCCGTCTCCTCTAGGACTCGTCCCGTCGGTGACTTTTGCCCAGCGCCGAACGCGCTGGGCTATTGTCGCAACCCCCGGCTGGGGCTGGGTCGGTCGCTCTCGGGATACACCTTCGCGTTGGATTCAGTTCTCACAGTCGCACAGAATCTCAGATCGCGCAGATTCGCACGGAACCCACTGGTTTCGCTGAGGTCCGACGTCTGACGGCCGAGGTCCGCCTTTCGTTACTTCTTCGGTTGCGCGCTCGGCGGCAGGACGCCGTTCAGGCGCAAATACATGGCGGCGGTCGCGTAGTGATCGGCCCAGCCGCTGGCCGTGATCAGCGCCGCCATGGCACGGGGGCCTTGGTGTCCGCCAAAAAGTTCGATGCTGTCACCCAGTTTGGAGTCGTCCATCTTGCCCAGGGCTTCGCTGCAGAAATCGAATGAGGCCTTGGCACCGGCCAGCAGCTTGTCTTTGGAGTCAGTTTCTTTGAGTTCTTCCACTTTCGGCGCGGGCACGTCGGCTGCCTTGGCGCATATACCGTTATTGAACTCGATGATATGGACCACCAGATGCGCGAAGCTCATCTGGTCAGGGGTGGGCTTGTAACCGAATTTGTCGGCGGGCATGGCTTCGATAGCGCCGAGAGTGTTCTTCTGCCGCCCCGGCAACAGCGTGCGCAGCGAGGTGCTCACGGGATCTTTGACCGGCGCAGCTGGGGCGGCCGCGGGGGCAGCCTGAGCCGCAGGGGTGGCCATGGTTTGAGCGAATCCCGATGCCGGAGCGAAAAGACACACGGCGAAGACAGAGGCGAAGACAGAGAAGAGAACAGTGAGGACACGTTTCACGGGGAAGCCTCCTAAGGCTCTTAAGAGTAAACCTAAAGAGTAAACCAACCGGGCCGCAGTCTACGAGAACGCAGCCGCCAGCGACGCGCCAACCAGCTTGTAGACCAGAAACCATACCGCGACGATGGTGATTGCGGTGGAGCGCTTCACCTTGCTGGTGCAGGAGAAGCCGATGCCCACGAGCACGATGCTCCAGATGGAAATCACGTCTAGGGCACCCGCCATGCTGTGAATGAATTTGCCTGTCGCCGCCGGGTCGAGGTAGTAGCCAAGGTTGGTGCCTACCGGATTATTGATATCAAACCCCTCGGGATTGACGCCGGCGAACAGTGAGATTGTGCCCAGGATTCCGCCCACAATGCCGGGAAGCCAAGCATACATAACGATCGCATACGCCTGCCCGAATGTGGTCTCGCTGCCCACGCCTAGCTTAAAGGTGAGCCACAGCGCGAGCGTGGCAATCGAGCAATAAAGCAGAATCAGGAATGGGCTGCCGTAGGCGAAAAACCCAATGATTTTGCTGGAAAGTTGGATCTGCTTGGCCTGCTGGTCGGCGGGCAGCTTATCGAACTGGTCGGCGCCCTTGGAGTGCGCGACCTGATTCCGGCTGATCTGGTCGAAGCCCACCTGCCGTCCCATCGAATAGATGAACAAGAGCGAGAAGATGGAAATCAGAATCCACGGAGTCACCCAACTCCACCACTTGGCATTGCGCAGGGCGGTAAAGGTTTTCGAGGGCGCGATGAAGAGGTTGACGATGCGCGCGCCTTCGGAAAGCGGAGCGGGTTCGGGTGTGGGAGCGGGAACGATTGCGGGCGGGACGGGTGCGGCGGCCATTTTCTTTCCTCCTGCGGGTCGCAGGCATTCTATTCGGCCAACGGTGCGGAGGACAAGGGCGGCGTCGCCACACGAACTCAAAGGTCTCTGAGGGAGGCCGCCAAAGCAGAACAGGAATCCCTATGCTAGCGCGCGATGTCGGTTAAGACTGAGATCCCTCCGCCGCGAAGAAAATGGCGGCGTTCGGGATGACAAGGTGGTTCTGCCCCTGTCCGGTGTACCCCCACGCGCGGGTAAGATAGTCGCGTGCGGAATCTGACTCCGATGGCGGCGTTTGCGGTGGAGTTGCTGGTGGTTGTGGCTTTCGCCTGCGCTGCGGAGGGGATCGCGCGGGCGGTGGCAAGGTGGCCGCGCGCTTTGCGGATCGCGTTTCCTGCGCTGTTTGCTCTGCCTTACGTTCTGGTTGCGATTTCACAGCATGCGCTCGCGTGGGAGTGGGTTGCGATTTATGCGGGGCTGCCGGTGGTGGTCGCGTGGCTGCTCGACCGGGCGGCGGCGGCTGATCCGGAGCAGCGCGGCAACTGGCGGGATGCCATCATTCTGCTGACCCTGGGTCTGGCGGTGGACTTGCGCTGGTTTGAGTCGGCGTGGCCGGTGGGGCTGCGGGCTTTGAATGAGCTGTTGCTGGTGGATGTGGGACTGTATGGGTTTATGGCCATCCGGCGGTTGGAGGGGACAGGGTTTGATTTTTGCAAGAGCTGGAACGACTGGAAGAATGATTGGAAGACTGGTCTGCGCGAATTGATTTATCTGACGCCGCCGGTGCTGGTGCTGGGGCTGGTGTTGGGATTTATCCATCCGCATCGCAGTTTTTTTCCCGGGAATCTGGCGGGGGTGGGCTCGGCGGCGCTGCGCTGGGTGGCGATATTTTTCTTTACTGCGGTGCCGGAAGAGCTCTTCTTTCGCGCCTGGGTACAGAATTTGCTGGAGCGGCGCGTAGGACGCAAGGCGGCGCTGGGGATCGCGTCGGTAGTGTTCGGGCTGTCGCATTTTAATAAGCGCTCCGCGCACTTCACCTGGCGCTATGTCTTGCTGGCGACGATGGCGGGGATTTTCTACGGACGGGCGTGGCGGGAGCGGCGGCGCGTGCCTGCTTCGACGATCACGCATGCCAGCGTGGATTGGATCTGGTCGCTGTGGTTTTAGGGGCAGTAGCTAGTTGCTAGTTACTAGTTGCTAGTTAAGCCCCAAGACGCTCACCGTGCGTGGTAGCGCAAATATCCCAGGCCGACGCGCAAGTGGTGGCTTAGCGTGTCAGGGACGCAGACGGCGAAGCAGAGACCGAGCACGCCCTGCGCCAGGCCGAGCGCGTACAGGTTGCGATAGCGGCGGAACAGGATGCAGGAGACTGCGCCCCACACCAGCGTGGCCGCGGTTAGCGCCAGGTTGGGCAAGTGGGCCAGAGAGAAAAGCAGCGCGGTTACGGCAACGCCTGCGGCTTCACTCGGAAGCAGGCGGACCACGCGGGGCATGAAATAGTCCTGCAGCAGGAATTGCTGGTAAGTGGTCCAGAGGATGTAACCGGTGACGTGGCGGAAGTCGCCTTTGTAGAGAGAGTGCAGAGTGCCGAACCTGGCAGCGAGGAACATGCTGACTGCTGCCAGGGCGATGGCGGCGGGAAGAATCCAGAGCGAGGGGACCAGGCCGCTCCAGCCGAAGCCGAGGGGGGCGTTCTGCGGGAGAGCCCTCTGTGTGGGACCCCGAGGGCGCACGATCACAACCAGAAAGGTCACGACCAGGGCGATGGGGGAGAGAATACGCTGCTGGGGATCAGGCATCCAGAGGATGCCGACGATCAGTCCGTAGCCCAGGATCAGTTCGAGCAGATCGCGCGCCAGTTCAGGCTGCGGGCGGGACATTGGGAGAGTATGGCATAGGGACGGAAGCGGGGGAGGCTGAGGGGCGCTTGGCGCTCGCCGGACGGGGCGTCCGTCGCTCCATGGTTCTTGGTTCTTCTAGACGGCTACTTCGGGGGTGGCTTCGAGCAGGCTTTTGGTGTAGGCGTGCTGCGGGCTCTGGGTGATTTGTTCGGTTTCGCCGACTTCGACGATTCTTCCACGGTACATGACAGCGATGCGGGTGGAGAGATAACGCACGACCGGCATGGAATGCGAGATGAAAAGATAGGTCAGGCCAAAGTCGCGCTGCAACTGGGCGAGCAGGTTAACGATTTGGGCGCCTACGCTGACGTCGAGGGCGGAGACGGGCTCGTCGCAGACGATGAATTTCGGGCGCAGGGCGAGGGCGCGGGCGATGCCGATGCGCTGGCGCTGTCCGCCAGAGAATTCGTGGGGGTAACGGCGCAGGGCCGATTCGTCGAGGCCGACGGCGCGAAGGAGTTCGAGTACTCGGGTGCGGACGTCCTCCCTGAAAGACCCACCCTGTCTCAAAGAACGCGACAAGGATGGGGCACCCGCATCGTTTTGGTCGCCGTGTCCGTGGATAATGAGCGGTTCGGCGATGATGTCTTGGATGCGGAAGCGGGGGTCGAGCGAGGCGAAGGGATCCTGGAAGATGATCTGCACATGGCGGCGCAGGCGGCGCATTTCGCCGCGGCTGGCGGCGAGCAGATCGCGTCCGTCGAGCAGGATGCTGCCGGAAGTGGGCTCGATGAGGCGGAGGATGAGGCGTCCGAGGGTGCTTTTGCCGGAGCCGGATTCGCCGACCAGGCCGAGGGTTTCGCCGGCATGAATGTCGAGCGAAACGCCGTCGACGGCGCGGACCTGAGGATAGATTTTGATCAGGTTGCGGATTTCGAGCAGGGGCACGCAGCGGATATTAGCAGAGACTGTGTGGTGCGAGCACTCTTGCCCGCGGAGTCGAACCATGAGAACAACTTCAACCCCAACCTCCAAACCCCGATCCTGGCAAGTTCTGAATTTGAATTGCTGATTTGCTCGTGGATAGATTTCGCGGGCAAGGGTGCCCGCGCCACACAGGCCAGACTTAGCCTGCGGCGATCAGGGGGACGGCGGCTAACGCGGCCAGCAGGCCTACGAAGCGCCAGCGGCTGAAGTGTTCTTTTAGAATCAGGCGGGCCATGATCACGGTGACGGCGGGGTAGAGCGAGGAGATGACGACGGCTTCGTCGAGGCGGCCGTGCTGGCTGGCGAAGATGAAGAGGGCGCTGCCCGTGATGTCGAACGATCCGGCGACGGCGGCCATGGCGGTGCGGGGCAAGTCGAGGCGGATGGGGGCTCGGGTCACGATCACGGCGATGGCGGTGGTCAGGAAAGATGCGGCGCGCGAGATGGCGGAGATCCACAGCGGAGAGCCGGCGCCGGCCTGGCGGATGCAGAGATAGAACGCGGCGAAGCCCACGCCGGCCAGGGCCGCTACGGCGACGGCTCTGGGGGGCAGGCCGGTTTTTTCTTCGTCGTAGGCATCCTCGGGAGGTGCGGCGGCGGCGGCATCTGGCGTTAAGCTTTCGGCGGAGTCCGGCGGAGGCTCGACCTCGGACCGTGGTTTCTGCGCGGGTTCGGCGCGCGTGATCAGCCAGATGGCGACGATGGCCAGAGCGAAGCCTGCGAAGGTCCAGGCGTGGGGCGCACCTTCCATGGCAATGTCGGCGAGGGTGGGGATGGCGGCGCTGAGCAATGCGGCAATGGGAGCGGTCAGTCCCATCTTTCCCTCAGCCAGGGCGCGATAAAAAAATGCCAGCGAGAAACCGCCGATCCCGCCTGCGAGCAGCGCCCAGAGCGTGGCCGTCCGAGATGGGAATGGGGCGTCTTGCGCGAGGGCGATGCCCAGCATCAGCACCAGTGCGAAGACGTGAGAGGCGGCGGTGAAGACGAAAGCGTTGGCGCGGCGCGAGGCGTATCCGCCGGCGAAGTCGCTGGCGCCCCAGATGAAGACGGCGCCCAGGCTGCAGGCGGCGGGAGCGAATTGGAACATCGCGGACACGCCCGACGAGCGTAACACGCTGCGGAATCGAACGGACGACTGTAGACCCCTAAACCCCTTAACCACAGGGGGCACGGGGGACACAGAGTAAGAGCCAGCATCGCGGAAGACGCGGAGAACGGCCGCTGAGAGTCCCAGCGGTGGATTAAAGGGGGGTGATGGAATATCCTGCTGCGGGTTCGAGAATGGCCGCACAAGGCATCGACTAAGAAACTCAGGAAGGTCGCCGTTTGCTCACACACAGATTCCGGAATACACGCCTTCAATTTTGTTTTTCCGTCTGGCCGACCGATGTGACCGCATGGATGGTGCTGTGCGCATGCCTGGTTCCGGTATTCCTGGTCAACGCCAGGGCACAGAATCCTGAGACCCTCAGCCAAGTCGCAAGCAGGAAAGCGACGTTGATGCGTGAACCCCCGCCGGACTGGGCCTATGCCATCAACCCGTCGAAAACGGAGTCGGAGACCTCGCCGAAAACGCCTGACACTACTCAACGGCACGTGCCGGATAGTGAAGCGTCCTTCACCGTGGAACAGATTAAAGATTTGTTCAACCCGCCGGACTGGCATCCTGCGGATCATCCGGCGATGCCTGACATTGTTTCGCGCGGCCGTCCACCGGAGGTTTACGCCTGTGGCTACTGCCACCTGCCAAACGGACTAGGCCGGCCTGAGAACGCCAGTGTGGCGGGGCTGCCCGTGGCGTACATCGTTGAGCAACTCGCCGACTTCAAGAACGGTCTGCGCAAAAGCTCGGAGCCCAGACATGCGCCGACCAGCGCCATGATCGTGTATGAGACCAAAGCCAGCGGGAGAGAAATACAGGCGGCGGCTGAGTATTTCTCGGCGCTGAAACCGCGACCATGGATTCGAGTGGTTGAGAGCGAGAGCGTTCCTAAGACGCACGTGGCGGGCTGGATGCTGGTTCCGGATGGCGGCGAGATGGAACCGATTGGAGAACGGATTATTGAGACGCCGGAAAACCTGGAGCGGACCGAACTGCGGGACGACCGTTCCGGATTCGTCGCCTATGTGCCGGTGGGCAGCGTCAAAAAGGGCGAGGCGCTCGCGACCGGAGGATTGAGCAAGGCTCTGCGCTGCGCGACCTGCCACGGCCGCGACCTGAAAGGCAAGGGCAAGGTGCCGGCGCTGGCGGGCCGTTCGCCGAGCTACGTGGTGCGGCAACTCTACGATATTCAGAGCGGGTCGCGGGCTGGGGTGGGAGTTCGGCCGATGAAGGCGGTGGTGGAAAAACTGACTATTGGAGAAATGACGGCGATTGCGGCTTATGTGGCTTCGCTGAGGCCGTAGGGGTGAGAAGCCCTTTACGGCCGGAGAATCTTTGCTTCCGCTCGACCTCGATCCGCTTTCGGCATTTCGCGGGCATAGCCGGCCCTGAGCGAAGTCGAAGGGAGTGCCCGCGCCACATTTAGCGCGTGTTAGAATTTCGAGGCGGAGATATTTGCGTTGATTGAGCTGGCACCGTCGATTCTCTCGGCTGACTTTGCCCGGTTAGGCGAGCAGGTGCGCGCCGCGGGTGAAGGGGGCGGAAGTGTGATCCATGTGGATATCATGGACGGACACTTCGTGCCCAACCTGACGATTGGGCCTCCGGTAGTGAAGTCGTTGCGGAAGGCGACGGAATTGCCGCTCGATTGCCATTTGATGATCGAGAATCCGGATGACTTTATTCCCGCGTTTGCTGAGGCGGGGGCGAGCTGGATTTCGGTACACCAGGAAGCTTGCCGGCATTTGAACCGCACTTTGCATCTGATCCAGAGCCACGGCTGCCGAGCGGGGGTGGTGATCAATCCGGCGACCCCGGTGGAGACGCTGGATGAGGTGCTCGACATTGTGGATTATGTGCTGGTGATGTCGGTGAATCCGGGCTTTGGGGCGCAGAAGTTTATTCCGTCTACGCTCCACAAAATGCGGCGGTTAGCGGAGATTCGCGAGCAACGCGGGCTGCATTATCGCATTGAAGTGGATGGCGGCGTGGGGCTCGATACCATTGCCGATGTGGTGCGGGCGGGCGCGGAAATTCTGGTGGCGGGCAACGCGGTGTTCGGGAATGGTGATCCAAGGAAGAATGCGCAGGGCTTGCTGAAGGCGGCCACGGAAGCGGCGCTGCTGAAAGTTTAGGTTTTTTGTTTTTGTGGGACCGGGCACTCTTGCCCGGTCGCCGGGCGCAGCCGGCGGGTTTGGCTGGGAGTGTGGTGGGTGCGGTTAGGGTTGGGTGGTGCGGGCTGAAGGCAAGAGCTGAGCTGCGCTCAGCGGACGGGCAAGAGTGCCCGTCCCCACACGGGTCCAGTCCTCACACGAGCATACGAGGGTTCTGAGGTGTTCATGTCGCGTCGAAATTCATTGATCTTTGCCGTGGGAATCGTGCTGGCGCTTACGGTCGCGTGCTCCAATAAGAAATCCGTCAATCCTCTGGGGAACGTGGCGTCGAAGCAGCCGGATAAGGTGCTGTTTGACAAGGCCATGGAGGCCATGAAGCGCAACCGCTTCGACGTGGCCCGCATGACACTGCAGACGCTGATCAACACTTATCCGGATTCGGAGTTCATCGCCCGCGCCAAGCTGGCGGTGGGCGATTCCTGGTACGCCGAGGGTGGGACGGCTTCGCTGGCGCAGGCCGAGCAGGAGTATCGCGACTTTCAGACCTTCTTTCCCAACATGCCGGAGGCGGCCGAGGCTCAGCTGAAGATCGCCAACATCCAGTACCAGCAGATGGAGAAAGCCGACCGCGATTACACCCACGCCAAGCGGGCGGAAGACGAGTACCGAAACCTGATCATGCAGTATCCGGACAACGCCAAGCTGGTGGCGGAAGGCAAGCAGCGTCTGCTCGAAGTGCAGGAAGTGCTGGCCGAACGGGAGTTCGATATTGGCCGGTTCTACTACTTGAAAATGTCGTATCCGGCTTCGATCGCGCGCCTGCAATCGATGGTGGATAAGTATCCGCTATACAGCCGGGCCGATGAAGCGCTGTATTTGCTGGGGCAGAACTATGAAGGGCAAATCGCGCGGATAAGGTCGGCGCCAACATGCGCTCCGACGGGTGGTCCGCAAGGTTGCGCTGGGGAGCTTTTCAAGGCGAACGCGATCGCCGAAGCCACGAGGAAAGCGTCGGAGAAATATTCGCAGATCATTACGCGTTATCCCATCATGGACCGAGTAGATGACGCGAAAAAGCGGCTGGCGGCTCTGCACCAGCCGATTCCCCGGCCCACCAAGGCCGACGTGGCGCGCAACCGGGCGGAGGACGCCAGCCGCAAGGATGCGGGAACTTTCGGTCACCTAGTGGCGGCATTCGCCAAGCATCCCGACGTAGCCCAGGCTACCAAGGTCGGCGAACCGCAACTGGTTGATCCGACGCCGATTGCCGCAAACGAGGTGGTGCGCAGCACCCTGCAAGCCGGGATCGGAATGCCCGCCGGCGGAGAGAAAAGCGTAGGGGTCGAGGTGGTGGGCAAGGGCGCTCCGGCGGCCAACGATCCGGCACCGCGCTCGGATGCGCCTGCGGGCAACGCGTCACCGTTTGCCCGACCCACTACAACGCCGGATGCGAATGAACTGAAACCTGCGGCGGCGGATTCCAACGAACTCAAGCCTGATCCTAACGAACTGAAGCCGGCTGCCGATGTTCCCGGAGAAGCGGTGTTGCCGCCGCCACCGCAGGTGAATGAGATACAGCCGGGGCAGGGGAACAGTGCGGTGAGTTCGAGTTCGGAGCCGGCCAGCGACAAGGACCTTTCCAGCAGCAAGAAAAAGAAGAAGAAGGGGTTAAAGAGGATCGTGCCGTTTTAGACAGATCAAAATCCCCACTTCTCGCAAAAGGCGCGAGAAATGGGGCACCCACTTTACTTTCGCCTGCCCTTCTCTAGCTTTCCGCATCCGTCTGACCGCCTTGTCCGCCTTCGCCGCAGTAGGTGTTGAACACTGGTAACCTGTTACCTCCCTTCTGCTCATTGACTTACGTTGTTAGGCAGGTTACCTTCGCGGTATCTCCCCTCACTAGAAGAGGAAACCTTTGGCCCGTAAGATACTGCTTGCTGATGACAGCGTCACCGCCCAGAACATGGGGCGGAAGATCCTCGCGGATGCGGGCTATGAGGTAATCACCGTCAACAACGGTTCTGCGGCACTGAAGAAGATTGCAGAGCAGAAGCCGGACCTGATCGTGCTGGATGTGTACATGCCAGGCTACAGCGGCCTGGAAGTGTGCATGCGACTGAAGGAAGTGAAGGAGACGGCGCGGATTCCGGTGCTGCTGACGGTAGGAAAGCTGGAGCCTTTCAAGCCTGAGGAAGCCAAGAGGGTGAAGGCCGAAGGCTATATCGTAAAGCCTTTTGAAGCCAGCGAGTTGCTGAGCGCTCTCTCCAAGCTGGAGGACCGGGTGGTGCCGCGCGCGGATGCAGCGAAGCCAGGGCGATTTGCCCGCGCTATCGCGGCCGTGGAGGAAGGGCGCAGCGAAGACGGGGAGGGCAACGATTCCGATGAGGGATGGAAAAACCGGATCGCGTTTCCGTCGAAGAAAAAGAAACAGGTAGAGGAAGACGAGTCGGAGCTTTACAAGACTGTCAAGAGTGAGATGCGGACGATCGTGGCCCAGCCGGCAGCGCCGGTGCCGCCACCGCAGGCGCCTGCGAGGGTGGAAGACGCGCGGCTGGATGTAGCCGCACTGGCCGCGGCAGCGGGGCTGCCCAAGGATGTGACTCCGGAAGAGCTGGCTGCGTTGGCGGCCGCAGCAGCGCAAGTGCAAGCGGCGGTCGATGGCAGAGAACCCGCGGCAGCGCATGCCGAGCCGCAGCCTCGTGAACCGAAGACAGTGACGACTGAGCTGCCTGTAATCGAGGTAGCGGCCAAGGCCGAAGAGAGAGTCGAAGCTAAGATTGAAGAGAGGGCTGAAAACCGGATCGAAGAAAAAATCGAGGACAGGGTCAACGCCCAGATCGAAACGAAGGCTGAGGGTAAGACCGAGATTGAGCTTCCGGCACATCCTGTGACGCAGGCGGTTCAGCCTGAAGTCAGCGAGATTCACGCCGGCGCTACGTTTGCGGGCGAAAATGCAGAACCGGCTGTGGCGGCGCCAGTCAGCGTTACCGACGGTGCGAAGGAATCCGCAAAGCCCGCTGCAACCGTGCGCGACTTTGAAGTGATCGCCGCACCTGCAGGCCCGGCGGAAGTGAGTGTTCCGGCGCCAGCGGCGTTTGAGAATGTCGGTGCGCAACAAGAGGGGCAAGAAGCACCAACGCTGGAAGCGAAGACAGCGGAAAAAAGAGAGCCGGAGAAGCGAGCTGCCGAAGAGGAAGCCGCGGTTACGATGGCGATGGCTGCGGCGGCCAGTGCTGCCGGGTCAATGTCGCGCTGGACGGCGGTTCCGGTGGCGGTTGCGGCCGAAGAAGCTGGCATGTCGCTGGAACTGGAGATGCAAAAGGCCTATGCGGCATTCGCCGCGGCGGAAGCGAATCAGCCTGGCTTTGTGACTTCGGCTCCGGCGCCGGCTGGGCCTGTGATGGCTGCGCCTGCGGCAGAAATACCCGTCGCGGAAACGCCGGTGGCAGAAGTACCTGCCATGGCGACGCCCGCGGCGGAGAATACGACTCCCGCGACGTTGACGCCAGAGCCGCAGACCAGCCCGGTCCCCGAGGAAGAGGAAATCGCGCGTACCTTGCGCGACGTGGCGGCAGCGTCGGCGGAAGCGGTGGATTCCACGCTGGCGAAACTGGAAGCAGTGGCGGAAGCGCAGCTGCATACGGGGCCGGCGGTCACGGAGTCGACGGTTTCATCGCCGGGGCTTCCGACGGAAGCGTTCTCGCTGCCGGAAGATCTCGTCAGCCCGGAGAGTTCTGCTGCGCCTGAAAGCGCAGGTTCCGAACACCCGGCTCAGTCTTCCGCTGCAGAAATCAAGAGTCCAGAGCCGGCGGTTGCCGAGGTGGTCGCGCCGGTGTCCCAGGAAGTTCCAGTCCCCAGCCCGAGCCCGGTCCTGGGCGCGGAGGAACCTGCGGCGCCTGTACAGCCGGTTGCAGAATTTTCGGAGGCTCCTGCGCTGCGGAAAGAGCATGCGGGCGGCGAGTTCGCGGAAAAGGAAAAGGATATGGCTGCGGCCACGGCCGCTGCCTGGGCGAACTGGCGGCAGGTCCGCGAATCGGGAAACGGCCAGTCTGTCGCCGCAAGCGGCAACGGGAGCCACACGGACGGGAATTTAGATCCGGCCGCTCAGCAGTCATCCGCGATGGCAGTGGCTGCCGGCGCGGAGAAGAGCGTGAGCCCGGAAGAGTCTCCGGCGGCTTCCGCGGACGACCCCTCAGCCATCTCCAGCATCGTCGACAAGGTGCTGGCCGACCTGCGCCCCAAGATCGCTGAAGAAATCTCGCGGAAGCTGGGGAAAAAGTAAGAAAGCGGCTCTCAGCCGTCAGCTGTTGCCACCAGTCTCAACACGACCTTCATTTCACTGCCCCCGACGGAGTTTGACGGGGTGAGAACAGGACGGGATGGAATATGCACCCCCTTCCCAGCCCGACGGCACCTGCTCAGATACCGGTCTTGGCAGCGCAATCAGAGACATTGGGAGACGGTTGATTTAGCGATTCGATCCATCTGACGACCAGCTTGATGCACCGTGCATCCGAATACGTTTGGCTGTGCGCAAACCCGAGCGCGCTTCGGACTGGATCGAACAAATGAACTTCCCAATGTCCCACTGGTGTCGTTTCAATGGAAATTGATTGAGTCATTATGCCAAGGCACGCGTCTGGGCCAAGTGCAATAAAGGAAATTGCCACGGTCGCGAGGAACGCTGTGATCGAGGATGCTGCAGCGAATAGCGAGAAGATCGCCATCACCCTCCGAAAAGAGAAACTAGCTGAAAACCCGAGGTATAGGCTAAATGCCGCGAAAATGAGCGATACAAGCGGGCGTTTGTCAAAGACAGTAAAAACAGTATCAACGAATCCGGCGTACTTATTCAACAGCCAGTCCAAGAAGCGAAATGTAATCAAACTCATTGAAGCTTCATCGTCCGTCATTCTGACGATGAGCAATTGCAATTCTTGGTCTACTTCGTAATTGATAGTCTTCGAAAGCTTCACACCAATTTCGATCAACGTTTGCACGAACCATTTCTTAAGCCTCCATACTACGAACGCCACCCCGACAAATTGCAACGAAATCACCAACAAAACAAATGGCAGTGAGTCAAGAAACGAAAAGATAAAACAGTCCAGTGCAATGGCGCAAGCTACGTAGAGGGCCATCGCAAAAAGGGTGAGGAACAACGCGGTTGAAACGCGAGGCGAACGAGCGCGACTTCGCAGGAAAGGGGTCGAAAGAGATACAACTGAGACATTTCGCAGATGCGCTTTTGCCAATGCCGAGAGCGCTATGTTACCGCCATGGGAATGAGCTATCACCGTGACTTGAGCGCTTCGAAAGTTTTGAGTGACCTCGTTAAGGAATTCACTGAGGCCGATTGCAGCAGTGTTTCGGGCTCCGGGCGAGTTTCTACCGGACCAATGAAAGCTATATATAGTTGTGGTTATTGGATCGAGACCGAGCAGCAATTCGTGAACCATGACCGATTGCCGAGATACCCAATCGCTGTCCGATGCCCACGTCCCGTGAACAAGC
>Ga0209415_10008439_pt1 | contig 17876 bp, 15 predicted proteins | sample PeaSoiSIISIP2007_FD_187696 | JGI IMG/M metagenome (GOLD analysis project Ga0209415, IMG submission 187696) | Peat soil microbial communities from Weissenstadt, Germany - SII-SIP-2007 (SPAdes) (version 2) | ecosystem: Environmental > Terrestrial > Soil > Wetlands > Peat | place: Germany... | reverse complement strand
CGCTCGCGTAGGATCGGCGAGGGACGCTGGCCCCCCGGCGCGCGCCGTCCGGGCGCTTCCCTGGAGCTGTTGTCGGGATGACGATGCCGCTGTCCTCACGCGACGACGATCCGAGACGGCCCCGCTTGGGGATGGCGGTGCGTGGTCATCGCGCCGGGGCCACGCTGGTGCTCGCCGTCTGCCTCCCGCTCGTGGTCGCCCTGGTGCTCGTCCCCCTGCGGTCGAGCTTCGCCAACACCGCTGCCGCGCTCGTGCTCGTGGGCGTGGTCACCGGCGTCGCCGCGCTCGGCTCCCGTCTTGCCGGGGTCGTGGCGACGATCTCGTCGAGCATCTGGTTCGACTTCTTCCTCACGCGCCCCTACGACCGCCTGGCGATCACCCATCGCAACGACATCGAGACGACGGTGACGTTGTTCGTCGTGGGACTCGCGATCACCGAGATCGCGGTCAGGAGCCGGCACGCTCGGGAGCGGGCGGCGACGAGCGGCGGCGAGGTGGCCCTGCTCTACGAGACCGCCGAGATGCTGGCGGGCGGCGCGTCGCCGCGCCTTGTGGCGGGCCGGGTCGCAGCGATGATGGTGGACCTCCTCGGCCTGGAGGCGTGCCGCTTCGAGACGGGGCCCTCCGAGCGGCACCCGGCGCGCCTCGGTCACGACGGCGAGGTCCGCTGGGCCGGCGCCGTGTGGTCCGTCGCGCACGGCGGCTTCCCCGGCCGCGAGCTCGAGGTGGTCGCCGAGTACCAGGGCACCGTCTACGGGCGGTTCGTGTGCACGCCGATCCGCGACCGGCCGGTCCCGCTCGACCGCAGGATCGTCGCCGTCTCGCTCGCCGCTCAGGTCGGAGCGGCGCTGGCCCACCACGCCACGGCGCGCTGAGCCGCACCCGCCGCCGGGATCAGCCTTGCTCGGGGCGTGGTGCCGGGCCGCCCTGCAGGGGCACCGAGCCGGTGCGCGCGATCCATGCGAGCTCCCACTCCGTCAGCTCCCGGAGGACCGGCGGCCGGGCAGGCGCCGAGGGGCCCGCGGCCTCGGCCACCGCCGAGTCCCGGTCCGCCCGGGCCCCGACCCGGTCCTCCGATCGCATCCACTGGAGGTAGATCGGGACGAACGCGGCGAGCGTGACGACCTCGGTGGAGGTCCACAGCAGCGCCCCGCCGGCGTGGGTGCTCGACAGGTTGTACATCGAGGCGATGGGATGGACGTTGGCGAGGATGGCGACGCCGAGGAATGCCTCGACGCCGGAGCCGAGCAGGATGTTCAGCATCCTCGCGCCGTGGCCCATCCGCCCGTGCATGATCGGGTCGTTCCCGATCATCGGCCACCAGTAGAGGGTCCCGCCGAAGAAGAAGGTCAGGTTCAAGAAGTCCATCAGCGCCATGTGGTTCATCGCCACGTTGATGAGGGGCGTCAGGAAGAACGCGACCATGAGCCCGAAGTAGAGGAACCACGCCGTGATCGGGTGGCTGAGCACGGCGAAGGGGGCGGAGCGCAGCAGCGCGATCCAGCGCTGCTTCGTCTTCCGGCCGGCCGTCTGGAGGAGCAGCGTCGAGGGCGCGCCGAGCGCGAGCAGCGGCGGCGCGACCGCCATCAGGAGCAGGTGCTGGATCACGTGGGCCTGGAAGTAGGTGCCCGTGAACGTCGCGACGGACGACTGCAGCGCGATGTCGATCGACACGAGCCCGGCCATGAACGCGGCGGTCCGGCCGCCGGGCCAGCGGCGGCCGCGCGCGGCGAGCGCCCAGTCGGCGCGCAGGTACCAGATCGCGACCGCGACGAGCAGCGCGAGCATGCAGAGCGGGAAGGCGCTCCACTGCCAGCGCGTCAGCGCGCTGTGCAACGTGAACTCGACGTGACCCATGCCGGTCGCTGGCATCAGACCTCCCCGCGTGTGCTCATCGCCGGGCCCGGTCGTCCCGGCGCTCGCTTCTGCGGCCGTACGACCGCATCATCGCACGACTCGGAGATGGTGCACGAGCAGGGTGAGGGTGCACGGCGTCGGCACGTGCGACGGGACGACGTGGACGTGGGTGAACGCGCCGAGCGCGAGGGCGGGGAGCGCGATCCCGAGCGGCACGACGGCGGCGGCCCACTGCGCCACGAAGGCCCACTGGACCGGCCCGCGGGCCGGCCACCGCCCCCACCTCCTTCCTCCGGCCGCGGCCGTCACGGCGTCGAGCGCCCCCGCGGCGGGCCCGACGAGCTCGCCGGTGAGGTCGGGGATCGGGCCGAGCGCGTGCATCCGGATCCGGCGGGTGATCGCCGGCAGCCGGGCCTCGAAGGCCCGGCACGACGGGCAGCCACCGAGGTGCTCGTCGACCTCGGCGTCGGTGACGGGCGCCGCTTCGCCGTCGAGGCGCGCCGAGAGGGCCTCGAGCACGAGTTCGCACCTGGTCAGCACCGGTGCGCCCTCGGGCCGAACACGTCGCCCTCCTCGACCCGCCCGGCGCCCGGGGCGCGGGACGCGACGGGTCCGGCGCCGCGGCCCCGGCCGTCACGGTTCGCCGGCGCGCCGTTACGCACGGGGCACCTCGGGCAGCTCGGGCATGGACCGGTGCCGCAGCATCTTGTCGAGCAGGGCGCTCGTCGAGCCCTCTTCGTCGATGGCCCTGCGGATGACCGCGAGGAGCGCGGGGCCCGCCCAGAAGTCGCCGCAGACCCACAGGATCGCCGCCCCGATCTGCTGGTCGGCGAAGGGCGAGAGGGTGACGCCGGGCACGTGGTCGTAGGCCGGGTACCACGAGCTCGTCGTGAAGATGCTGAGCGCCATCGCGAGGACGAACATCACGACGTTCGTCCCCACGATCGCCCCGATCTGGCCCGTGGTGGACAGCTTCGGCGTGAAGGGGTGCGACGGGATGATCTGCAGCCAGAAGAAGACGCCGGCGATGAAAAAGCTCGAGTGCATGAGCCAGATGTGGACCACCTGGTTCGACTCGGCGAGGTCGAACGCGGCCGGCATGTGCCACAGGATCATCACGAAGTTGAACAGCACCACCGCGACGAGGCCGTTGGCGAGGAACCGCCCGACGGCGCGCAGCGGCCGGGCCCAGGAGCTGAGCATGACCGCCCGCCCGACGGCGCGGCGCACCTTCACCGGGAACGCGAAGATGAGCGGGAGCCAGGGGGCCCCGGCGACGATGAGGATCGGCGCGAAGAACATGATCAGGATGTGCTCGATCATGTGGACGAAGAAGTAGTCGTCCGCCCAGTAGTCGATCGGCGAGTCGACCGCGAGCAGGAGCATCGCCAGGCCGCCGTAGAAGGCGAAGGAGCGCTTCCGCCGCTGCCGGGCACGCTCGGGCCTCGAGCGCCGCCGCAGACGGTGCAGCCCGAGCTCGTTGAGCACGATCAGGACCGCCGCCACGATGACGAACGGGTCGAAGGACCAGTGTGCGGTGATGTAGCTCATGGCTGCGACCCCACCTCCCCGCTGGTGCTCGTGCCGCCGGACCCCGCCGCCGCCGACGCGCCGCCGGCGGACGGCACGAGGCGGCTGTGCCCGGCCCTCATCCCGACGAGCCGAACTGGATCGGGACCCGGATGACCTCCGTCCGCGTCCAACTATGCCCCGTCTGGGCGAGGGTCCAGTCGCTCAGCACAGTGTCGTCGACGGCCAGCGCGTCGACGCGCCCGTGCGGGCCGAAGGCGATGGTGGCGGTCGTCGGCGGCGGCGGCGGCAGCGACTGCCACCGCGCGCCGGGCCCGCCCACGACCTCCGCCCGCTCGTGACCCGAGCCGTCGCTCACCAGCGCGAACTCGCCGTCGCCGGCGGCGGGGCCGACCGACACCAGGCGCTCGGAGCCGGTGAGGGTGATCGCCGGCGAGGTGGACCACCGCGTGCCCGCCGAGGCCGACCAGGCCGCGACGAGGCGTGACGAGGAGCTGTCGGAGAGCGCGAGCAGCGCGGCCACGCCCGCGCCCGCCTGCTGCAGCCGCACGACCTCGACCTGGTCCTGGCCGGAGCCCGCGGGAAGGGCCGGCCCGGCGAGGTGCCAGCCGCCCGAGGTGTCGGCGAAGACGCCGACCACGCCGGGCCGGTCGCACGCCGCGCCGACGAGCGCGGCGCCGGCAGGCCCGTAGGCGACGGCGGTGAGGGAGGTGACGCCGCACGCGCGCCCCGCGGGCGAGCCTGCGAGCGACGCCTGCGTGACGAGCGTGCGCCAGGCCGACCGGCCCGCGGCGAGCGACTGCACCTGCGGCGCCCCGGCGGCGCTCGTGAGCGCCAGCTCGTCGCCGCCCGGGCCCGCGGCGAGCGCGTCGGGCCGCTTGTCGAGGGCGGAGACCGGGGGGACGGGTGACCAGGCGGTGCCGTTGGTGGTGGCGACGAGCGGGGAGAAGTCGAGGAGGTTCGACGGCCGGATGCCGACCACGAGGGAGCTGCCGCCGGGCGTCGCGAGGACGAGCCCGCCGTTCGTCGCCACCGCCAGCGACGCGGCGTGGTCGGTCCAGTGGGCGCCCCCCCGGCTCGGCAGGTCGAAGAGCTGCCAGAACGTGTTGAACGGCTGGTCGAGGTGGCCCATCGGGAGGCTCGCCCACGTGCCGGCGGAGGTCGAGATCGACGTCGCGACCGGCGTCGCGAGCGCGACGAGGGGGCGGGGCTCGGACGCGCCGACGGCGCCGCGTGCGAGCGCTGGCGAGACGGCGACCGTGCCGAGGGCGAGCAGGACCGCCACGAGGGCGCGCCCCCGGCCGGCGGCGGGTCGCTCTGCCGGCAAGAGCGGCCTCACGAGGAGTGGATCACGTGCTCGATCGAGCTCGTGAGGGTGACGGCGAAGGACGAGCGCGTCGCGGCGGTGCCCGGCCCGGGGTCGGCGTCGAGGACGTAGCGCGTGTCGCCCCCGGCGTCGATGACGTAGGCGATGTCGCTGTGGGCGATCATCGCCCCGCCCGGCGAGTAGGCGACCTGCTCGCCGAAGGCGTTCCACACCCGCTCGAGCGCGGCGGCCGACCCCGTGAGGAACATCCAGTTGCGCAGGCCGCTCAGGCCCTCCTGGTGGTCGAAGGCGGTCAGGTAGGCGCGGGCGCGGTAGAGGGGGTTGACCACGACCGCCACCAGCTCGACGTTGCGGGCGTCGCTCCCGAGCAGGTGGTCGGCGTCCTTGAACTCCTGCGCGATGAGCGGGCAGTCCGAGACGCAGACCGGGTCGAGGAAGGTGAGCGCGACCGCCTTGCCCCGGAGCGTCCCGAGCGTGACCGACCTGCCGTACTGGTCGACCAGCTGGAAGTGCGGGGCCGGGATGTCCGTCGCGTCCGGCGTGCCGTCGATCGCCTGGGCGAGGATCGGATCCGCGTTGGGGTTCGTCGACGCGATCGCCATCGGTGCCGCGCCGAGCAGCGTCACCGCGACGGCGCCGAGCGCGGCGAGCGAGCGGAGCACGTAGACGGGCTGGGTGGCGATCCGCTCGCGCCACGGGAGCCGGGCCGCCGCCGTGGTCGGGAAGGGGACGATCGCGTCGGTGCGGGCCGGGATCCTCGTCAGGCCGAGGTAGCCGGCGACGAGCACCAGGAGCATCGGGATCATGCTGTTCGGGTCGGTGCCCACCCCGCCGAGGAAGCCGAGATCCTCGATGAGCACCCAGTCGGCAAGGCAGAGCACGACGGCGAGGAGGAGGGCGACGCGCACGATCGGCGCCCGGCCCGTGAGGAACGCCAGCCCGAGCGCGCCGAGCGCGACGACGGCGAAGAGGTTGACCCCCCAGCCGTGCGCCACGTCGAAGGCGGCGAAGCTCGCCACCCAGGAGGAGATGAACCCCGGCTGCGGCGTCGCGGCCATCTGGTGCACCATGCCGGGCAGCGTCCCGAGCGCCGAGCTCCCCCGGAGGTGGCCCTGCCAGAAGCCCCGCCCGGGCCAGGCCTGCAGGACGGCCATGGCGACGAAGAAGCTCCCCATGACGCCGAGGAGCGCCCGGCCGAGGCGCGGGCTCGCCCAGTACCGCTCCGGCAGGGCGACGAGCAGGCCGGCGAGGGCGTAGAAGACGACCGCGCCCGGCGCGCCGAACAGCCAGGTCAGCCCCGGCGCGAAGATCCCGCCGAAGCTCTCGCCGAAGATCCACACCAGGGTCCCCCAGCCGAAGCTGGCGAGCCCGGCCAGGCGCGACCAGCGTCCGCGCGGGGCGACGAGCAGCATGAGCCCGATGCCGACCTGGATCCAGACCGCCGATGCCGACGCGGCGATCGGGTGGTTGTTCCAGATGGTGCCCCCGACGTTGACGAGATGCTGCACCCAGGCCGGCGAGGCGGCCGCGGTCGGCTTGATCACCTGCGGCGTCATGCCGAGCGGCATCGAGGCCTGGGCCTGGAGGACGCCGTCGAAGATCCAGATCAGGCCGAATCCGATCCGCAGCACCCGGCGGCCAGGCGGCTCGGGGTCGGCGGGCGCCGTCCGCGGCGCGGGCGCGGACCCGGCGCCGGCGGACGCCGCGACGGCCCGGCGCAGCTGCACCGTGCGGAGCACGTTCCACGCCGCGATGACGATCGCCAGCAGCGCCAGGACGACCAGGCCCTGGTGGAGGAGCATCGACTGGAACGCCGAGACGATCGTCGTGTTGTTCGACTGGAGCCCCGAGCTCATCCCCGGCATGTCGCGTCGATCCCCCGGTTCGTCCGTGAGGCGAAGCCCGTCCGGCTCCGCCCGTGTCCCTGTCGTGGTGTCCGTGCGGTTCGTGTTCCCGTAGTCATAGTGCGCGCCGAGGGGCGAGAAGTTCCCGTCGGCCCGTGCCAGGTCTCGCGCGGGTGCCCGCGGCGGCAGTACCGTCGCGTCCGTGGACGAGCTGACCCGGCTCCTCGGAGAGGCGAAGGCGGGGAACCGCCGGTCGCTCGAGCTGTTCGTCCGCCTCACCCAGCCCTCGGTCTGGCGCTTCTGCGCCCACCTCGTCGGCCCGGACGACGCCACCGACGCGGCCCAGGAGACGTACCTCGCCGCGTGGCGGGCGATGCCGGCGTTCCGCGGCGAGGCGTCGGCGCGGACCTGGCTGTTCGCCATCGCCCGCCGCACCGCCGAGCGGGTGGCGCGCGGCAGGCGACGCTGGCTCGAGCTGGCCGAGGCTGCGCCGGGGCCTGCGCCGACCGCCCACCCGGAGCAGGCGGCCGAGCTCGGCGACCTGTTGTCCGGGCTCGACCTCGACCGGCGGCTCGCGCTGGTCCTCACCCAGATCGTCGGCCTCTCCTACGCCGAGGCCGCCGCGGTGTGCGAATGCCCGGTCGGAACCATCAGGTCCCGGGTGGCGCGCGGCCGACAGGACCTCATGGAGCGCCTGGCCGCACGGCCCGAGGCGTCCGGCCTGGGCGAGGCGTAGCCGCACGCACCCGGCCGGCGGCCGGCCGGTCCGGTCCGGGTCCCATGATGGCGCCGGGAGGCACCAAGGGGCCCGCACGAGCGCGACCCTCGGGTGCCCGCCGGTATCGTCCCGGTCGTGACCGACTCACCCACCGCCGTCAGGGCGCGCTCGTTCGGCGCCGTCGCCGACACCTACGACCGCTACCGCCCGGCGCCGCCGGGCGAGGCCGTCGACTGGGTGCTGCCGGCCGGCGCGACCGACGTGCTCGACCTCGGCGCCGGGACCGGCGCCCTCACCCGCCTCCTGCTCGAGCGGGTGCCCGGCCCGGTGGTCGCAGCCGAGCCGGACGCCCGGATGCGCGCCGTCCTCGCCCGGCGCAGCCCGCGAGCCCTGCCCGTCGGGGCTCGTGCGGAGGCGCTGCCGTTCGCCGGCGCCAGCTTCGACGCGGTCGTCGTCTCGTCCGCATGGCACTGGATGGACCCGGTCCCGACCGTCGCGGAGGTGGCCCGCGTGCTCCGGCCCGGCGGCCGCCTGGGCGTGCTGTGGAACGGGCCCGCCCGCGAGATCGACTGGGTCGCCGAGCTGCTCGGACGCAGGGGTGAGATGGGCGGACCCGTCGGCGAGCACGCCGGGCGCCACCGCGTCGAGCTGCCGCCGGGGTCCCCGTTCACGACGCCGGAGGCGACCGTCGTCGCCTGGTCGACGCCGATGACCCGCGACGAGCTCGTCGGCGTGACGGGCACCTACAGCGCGGTCATCACGAGCCCCGACGAGGAGCGGGCGGCGATCCTCGAACGGGTGGAGCGATTGGCCGCGAACCACGAGTCCTTTGCCGGCGGGGCCACCATCGAGCTGCCGATGGCCTGCCGCTGCTGGCGGGCCACCCGCCGCTGAGCGCACCTACTGCTGCCGGCGGGGCCCGGTCCGCCCGGCCGGCGGTGACGCGCTCGCCGGGTCGTCGGGCCACGGATGCTTCGGGTAGCGCCCGGCCATCTCCCGGCGGACCTCCCGCCACGATCCGGCCCAGAACCCCGGCAGGTCGGCGGTGACCTGGATCGGGCGGCCGGCCGGGGAGAGCAGCTCCAAGGTGAGCGGCACGTGGCCGCCGGCGACCGAGGGGTGGGTCACCGTGCCGAACAGCTCCTGCACCTTGACCGCTGCCCGGGGTCGGTCACCGGTGTAGTCGATCGGCACCCTCCGGCCACCGGAGAGCTCGAGGGCGGGGGGCGCCAGGCGGTCGAGGTCGGCGCGCCGGCCGCCGAGCGCCGCCCGGATGGGCAGTGACGGGTCCACCCGGGCGAGGTCGGAGCGCCCCCGTGCTCCGGCCAGCAGGGGCGTGAGCCACTCGCCGGCGCAAGCCGCGAGGGCCGCGTCGGACAGGTCCGGCCAGGTGTCCCCGAGCTCACGTCGCGCCCACCCGGCCCGGGCCTGCAGCGACCGGGCCGCGGGCGTCCAGTGCAAGAGGGCGAGGCCGTTGCGCACGGCGCGCTCGACGAGCGCCGCGCTCGTCTCGGGCCCTGCCGATGCCGGGCCCCGGACGGTGTCGAGCACCAGGTCGTCGAGCACCCGCTCGGAGGTCGCCCGCAGGTCGTCGAGCTCCTCGTCCCACCCGAGGCGGACGACGGTGCGGATCGCGTTGCCGCCGATGCGCTCGACGTCGGATCGCTCGAGCGCCGCGGCGAGGCGGATCCGCCCGTCGGCGCGGCCGGCGCCTCCGGCCGGCGCGTCGATCTCGGCGGCGACCAGCCATGCGGCGGTGGCCAGGGGGTCGTGGTCGGGCAGGGCCGCCCCGCCGCCCTGGCGGAGCCGGTAGCGGCCGCGGCCGCGCGCCTGGGCGATCCGGTCGGGGTACGCGTCGGCGAGGAGCACCCCCGGGCCCGCCTCGCCACCGGCCGGGCGCGGCGCCCCGGTCGGGATGGCCGGTGCCCGGGCGGCGGGCGCTCCCGAGCCCGACGAGCGTGCCGCTGCTTCGGCACGCTCGACGCGCCGGGCCAGCTCGTCGGCCCGGCGTCGGACCGTCGCCAGCGCCGCTCCGTCGATCGGGAGCACGCCGTCGCCGCCGCCACGAGTGAGGGCGGCCAGGCGGGTCGCCACGTCGGCGGTGACGGGTTGGTCGTGCGCCTCGCGCCGGAGGATGTCGCGCTCGGACACGAGCGCCGCCAGCAGCGCGGCCGTCCGCCGGTCCGCGCCGGTTGCGGCAAGCAGCATCCGCGCGAGGCGCGGATGCACCGGCAGTTCGGCGAGGCGGCGCCCGAGGACCGTCGGCCGTCCGTCCTCGAGCGCCCCGAGCTCCTCGAGCAGCTGTCCGGCGGTGGCGAGGGCAGCGGCCGGCGGCGGGTCCAGCCAGCGCAGGGCGCCTGCCGGCGCGCCCCACACGGACAGCTCGAGCGCCAATCCAGCCAGGTCGACGGTCGCGATCTCCGGCTCCGGCCAGGCGCGCCGGGCCAGGTGCTCGGCCTCGGACCACAGGCGGTAGGCGACGCCCGCGGCGGTGCGCCCGGCCCGCCCGGCGCGCTGGTCGGCGGAGGCCCTCGACGCGAGGACCGTGCGCAGCCTGGTGAGGCCGCTCGTCGCGTCGTACGCCGGCCGCCTGGACAGTCCGGCGTCCACCACCACGCCGACGCCCTCGACGGTCACGCTCGTCTCGGCCAGATCGGTGGCGAGCACGACGCGCCGGCCGCGGCCGGCTCGCAGAGCCCGGTCCTGCTCGGCGGCGGGCAGGCTCCCGTGGAGCGCCAGGACCTCGACCCCCGGGACGTCCCCGAGGGCGTCGGCCACCGCACGGATCTCGCTGATGCCGGGAAGGAAGGCCAGCACGTCGCCCGTGTCCCGCGCGAGGGCGTGGCCGATCGCGCCGGTGACCCCTGCGGTCAGCCGGCCGCCGGGCCGGATCGGCCGCCAGCGCACCGTCACCGGGAAGGTCCTCCCGCTGCTCGTGACGACCGGCGCCCCGCGCAGCAGCGTCGCGACCGGCCCGGCGTCGAGGGTGGCGGACATCACCAGCACCCGCAGATCCGGCCGGAGCCCCTCGCGGACGTCGAGCGCGACCGCCAGGCCCAGGTCTGCCTGGAGGTGCCGTTCGTGGAACTCGTCGAACACCACGAGCGCGGTCCCGGTGAGCGCCGGGTCGCGCTGGAGGCGGCGGGTGAGGATCCCGTCGGTGACCACCTCCACCCGCGTGTCCCGCCCGACCCGGCGCTCGTCGCGCGTCGAGTACCCGACGGTCGCCCCCACGTCCTCGCCGAGCAGCTCCGCCATCCGGGCCGCCGCCGCCCGCGCCGCCACCCGCCGGGGCTCGAGCACGACGATGCGCCCGCCGCCCATCCAAGGCTCGTCCACCAGCCTGAGAGGCGCCACGGTCGTCTTGCCGGCACCTGGCTCCGCCTGCAGCACCGCAGCGCCGGCTCCGGCGAGCCCGGCGCGCAGCTCCGCGACGACGTCTTCGACCGGGAGCCCCGTCGGCGCCGGACGGGACGCCTCGGCAGCCATCCCGGCAGGGTAGGCGGTGCCCGCCGCGGTGCGCCCGCCCGATCGCCGACGCCACGCTCGGGCGGTCGTGCCAGGCGGCGGAAGGGCTCCGGCGGCCCGACCTCGTCGGGCGCCCCGTGCTCAGCGGCTCGCGGCGTCCTCGGCCGAGCCGACCATCTCGGCGCCGTGGGGTTGTCGGCGGCCCGCCGGGCCGGAGGGAGGGTCCGGTCCGGCGGGCCGCGCGCCTGTCAGCTGGCGTAGAGGGCGGAGAGGTCGAGGCTCTCCGGCGACGCGACCGTGTGCGCGGCCGCGATCCCCTTCAGCCAGGGCTGGGCGACCATGACGTCGTCGCGGTCGGCGACGTTGAGCCAGCATCCGGTCGCCTGGGCGGCGGTGACGACCTTGCCGTACAGGGAGGTCGATCCGCTCGCCACCGCCTGGCTGTCGAGGGCGGCGACGCCCGGTGCCTGGCAGCTCAGGTACTCGAGGCCGCCGGACGGGTCGTAGCTGATGTGGGTCCAGGTGTAGGGGTTGTCGGCGTCGGGCCAGAAGTAGTCGACGAGGATGTTCGGAGCCTGGGCCTCGGCGTCGTGGACGGAGCCGACCCAGCCGAAGATCTCCGAGGTCTCGTAGCCGACCACCTTGGTCGTGAGCCCGTCGCCCTGCAGCTCGGCCGCGATGTTCTCGGCGATCAGCTGGTCGTCCGGCGCCCCGGTGTCGTAGCCGACGGTCAGGGTCCGCTGCGAGGAGGCGAGCTTGTCGACGAGGGTGTGCAGCGGTTTGGTGTCGTAGGCGATTGTCTGCTTGCCGATGTCCGCCGGCAGCACGTGGGCCGGGCCGAACTGGGGCGGCACGATCGCGCCGTCGGGGAACACCGCCGCGTCGATCGCTTTCAGGTCGATCGCCTCGAGCATGGCGAGGCGTGCCGACCGGGAGGTGAGGAAGCCCTGATGCTCGTTGACGTAGACGACCTCGGACTCGAGCGTCGGCAACGTGTACTGGTCGACGGACTTGTCGTGCTCGTAGGAGGTGATCGCTGGTGCCGTCAGGTCGTGCAGGATCGCCGCGATCTGGCCGTCGTTGAACTGGATCTCCTCCGTCGACAGGTCGTCGATCACCGGGAGGTCGACGCTCGTGAAGTACGGCTTCTTGCCCCAGTAGCCCGGGAAGGCCTTGAGCTGGTAGGCGACGCCGACCTTGGCTTCGGTCAGCGTGTACGGACCGGTCCCGACGTCGTGGGTCTGCAGGTACGTCTGGTCGTGGTCCTTGCCGGCGTGGGCGGCGAGCGCGGTCGGGCTCTCCATGACCGGCCCGTACGCCGAGGCCAGGTAGTCGAGGAACGCAGAGTTCTCCTGTTCCAACGTGATCCGGACGCCGTAGAGCCCCTCGGTCCGCACCGAGGCGACGTCCGCGACCATGTGGGCGGGACCGCCGCCGACGGCGGCCCGCCGTGCGAACGAGGGCGCGACGGCTGCCGAGGTGAACACGGTCCCGTCGTGGAAGTGCACCCCCTTGCGGAGCTGGAACGTGTACACGAGCCCGTTCGGCGAGACGTTCCAGCTCGTCGCCAGCTCGGGCTCGATGTGGCGTTGCGCCGTGCCGGGCTCGTAGCGGACGAGCCCCTGGTAGAGGTTGCGGGTGAGCAAGAGGCCCTCGCCCGCGTAGTACACGTTGGGATCGGGCGGCTGTCCGGGGTCCTCGAGGAAGCTGAGGTGGAGGACGTGGCCGGTCGGCGAGGAGCTCCGGGCGAGGACCCCCGACGCCGGGCCGGCGGCGAACGCGGCGGCGCCGCCGCTCGCGCCGGGGAGGAAGGCACCGGCCACCACCGCCCTGCGGCGTCTCGCGGTTCGGGTCCCCGGCGTCATCAGGCCACTCCTGTCTTTTCGGTTGAGCCGGAACGCCGACGCGTCCCGAACGCCTCCAGGATCTCGGCGGCAGAGCGCCGGGCGCCGCGCTGCAGGTACTCCATGGCGTCGAGCGACGCCCGGTGACGCGCCTCGTTCGAGCCGATGACGCAGTCCTCGACCACGCGGACGTGGTAGTCGTGCTGGTGGGCGTCGGCGAAGGTGTAGTGGACGCAGACGTCGGTGAGCCCGCCGATTAGCACGAGCGTGGTGACGCGCAGCCCGCGCAGGAGGATGTCGAGCTCGGTGCCGAAGAAGCAGGAGTACCGCCGCTTCACGATGAAGTAGTCGCCGTCGCCCGGGCGAAGCGTCGGCCAGAGCTCGGTGCCCTCGTCGCCCTCCAGGTAGTGGACGCCCTCGGCGCCGTCGAGCTCGCGCCCGAAGTCGACACCGTTGGAGCGGTGCGCCTCTTGGAAGAAGATCACCGGAATGCCGGCCTCTCGGGCTCCGGCGACGATGCGCTCTGCCTGCCCCACCAGCTCCTCGTAACCGTCCATCAGCGGGATGCCGGACACGCTCGAGGGCAGGGCGCCGCCTCGCTGGATGTCGACGACCACGAGCGCCGACTTGCCGACGAGGATCGGCCGTTCACCACGCATGTCCAGCTCCTTCGTTCGGTCCCGCTCGGCGCGGCCTGGCGCGCCGAACCGGTCGCTCCCGCCGCGCGGGCCAGGTCACGCCGGCCAGCGGCGCGCCAGCTCCGTGGTCAGCGCCGGCCATGCCACCGGATCGTGGCCGGGCACGAGGCGCAGCCCGCGCTCGGCAGCGATCGCCTTCAGGCGACGGATCGGCTCGATCGTGTCCTCTGGGCTGCAGCCGATGAAGCCACCGACGGGGAGCTCTTGGTCGATGTTCTCGGTGAGGTCGGCCGCGTCGAAGGCGAAGACGAAGCCCCCGCCGCCGACGGACTCGTCGAGCTCGACGAGGAAGCTCTGGTGCCCCGGCGTGTGGCCCGCGGTGAGCAGTGCCGTGACCCCGGGCGCGATGTCGGCGTCGCCGGTCGACCTGCGCCACTCGATCGAGGGGTCGTCGTAGTCGATGCGGAAGATGCCGTGCTCCTCGGGGCCGGGATGCGGCGAGAAGCCGTACTCGAGCTCGGCCTGCTGGACGTGCACCGGGACGCGTCCCGCGAAGTGCCGCAGGCCGCCGGCATGGTCGTTGTGCAGGTGGGACACGGCGACGGCGGCGACGTCGTCCAGCGAGAGCCCGGCCTGGTCGAGCGCCTCCTCGAGCGGCTCGCCGGGGCCGGGGAGGATCGCTTCGATGCCGCCGTTGCGGCCGTGGAATCGGTGGTAGAGGGTGGCGTCGCGGATCAGCGCGGGGTTGAACCCGGTGTCGAGGAGCAGCCAGCCGCCGTCGCACTCGCAGAGGACGGCGGGCACGGGCTCCTTCAGGCGCTCGCCCGAGGTGTCACCCCACACCGATACCGTTTTCGGCAGGTCCTCCCAGCCGAGGGTGAGCAGGATCACTCGCCGGACGCCTGTCCGCCCTGTCATGGCGCCTCGCGGGGCAATGGCGAACGTGTGCGCGTCATCCGGCCCACGATGCTCGGCCACTGTTTCACCCTCGTTTCCAGCCTGTGAACGCGAGGAAACGGGGCGGTCCGGGCGAGCAGAGCTACGTTCGGTGGGGGTCCGTGCCGGATGGCGCGGCATCGCGCGGGAGCCACCGGAGCCGTACGTCGCCGAGCAACCGGGCGACGATCGCCCGGCACGCGGCGAGCTCCTCACCCCATGCGATCAGCTCGACCCCGGGTCCCGCGAGGGGGAAGGCGGCACCCTGCGCGCCCGGCACCCGGACGGCGAGCCCCGGCCGGTCGTCCTCGGGGAGGCCCGGGTCGACGAGCACGAGGCTGGCGAGCGCCCGGGCGCCTCCGAGCACCGACGCAGAACCCCACGTCTCCGCGGCCGGCCCGACGGCGAGGTCGGTGACGAGGAGCGGCGCTGCGTCCCGGCGGATCTCGAGGCGGCTCCGCCACGACCCGGGCCGGGTGTCGCCGTGGCGCCCGAGGACGATCTCCTCCCGCCAGGCGAGGCGGGAGGAGGCGGCGAGCCGGATGCTCGAGGTGGCCACGTGGCTCGCCCCGCCGGCGGCGATGCCCGGCTCGACGAGCCAGCACAGCGTCGCCCCGTCGGCGACGGTCGCGCGGACCGAGGCGGTCGAGGTGCCTCCGGTGGGTCCTCTGCGGGCGAGGGTCGCGCCCGTCGAGCGGACGGCGACGGCCGCGTCCGGCCCGAGCGTGAGGTCGATGCGCGAGGCGTCGTCGCCGACCGGGTGCGCCGCGGTGCTGAGGAGGTAGAGGCCTGCCGGCGTCGCCCGCGCCGCCAGGGCACCCGAGCAGCGCAGGCGAGCGAGTCTCGGCACGCCACCGGGACCAGCCTCGAGAGCGACGTCCACCTGCCCGGCGAGGTCGGGCGGCCAGTCGGCCCCGGCCGCTGCCGGGTCGTCGACGAGGGCGCTCACGCCCCGGCGGCGTGCACCGCGCCGCCGGCGGACCGGGCGCCCCCCAGGGCGTCGAGCACCCACGAGCGGAGGGCGGCGATACCCTCGCCGGTTCGCAGGGAGACGAAGGCGACGGGGCGGTCGCCACGCTTGGCCGCGGCGTCGCGTGCCATGACGTCGAGATCGGCCCCGACCAAGGGCGCGAGGTCGACCTTGTTCACGACGAGCAGGTCCGAGCGGGTCACGCCGGGGCCACCCTTGCGCGGTACCTTGTCCCCGCCCGCGACGTCGACGACGAAGACCTGCCGGTCGACGAGCCCGTAGCTGAAGGTCGCCGTGAGGTTGTCGCCGCCGGACTCGACCAGGACGAGCTCGAGCCGGGGGAAGCGGCGCTCGAGGCGCTCGACGGCGTCGAGGTTGGCCGCGATGTCGTCGCGGATCGCGGTGTGCGGGCAGCACCCGGTCTGGACGGCCGTGATGCGCTCGGCGTCGAGCACGCCGGCACGGCGCAGGAAGTCGGCGTCCTCGGTGGTGTAGATGTCGTTGGTCACCACGGCCAGCTCGTGCGCGGCGCCGAGTGAGCGGCAGAGCTCGGCGACGAGCGCCGTCTTCCCCGAACCGACAGGACCACCGACCCCGATGCGCACGGGGCGGCGCCGCGGCCTCGCGCCCGAGGCGGCGACGGGGCCGGCCGATCGTGTCCCCGCCGGGGCAGCGGCGTCGCCCGACCCTCCGGCGAGCTCGCCGTGTGCCGAGAAGCGGTCACGATGCAAAGAGTCGGTCCTCCCGTCGGCAGTGGAGCTCGGCCAGCCGGTCGAGCGCCGGCGCGCCGTGCGCGGGGAGCGCGCCAGGGCCTTCGGCGACCGCGGCTGCGGCGCGCTCGGACAGCGCGTCGCACGCTGGCGCCAGCGCGGCGACCGTGGCGGCCACCTCGAGCGGGTCCAGCCCGAGGAGGCGCAGGGCCGCGCCTGCGGGGGAGGAGACACCGTGGTAGGCGACGATGGCGGCGGCGGTGCGGGGCGCGAGGCCCGCGGCGGCCGCAGCGATACCGACGGCGACGCAGAGGTGCGGGTCCCGCCGGCCGCAGGCGGGGTCCTCGCCCGCCCGTCCGGCCGCCCCGCCGGGCACGACCGCGACGGCCGCCCGCAGGTACTGCTCGCCCTGGCGCCTGGACGCCCGGCGAACCGCCGGCGATGGCAGGCGCGCGTCGAGCTCGGCGTCGAGCGCCGCGTAGCGGGCGGGTGCCCGTACTGCGTCCGGGGTCGACGAGGCGACGTCGCAGGCGAGCGCGGCTGCGTGAGCCTCCACCGTGACCGCGGTGGCCAGGCGTCCCGCGAGCCACGCGGCGAGCGAGCGCACGTCGCGCACGTCTGCCTCCTCGACGGCCTGCTCGGCACCGCCCGAGTGCGCGTGGGCGCCAGCCGGTAGGCGGGAGTCGGCGAGCAGGAGGGCGAGGACGGTCGCGGTCACGATGGCGCTCAGAAGAGGAAGTAGCGCTGGGCCATCGGCAGCACCGCCGCCGGCTCGGCCTCGATGGCCTCGCCGTCGACCGTGACCGCGAACGAGTCCGGGTCGACCAGGATCGAGGGCAGTGCCGTGTTGTTGGGGAGATCGGCCTTCGTCCGGTGCCGGACGTCGGCGACCGGGGTAAGGGGGCGGCTGAGCCCGAGACGCTCTTCGATGCCGTCATCGAGCGCCGCCGGCGCCACGAAGGCGAGGCTGGTCGAGGCCGCGGCGCGCGGCGCCGCCCCGAACATCGGGCGCGGGAGCACCGGCTGAGGCGTCGGGATCGACGCGTTGGCGTCGCCCATCTGGGCCCAGGCGATCATCCCGCCCTTCACGACGACGTGGGGTCGCACCCCGAAGAACGCCGGCTTCCACAGCACGAGGTCGGCGAGCTTGCCCGGCTCCACCGAACCGATCTCCCCATCGAGGCCGTGCGCGACGGCCGGGCAGATGGTGTACTTCGCCACGTAGCGCCGAGCGCGCAGGTTGTCGGCGCGACCGTCACCGGTGAGCGCGCCGCGTCTGCGCTTCATCACGTGCGCCGTCTGCCACGTCCGCAGGATCACCTCGCCGACGCGACCCATCGCCTGGGAGTCCGAGCCGATCATCGAGATCGCGCCGAGGTCGTGGAGGACGTCCTCCGCCGCGATCGTCGTCGCACGGATCCGGCTCTCGGCGAAGGCAAGATCCTCGGGCACACGGGGGTTCAGGTGGTGGCAGACCATCAGCATGTCGAGGTGCTCGTCGACGGTGTTGACCGTGTGGGGCATCGTCGGGTTCGTCGAGGACGGAAGCACGTTCGCCTGTCCGGCGAGGACGAGGATGTCCGGTGCGTGGCCGCCACCCGCGCCCTCGGTGTGGTAGGCGTGGATCGCCCTCCCGGAGATGGCCGCGATCGTGTCCTCCACGAAGCCCGCCTCGTTCGTCGTGTCCGAGTGCAGCGCCACCTGGACGCCCGTCTCGTCCGCGACCGACAGGCAGGCGTCGATCGCGGCCGGCGTCGAGCCCCAGTCCTCGTGGAGCTTGAAGCCCGACACGCCGCCCCGCAGCTGCTCGAGGAGCGCCTCGCGTGACGTCGTGTTGCCCTTGCCGAGCAAGGCGACGTTGACCGGTGAGCCGTCGAGCGCCTCCAGCATCCGGGCGGCGTACCAGCTGCCCGGTGTCACCGTCGTCGCCCGGGTCCCCTCGGCTGGTCCCGTGCCCCCGCCGATGAGCGTGGTGATCCCTGCCGCGAGGGCTTCGTCGACGATCTGGGGGCAGATGAGATGGACGTGGCAGTC
>Ga0209415_10008438_pt1 | contig 17876 bp, 12 predicted proteins | sample PeaSoiSIISIP2007_FD_187696 | JGI IMG/M metagenome (GOLD analysis project Ga0209415, IMG submission 187696) | Peat soil microbial communities from Weissenstadt, Germany - SII-SIP-2007 (SPAdes) (version 2) | ecosystem: Environmental > Terrestrial > Soil > Wetlands > Peat | place: Germany... | reverse complement strand
CAACCATCGCCAATACAGATACCGCCACGCTGGGCGCAAACGCGCTGATTACGCCGCATTGGAACAATGATTTTCGAGCGAATTACAGTCGCACCACCGGCCAAAGCTTTAGCGCGCTCGATGATTTCGGAGGAGCCGCGCCATTCAACGCAGCCGCCTTTTTCCCGTCCTTTGCCGATCCGGCGAACTCCTTCGGCGGACTATTCCTGCAGGGCGGCGTGCGTTCCAGCTTCTACGTCGGCAAAAACGTCCAAAACACGCAGCATCAATACAACTTCGTAGACACAGTGTCGTTCGTCACGGGCTCGCACCAGTGGAAGTTCGGAGTGGATGACCGCAAGATCGCGACGGTGAATAATCCTCGCGCGTACGATCTGTTCGGATACTTCTCGACCGCATATAGCGCTCTCGGAGGACACACGAGCTACACCACCATCGAAGCGCAAGAAGAGATCACCGTTTATGCGAACAATTTCTCCGCCTTTGTGCAGGACACCTGGAAGCTTCTACCGCGGCTGACCCTGACCTATGGCGTGCGCTGGGAGCTGAATCCGGCGCCCTCCGGATCGAAGCCGCTGTACACGTTCAACGACACGAGCGACAAGAACGCGATTGCTCCCGCGCCGGTGGGCACTCCTCTGTATAAGACCTCCTGGGCCAATTTCGCGCCGCGTCTGGGCATCTCCTATTTGCTCGATCCCCGCAGCGGCCGCGAGACGACCCTCCGTGGGGGCTTCGGGATGTTCTATGATCTCGGTTTCGGAATCATCGGCCAAGCTGCTTCGGGCTGGCCCTATTTTCGGCAGGAGAACTTCCTGCAAGGGACGTTCTTCCCCTTGACGGACGCAGAAGCTCAAGCGCCGCCATTCTCGCTCTCGCCTCCCATCAATTCCATCTATGGCGCGCAAAACGGATTGAAACTTCCGGTGACCTATCAATGGAACGTCACCTTGCAGCGATCGCTCGGCGAAAGCAACGCGATTTCCGCCGGGTACGTGGCGGCGGCTGGAAGGAATTTGTTGCGCCAGGAGTATTGGGTGAATCCCAATGACAACATCACTTATGCCTACCTGCTGACCAACCAGTCGTTCTCGAATTTCAATTCGCTGCAGGTGCAGTTTCAGCGGCGGCTTTCGCGAGGATTGCAAGCGTTAGTGTCGTACACGTGGGCCAAATCGCTCGACAACGCTTCGAACGATTCTTCGTCCTACCTGATTGCCCAGGCCATCAATCCGAATCAGGACTACGGGCCGTCCGACTTCGACATCCGCCAGACGCTGTCGGCCGCATTCAGCTACACGCTTCCGGCCGCCCGCATCTGGAAAGCGGCCACGCATGGCTGGGCGCTGGATGGCGTGTTTTCCGCGCGGACGGCGACTCCGGTGGACATCACGTATTCGGCTGACATCGGCTATGGTGTGTTCAACTGGAGGCCCGATGTCGTTCCGGGCCAGCCGCTCTATATTTCGGATCCGAATGTCGCGGGGGGCCGCAGGTTCAACCCGAATGCGTTTGAGACTCCCAATGTGTATCCAGGCGTCCAGGGAACGCTGGGCCGCAACGTTCTGCGCGGATTCCCGATCGAGCAGTTGAACCTGACCATCCGGCGCGAGTTTCCCATCTACGAGCGGGCAAAGCTGCAGTTTCGAGTGGAGATGTTCAACGCTTTCAATCATGCCGCATTCGCCGATCCGAGCGGGCAGTTGCAAAGCACGAACTTTGGGTACTCCACGCAGACGGTGAGCCAGAGCCTGGGGCGAGGCGGATTGAATGCGGGATTGAATCCTCTGTATCAGATCGGCGGTCCGAGATCGATTCAGTTGGCTTTGAGGCTGGTGTTTTAGGCTGGTGTCTTAAGGGTGGTGTTTTGATGAAATCACTGATTCTTGTTTTGCTGTGCGCGCTCGGGTGTGAGGCGCAGATGTTGTGGTTCGAACCGAATCGCGGCCAGGTGCATCCGGCGGTGCAGGCGCTGGCCCACACGCGAGCTGGATATGTCTATATCGGTCGCGATCAGATGGCCGTTCAGGATGTCCGCATGCGCCTGGCCGGTGCCAGCAAGACGAGCAAAGCCGTGCTGGAAGAGCCGACCGGCGGCATCAGCAGTTACTTTCAGGGCCCCGATGAGAAGGATTGGCGAACCGGGATTCCGCAGTACAGCCGGGTGCGGCTGAAAAACGTGTATCCCGGAATTGACGTGGTTTACTACGGGCACGACGAACAGCTGGAGTATGACTTCGTTCTTCGTCCTGGCGCCGATCCGGGGAAGATTCGGCTGGCGTTCAATCAACCGGCGAAACTCGATGGGAACGGCGATCTGCTGGTTGGCGGATTGAGGCAGCGGCGTGCGCGAGTCTTTCAAGGCGGGAAGGAGATCGCGTCGGAGTACGTGATCGGGAAGAGCGGAGAGGTGCGGCTGGCGCTGGCGGAGTATGACCGGTCGCAAACGCTGACGGTTGATCCAACGCTGGTGTTCTCCACCTACATTGGTGGTCCTGGTGCCGACGGTTTCGAGGACGTGAAAGTGGGAAGCGATGGGTACGTGTACTTGGGAGGTGAATCTCAAACGCCTGCATCGCCTACTCTGAATCCTTTTCAGCAAACAAATACTGTCGGACTGGAACCATTCGTGTTGAAGTTCTCAGCCGATGGCCAGCATGTGATCTTTTACGCGGTCATCGGCGATCCGTATGGGTGGGACTCCGTGGGCGGTATCGCGATCGGCCAGGACGGTAGCCTGGCGGTGGTTGGCATGACAAACTCGTCGTACTTCCCGCTGAAGAACGCATTTCAGACTGCATTTACGGCCATCATATTAGAGGGATTCGTTACGCGCCTCAGCCCGGACGGCCGTACCTTGATTTTTTCAACATATTTGGGCGGCACTGGGTTACAGTACACGGGCGACGGCGGTATGACTGCCATTGATTCGGCCGGGAACATTTGGGTGACTGGAACCACAACAGCCCGGGACTTCCCGGTCAAGAACGCGATTCAGCCAACCCCTGGCGGCAATACCGATCTCTTTCTGGCAAAGTTCTCTCCTACAGGCGTCTTGCTCTATTCGACTTACTTTGGCGGAGAGGCTAATAATTTTCCCGGTGAAGTCGCGGTGGATGCACAGGACAATGTCTATGTGACCGGGTCCGGGTCAGCCAACTTCCCACTCAAGAACGCCTTGCAGACAGCCCATAACGATGGCATCCTTAACACGGCCTACTTGTTTTCACTTTCTCCGGACGGGCAGACAGTGCGGTTTTCGACTTTTCTCGGAAATGGCGCACCGGGCGGGGGAAGCGGGCTCGCGTTCGACGGGGCGGGAAATATCTATGTAGCGGGTGGGGTATATAGCTCGTCCCTGATCACCACACCTGACGCCATACAGCCGAACTTCGGCGGGGGAGCCGGCAATGCTTTTCTCATCAAACTCAACCCAACCGCGTCCGAAGTTCTCTATTCCACTTACTTCGGAGCAACCGGCGAGTCGGCTTCCGACGTAAAGGTCGATTCGGACGGATTCATTTACTTAATTGGTTATACCGACTCGCCCAACTTCCCTGTGAAGAATCCGCTGCAGCCGTTTCGCGGAGGCGGCCCTCTCGATCAAGATATCTTTGTGGCGAAGATCTCGCCGTCCGGGGAACTCGTCTATTCGACCCCGTTGGGCGGATCGTTTTCAGATTTTCCAAGCAAACTCGCGGTCGCTGGGAATGGCGGCGTCTATGTTTGCGGATCGACTGCATCGACTGACTTCCCGGTTCAGAATGCGTTTCAGCCCAAGTACGGTGGTGGCTCCTCCGATGGTGTCTTCGCGCTCATCGCCGATTCGACGCCAGCCGCCCCGTCGCCGTTGACGACTAGTCCCGGCGTTCTCTCGTTCAACTACACGCAAGGCGCGGCGGTTCCACCGGCTCAAACCGTCACCATCACAGGCGGAACCTTCGTCGCGAGCACGAGCACCTCCTGGCTAACGTTGACAAGTCAAGCCGGATCGGTGGATGTTACCGTCAGTCCAGCCAACCTGGCTCCGGGCAATTACAACGGGATCGTCACTCTTACGCCCCCGTTGGGAACCCCGGCATCGGTTGGGGTTACGTTGGTGGTGTTCGCGCCCGCGCCGGTGCTGACCTCACTCAGTCCATCCTTCATTACAGTGGGTTCGAGCGACACCATCATCACGCTCAACGGCTCCGGATTCACCGCCAGCACTTCGGTTCTGCTGAACGGCATCGGGTGGACGGAGACTCCAGTCCAGTTCGTCAACAGCTCCACTCTCACGGTCGACATGCCCCCCGGCGAGTTGGCCGGAGTTTTCACCTGGTCTATCACAGTGCAGAACCCGCAATCACAGCCATCCAACGTTTTGTCCCTGAACATCGGCATCGCGGTGGAGAATGCGGCGAGCTACGTCAGCGGACCGGTCGCGCCCGGCGAAATCGTGAGCATCTTCGGTTCGGGCTTGAGCGGAACCGTGACCTTCAATGGCGTTCCTGGCATCGTATCCTACCAATCGTCAACGCAGATCAATGTGACCGTGCCGTATGCCGTCACGGGGCCGAGCATAGATCTACAGATCGGATCTACCGTGCTGGTGGTGGACGTAGTGCCTTCCGCGCCGGGGATCTTCGCGGCGGTGGCGGACGGGGACGGCGCGATCACGCTGTATGCCACCGGCTGCGGTGAGCTGACCAAAGACACGCTGCCACGTTGCCAGCTTCCGGTATCGGCGACGATAAATGGCGAAGCGGCTAAGGTGCTCTACGCCGGGATCGCTCCAGGTCTCGTGCAGGGGGCGAATCAGTTCAACCTCATGCTGCCCAACGGCATTACGAGCGGCCCGATCAGCATCATTGTCACGGTCGGCACTGCGTCGAGCAAACCGTTTTCGTTTACACTCCCATGAAGTCACTGATTCCTTACCTGTGCGCGCTCGGGTGTGAGTCTCAGATGTTGTGTCGACCCTACCTGCGAGCGCAAGGCCGGAAGCCAGCCCGGAGCATCCGCGACGGCAGGTTCATAGGGGTGTGTCCCCTGCATGCCGATCACGGTCCAAGCTTTAGTGGGCAAAGGACTGCGAAGTGCGGTTGGGGAAGTTTGACGGGATCGGGAACGACAAACGCGCTTGGGTTTACCGGCCGCCCGTGTGGCCCGACTAGCGGGATCTCGGGTAGGGGATAGCTACGCATCACTTGATCCAGACGTCGGTGCTCACGCCGCCGAGCTCCAATACAATTCTGCTGCCGTCGACGGAAACAGTGTTCCACACTGGGTCCATCCCAGGCACCAGCGTCTCGTCAAACTCGTAGACTGGCATTGCTCCTCCGATGGGATGCTTTGTTTCAGCATCCAGCCTCCGGGCGTCCAGGAACCGTAGATTTCCGCCGCCTGCGTGCGACGATAGCGTGTAGATCAGGTCGTTGTGGGCCGACCAGAACGCGAAGAAGAACGAATCTGAAACCGGCGTCACCGGCACCCAATCCAATGAGCCCAGCAGCTTTTCCTGCGACACTGGGGCCGCGAAGGCTTGCCACTGCTTCGTTCCAACCTTGGCGACAAAGCTGATCCAGCGGCCGTCGGGTGAAAAGCGCGGACCCGTTAGATCCTCCGTTGCCCACACGATCCGGTTGACAGCCCGTGTCCCGAGGTCGAGCATGTCGATGTGCTGGATCGGCGGCGAGCCCGCCCAGAGCAGCACTTTCTTTCCGTCTGGCGAGAATTGGCGGGGCATTCCGCAGTTCTCGCACAGGGTCGAGGACCAGAATGACCACCAGCTCAGCGATTTCATGTACACGTTGAGCTGCTCCTGGGTTCCTTCGCCATAGGCGTAGCGCGAGCCGCCGGGGGCGATCACGGAGAAGAAGCCATCGCGCAGGTTGGTTTCTTTAGCACCGTCTTTCAAGAAGAGCGAGAAGTGGTCGCCATTTTCGGCGCTGTACAGCAGCTTCGCGCCGGCGGCGGACTGCTGACCCTTGCGAACGGGAGTCGACGTCAGAGGTTCAGGCGACGCCGTAATATGCTCACCGGCCGGATCGAGAGGCAGCGCCCAGAAATTCATGTCGACTCGCGTGCGAGAGAACACCAGCTTTCCAGCGGCGAAGGAAGCGGCGGAGTCACCCTGCGCGTCATCGGTGGCGCGGACGGCCTTGCCCACAGTCTTGCCGTCGGAACCGAGCTGGATCTTCCATAGCGTCTGCGTCTCGCCTTGACGGCCGGTGAAGATGATCCAGTCGCCTGCAAGCCATGCATTCGGGGCGATGTAGTTGAAGCCTTGGGCGCGCAGATCGACGCCGAGCGAAGTTTTGCGCGGCTCGCCGCCCACGGTTGGTGCGATCCACCATTCCGGTTCGCGTTGCGCGGGAGTCGTTGTCGTGACCAGAATTCGCGCGCCATCGGGGGACCAGAGGGGCGCATAGGAATTGTCGATGCTGGGGAGCACTAGAGTCGCGGTACCGCCGGCCAGAGCGCGCTGAAACAGCTTGCCTCCGCTTCCGTAAAGAATCGTGTTGCCGTCGGGCGAGATTCTCGCCCCAATTGCGTTCTGAATCACCAACTCGGGTGCACCGCCGGAAGACGGCACCCGATAGAGTCCTTGCGGCTCGCGTGTAGAAGTAAAGTAGAGGCTTCGGCCGTCGGGGGAAAATTCGGGGTCGTAGTTCTGCGCGGTGTCGCTCGTCAGGGGCCGCGGAGGCGCAGATCCGTCGGCGCGCCCCACCCAGATTTGTGGATTGGTATAGCCGGCCGCAACCGCCGCGAAGGCGATAGCTTTCCCATCGCGCGACAGGACAGGTGACCGGGCGGTGCCGATCCGGCTCGTGATTTGCCGCTCGCCGGTCACCGGAGGCCCCGTCGAACACGACGCCAGCAAACAGACCAGCAAAATGAGCACCCACCAACGCATGATCGTTCTATCGGCGACTTGTGCACCGCTGATTAGGTTGGATTAAATCCCGACGCTTCTTCAGCCGGATCCAACCGCCAGCGTGATCGCCGACGGATGCTCCGGGCCCTGGAGAATGTGTTGGTGAGCGATCACCAGCGAGTTACGCTTACGCCCAAGGCATTCTCGATCCTTCGCTACGTGGTGGAGCGCGCCGGCCGCTTGGTTACCCAAAATGAACTGCTGGAAGCGTTGTGGCCAGATGTCGAGGATGATCGCCTACGTCAAGACGGTTGCGGTCACGAACTTCCGCCCGCTCTTTCTACTTCCCCTTCAACAAACATTGTCGGCCCGTCGGTCAGCTGCATCCCCGCCCGTGTTATCCCGGTGACCGAGGTGGCCAAATGGCAACATCAGCCCAAGCTCAAGCAACGCCAACAACAACCGATCCCGTCCAACGCTGGCTAGAACGGCGCGCCGCCATGAACCGCGCCAACTCCCTACACTCCACTGGTCCTCGCACCCAACCGGGCAAGCAACGCTCATCGCTCAATGCGTTGAGCCACGGTCTCACTGCCCGCACCGCTGTCCTGCCCACCGAGGACCCCGAAGCCTACCAGCGCCACGTCCAGCAATTTCTCGATGAGTACCAGCCCGCCACCCCCACCGAGACTCAACTCATCCACGAAATCGCCAACACCGCATGGCGCCTCAACCGCATCCCATTCCTCGAAGCCGATCTGCTTTCCCGCGCCACCAACCCGCCCACCGAGCAGGCCGCTGCCCCATCTGGTCAAGAAGTGCCCTTCGACATCGTCGACGCTCATCGCGCCCTCGCCACGCTTGGGCTGCACGGCGCGCGCCTCTCCCGCCAGTTCCAAAAAGCCCTCGCGCAGCTCCGCGACATTCAGGAAGAGCGCCGCCACCTGGAGCGCCGCCAGCTCCGCGACGCGGCCGACCTCCTGGTACACCATCAACGCAAAGAACTTCCGTGGGAGCCCGCCGACGATGGCTTTGTTTTTTCAAAAGAACAAGTAGAACGCCACGCGCAACACCTGATGCGTCAGCACGCGGCTTATCACGCCGGCTACATCCGCTTCGACATGGCCTCGCCGTTCACGAGAGCAGCGGTTTCTTGAGAACGCCCTTGTGCTACCAGCCGCCAGGGTTCAAACCAACCGGCTAACCGATTTCGACTTCTTCAACCGGCTGCAACTGCTAGCGTGATCGCGGATGGATGTTCCGGGCCGTGAAGAATTTGCTGGTGGGCGACAACCATCCTGGTTGCATCGCCTAAAGACTCGCCGCTGCCGGGGTTTCGCGCGTAGCGGGGATGGGCGCCGCTTGCGACGATGATTCGCATCCTGTGCCCGCGCTTAAAGCGATAGCCAGTGGGCCAAAATTCGACGTTGACCCTGCGGGCATCACCACCCATTGACCCATCTGGACGCAAGCGCTGATAGCCATCGCATACGTTCGTGGAACGGCCGCGAGGCGTTACGTCGCACAGGCACAGGTACAGATCGGTGTACTCCGTATTCGAGCGCAGGTAGATCTCGGCGGAAACCGGTCCGATCGCGTCCAGGTCCGATTCCATTGGCGGACTCGTAAATAAGAGGACATCCGAGCGGCGTTCCAGTTCCCTCATGTCGCCCGAGCCTTTGCGCCCTTCGAGCGTCGCTCCGTGAAATGAGGGCGTCGGCCGTGCAGGATCGTAATCGAAAGTGCTCTCGTCCGCCGAGTCAGGCGCATTCGCCGACAAATCTCCAGAGGAGTGAAGATACAAGGTCAGCGGAGACATGTTGGGCGGAGGCCAGGACGGATATTCGCGCCATTCGTCGGCGCCCATCAGAAAAAGGCGAACGCGAGGCTTTCTGCTCGCGTCAGCTGGCTTGGTCGAAGTGATGCCGAATCTTTCCTGAAATAACGCTATGCTCTGGCGAAGTGATTCAGCCATTCCAGGGAGGGCCGGGTGTGTCCACGGGCCGATACTGATTCGAACGTCCCTCCCGGCGCGCAGAGCGTTCGCGAAATCGCGGAGCTGCCAAGGCAGAAATATGTCGTACCAGCCCCCGACCATCACAGTCGGCGGCAGGCTTTGGGCGGCTGCGCCATAATTGATCGCGTCCCACCACGGGTCACCGGGCTCCGCGTGATCCATCCAATCCTGCCACCAGGAAACGCCTTCCGGGCTGAAATGGCGGTCCGCTTTCCGCAGTGGAATTGTGGAGAACGCTCGCTCTGTCAAGACCTTGGTCTTCCGGCGTCCAAACAGAGATCCCAGACGGTTCATCCCGCCGGTGCGAATAATCTCGACCATCAGCGCGGTCCACCCGACGCAGCTCATTAAAGTGAAGCCGTCAAAAGCATACGTGCGATCGCGGAAATTTGTGAGCGTAACGTGCAGGCCGAGTGCATCCACTTTCGTAGCGGCTCTCGATCCAGCGATGGCCCAGGCCGTATTTCCGAGATAGCTGATTCCCCACAGCGCGAGCTTTCCGGAGAACCACGGCTGGCGTCCGATCCACTCCATTGTGTCTTCGCCATCGTTTAGCTCATCGAAGAAGGGCCGAAAAGTTCCCTGGGACCCGAACGTTCCCCGGCAGCTTTGCATAACAACCTGCATGCCTCGCTCAACGAAGACTTCCGCCAGGACCTTGAACGCGCTGCGTCCGTAGCAGCTTCGGATCAGCACGACCGGGGCTTGCGCGGCGTGACGCGAATAGTATCGGTCGGCTAACAATTCGGTTCCATCGCGCATGGGGATGCGGAGCGGCTCGGCCACGATGTCGCGAGTGATCGGGACCGGCAGCTTGCTAAGGCGTCCGACGATGCGGCTGACAAGGCTCATTTCAACTCGGAAATCATGGCGTCCACCTGCTGGATGGCCAGTCCGCCCGCGCCCCAGTGATAATCGCCCACCAGCGCTTTCGAGATCTCGTCCTTGCCGGCGCCTGCGCGGATCATGCCTTGAATGCGATCGCGCATGGCCTCAAATTCGTTCCGGAACTTGAGAATCCCGGCGCGATCCGAGATGGGCCCGTGCCCCGGAATCGCGACGTCGAAATCGATCTTGAGAACCGCATCCAACGTCTTGGTCCATTCCAGCGCGCTCCCACCGTTGGCATAGTCGATGAACGGCTGCGGCGGGAAAGTGAGAAACAGGTCGCCCGTGTGGATCACCTTGGCGGCGGGAAAGTACATGACAGCATCGCCCCCGGTGTGGCCGTGCCCATAGTGCCGCGCTCGCACTTCTTTTCCTCCCAGGTACACCGACATCTCGTCGGCGAATGTTACCCGCGCCAGGCCGGGCTGCTTCAACAGCGCCATGTTGGCCCGAGCGTTGCGATGCGAGATCACTTCCGCATTCATCGCCAGCATCTTGGCATTGCCGCCCGAATGATCGTCGTGCTGGTGCGTGTTCAAGACGTACTTGATGGGCTTGTCCGTCACGGATCGCAGCTTCTCCAGAATTTCATCGTGATTCCGGTCGAACATGTCGTCCACCAGAATCACGCCTTCGTCGGTAACGTACACGGCCACGTTCCCGGCGCCGACGCCTTTCGTTACGCCGATCACGTAAAGATCGTCCTTGAGCTTTTGAATGCCGATCGGCGGAGGCGTTGGCTGATTTTGCGTGTAGGTAAGCCAGGCGCCTCCGAGCGCCGCAGCCACGGCGAAGGTACGTATCAGGAGCGTTCTTCGCATCGGGGCACTTTATCACATTCTGGGCGCGGCCCCGAAGCGGGCAGTATGGCTTAAGCCAACCACGCTGGTGGTAAACAGTCAACGATCTAAACCTGTACCTATCGTCGTATCAATCTCTTACGACATGGTTGTTCGAATGCACTATGGAAGGTGAAAGTTGGAGGTTGTTATGAAATCCATCCTGGCGCGGTTTAAGTTTGCAGTGCCTACGATGCTCGTCGGCGCACTGATGCTCGTGAGTCCCAGCGTCATCTTTGCCCAGCATCGCGGTGGGGGCGGTGGTGGTGGCGGAAGTCACTTTTCCGGCGGCGGTGGCGGCGCGCGAGGCTTCTCTGGTGGCGGATCGCGAGGCCTCTCTGGTGGCGGCGCGCGGGGATTCTCTGGTGGCGGTGGACGAAGCTTCTCTGGCGGCGGATCGCGGGGATTCTCTGGCGGCGGATCGCGGGGATTCTCTGGTGGCGGCGCGCGAGGCTTCTCTGGTGGCGGCGGGCGCGTGGGTGGCAACTACGGTGGTCGCGGCGGCTATTACGGTGGTCGCGGTTACGGTCGCGGCTACGGCTACGGATACTACCCCGGTTTCGGCGTCTACGGCGGCTCTGGATATTATGGCGGCGCGTATTGCAGCCCGTACGGCTACTATGACCAATGGGGCAACTGGATTCCCCCTTGCGGCGTTGTGTCGCCCTACGGCTACTAACTCAACGTGGCCACCGCCGATCTGAACGAACATTACTCTGGCCGGAGCCTCTGGCGCCACTCCGACGCCTTCTCCGGCCTCTCCCAGTTTTCGTAAAGCTGAACAATCCGCTCTCCCGCCTCGGATAAAACCCGCCGGTCGTCCAACGGAATTGCGGCTTTCCGTTGCATCATGCCTTGATATCCAGAAACCAATAGCGGCTCTGCTTCGGCATATTGGCCCTGACCAGCCAGGCTCGCGCCCATCAGGTTTTGGCTCCAATATCGTTCCCACGACTCGGCAGCCGTCTTCTCGCTATTGTTTCGAGCCTCACGAAGCAGCGCTTCCGCTTCGGCGAACTTCTTCTGCTGTAGGCGAACCTCCCCAAGCAACGCCATTACACTGATTGTGTCGGGGTGAGTTGGCCCCAAGACGCGACGCCGCGCCTTCAGGACTGTAGTCCAAAGAGTTTCAGCCTCCCCGCTCTTGCCTTCGCTACGGTACAGGTTGGCGAGGCTGTTCATGCTTTTGATCGTGTCAGGATGGTCTTGACCGAGTGTCCGGCGCCGGATCTCGAGAGCCTTGGTCAAGAGGGGTTCCGCCAGGGCATACTTGCCTTCGCTGCGGTACAGCAACCCCAGCATGTTCGTACAGGTGAGAGTGTCGTTGTGTTCCTCACCTTCCACGCGGCGAAAGCCCTCCACGGCCCGCACTGAGAGAGGCTCGGCCTGCGCATACTTGCCTTGCATCTGGTAAACGAAGCCGAGGTTGCACATGGTCAACAAAGTGAGGGGATGCTCCTCGCCCAGCGCCCGCCGCCGGATCGCCAACGCGCCTGCCAAGAAAGGCTCCGCTTGCGCCCACTTACCTTCCTTCCCGTAGAGCACGGCGAGGTTGTTCATGCTGCGAGCGGTCACGGAATTCTCATCACCCAGCAAGCGACGGTGGATTTCGAGAATTTTGGTGTTGATGGGTTCCGCCTGCGCGTACTTGCCTTGCGCCTGGTACAGCGCGGCGAGGTTGCCCAACGCCGACATTGTGTCCACGTGTTCTTCGCCGAGCACACGTCGCTGGATTTCAAGGGATCTGGTCAGCAGAGATTCGGATTGTTCGTACTTGCCCTCGAGCCGGTACAAGTTACCAAGGTTGGTCATGGTCTCCAAAGTCTCGATGTGCTCTTCTCCCAGCAGGCGGCGTTGAATTTCTAGTGTGCTCGTATATAGACGCTCGGCTTGCGCATACTTGCCTTCGTCCTCGTACAAACTCGCCAGGCTGTTGGTGGTGTACAGCGTTTGGGGATGCTCCGGGCCGAGTACGTCGCGCTGGATCTCCAGGGCTCGGTTGTGGAGAGACTCGGCTGGCGCATATTTGCCTTCCTCTTTATACACCTCCGCCAGTTTGTTCATGCTGAGCGCGGTACTGGGATGTTTCTCGCCCAGCGTGCGCCGTTGACCATCCAGGGCCTTGGTTAAAAGTTGCTCGGCGCGCGCAAACTTTTCCTGATCGTCGTATAAAAGCGCCAGGGCGTATGTGGTTTCGAGCGTGCCAGGATGATCCTCGCCCAAAACACGGCGTTGGACGTCCAGCACCTTGGTCAATAGCGCTTCAGCCTCGGCTGCCTTACCTTGTTGTCTGAACAAGAGCCCGAGGGCTTTCAAAGCGGCCAGCGTGTCGGGGTGCTCCTCGCCCAGCAGCCGGCGCCGCAGTTCGAGCGATCGTTCTATCTGTTTCTGCGCCTCCGGGTAGACACCCAGATCAAGATACGTATTACCGATGGTCTGCCGGATGGAAGCCTCCACCAGAGGCTGTTTGTCGAACTTCCGCGCGATGCCGGCGGCGGCCCGGTCGAGCGCGGTACGCACTTTGAGATCCGGGTCGGGCTTGGTGCCGGGGCGGGCCTGGGCGCTGGCACTGGCCTGCGCCAAGAGGTCATTTTGCAGGAAGTCGCTTACCGCTTTCGCACTGGCCTCGGCTGCGGTGGCCCGGTCCCGTTCCTTGAGCGCCGCTTGTCCCGCCCGATTGGCCCGCACGGCCATCCATGTGCTAACAGCGACCCCCGCCAGCAGCACCACAAACACCGCTGCCATGCCCGCCATTAGTCCCCGGTGCCGCCGCGCGAATTTTTGCAGTTGATAGCCAGCGCTCGGCGGCCGCGCGATTATTGGTTCGTCATTGAGGTAGCGCTGAATGTCCGCGCCCAGATCCGCTGCTGACGCGTATCGCCGGGTTTTGTCCTTCTCCAAGGCCTTACTGACAAGGGTCTCGATGTCTCCGCGATAATCGCGATCGATCGAGCTGAGGAACGCGGGCTCTTCGTCCCGAATCGTGTGCACAGCTTCGGGCAACTGGCGATAGTTCACTTCATATGGCAGGCGCCCGGACAGGAGTTCATACAGGATCACTCCCAGGGCGTAGACATCGCTGCGCGTATCCACTTCAAGCGGGTCGCCCAGCACCTGCTCTGGACTCATGTAGGCTAGGGTTCCCACCAACTGGCCTAAGCCGGTCTGCATGGTCGGCTGCGAATCACCCTCTGGCGCTTCTGCCTCGGTGACGCGCGCCACTCCGAAATCAAGGATCTTGGGTTGGCCGGTTTCATCCACCAGGATATTGCCGGGTTTCAGATCGCGGTGAATCAGTCCACGCTGATGCGCGTGATGGACGGCTTCGCAGACTTTCACCATCAAGACCAACTTCTGCCTGGTGTTGAGCTGATGAGCTTCCGCGTATTGTTTCAAGGGCAGGCCACGGATGAACTCCATGGCGAAGAACGGCTGCGGCCCAAAGCCGGCATCGGCCATACCGGACTCGTAGATTTGAGCGATGCCGGGGTGCTGCAAACGAGCCAGCGCTTGCGATTCGTGCCGGAAGCGGCGCAATCGGTCGGGGGTGGCCAAGCCGAGCTTGATTACTTTCAGAGCGACCATGCGGCGCGGTTCTTCCTGCTCAGCTTCGTAGACCGTGCCCATGCCACCTTCGCCGAGCAACCGAATGATCCGGTAGCGGCCAATGGACGCAGGGAGCGAAGGAATGCCCGGTTCCCGAGACGTTGCCAGATCCCTGGCCGCCACGTCCAGAGCCGGCGCCTCCAGGAAATTTTCCGTGTCGCGCGCTTGTGCCAACAGCGATTCAACTTCTTGCCGCAGCGATTCGTCTCCATCGCAGGCTTGCTCGACGAACGCCGCCCGACGGCTCACTTCGCGCTCCAGGGCCGAGTGGTATAGCTCCTCGATTTTCCGCCAACGCGCAGTTTCCAAGTGAGTGCCCTAGCTTAGCTCACGCCGCAGCCAGCTCTTGGCCAACTTCCAGTCTCGCTGCACGGTTTCCGGCGAGACCTTCAACAGCTCGGCGGTTTCCTTCACGCTCAGCCCGCCGAAAAAACGCAACTCGACCACCTGGCCCTTGCGCGGGTCAATGGCCGTCAACGCCTGGAGGGCATCGTCTATGGCGACCAGGTCCGTGCCGGGCTGTTTGGCCGCCGCGAGCGCTTCGTCGAGATCCAGCGAGCTCACATCGCCTCCGCGTTTCTGCGTCTGGCGCGAACGGGCCCAGTCCACCAGAATGTGCCGCATCACCTGCGCGCAAACGCCGAAGAAATGGGCTCGGCCCTCCCACGTCGCGTGCGAGGAATCCACCAGCCGAACGTACGCCTCGTTTACCAGCGCGGTGGTTTGCAGCGTGTGGCTTGGCCGTTCATCGGCCATGTAGCGTTGCGCCAGGCGGTGTAACTCGTCGTACACCAGCGGCACAAGTTTTTCGATCGCGCCCGGGTCACCCTGGCTCCACGACTGCAACAGTTGCGTGATCTGCTCCGACTGTGGCTGCATTTGCGCTGGGGCCCGCCATTTAACTGTCTGAGAAAAGGCTAACACCTATTGTATGTGCTTGGTAGGGTGAGTCGTTACGGCCAGCCTGGAGGTACGGGCAGTACCCGCAAACCAGAATCTTCCACGCGCGATTACGGTTTTCGCAGGATTTTCCCGCCGTTAACTATTGAGGAGAGAATCATGAGCCTTACACTGAAGCAGCTGGGCCCCCTGGCAGTGCTGGCCTGCGCAGTGGCGCTCCCTGCGCACGCCAATCTGTTGACCGGTGACACCATTCGAACGTGGGAGCTATACCCCAATCTTTCAACTATTTACGCGGGGCCAGTTGATGTGGTGGATCCCGGCAGCATCCTCGCATTCCCTAGTTTCGCTCCAATCGTGGACATCTCCTTCAGCGATGCCAACATCACCATCACGATGACTCGCGACGCTACCGCCTACACGTCGGCGTTTAATGGGTTTCACTTCTTTGACGTGACCGAGGCTCCTTTCGGCTCCGTCAGCCTCGACGGTGCGACCGACGTCCCGGGAATTGATACGTCCCGGGTTACCTTCGACGCGCAGGACATTTACGTGAACTTCTCGGGCATCACCTACAGCACCGGGCAGGAGGTCTCGTTGGACCTCAGGGCCGTGCCGGAGCCGAGCTCGTTGTTGATGCTCCTGGTGATGGCCGCGCTTCTGACTTTGACCGTCTGGCGCCGGGAAAGGCCTGGGGGAGTTGAACAGAGAACTAGACGAGAAGGAGAATCGAAATGAAATTTGCCAAGATGACGCTCATGGGAATCGGGGGTCTCGCGCTCGCGGGATTGCTTCTGATTCGGAAAGCGGCGCACGCCGTAGTCGCCACGCTGGTAGAGGTGGTGAATACAACCGCGAATCCCGTTCCCAACCTGGACACGGAGAGGAACGCGCGTATCCCCTACGAATCCATTATTTTCGTCTCAGTCAGCGCAGGAGTAGGATCCACTTCTCCTCTTCCTTTCACAACGGTACCGGCCGGCTACCGGTTGGTGGCCCAAAGTGTCTCCGCCAGCCTCACTCTGGCCAACGCGGCTACCGCGCCCTTTTGTTCCCTGGCTTCCGTGACCAACCCGGCCTTGGTCCTGGGACTGCCCGGTACGGTGGGGCCCGCGCTTGGAGTGTCTCGTCCTGCTGGTTTCACCGATCAGATTACGGCGTACTTCGATGCAGGCGATACGCCTCAAATCACCCTCACCGCGGATTTCAAGGGCGGGAGCGTCGAAGATTCCCTCAGCTTGACGGGTTATCTGGAGAATTGCGCCATAACCGGCTGCCCCGCGATTCAGCATTAACCTCGGGAGGAGGACAACCATGAGCAGAAGACTTTTGATCGCCATTTTCATCGCATCCGCTTCGCTTCACGCGGAGGATGTCCTGGTGGCCAGCAGCAGGAGCAATTCCCTCGAGCAGTTTAGACCCAGCGGCACTTGGGTTCGCACCTTTGCCACCACTGGTCCTTATTCGCCGACTTCAATGGCCCAAAGCCCGTTGACCGGAGAGATCTTCGTGACTACTCTCTGGGGTTCAGGACCGCAGGTAGGGCAGAACACTAATATCATCCTGCGCTATAACGCCAATGGGCACTTCGATACCAACTGGGACACTTTCACCGTCACATGCGGTTTCGTTTGTCCCAGTTCGGCTACGGAGAGCCTACTATTCGATTCGTCCGGGAACCTTTGGGTGGCCACTCATTTCGGAACGGATTTGGGTTCACCGATCTACATCTTCAAATACCTGGCTGCGAACCTCGCCGATCTCAATCCGCCGGCCGAACCAGCCCCGATCATGGCCACGATGTACCGCGGCGATCAAATGGCGTTCAACGCGTCGGGCAATCTTTGTATCGCAGGCTTCATCGATGAAGATGTGAAGTGCTTCGACACAACCACGGGCGCGCAAACCGCCGACTACTATGCCGAGATTCACGCCAGCAGCGTTGGCGGCATAGAACCGGGAGGGCTGGCGTTCGACGCCGCCAACCGGCTGTACCTGTCCAGCGTATTCACCGGTCAAGTGGTAAAGGAAGTGAGCCCTGGCGGTCCCATCGTGCTGCTGGCCACGCTGGATTCGCCCCCGAACTTGCTGAATGCCAATCTGGTATTGCGTGGAGCCAATCTCTACGTGCCCACCTACTACAATCCGCCGCCGACGTTCAGCACTCCCGACGCCGTGTATAAGGTTTCCACGAGCAGCGGCACGGTAACCAATTTCATCTACGGGACTGCGGCGCCAGGGCTGGGCAACGATCACATCTGGGGTGCGAATTGGATGATCTTCTACTCGACCGCTTCAGCTCAACAGGAGGAGTGAGATGCGTAAATTTACACATTGCAGGTATAAGACGGGCCGGCTGCTGGCGGTCTTTGTTATCGCTCTTGCCCCGGCTGCGGTTCAGGCGGACTCGTTCTCTTATGTTGGCACTCTTGCCAATTCGAATGCTGTAGTCGAGGAGACCTTCACCTTGAGCGCGCCGGCCACCATCGGGCTTCAAACCTGGGGGTTCGGAGGAGGCACCAACGCGGCCGGCAATCCTATTGCGGCCGGCGGCACCGATCCTTTCCTCGGGATCTTCATGGATTCAGGTGGCACTTCCACCATCCTGACCGACGGCCTGGGTAATCCCTATGGAACCTCGGCGGACTTGTCGAACTACGGAGCTCCGAACTTCGTCGGCTGCCCGCCTGCCGGAGCTCCGACAATTGGGGGCTCGCCCCAATGCGGCGACATCACGATGACGCTTCCCTCGTTAGCCGCTGGCACC
>Ga0209415_10008437_pt1 | contig 17877 bp, 14 predicted proteins | sample PeaSoiSIISIP2007_FD_187696 | JGI IMG/M metagenome (GOLD analysis project Ga0209415, IMG submission 187696) | Peat soil microbial communities from Weissenstadt, Germany - SII-SIP-2007 (SPAdes) (version 2) | ecosystem: Environmental > Terrestrial > Soil > Wetlands > Peat | place: Germany... | reverse complement strand
CGCAGGACGGATCGGGCTGGCAGGCCAGCGAGCCGCACCAGGCGCCGCACGGATCGGGCTGGCAGGCCAGTGGCCAGGGCTGGGGGCCAGACGGGCCGGAACGAGCAGCCACCGGTCCGTACCGAGGGCCCGACGGATCAGGCTGGCCAGGCGGACCGCGGTCTGAGCCCGCCGACCACCGCTGGGCGGGCACCCGGCCGCTGGCGGAACCAGGCGGAAGCGGCTGGGCCGAAGGCCGGCCGCCCGCGGAAACCGACGGCCACGACCGGACGGCAGGCGGCCACGACCCGGAGCCCGGCCGCGACCCGGGGAGCCGCCGCCCGGCGGGCGATCAGAATCCGGCCAGGAGCGCGGCTGACGCGGACAGCACCGACCCCTCCGGCGGCGGCCCGGTGGCCGGCCGCCACGAGGACGAAGCCTGGGCGATCCTGGCATGCATGAGCGCGGCGATCTTCGGATTCGGCCCGCCGCTGGTCATCTACCTGCTCAAGATGCGCGTTTCGCCATTCGTCCGCGCGCATGCCGCCCAGGCAGTCAACACGGCGGCGACCCTGTTCCTCTACCTGCTCTGCGTGGTCATAGTCGGCGGCATGCTGGCGCTCGATTCGCTGACCGTCGCCCTGCTGACGGGCGGAATAGCAGCGGCCCTGCTCTGGACAACGGCGCTGATCTTCCTGGTCAGGGCGACGATCGCGGCCAGCGGCGGCACCTTCTACCGGATTCCCGGCTGGCTGTGCGCCACGTTCCTGCGCCGATGACGTTCCCGCCGCCTGCACCGCCCTCGCCGCGCGGCTAACCCCGCGGACCGGCCTGACTAGTCGGTCAGGTCGCGGATGACGGCGTCGGCGAGCAGCCTGCCCTTCCTGGTGAGCACCACCCGGCCCGCGGCCAGATCCGCAGCGCTGGCCAGCCCGTCAGCGACGGCCGCGGCGGCAGCCCGCAGGCCGGCCGGGCCGAGCGCCCCGGCCGGGCAGCCAGACGCCAGCCTGGTCGTCAGCATGATCTGCTCGGTACGGCGCTCCGCGGCGGTCAGGATCTCCCGCGCCTGGCCCGGGCTGCCGCCCGCCGCGATCCGGCTCGCGTAGGCGGCCGGGTGCCGCACGTTCCACCACCGGATCCCGCCGACGTGACTGTGCGCGCCTGGGCCGATGCCCCACCAGTCGCCGCCGGTCCAGTAGAGCAGGTTGTGGCGGCACGCCGAATCGGGCCCGGCCGCCCAGTTGGAGATCTCGTACCAGTTCAGGCCGGCCGCGCTGAGCATGTCGTCGGCGGCCAGGTAACGGTCGGCCATCGCGTCGTCGTCGGGCGGCGCCAGCTCGCCTCGCCGCACCCGGGCGGCCAGCCGGGTGCCTGCCTCGACGATCAGCGAATACGCGGAGATGTGGTCGGGCCCGGCGGCCACCGCGCTGCGCACCGAGGCGACCCAGTCCTGCGTGCTCTCCCCCGGCGTGCCGTAGATCAGGTCCAGGCTGACGTGAGCGAAGCCGGCCGAGCGTGCCCATGCCACGCACTGCTCAGGGCGTCCGGGCGAGTGGCGGCGATCGAGAACGGTCAGCACGTGGCCGACCGCGCTCTGCATGCCAAGCGAGATCCGGGTGAACCCGCCGGCCCGCAGCTCAGCCAGCACCCGCTCGTCGACGCTCTCCGGGTTGGCCTCCGTCGTCACCTCGGCGTCTGGCGCCAGCCCCAGCTCAGCGTCGATCGCGCGCAGGATCGCCGCCAGATCGGCCGCAGGTAGCAAGGTCGGCGTGCCGCCGCCGAAGAACACCGTGCTGACCGGCGGCGCGGCAGCGCCGAGCACCCGGGCGGCCAGCCGGACCTCGGCAATGGCGAGCTGAGCGTACCGCGCGCGGGACACGCCGGGCCCGAGCTCGGCGGCCGTATAGGTGTTGAAGTCGCAGTAGCCGCAGCGTGAGCCGCAGAAGGGCACATGGACATAGATGCCGAGCGGACGGCTGCCAAGCCCGTCAAGCGCGGCAGCGCCGAGGTGGCCATCGGCGGGCACCGGCTCACCGTCTGGTGGCGTCCCGGGCATCGGATGCTCGCCGCTGCTAGGCCCGGACCGGGCCGAGCACGCGCTGGGCTACTTCGTCCCACTTGGCCGCCGTCCCGCTGACCAGCATCTGCCTGATCCCGCCGGTATTGCAGGAGATGACTCGCGCGCTCACCATGCCCGTACGGTAGCCGACGCGTGGAGTTACCCTGAGATGGGACGGCTCCCCGTGCGGACCGACAGCGGGACTAGGACATCGATGACAGCAGGCAATTACGGGTCGTTGCGGGCCACCGACGCGGACCGTGAGAAGGTCCATGAGCTGCTCCAGGCCGCGTACGCCGACGGCAGGCTGACCTGGGATGAGTTCGACTCGCGCTCAACGGCGGCGCTGGCGGCCAAGACCTACAGTCAGCTCACGCCGCTCACGACCGACCTGACAAGGCCGGTCATCATACCCCCGCGGCCGTATCAGCCCATCTACCGAGCCCGCCCGCAGACGAACCGGCTCGCGATCGTATCCCTGAGCTGCGGAATCGGGCAGATAATATTCCTCTTCCCGGCCGCGATCGCGGCGATCGTCTGCGGCTACGCGGCCCGCGGCCAGATCCGCAGGACCGGCGAGGACGGGGCCGGGATGGCGAAGGCCGGAATCATTCTCGGCTACCTTGGCGTGCTGCTCGCGATCCTGATCGGCGTCATCGCCGTGCTCGCGAGCAGATAGCCGGCCTTCCGGCTAACCTTGGCCGGACAATCGCACACCGCTGAACGGAATACGGAATGACAGCTAGCGGCTACGGCCCGATGCGGGCCACCGACGCGGACCGCGAGAATGTCCGGTCGATCCTGCAACAGGCCTACGCCGAAGGCAGGCTGAACTGGACGGACTTCGATGCCCGGACCTCCGCGCTGATGAACGCCCAGACCTACGACCAGCTCGCCGCGCTGACCGCCGATCTGCCGAGCCGGATCCCGGTATCGCCGCCACAGGTGTACCAGCCGATGCCCAGTGGCCTCCAGCGACCGACCAACGGGCTGGCTGTCGCCTCCCTGGCCTGCGGAGTCGGGCAGATCTTCGTCTGGTTCTTCGGAGCGATCGCGGCGATCATTCTCGGTCACATGGCCCGCAGGCAGATCCGGCAGACCGGCGAGGCCGGCGACGGGATGGCGCTGGCCGGAATGGTGCTTGGCTATGTCGGGCTGGCACTGTCGGTCATCGGCACCATCGCGTTCGTCGCGCTGGTGGTCTTCGCGACCAGCCATATCCCCAACGTGCAGCCCGGACCGGGACCCTGACCGGCCAGCCGATTCAGTTCTTCCGCTCGGTTCCCTGCTCCGTAGTCAGCGCGGCGACGAACGCCTCCTGCGGGACCTCGACACGGCCGATCGTCTTCATCCGCCGCTTACCTTCTTTCTGCTTCTCCAGCAGTTTCCGCTTGCGCGTGATGTCGCCGCCATAGCACTTGGCGAGCACGTCCTTGCGCAGCGCCCGGATATTCTCGCGGGCAATGATCCTGGCGCCGATGGCAGCCTGAATAGGCACCTCGAATTGCTGCCGAGGGATCAGCTCTTTCAGCCGGGCAGTCATCGCCAGGCCGTATTCCCGTGCCTTATCGGTGTGGATGATCTGGCTGAACGCGTCCACCGGCTGCCCCTGCAGCAGGATGTCCACCTTGACCAGGTCGGCTTCCTGCTCGCCGGCCGGCTCGTAGTCCAGCGAGGCGTACCCGCGCGTCCGCGACTTCAGCTGGTCGAAGAAATCGAAGATGATCTCGCCGAGCGGCATCGTGTAACGGATCTCCACCCGGTCGGCGGACAGGTACTCCATGCCGAGCAGCACACCGCGCCTGGACTGGCAGAGCTCCATGATCGCGCCGATGTACTCGGACGGCGCCAGCACGGTGGCACGGACGACCGGCTCGAATACCTTCGCGATCTTGCCGGTCAGGCTGCCAGGCGCCGGGGGCAGTCCCCCGGCGACCCCCGGATAGTCGGTCGGGTTCGTGACCACGACCTCGGCGCCGGACTCCATGATCACCCGGTAGACCACGTTCGGCGCGGTCGAGATGAGCGAGAGGCCGAACTCCCGCTCGAGCCGCTCTCTGATGATCTCCATGTGCAGCAGGCCGAGGAAGCCGCACCGGAAGCCGAAACCCAGAGCCGTCGACGTCTCAGGCTCATACACCAGCGAGGCGTCGTTCAGCCTTAGCTTGTCCAGCGCGTCGCGCAGTTCCGGGTACTGGTCGCCGTCCATCGGATACAGGCCGGAGAAGACCATCGGCCTGGGATGGGCGTAGCCAGCGAGCGGCTCGTGAGCCGGGCGGACGGCGCTGGTCAGCGTGTCGCCCACCCGTGCCTGCCTGACGTCCTTCACGCCGGTGATCAGGTAGCCGACCTCGCCGGCCGCGAGACCGTCGGACGGGACCGGCTCGGGCGAGATCACGCCGATCTCGAGCGTCTCGTGCACGGCGCGAGTGGACAGCATGAGCGTCCGCTCCCGCCGGGACAGCCGGCCGTCGAAGACCCGGACGTAGGTGACCACGCCACGGTAGGTGTCGTAGACCGAGTCGAAGATCAGGGCCCTGGCCGGCGCCTCGAGGTCTCCCGCTGGCGCTGGCACCAGGTCAACCACGGTGTTCAGCAGCTCCGCGACGCCATCCCCGGTCTTGGCCGAGACCCGGAGCACGTCGGACGGATCGCAGCCGATGACCTTCGCCAGCTCCTCCGCGTATTTCTCCGGCTGGGCGGCAGGCAGGTCGATCTTGTTCAGGACCGGGATCAGCCGCAGGTCGGCCTCGAGCGCCAGATACAGGTTGGCCAGCGTCTGGGCCTCGATCCCCTGAGCGGCGTCGACCAGCAGGACCGCGCCCTCGCACGCGGCCAGTGACCGGGACACTTCATAGGTGAAGTCGACATGGCCGGGCGTGTCGATCAGGTTGAGCACGTAGTCTCGGCCGTCAGCCCCGCGCCAGGGAAGCCGGACCGCCTGGCTCTTGATCGTGATGCCGCGCTCCCGCTCGATGTCCATCCGGTCCAGGTACTGCGCGCGCATCTGCCGGCCGGAGACCACGCCGGTGAGCTGGAGCATCCGGTCCGCTAGCGTGGACTTGCCGTGGTCGATGTGGGCGATGATGCAGAAGTTCCTGATCACTGCCTGATCGGTCCTCGACGGCTCAGGCAGCGGCGCCGCTGGCACGGTGGCCGCGGACTTCGGGGCCGCGGGCGTGACCGCCGGCGGCGTCCCCGCGGGTCGTTGCGGCTCGGTCATTGGTGGCACAGGCATCCGCTCGGTCATCGTGTGGTTCGGGTCAGGCTCCGGGATCCGCCTGGCTGCTTCTGGCGGGCTCCGACCCGGCTATCTCCCGTGCCGCGCGCTGTTCCCGCCGCCAGCGGGAGCTGCCAGGCACGGGGCCCGCCGTAAGCGCCGGCCGACCCGGGCAGGCAGTTCCCTGTCGCCGTCTATGGTCGCATGCCGGGAAGGATGCCACTGCACGCAGCCCGGCGGCGTGACTACGCGGTAGGCTCGGATCCGGCACGGGTTTGAGCTGCCAGCCTGAATTCGGATATCCTTCGTTCTCGGCTGCCCGCATGCCCGCACTCGCGTGCCGGGCGCGACACCGCGATCTCGGCTCGTGCCGGGCATCTCCGGATCCACCTGACCAGAAATCTAGCGAGGCATTCGCGTGGCGAACATCAAGTCCCAGATCAAGCGCAACAAGCAGAACGAGAAGGCGCGGCAGCGCAACAAGGCCGTCAAGTCGTCGCTGAAGACCTCGGTCCGCAGCTTCCGTGAGGCCGCCGACGCTGGCGATGTCGACCGCGCTTCCGAGGCGCTGCGAGCCGCGTACGTCAAGCTGGACAAGGCAGCCAGCAAGGGCGTCATCCACAAGAACCAGGCGGCCAACCGCAAGTCCGCGCTGGCCAGGCGCGTAGCGGCACTCAAGCAGGGCTGAGACACCGGAAGGGCCCAAGGCGCCGGCGGCGCTGAGTCAGCGCTCCTTGCGGCTTTCGACGATCACCCTGATGGCGTGCTCGAGCGCGTACCCGGCGCTGGCGCCTTCGCCCTTGACCTGAGCGTCAGCCACCGCGACCGCGGAGTGCGCCCTGGTCAGGCCCTCCGGTGTCCAGCCGCGGAGCTGCTGCCTGATCTTGTCGAGCTTCCACGACGGCATCCCGAGCTCGGCCGCCAGTGCCTCGGAGCTCTTGCCGCGGGAGGCGGTGCCGACCTTGCCGAGGGTACGGATGCCCCTCGCGAGGGCGCTGGTGATCAGCACCGGCGCGGTGCCGATGGCCAGCGCCCACCGCAGCTGCGCCAGGGCCTCGGCCAGGTTTCCCTCCAGCGCGCGGTCCGCGACGGTGAACCCGGTCGCCTCGGCCCTGCCGCGCCAGTAACGAGCCACCAGCTGGGCGGTGATCGTGCCGCTGGCATCGGCGGCGAGCTGATCGCAGGCCGCCGCCAGGTCACGCAGATCGGTGCCGACCGCATCGAGCAGCGCCCGCAGCGCGCTCTCATCGGCCCTCCGCCCCGTCCTGGCGAACTCGGCGCGCAGGAAGTCCATCCGCTCGCCGAACCGCCGAACGCTCGGGCAGTCCACCCGCCGGGCACCGGCTGCCGAGAGCGCTGTCAGCAGCGCCTTGCCCCTGGCGCCGCCCGCGTGCGTGATCACGAGCATGACGTCGGACGGCATGGCGGCGGCGAGCTGACCAAGCTCAGCGCTGGCCGCTGCACTTGCCTCATGAGCCGCGCGCACGATGACGACGCACTCACCGCCGAACAGGGACGGCGCGGTCAGCATGGTCAGCTCGCCGGGACTGAGGTCTGCGCCGCGGACGTCGTGCACGTCCGGCCCGCTGCCAGCCGCGGCCAGGACCGCGCTCACCGCACGCTCGACGAGAAGTTCTTCCTCGCCGACGATGACCGTCACCGCGGGCAGGCTGCCGGCGGCGGGCGAGGCGGATCGTGCGGGCGCAGCGCCCGCGGCCGGATGACCGGCCGGCTCCGGCCTGAGCCGCTGCGATGGCATGGACATGCAACGCAGCATGCCACGAGTCGCCCGCCCGGGCATCATGGTCGGGTGCGCCGACGCGACCACCGTCAACCGCTGAAGTCCGGTGGCCTGGCCAGCTCGGCTGCCCGTCACGAACGGCCGGCTCGCCCTGAGCTGCCCGATCGATATCGCCTGATCTCCGCAGATCCTGGTCCGGCGCGGGCCTGGTGGCGCCCAGCGATTTCTGGCCGCCAGGACAGCGACTCGATCAACAGGGAGATCTGCCGGGCACTCGATCAGTTCGCGCGGCGTTGACGGGCCGGTGCCGGCAGATCGTCCGCCTCGGCCGCTGCCCCGACCGCCAGGACCCCGCGGCCGCTAGCCTGGTGTGGCGCGAGCGCGACCCCGAGCATGCCAAGCCCCGTATGGGTCACGATCGCCGCACCCGCCTCGGCCAGGTACAGGTGACGGGCCCGGGTGATGACCATCGCCAGCCGGTCAGCGAGCTCTGCGGCCCGAGCCTGCGCCCCGATGTGCTGGACGGCGATGTCGACCTCCCGGCCGGCCGCGAACTCAGCGGCCAGCTCGGTCAGCCGGTCCGCCGCGGCTGAGCGGGTCCGGACCCGCTCAAGCACGGTGACCCGGCCTGCCAGGATCGCCAGCAGCGGCCGGGAGACCAGCGCGGGGGACGCCGCGCCGCGTGCCTCGACAAGTCTCCCCCCGGCCAGCAGCGCTCGCAGCGAGTCGAGGGCGAAAAACGATCCGGTCCGCGCCGCGCGCTCCTCGGCGATCGAGGCCACATCCCCGGCACTCTGCCCGGAGCCCGCCGCCCGCGCGGCGGCCAGGACCGCCAGCCCGAGGCCCATGCCGATGGACCGCGAATCCACGACCCGGACCGGGACGGGCGCGTCCGCGGCGGCCGACGCGGCCGAGCTGACGGTCCCTGATAGCCGGCCGGATACGTGCACAGAGACCACGGCGGCCGCTCCGTCATCCGCGGCCTGCCGGTACGCGGCGGCGAACATCGCTGGCGCAGGCCTGGCGGTGGTAAGGCGCTCGCCGCGCCGCAGCAGCTCGTCAAGGACCGCCGGCCACCCGGCCAGGTCGTCGCTGATTGCCAGATCGCCGACCAGCACCCGCAGCGGCACGACACGCACCTGGTGCGCCCGTGCCAGATCCGCGGGCAGGCAGGCAGCCGAGTCGGTCACCACGGCGACCAGCCCGCGCCCCGCTGAATCGAGATCACGGCCCGGCACGGCCTCAGCCTAGAAGGCCATCGGAGCCTAGAAGGCCACCGGCTCGCCGCCGCGCCACACCCGGTACGGCTTCAGGCCATGAGCCCAGGCGAAGGCGCCCTCGTGGTCGGCGTCCCAGGCGACGATGTCCGCGAGCCGGCCGCGAGCCATCGCGCCCCGGTCAGGAGCGCGCAGTGCCTGCGCCGCGCCGACGGTCGCCGCCCGCAGTGCCTCGGTGACACTCATTCCGAGATTGGCGACCGCGAGGCTGATGACCAGCGGCATCGAGGTGATCCCGTTGGTCCCGGGCGAGTGGCCGGAACCGAGCGCCACCGTGACACCCCGGTCAAGCAGCGCCCTGACCGGTGGCGTCTGACCGCCGTCGGAGCCGGTCGCCGGGCAGACAACGGCAGTCACCCCCGCCTTTGCCAGCGCCGCCACGTCCTCATCGTCGGCGCCGTACAGCAGGTCGGCCGAGGCACAGCCCATCTCGGCGGCCAGCAGCGCAGCGCCGTGGCGCGAATCTCCGCCCGCGTGCACTCGCGGCAGTAGGCCGGAGGCGCGGCCCACGCCAAGGATCCAGCGCGACTCGCGCTCGCTGAACCGCGACTCGTCACAGTAGACATCGACGCTGTCGGCACCCGCGGCAGCCGCGTCGGCGCACCACACGCTCACCGCGTCCACGTAGTCGTGACGACGGCCGAAGAACTCCGGCGGCACGGAATGGGCCGCCAGGAATGTCACGTGCACCCGCGGCATCCCCGGTTCGTTCTCCAGCGAGCGCAGCAGCCGGACATCGGCTAGCTCCCCGTCCCTGGTCAGGTGATAGCCGGTCTTGGCCTCAATCGTCGTCGTTCCGCTGAGCAGCCAGTTCCGCAGCCTCCCGCGCACCTGGTTGCACAGCGTCCAGGGGTCAGTTCCCCTCGTCACGGTCACCGTCGACGTCATGCCGCCGCCGGCGGCCGCGATCTCGGTCTGTGACGCGCCGCCCGACCGCATCGCCAGTTCCGCCCAGCGGTTCCCGGCGTAGACCGGGTGCGTGTGCGCGTCGATCAGTCCTGGCGTCACCAGCGCCCCGCCGAGATTCTCGACATGGTCGACATCGACGATGTCCTCGATGATCCCCGGCAGGCTGGAAGGCAGTCGTGGCGCCGGACCAACCCAGGCAATGCTATCATTCTGCATCAAAACGGCAGCATTACTCCATACCTCAGAACCGGTCCACAACCGGCCGATATTGGTTAGGAGGCGGAAGGTCACCTGGCGCCGCCGTGCGTCATCGGCGCTCCTGGCCGGCCTGCCATCGCCGTCATGCCCGCTCACCTGCCATGACTGATGCCTGTTGCTGAAAGTAGTGGCAAAGACCTACTCAAGCGGATAGCGGTACTCAACCGCAAGGGGAAGCTTCCACGGGAACGCACATACCATATCGGTTGCGTCGGGGCATTGCACTACCGAGTCCGGGTACCGAAGTTATTGTCGTGACTTGCCATCGATTGGCAATCGATTGCCGTGCGCTGGCGAGGTGCAAACGATTGCCCGCATAACGCATTCGCGCGCAGGGGTATTCGCGAATCGCAGACGCGGGCTAGGCAGCTTGTCACCGGATCGGCGGCCCGGGACCGCCACCCGGAGGCGGCCCGTCACGCGCCACCCGGAGGCGGCCCGGGACCGCCGGCCAGGTGACCGAGCCGGGCCGCTCTCGGACTGGCTCAGCCCACCGTCACGGCGAACTGATCGAGCTCGGCCGCCAGATCGCGGGGGACCCGCGCGGTCAGCGCCGTGCCGGCATCGGTGTGCTCGACAGCCAGCACCTCGCCGTCGCGATGCGCCCGGGCGAGCAGGTCTCCCCTGGCGTACGGCACGACGGCCGTGACCTCGGCATTCCGCACCGGCAGCAGCCGGTCGATCTCGGCAAGCAACTCCGGCACGCCGTCCCCCGTGCGCGCGGAGACCACCACGGACTGCCGCTCGGCCAGCTGCAGCCCCTTGAGCTCGATCTCGTCAGCCGCGTCCGCCTTGTTGATCACCACAAGCTCGGGCACGTCACGCGCGCCGATTTCAGCGAGCACCTCACGGACCGCCGCTATCTGCGATCGCGGGTCGGCGTCCGAGCCGTCGACCACATGCAGGATCAGGTCAGCCTCGGCTACCTCTTCGAGCGTCGAGCGAAACGCGTCGACAAGCTGATGCGGCAGATGGCGGACGAAGCCGACGGTGTCGGTCAGCGTGAACGGCGTTCCAGACGGGAGCCTGGCCTTGCGCACAGCCGGGTCGAGCGTGGCGAACAGCGAGTCGTCGACTAGGACGTGCGCTCCGGTCAGCCGGTTGAGCAGGCTGGACTTGCCGGCGTTCGTGTAGCCGGCGATCGCGACAGAAGGAACTTCCCGGCGGCGCCGCTGGCCGCGCTGGACCTCCCGGCCGACGGACATCTCGGCGATCTCCCGGCGCAGCCTGGTAATCCTGGCCCTGATCCGGCGGCGGTCGGTCTCGATCTTCGTCTCGCCCGGACCCCGGGTGCCGATGCCGCCGCCGCCAGCCACCCGGCCGCCGGCCTGCCTGGACAGCGACTCGCCCCAGCCGCGCAGTCTCGGCAGCATGTACTGCATCTGGGCGAGCTCGACCTGGGCCTTGCCCTCCTTGCTCCTGGCGTGCTGGGCGAAGATATCCAGGATCAGCGCCGTGCGGTCGATCACCTTGACCCGAACCACGCCCTCCAGCTTGCGCAGCTGGCCGGGGGTCAGCTCGCCGTCGCAGATGACGGTGTCCGCGGCGGAGGCGATGACCAGGTCGGCGAGTTCTGCCGCCTTGCCCGCGCCGACGTAGGTCGATGAGTCGGGCCTGCTCCGGCGCTGGATGAGCCCGTCTAGGACCTCGGAGCCCGCCGTCTGCGCGAGCAGTGCCAGCTCGCGCAGCGAATGCTCAGCCATCGCCAGCGTCCCGTCGGTCCAGACACCGAGCAGAACCACCCGCTCCAGCCGCAGCGCCCGGTATTCGACCTCGCTGACGTCCTGCAGCTCGGTCGAGAGCCCGGCCACCCGGCGGAGCGACTGCCTGTCCTCCAAGTCGAGCTGGCCGGCGTCGAAGTCGTCCGACGCGCCAGCAGGGGCGAAGCTGTTGATGTTCTTCTCAGAGTCTGCTGTCATCTGCCATCCAGGACGGGCCGCGGATCGCGGCGATCAGTCGATGCTGCCATGACCTGGCAGCGTCGTCACTTGAATAACACCCGGGCGGGCCAGGATGTGCCCGCAGGCGGGCCAGGATGTGCCCGCAGGCAGGCCGGGATGTGCCCGCAGGCAGGCCGGGATGTGCCCGCAGGCAGGCCGGGATGCGCCCGCAGGCAGGCCGGGATGCGCCCGCCAGCGGACCAGGATGTGCCCGCGAGCACGCAATGTGCCAAGGTAAGAGCGGTCGCGCGACCACGAGCCGGGCGGCCTGCGCGCACCGGGGCGCGCCGATAGCTACCTCGATCACGGCGGCGGAGGAGTAGTAAAGAATGAACTATAGCGACGGCATCCAGATCACCGGGCCGGCCGGTGACCGCTACGACGAGATCCTGACGCCGGACGCGGTGAACCTGGTAGCCGCCCTCCAGCGGGAACTCGGCCCGCGAAGGGCCGCGCTGCTGGCCGCGCGTGCCCGCCGCCAGGAGGAGCTGATCGCCGGCGCCAGCCTCGACTTCCTGCCCGAGACGGCTCACATTCGCGAGGATCGTTCATGGCGCGTGGCCCCGGCCGCCGCCGGCCTGGTGGACCGGCGGGTGGAGATAACCGGTCCCACCGACAAGAAGATGACCATCAACGCCCTGAACTCGGGGGCCAAGGTCTGGCTCGCCGACTTCGAGGACGCGAATACCCCGCTCTGGGACAACATGGTCACCGGCCAGCTCAACCTCATGGACGCGCTGGACCGCACGATCGACTTCACCAGCGCCGATGGCAAGGACTACCGCCTGGCACCGGATGACGAGCTTGCCACGATCGTCGTGCGTCCGCGCGGCTGGCACCTGGATGAGAAGCACATGCTGGTCGAAGGCCAGCGGGTGTCGGGCAGCCTGTTCGATTTCGCGATGTACTTCTTCCACTCGTCCAGGCGCCAGCTTGACAAGGGCAAGGGCCCGTATTTCTACCTGGCCAAGCTGGAGAGTCACCTGGAGGCCAGGCTCTGGAACGACGCATTCAACATCGCGCAGGACACCCTGGGCATCCCGCGAGGCACGATCCGGGCCACCGTGCTGATCGAGACCATCCCGGCCGCGTTCGAGATGGAGGAGATCCTCTATGAACTGCGCGACCACAGCGCCGGACTGAACGCGGGCCGGTGGGACTACCTGTTCAGCATCATCAAGAAGTTCCGTACCCGCGGCCGTGAGTTCGTGCTGCCCGAGCGCAACGCGGTGACGATGACCGCCCCCTTCATGCGGGCCTACACCGAGCTGCTGGTCAGGACCTGCCATGGACGAGGGGCGCATGCGATGGGCGGGATGGCGGCATTCATCCCGAGCCGGCGCGACCCCGAGGTGAATGCGAAGGCGCTGGCCAAGGTCCGCGATGACAAGCAGCGCGAGTCATCGGACGGCTTCGACGGGTCCTGGGTGGCTCATCCGGATCTCGTGCCGGTCTGCCGCGAGGTGTTCGACGCCGTGCTCGGCGACGCGCCGAACCAGCTCGGCAAGCTGCGCGAGGAGGTGCACGTGACGGCCGCCGACCTGCTGTCGATCTCGCGCACTCCCGGCGAGGTCACCGAGGCCGGGCTGCGCAACAACATCAGCGTGGGGCTGCAGTATCTGGCGAGCTGGCTGGCCGGGAGCGGCGCGGTCGCGATCTTCAACCTGATGGAGGACGCGGCCACCGCGGAGATCTCCAGGTCCCAGGTCTGGCAGTGGCTGCACAACGACGTTCACCTGGCCGAGGGCCCGAAGATCACGATCGATCTGGTCGAGCGCCTCATCGCGGAGGAGCTCGCGGCCATCAGGAAGGGATCAGGCGAGGCGTTCGACGGCGCCAGGTACGACGAGGCCGTGGCGCTGTTCTCCGATGTCGCGCTGGGCGATGACTACGTCGAGTTCCTGACCCTGCCCGCCTACGAGCACATGCCATAACCCGAAGTCACAGGCAGCCTGGCCGGCGGGCCTTGCCAGCGCCACGGCCAGCCGAAGCTGACCCGACCAGCGAGCGCGAGGCGAGTTGCCGCCCGGATGCGGCATCGGATGGCCCGCGGCTAAGTTCGGTCTATGCCAACTCAGACAGAGAAAGCCAGCCGGTTCCTCGACAGCCATCACGGCAGCACGCCGCTGCTGATGCCCAATCCGTGGGACCGCGGCTCGGCCCGCCTGCTCGCCTCGCTTGGCTTCACGGCGCTGGCCACGACGAGCAGCGGCTACGCCGCGACGCTCGGGCGGCTCGACGGCTCGGTGACCAGGGACGAGGCGATCGAGCACGCGGCCTGGATCGCATCAGGCACCGACCTGCCGGTCTCCGCTGACCTGGAGAACTGCTACTCCGACGAGCCAGACGGCGTGGCGGATACCCTGCGGCTCGCGCTCGACGCGGGCCTGGCCGGCTGCTCGATCGAGGACTTCACGGGGCAAGCCGACGCTCCGATCTACGACCGGGTGCTGGCTGCCGAGCGGGTCGCGGCCGCCGCCGAGGTCGCGCACGGCGGCCCGGTTCATCTCGTGCTGACCGCGCGGGCGGAGAACCATCTGCGCGGCAATCCCGACCTCGCGGACACGATCGCCCGGCTGCAGAGCTACGCCGAGGCCGGAGCCGACGTGCTCTACGCTCCATCGGTGACCGCGGCGGAGGACATCCGGCGGCTTGTCGCGTCCGTTGACCGGCCGGTCAACGTCCTGGCGCTGCCCGGCACGCCGCGAGTCGCCGAGCTGGCCGAGCTCGGCGTGGCCCGGATATCGGTGGGCGGGGCGTTCGCCTTCACCGCGCTCGGCGCCCTGGCCCAGGCCGGCCGGGAGCTTCTCGAGCAGGGCACCTACGGGTACTGGGAGCTGGCCAGGCCCGGCGGTGCCGCCGCCCGTGCCGCGTTCGCCGGCTGACCCGGCTGACCCGGCTGACCCGGCTGGCCCGGCTGGCCGACCTCGGGGCAGCCGCGGCCGCAGCCGACCGTCCATGATCGTGGTCGATTCTCAGCCGCAGGGACTGAGAATCGACCACGATCATCGGCCGCCTGCGGCGTGTCGGCCCGGCGACAGGGTTCCCCGGTCAGCCGCCGACGCCAGGGCGGTAAGCCTCTGCCTCCACCTCGACCAGCATCCGCGGGTCGACGAGCCCGCTCACCTGGATCATGGTGGTGGCCGGCCGCGCGTCGCCGAAGGCCTCGGCATGCGCCCGCCCGTACTCCTCCCAGCGCGAGATGTCGGTGACGTAGATCCGGGTGCGGACCACATCGGCGAGGCCCGCGCCCAGCCCGGCCAGCGCCGCGCCGACATTGCTGATCGCCTGCGCGGTCTGCGCGTACGCGTCCCCCGCGTGCACAAATTCGGCGCCGTCGACCGATGTGCAGCCCGAGACGAACACGAAATCGCCGGCCGCCACCGCCCTGCTGTAGCCAACTACCGGCTCCCAGCGGGTGCCGGACGAGAACCTGCGGGTCATCCAGTCCCTCCTGCGCGGGTGTTATCGACCATGTTAACCATGTTGTCCGGTATCCAGACCCTCCGTTCGCGGGCATCGCCGCCTCCCTTGCCCCGCATGTGCCTAACGCTGCGGATCGGTCAGCGGCGAGTCGGTGTTCCACGCCTTGGGCTTGGCGACGACGATCGCCGGGACCTGCTCGAGGAGGCCGCGCTCGCCTGCGTTGCGCACCATCCTGAGCACCTCCTCCGCTTCCGGCATCTCCTCTGATGTCTCGAGCAGCAGCACGCAGTCGGCGTAATCGCCGACCGGCCGGATCCACCGGCCCGCCGCCAGATTCCAGTGCAGGATCTCCAGGTTGCCGCCCCAAGTCGGCCCGGTCACCATCCGGCTGGCGCTGTGCCAGACCCACCCAGGCTCTGCCGTGACGGGAAGCGGTTCACGAAGGGTCGCCGGGTCCGCCCAGTCGCCGTGCTGGTCGGTGAACTCGGCCACCGGGCAGATCTCCACCGTGTCGCCGATTCGCTCGGTTCCCTGGCCCCGATGCATACATACCCAGCGGGCCAGCGCATCCGCTAGAGCGTATGCGACGGCCAACGCGTTCGTTGACCGGCGCCTGGATTCGCCCGGCCGCTGCCTTTGAGGGCCCTCCGGTGTCTGATTTGCGAGGAATGTAGGATCACATCTGCCGAGGTTCGGGCGAGCGAGCGACCCAGTGTGTCAGGCCCGCGGCAAGCGGCTGCGCAGCACCCGCTGCCGCCGGACGCGGCACGCCGTGCGTCTCGCGACCACCGCAAACCTGGTGGCCGCCGACCATAGAAAACTCGGTGCGCGAGGGGCAGGCTGGTGGTGACGAGACACGGGTTAACCAGGCGCCAGGCCAGGGCACGGTGAAGGGCGACGAGAGGCGGGCCAATGACCAGTCAGGCTGACGGCGCCCCGCGGTCGGCCGTAACCCCGCAAGCGGCTGGCGGCGCGCACGCGGCCGGCGGCGCGCACGCGGCCGGAACCGCACGAGCCGCCGGCACCGGGGTGACCGTGCTGATCCCCGAGCTAACGGCCGTCGTAGGCGCAGACGGCGTGATCACCGACCCGATGCAGCTGCGCACCTACGAGTGCGACGGGCTGACCGCGCATCGCTGCTCCCCCGGCATAGTCGTGCTTCCGCAGACCGCCGACCAGGTAGCGGCCGTCGTCACGGCATGCGCAGCGGCCGGCGTGCCCTTCGTCGCCCGTGGCAGCGGTACCGGGCTGTCCGGCGGTGCGCTGCCGCGCGCCGACGGCGTCCTGGTCGTCACCTCGCGGATGCGCCGGATCATCGAGATCGACCCGGCCAGCCGCCGCGCCGTGGTCGAGCCCGGCGTCACCAACCTGGCCGTGAGCAAGGCCGCCCAGCCATACGGTCTCTTCTACGCGCCCGACCCGTCCAGCCAGCAGATCTGCTCGGTCGGCGGCAACGTGGCGGAGAACTCGGGCGGCGCCCACTGCCTCAAGCACGGCTTCACTGTGCATCACGTTACCGGCCTGGAGATCGTTACCCCGGCCGGCGAGCTGACCTGGCTTGGCGACGGCACCGGCGCGGCACCCGGCTACGACCTGCTCGGCGCGTTCACTGGCTCAGAGGGCACGCTCGGCATCGTGACGAAGATCGTTGTCAGGCTGACGCTGATCCCGCAGGCGGTCACGACGCTGCTGGCCGCGTTCGACACGACCGGCCACGGCGGCGCGGCGGTGTCGGCGATCATCGGTGCCGGGATCTTGCCGGCCGCGATCGAGATGATGGACGCCCTGTCGATCGAGGCGGCCGAGACCGCGGTGGCCTGCCACTACCCCGTGGGCGCGGGCGCCGTGCTGATCGTGGAGCTTGACGGCCCGGCAGCGGACGTGCGAAGCGAGACCGCCGCGGTTCGCCGGCTGGTCACCGAGGCCGGCGCGTTCGAGATCAGGGAGGCCGCCGATCCGGCGGAGCGGGCCGCGATCTGGACCGGCCGCAGATCGGCGTTCGCCGCCGTCGGCAGGATCAGCCCGGCCTACATCGTGCAGGACGGCGTAGTGCCCCGCACCGCGCTGCCGGAGGTGCTCGACCGGATCAGCGCACTATCCGCGGCGGCCGGGCTCCGGGTAGCCAACGTCTTCCACGCCGGGGACGGCAACCTGCACCCGCTGGTGCTCTTCGACGACTCAAGTGCCGTCCAGTCCGCGGCAGCCGAGGAGCTGTCCGGCGCGATCCTTGACCTGTGCATCGCTCACGGCGGCTCGATCACGGGCGAGCACGGCGTCGGCGTGGACAAGTCCAGGTACATGCCGCGAATGTTCGGTGCCGATGACCTGGACACGATGCAGTTGCTGCGCTGCGCCTTCGACCCGGCGGGGCTGTGTAATCCGGGCAAGATCTTCCCGACTCCCCGGATGTGCGGCGAGGTGCCCGGCATCCGGCGGGGCCCGCATCCGCTGGTGGCCTCCGGCCAGGCAGAGCTGTTCTGAGATGCATCACTATTCGCACTCGGCTGGTGCCGATGGCCGCTGACTCGATCCCAGCCCAGCTCGCCACCGCCTGCCCGGCTATCCGGCCAGCCGGGCCAGCCGACGCCGTGGCCGGCGTCCAACCCTCGTTCGTCGCGGCGCCCGCCAGCACCGCCGAGGCAAGCGCGCTGCTGCGAGCGGCGGCGTCCCTGGACCTGGCCGTCGTCCCTCGCGGAACGGGGACCAGGCTGCACTGGGGTACGCCGCCCGCGCGGTGCGACCTGGTGGTGGAGACGACCCTGCTGAACCGGGTCATCGAGCACGCGGCCGGTGACCTGGTCGCGACCGTGCAGGCCGGGATCAGCCTGGAGTATCTCGCCGAGGTTCTCGGCCAGGCCGGCCAGCGGCTCGCGCTCGACCCGCCCTCGCTCAACCTGCCCGAGCCCGGACCCGCCCAGCGCGAACCTGGCCAGCCCGAACCCGCCCAGCCCGGACCCGCCCAGCGCGAACCTGGCCAGCCCGGACCCGCCCAGCGCGAACCTGGCCAGCCCGGACCCGCCCAGCCCGGACCCGCCCAGCGCGAACCTGGCCAGCCCGGACCCGCCCAG
>Ga0209415_10008436_pt1 | contig 17877 bp, 23 predicted proteins | sample PeaSoiSIISIP2007_FD_187696 | JGI IMG/M metagenome (GOLD analysis project Ga0209415, IMG submission 187696) | Peat soil microbial communities from Weissenstadt, Germany - SII-SIP-2007 (SPAdes) (version 2) | ecosystem: Environmental > Terrestrial > Soil > Wetlands > Peat | place: Germany... | reverse complement strand
CCCAGGTAGCTCAGTTGGTAGAGCACGTGACTGAAAATCACGGTGTCGGTGGTTCAATTCCGCCCCTGGGCACCACTAACTCACTGTAAATAAAGCAATAAATCGAAACGGCACCGTACCGTTCGGGCCACGCTAGATGCCGGGGACACGACTGGGGACACGAATCGGGGAAGCCCGGAGACGCACAGAGAAGGCCGCTGGTGAGCATCCCTTCCGGCGGCCTTGGAACACGGGTAACGGGCGGCTTGGCCATGGCCAGCGATGCCCCAAGGCGGCTCCCCCGGCTGTGTCCCCAGCGTGTCCCCGGTTGCTACCGTGGGCCATGCCACAGCCCGGAGCACGGCCGATGCCAAACGAGGATCGGTTTGACCAAATGACCCTTGCCGAGTTGCTAGCGATGATGCGGCAGTACACTACGGGGGACATGCGCCTAGACGTGTTGAAAGAAGAATTGGAGCGAAGGAAAGCCGTCGCCCAATTGGCCGCCTGTTCCGCTCAGGTCCGCTCGGCTTGGTTCCAACTCGCGGCGGTCCTGGCGATGTTCGCCACGGCGGCGGCGGTGACGGTCTTCTTCCAATGGTTCGCGTGGGCGCATCCTCACTGACGCCAACGCCCCGGCGCGGCCCCGATTTAAGGGAGTGTTAGTGACCCTTTGCCAATGTCAGAGCCGTTTCCCGACAACAGGATCACCGCAACATGGATAGGGCTGACGTTGATCGGTGCGTTGCCGAAATAGATGCCATGGCCCAGCAAACGCTTGGGGGCGCATCGGCGGACCCGGCCGCGCGGGGAAGCCTCGCCGACAAAGCCCAGGAAGTGACTACACGCTTCCTCGCCGAGCTGGGGGCCACGTTCCGCGACAAGAGCTTGACCCTCCAAGAGGCGGCGGAAGCACACTCTGCGCTCCTCCAAGAGCTAAAAAAGAACGCCTTGGATCAACCAGTAGACGTGAAATGGTTGTACCAAAAAGCTATAGACCCGCTCGCTCAATGGTCTCAGTCAGACTTGCTCACAGGTGCGTCTCTCGGCAAATGGCCCCGATGAGGCGGTGACACTCACTCTTTCTCGCCGGGGCCAGGGTCGATCCCGACATAGTTCCTGTCTTCGGTCCAGCGCTTCGGCATGTGGTTCTTGCGGCGCTTGTCTTGCTGAGCCTTCCACCGCACGTACTCCTCCAGGGCCGCCTTTTGGTCGGGCGTAAGATGTTCATTCGCCATGGCCCGTCTCCTCTCAGTCGATACCGAGGTAAAACTGATCCGCCGTCCAGCGCTTCGACTTCCCTTTCTCTCCACGGCCAGGCGCCGAGACGGTGGGCTTGGCGGAACGGATTTGCATGACCGCCATCCTCGTTGCCGACATGAGATCGTCGCCCTCCTTCACGATCAAGCCGTCCTTACGATGATAGCTCTCGAATTCCTCCTGCCATTCGGTCAGGTTCGGCGCGACCTTCAATCGACCATCGCGCATGCGTGCCAGCATTTCTACGATGCCGGCCTCGGTAGAGAAGCCGCCATCTTTGTGCGTGGCGTGGCTCGCCATCATGTTCAAGCCTTCGGCCTTGTAGATCGAGGCGAGTTGCTGTCCTGATCCCCTGTCGTGCTGTGCGCCGTCATGCGGCCACGCCACTCGCACGTCGCCGATGTTGCGGGTGATCGCCTTCATGCGGCTGGCATGCTGGGCTGGGATGGCGCCTTTGATTTTCAGCTCGCCCATGACGTAGATCACGTCGTAATCGCGGTCCCATGCGCACAGGACGGCGGCGAAGGGATGGGCAATACCGAAATCGATACCCCAAATCCATGCAAGGCCGCTCTTATCGAATTCGCCCTGATCCTTGTGCACCACGCGGCCATCGATCAGCTTGAACGGGGCGACGATATCGGAGAACTGAACGTCCTCGAAAACGGCCCCGCTCCCGAGCAATGGCAAACCATCGATGCGCGCACGGCGCTGATGCTCGGGAAAGGTAGACAGGAGGCGTGCGCGTTTCTCCGGGTCCTGGAATTGAGGGAATTCGTCCATGCGGCCGGGGATCAAGATACGATGGCGCACAGCCTCAATGCTGCGCTCGCTGAAACGGGGGATGATGCGGCCAAACCCCGACAACGGTGTGAAGCTCGACATGGCAAGCCCGTCCGTGGCAATCAGGCGGGCCAGCATCTCAAGGTAGATATCTAGCGGCGGCTCTTCGTCGCACCAAATCCATTGCAGCGACTTGCCCTGCAATTTGGTGCGTTCCATGTCGTAGGACTTGAACCCGATTTCGGAGAAGCCGCCCGACGTGTGCTTGACGCGCAGGAGATCGACCCCCTCGCCCGCACCATGGCCGCGAACGATCTTGGCAATGCGATCCGGCGGGATGAAACCGGGATCGGTGTCATTGCCGATCAAATAGTCCTGTGCCACGTCGCGCACGGCAGTCGTGCTCTCGCCGGCAATCCATCCGTCCGTAGGACCGTCGAAGCGGCGACCTTTCCAGGCGGCGGGATAGAGGCCGGTCGCAAAGACGCTGCACAGATAGGCGAAGCATGCCGTCTTGCCCAGCTGATTGCCCCAACGCGCCGCGACTTCGGAATGATCGGCAGTCGCGGCGATAACCTCAAGCTGTTTTGGGTAGGGCTGAAAATCGCGCAGCTTGTTGTAACGGCGCTCTTTGATGCGCTGGGCCAGGAGCGCGTGGCGGCGCTCTAGCTCCCCGCGGTCTGCATCGGTGCTCATTGTTCTGTTCCTACCGATGGAATCTCGATGCGAATAGGCTTCATCCGCCCATCGCGTGCCACGGCTGCCAGCCCATACCCTTCCTCGAAAAAGAACACGTACTTGCCGCCTGTCACGCCAAATGCAAGATCAGCCGCGACGTGCGCAGCGAGACGGTATTCTTCGGTCAGAAAATCGAATGAACGCATTGTCATGTTCTCCTAATGAAGAATTCGCTTGGCGGGAATTGGGAACAGCAAGATTTTCTCGGTTATCCCACGCTCGACAAGCTGCTGTGCACAAGCCAGGAGTGCCGCGGATATCGCTTCCGGCCGCGTCTCTCGGGTCTTGATTGTGATGTACACTTCGGCTGTGTCGCCGAGCGTCGGCGGCCCGAGTGGTTCAATCTTCAAACTGCAAAGGCTCAAAGCGGGCATCGTCTACTCCTGTTAGATAAGTGGCGCGGGCCGGATCATGCAATCAAGTCGCCGAGTTCATGCCGCCATGTGGGAAGCGGTCCATGCTCAACACCCTCCCGGCTCGCACCATTCGTGGGGTCACTCGTCCAGCAAGCCAAGCGTATTTGCGCCACCTCGCGTGGGGCTATCCGCGTGAACAAACGCCTTTAGGAAATCAACCGCGCGCAAAACGAACGAACGCGGCAGATTGGCCGCGGCGAGCGGCCCGGCGCCGACTTGGAGAATCACGTCAGCGGAGACAACAGCAGCAGCATTCGCTGTAACGAGGTCTGTACCGGCCGTACTCAACAACGCCACGAGCGCGTTGCCGTGAGACTGCGTGAGCGTCACTGATCCGCCGGACGTGCCGACCGTCCCGCTCATTGATCCGGTGCTCGCGTTGTATGAGATTGAGCCGCCCATCAGGGCGACGAAGCCGGTAGTCGCCGTTTCCATCGCCGTTGCAAAATCGGCTGCGGCCGTGCTAACCGTTGAACGGCTTGTATCCGCCGAAGACGCGACGGCCGCTTGAGACGGTGTTGCGCCGGCGTCAAGACTGAGAGATGTAATGGTCACTGTAGTTCTCCTAGATGTTTGCCGCGTTGAGAGGAACCACTCGGCGCCAGCGGCGAGCGCGCCGAATGGAATTGAAGGTCACTTCGGGCGGGCAGAGCGGAAGGAACCCGAGCGATGCAGCCATACCAAAACATCGGCGCTCTCAAGGCTGCGCGCCAACACGTCGTGGAGTTCGGCCGGCACCTGTGCGACGATGGGGCGCAAGTCGTTCATGACTTCGGCCCATGGCTTGCCTAGCACACGCTCGACAACGGCCTTCGTTTTCGTGTCACGCGCGGCGAGCGCCTGCTCCTGCTGGTCGAGCGGCAGCGCGGCGATCTCATTCCATCCGGCAATCGACTTCGCCATGCCAGCCGCGACCGCACGGCCGAAGGCGCGACCGACACCAAGCGCGGCCATCGTCTGGGAAATCGCTTCTGTGACTTCGACGCGATCCTGCTGCGGCATGTCGGTGAAGCCATGAAAGAGATCATGCGGTGAAAGGCCGTAATCGCCCGCCGCGTAGGATTGATCGAAGGCGCGTTGCGCATTGGTTCGCGTGTCTTCCTGATACCCAAGACGGTTCAACTCGGCCTTGAGCGCGGCTGGATCACCCTTCCACGTCTCGCTGAGGCGCGACACAGCTTGGATGCTCTCTTCGGTCGCGAAGCCGGTACGGTCGCCGATCAAGTTGCCGTTGGCATCGAAGCCAAGACGCGCCAGCGCCGCAGCCGGATCGCCGCCGCGATTGCGTACCTGTTCGGCGAACTTGGCGGCTTGCTCGACAGAAACGCCCTGGGGTTCATGTCCTACCGGGACGCTGTGCACCCCAGGGACGGGCGGGGGCGTCTTGGGCTCCGAATGCACGAAGTCCGCGTGGTCACTCACGTTGACACCGAGGGGGCTATCAATGGGGGTCATAGTCTTTACTCCTGGTGATCGGATCGAAGGGATTGAAGGGAACGGACTTGAGATATGCGGGCGACTGCCGCGCGCACAGCGTCGGTTGTGCCCTGCGCCCCGCGTAACTCGGCCATGATCCTGGCAACGAGATGTGCGGGGTCGCCGGGCATACGCCCTGGAACCTCACGTTTCAGAACGGCAAGGGCCAACTCGACGGTGAGCTTGTGTTCGGCCAGTTCCACGGTGAGCAGGGCGTCGGCGAGGGTTTGGAATTCATCGATCTTCGGTGCGGGGGTAGATGTATGAAAGTCACTCATTGTCAGGGTACTCCTCAGTGGGGTTGAAGCTGGAAACTTCGCCGGCTTCATCGGCGATTGGCGCTTCCGGTAGCAAATCTTCCAAGCCTGCGCGGCCACGCTGCGCGGCTTCGTATTCCATCTTGGCGCGCGCGCTCTTCTCTTCGCGTTGCTGCGCCTTGAGCGATTTCAGTTCCTCGGGCGTCATGTGATAGGTGCGGCGCTGGCGCGCGCGACGATCAGCGGCATCGATATCAGCGATCTTGGCGCCGGCCGGCTCGCGCGTCGGGGCAATGTCGGACAGCGGGTCAACGTGGGCAGGGACTTCCTCGAATTCCGCGTCGGTGACAGAGCCGCCAACGAGTTGTGCTTTCGCGGCGCGGTCCATCCCTAGTTCTTCGGCCATTGCCAGAAGCTCACGCTTCAATTGATCGTCGGTGCGATGCACAACGTCGATTTGATGTTGCGTGACCGCCGCGAAGCCGCCACGGCTCAGGATCATCTCGCACGCTTTCAGTCGGTCACGGTTATCGGCTTGGTCATCGAAAGCAATCTTGCGCAGAACGTGGAGCGCCTTCACGCCATCGGTGCGGACGAGCTTCAATCCCTCTTCAAGAATGGCCGCTTGGACGCGCGGATCGTGCGCGAGCCTTGAACCCTGGCTTGTACTCACGAAGCCAACCGCCTGCGCCGCCTGATGGGCGTTGCTTCCATTCTGCACAATCTCGCGCACGAATTGACGCCAAGCATCGGACGGCAACACTTCCATTGCCGGCCCAAGGCGTGGTTGCTCCGCGAGCGCAAGATGTTGCGATGCTTTACCGCTCACGATGCACCCCCATTAACGATTGAAAAATTGGGCGCCTCGGCGCATTGCGGACAGGTGAATAAAAACTGAGCGAGCGATGGCGGGGGTACGGCACCGGCACCCCCGGTCTTTATCGATGCAATCAATGGCGAATGAGCGCTCGAAATTGCGCGCGATGAAGCCGGCGCGAATGAGGAGGGCCAATCATCGGACGGGGCAAGTAAGGCCGATGCCATCGGCACAACTCGCACATCGCAAGAACGATTGCGCTTGCAAGCTGTCATGAAATGTGGGAGCGTGACAGTGCTCTTCGAAGAAGGGCGAAGCGACAAGCCCGATGCAAACGAGCCTGTCGCTTCTAACCAGCACAGGAGAGACATTCCTATGCAGGCTACCGACAAGCATACACCATACTGGCCATGGGCGATCCTGGCGCTGCCAATCATCGGCTGGGGCTGTGCAGCCCTGATCGTGTGGTTGTCATGAACGCCATCCCCCTTGACCATCCCCATGTTCGCGCCAGTGCCACGTGCCCTTTGTGTGGCGACCGTAAGGACGAACATCTCCTCACGTGCTGGCCCTGCTACCGCGAGCACGGCTTGCGGTACGGCAACCCCGTTGCGGATGCCGCAATCGCTGCAGCCGAGTACCGGCTGGAGCACGCGAGCATCCCCTGACACAGAAGGGCAATTCCATGACAAGCGGCCCATTCTGCGGTGTGTTTGGTGGAACGGGCCGTCAACCGTCATCAAACTCAAAGAGGAGCAAATTTCATGACTGGATTGAACAAGCGAGCGAAGGTGCTCAGTGACGCTCAAATCCGCACCGCGCTCACTGCCGTTAGTGGCATGGGCGCCACGGCGCTGAGGGATCGTGCGATGGTGCTGCTCAGCGTCCGCGCCGGCTTGCGCGCGTGTGAGATAAGCAAGCTCCAATGGGGCATGCTGTGCGACGTGCAAGGCGCAGTGGGAACGGTGCTGGCGCTCCCCAACATCGCAACGAAGGGACGCACGGGCGGTCGGGAAATCCCCCTGCACGATGCGCTGAGGGACGCGCTGATCGCGCTCAAGCCCGATGACGTTGGGGCCGATCAGCGTATCATTCTCGACGCGCGCGGCTTCCCCATGAGCGCCAATGCCATCGCTCAATGGTTCCATCGCCTTTACGCTGGGCTGAGCTTCACCGGCGCCAGTTCCCATAGCGGGCGCCGCACCTTCATCACCAAGGCGGCGCGCGGCATCGTTGCGGCTGGCGGCAGTCTCCGCGACGTGCAGCAACTCGCCGGGCATAGCAGTCTCGACATGACGGCGCGGTACATCGATCCCGATGCGGGTGCACAAGCGCGCGTGATCCGCGCCATGTGAACCGCGATCAAAATCTCGATCCTCAGACCCGACCGTTACGTGACGGTCGGGTTTTTCTTTGCCCGCGATGGTGCGCACCGGGATCACTGGTCAGCCTCCGGTGCGGCGATCAATCTCGACGCGGAGCGTGGGACTGGCCGCAGGCTGGACTTCGCGGACGGCACCAGCCGTGGGCTTAGCGGGTTTGGCGAGCACGTCGGCCAGATCGTCCTTGGGGGCAACCTCGTTCACAGTGCCCAGCGCCTCGACGCGGGCGTGACCATCCGCAGTGGGGAAGGTCTGTTGAACCTGCACGTTTGACGGCACAGGACGGCTCGGCGCCGGCTTGCCCTTGAGCGTGGCAATGGTGAATTCGGTCGCCGAGTGCAGCTCGTCCACCAAGCTCGGGATCGCCTCGGGGCTATTGACGAAGCGGAGATCATTCACTGCGCCGCCGGGAAAACGCAGACCGAACCCGGTGCCGTTGTTCGTGCGCGCGCCATGCCCGAGACGAAATAGCTCTTGCTCGACCAGAGCGCGCAGCTCGCCGAAACCGACCTTGCTGCCCTTGGGCCAATTGATCGGGCCGCCCGGCGAAGCCGCGTAAGCCTTCGCCGACTTTTCGTGCAACGTCTCGAATGCCGCAGCGGCTTCGCCGATGGCTTTGCTCAATGCCTCAGCCGCACGATCACGAGCGCGAAGGTGGGAGGTGACAGCATTAACTTGAGTGACGTGCAGGGCCGCAAGCTCCGCTCGCTCGCGTAGCTTTTCCTGTTCGGCCGCGAGCGTGTGAGCCGCTTCCAAGGCGCGAAGCTCGCGGCGTGCCATGGTGAGCTGGGCGTCAAGCTGATCGAGCGTCTGTGAGCCGCCCTGTGCGCCGCAAGCCCATTCCAGGCTCGCCTGCGCGAGTTTGGCGTCGAGCTGTTGCACGAGCGCATTTTGATCGATGATGCGCTTGCGCAATTCGGCCGGATTGGCGTGTTTTGCCTTGCCGGCGAAGGCGGAATTAACGACTTTCTCTAGAAGTGACATAGCACTCTCCTACGAGGCTGGGGTGAACAGACTGATTTTGCTGATGGAAGGAATTGGCGAGCGCGCGGCGCCGCTCTTGATCCCAAGGCGGCGAGCGGGCGGCCTTTTGCACAAAAGGGGGCGAGTGACCGAGGAGGGTCCAAGGGGGTGAAACCCCGTTTTTCCAACCCCCCTATAGTAAGTGTCAGTATATTCTTTCCTGACAGTTTCTACGTAGGGGTTGGAAATCACCGACATCACCCCCTCCACTCGGGCGGACAGAAGCGCGCTCAAAACGCTCTCCCGCTCGTCTTTTCGAGGCGCCAGCGCGTCGCGCCACCCGTTATCCCATCGGGCATGAGGCGAAGGCCGCCGGGTCCGACGCTGCGCTTCTTCTTGCGCACCCATTCCCCAAGGCGGCGCTGATCGATCTTGCTATCGCCCCCGCGCACCATCGGCGCGGCAACAGCATGGAAGGCGGCGAGCAGTTCGGGCTTGCTGGTGTCCGCCCCGCCGACTGCGGCCTGAGCGGCGATTTCTATTGCACGCGCGATGGTCACGGGACGCCCCTCGCCGATGATCGCCTGCCATGCGACCAGCACAGCCGCGAAGCGCTCGCGCTCAGGATCATCCGTTGGCGGATTGCACGTTGCCGCCGCGTCAGCCTCCCCAAGCCATATGAGGGCGTCGCGCACCACGCGGCACCACGGCTCGAATGACCCCATCGGCTTGCCCTTCTGTGCGGGCGATCTCGCCGCCTGATAGGCACGCATGATGGTGAGACAGGCCGCGACGTAACGGCCGCGGTCCTGTTTCGCGCGCTCAAGCGGGCTGAAGTCGAAGACACGTTCGCTGGGGCGTTCAAGCGCGGGATCGATGAGACACGTCAGCCCGCGGCGCCACATGTCGCCGGCATAGGTGATCCCGTTGGCCGTCGCCAGAAAAAGGCTATTCGTCGGGGTGATGACGACCTTGCTTTGCCCCAGCACGCGAACGGCTTGTGACTGTTGCGTCAGCGCCGAGCACAGGAAGGCGCTTTCGAGCGGCGCGCTGAGGTTGTCGATGCAGATTGCAAGATCGCCGCGCAACAGCATCGACGCGACACGCTTCTCAAGCTCCTCTTCATTGGCGCCGGCCGTGACGGGCGAGGCTGCACGCCCACTGCCCACCATCGCAATCGTGTCCGCGAGCAATCCCTTCCCTGTGCCCGGCCCGGTGCCGTCGATACCGAAGAGCGGCGCGGCCGGGAGCGTGCGGCGAATGCAGATTGTGAGGAACGCGGCGAGGGCGACGGCGCGCGCCTCAGGCGACGCGAACGGGAATTCTCCGATCAGCTCCTCAAGCACCGCCACTGCGGCGAGCGCATCGGCGCGCGTCGGCTTGTCGGGGAGCGGCGGAAACGTGACGCCGCGCGGATCATAGAGAAGTCCGGTAGCGTCATCGTATCCGAGCTGATCTAGCAACGTGCCATCGGGACGCAGCGTTGGTGCATTGACGATGCCCATTAGCGGGCGAAGGTTCCATCGCCCGACACGAGCGAGATAGGCATCCCCAATCTCAGGCGGGCAGTTGATTGTCTTCCAATCGTCTTTGCGCGCGTCCCATCGCTGAAAGTCCGCGGCGCCCGTCATGTGCTCGACAAGCTCCGGGCGCTTCACGGCCACCAGAAGCAAGTCCTTCGCCTTCTTTCGACCGCGAACCTCGATGACCACTTCGCCGGGACGCACGAGCAATTCGCCGCGCTGGTAGATCGGAGCACCTTGCTCGATCAGCGCCGCCTCGGCATCGTTCACGTTCTGGACAAGCGCGCCGCCCTGCACATGCACAACGCGAAGCGGAGCGGCGCCGCACTCTTTCGAGTTCTCTTCCGCCGCACCATACTCTCGTGCGGCATCCCCGAACGCCTCGCGTGCGGTACGCTCGGAAGGATTGCGCTTGTGGAAAGCGCGGCGCACGTCAACGCGCACGCGCTCCTCATTCACCGGCTCGCCATAATGCCCCATGACGGGAAGGTTCGCATACCTCAGAAGGAGGGCGACCATCTCCTCCGCCGCATAGTTCGCGCGCTGAAGGCGGCGAATGAGCGTGAATGCCAATTCGCTGCGATCACCGTCCTTGCTCAGCGCGCGGACGATCGCGGCATCGTCCAACAATTCCGGCGGCTCACTTGGTTTCTTGCGACGGCTCCAATCGAAGTCGCCAGGATCAGCGTTGCCACCTTCGGGTTTCTGGTCGAATGCGGACGGGTCGCGTGCAAGGATCGCGGTGCGCAGCCCAGTGAGCGAATAGCCTTGCTGCCACTCTTCAACGTCTTGCACGATCTGCGCCAGGACGGCCTCAGGGTTGCGCCCTTCGGCGAGCTTCTTCGCGTTCGGGTGATTGAGCGTGCCGGGCACGCGAACCACGCGCGCCATGTCGCCGATCACGCCTTCGCGATCATCAAGCATCGGAACGAGCGCCTTGCCGATTGGCGCGACTTCATCCGGGCGATAGGGTTTATCGAGGAACACCCAACACTGGAAATTGCCGGGCGAGGTTTCGCACACGAGATGCGGCTCGATGGGCATCTTTGCGGCCCAGTCAATCGCCGCCCCCTCATGGCGGTCGAAATCGGACACGAGCGCGAAGCGCGCGACCATATCCTCTACAGCGCCGCGCTTGTTGGTCGCTAAATCCGCGCGCACGAGGCCGGGCAGTATGTAGATATTGGCGCCTGGAATGACGGCCAGCTCGCCGATTGCGACCATGATCCCGCCAAGAGCCTGTGCATCGTTCGGCACGTGGCGAACCTCAACAATCCCCTCGCCATAGGCGCACGCGACAAACTTGCCCGGCATGGCGCCGGCGCATTGCACGATGCGCTGCACAAGCGGACGAGCGGTTACGGTGCCCGACATGGAGGAACCGTGGCGGCTCATGGGCGTTGCTCCCTGCGCTTGCTCGGGCCGCGCGGCCCTTTCGCGTCATGCACCGGCTCGGCGTCCATGTCATCAACGCATAGGCGGGCCGCGCTCGCGCTCGGCGACGGGGCTGCCCGCAAGAGGGAGTGGATATCTGCAATCAGGCACGCGGCAATGTCGTTGCCACGTGCAGCAGATTGGCCGTTGTTCGCATTGCGCGGAGCGCGACCGCCGAAGATCAGGGCATGTGCCAGATCGCGAAAAATCGTGCGCTGGTCGGCATAGCCCAACTCGTGAAGTTCGCGCAGCAGCAAGCGGCGGCGCGTCCCGCGCTCGCTGCCGTCCATGAAATCGGCATCGCTGTATATACATTGCTTAACCATTGCTGCCCCCGGCGCTTGGGCGCGGATAGATGAGGCCGTCATCCCCAACGCGAAGTCGCCCCGCGCGCAGTCCGATGCGTACCGATACCTTGCTGAGGCCGGTGCGGCGGACGTATGCCATAACCTCGCCCGACCTTGGGACGCGCCCAAGGGTGTCGCTGGTGCGGGTTCGGGGAGTGCCCGGGATTTGGGAAACGGTGTCCATAAGCGAGATAGTGCGGCCGACCGAGGGCACAGTCAGGGTCGCGAAATGCAGAAATATTCTCGATTTCGCGACCCTGATTAGATCAGGCGCGCGGCATAGGCTGAGAACGGTTCGGATTTGTGGAGGCCGCTATGCCGCGCCTATTATCGAAGAGAGACGTTGCCGCGCAGCTCGGCTTTCACCCGGAAAGCCTTATGCGTTTGGCACGAGAGGGCAAGTTCCCGAAACCGATCAAGACGGGCGGCTCGGAAAATTCCGCCGTCCGCTTTGTCGCCGACGAAGTGGACGCCTGGATTAGTGCGCGGATGGGCGAGCGCGACGGCGCGCCTTCGTTGGGCGTTCCGTAGTCGCGACCGTGGCAATTTGTTTGAGCGCTGGGCGGGCATCCTTGATGAGCGCGAGCACACGATCGCTGCTGAGGGTGTAGCCGAACGCCTCGATGCACGAGCATGCGAAGTCATGGAACGATTGAGCGTCCGTCGCGGTTTCCTGGCGTCCGGTGATCCCGCGGTACAAGAGTACCAGCAAGGTAATGGCGTTGGACGGAAGGGGAGTTTCAGCGCGCGAGCCGTGCTTGCCGCGCCCCAAATGGTTCCTCTGAGCCGCGCGTTCCGCCGCCGCGCGTAGGTTTGACACCCCATCGATTGTGATGCCGTCAATCGGCACGCCATCATGCAATTCAAGAACACGTGCCTCTTTCGCCAATAACTTTTCGGCTGTGCGAAGAGCCTTTGCCGTCTTGGCAAAATCGTCGCGTCTATCGGCCGCCTTGCCGATCATCGATGCTGCCTTGTCGGCCGCTGCACAGGCTTGCCGCGCTCGTTCAATTTGGCGGCGCGCCTCCTCGCGGTCGAAGGGGTGATCCTGCCGCCACGCTTCCGGGGCGCCATCATGCGCGGTCTTCAACGCGTCGATAGCATCCGTCAACAATTCATCGGTGCGCATGGCGTGCCTCATTCTGCCGCTCGTGCCGGCCGCTTCGCTCGCGTCGGCTTGTTTGTCGGAAGCGTGACTACATTATTAGCGGGTGGCGACGGATCGACGATGTTCTTGAGACGCTGTGCCCACATCTCCAATGCCTGCCGCTTCTCTTCGCGGTACGAGTGCAAGTCATAGGTGCGTACTAATGCCGGTGGAACATGGGCAATCACCAACTCGCGAACGTCGGGGGCAATGGCCGGCACCGCGCCGATGCCGGTGCGCATGGTGCGGCGCATATCGTGGATGCGCCATGCTGGCAGCTCCTTCATCCCGTGGAATTCCTCCCCGCGCCCTTCCGCTTCGCTCTTCTCGCCGGCTAACAGCCCGGCGGTTTTCTTGTCGAGCCGCGCCTTGAGTTTGCCAAAGCCGCTGATCGGACGCTTGCCGAACATGGTAGAAAATACGAAGTCGCCGCTCCCCCGGCTCTCTTGAAGGTGCTGCAATAGCTCTGCCATTGCGGTGCTCAACGGGATTTCGTGCGGGCGCTTCGCCTTCATGCGCTCAGGCGGCAGAACGATCACTTTCTCCGCTATGTCGATTTCGGACCATTGCAGGCGCGCGATTTCGTTGCGGCGCTGCCCGCTGAGCATGAGCATCTTGAAGAATGGGCCGGCCGGATCGCCGAGTGTGTCAGCGGCCTTCCACAGCAAGCGCAAATGATCCGGCCCAATAGTGACTTGGCGCGGCACGGTAGGGGCGCCGTGGTTTGTCGCGCTCACGCCGTAGCAGGGATTGGCCGCCAAGCCATACACGTCGCGCTCAACGGCCCAATGGAAGAGCTTGCGGACATAGGCGAGCACCACGCGTGCGAGATACGGGCGCCCACTGTCAACGATATCTTCTAGCAGCTTCACCACGTCGCGGCGGGCAATCTCTGTAATGGGGCGCTCGCGCCAGCGCCGGGCGCCGGGATCATCGGTCCAACCCCCTTCGTCGGTTTGGTACTGCCCCAACAGCTCACGGCGGATCACCCCCTCAGCGCCATCCTTGCTGCGCAGCTTGGACACATGGCGCTTGATGAATTCCTCGGCGACGGCCCCGAAGGTGTTGGCACGGCGCTCAACCTGTGCGGCGAGCTGGCGCTTGCGCTCTTCGCGGGGATCAGTGCCAGCACGGCAGACTTTGAGCAAATCGGATGCCTCCTGCCGTGCAGCGCTGAGCTTCACGGCCGTAGCATCGCCGATGGTGACGCGGATCGGTTCGGGTTGACCCTTCACTCTGGCGCGCACCACGAAGCTCTTGGCGCCGGCCGCCGTGACGCGAAGGGCCATTGCCGGCACGATGCTATCGAAGATTTCCAGGCGTCCCGTGGCGGGTGCCTTGAGCTTTTCGATCATTTCGGCTGTCAGTTGCTTGCGCATCGTCGCCTCGAAAACCTGGTTTCTGAGCCGTGTCCCCAAATCACCGGGGACACGCCGGGGACACAAAAGGGGGAGGATTAGGGGTGTGTCCCCACGTTGAGATATGTAGAGGTACGTTGAGGAGAAATCAAGGCCAGCCGGGCACTAACGCTTGTCGGAGCCTTTAACTTGTTTAGCCGTGTTGAGTGCGGTTGAGGCTAGGAACCAAACTGAAAATCACGGTGTCGGTGGTTCAATTCCGCCCCTGGGCACCAAAATCCCTGCAACCCATTGATCCGTCTAAAGGGTGGTGTCCCACCTGCAATAAAGTGGGACATTTGGCGTAGCTGGCAGGCGAGGACGAGAACATACCTCGATGGTCGCGGATCATTATGGCTATTAGCAAATCATCAGGCGTCACTTCGACGGAACGGATTCTCGCCGATCTCTGCGAGCGCTCGTTTCTCAAGCTGTGGAGCTACCCGAACCCATTCAAGGACGACCGGAAGGAACTGTGCGACCTTCTTGCCGTCTTCGAGGATCACGTTTTCATTTTCTTTGATCGTGAGAGCCGACATCTCGATAAAACCGACAAAGACGCCCTGACCAATTGGGAACGCTGGAAGCGCGCCGCAATCGATGACCAGGTGCGCACCGCCCATGGCGCGGAAGGCTACATTCGCAGCGGGCGCGGGATCTTCCTCGATAACGCCCTCACCACACCGTTCCCCATCGATATCGACCGTGAGCGCATGATCATTCACAAGATCATCGTCGCCCACGGCGCCAAGGATGCATGCGAGCGGTTTTCCGATGACAATGTATATGGCAGCTTGGCTATAACCTATGGCGACACCGACGGCGGTCTGTCCTGGCCTTTCCTTGTGCATCTCGACAAGCAACGTCTGGTCCACGTTCTCGATAGCCACAACCTCCCCATCATATTCGGGGAACTCGATACCTTCTTCGACCTCTCCTCATACTTCGATGCCAAGATCGAAGCCATTAATCGCTTCGATTACATAGCTTGCTGCGGCGAAGAAGACCTGCTCGCGCACTACTTCCTGAACTTCGACAGCGCGAACAATCGGCATTTCATCGGCACGAACCGACAAGACATCAATGGGTTGATGATCGGCGAGGGGGAGTGGAAGGACTTCATCCAGCGGGATGTCTACAAGCGCAAAAAAGAAGCCGATCGAGATTCGTATTTATGGGACGAGATCATTCAGCGCACGTGTCAGAACGCGCTCGATGGCACACTCCTGGGCGAAGCCAACCTGTTGCGAGGAAAAAGCGCGATCCATGAGATGGCGAAGGAGCCGCGGTTCTCCCGCCGTGCCCTTTCAAGCGCCATGATCAACGCCATCCGCAATTTTCCCGATGTGGACGGTGAGATTACGCGAAACGTCTCTTTCATGCCGTCGTTCTACGAGCGCAAGGCTTACGTGTTCCTGCAACTGAGGAAGAGGCACATCACGGACTACGACAACGACTATCGCCCGAAGCGGCAGGCATTGCTCGAAATCGCATGTGGGGCTGCGAAGAACAAGTTTCCCGCTCTCCAGACCATTGTCGGCATTGCTATCGATGCGCCGAAATTCTCCCGCAAGAACGCCGAGGATTTCATACTCATGGATTGCAGGGAATGGCCCAAGGAAAGACGCTTACAGTATGAGCGTGCAAACGAGGAACTGAATTTCTTCGGCACATCCAGCCTGATCGCTACGCGGAAGAAGGTGCAAGAGTTTCCAGACCCCGAGCTACGGGAAAAACCTAAAAAGGCACGTCGTGTTAAGGTCGGTCGCAACGCTCTCTGCCCCTGTGGCTCAGGAAAGAAATACAAGAGATGCTGCCTCGGAAAGATGGTTGAGTGATCGCGGAGCACACCATTCTGCGAGGGTTTTCAGAGATCGCCATGAGCCCCCAATCCGCAATTTCGGCATCGAATTCTCGGTGGGACACTCGTGTCGGAAAGCCTAAGAAAACGACGGGAAAATTCGGTGTCCCACCGGAACATAAGCCGTTGTATGGCAAGCCTTCCGGCACCGCGCCCCTGGGCACCACTCTAGAATCCCTCGCCGTCCTGTTTCACAATACGGCCATGGCCGATCCCCAGATGCGCGCCGCCCGGCTGTGCAAGCCCGGCGAGCCGTTCCAGATCGACACCATCGACCGCCCGCAGCGCCGCGCGCAGGACGTGCTGGTCGCGGTCAAGGCATGCGCGATCATCCCGGCGATGAACGCGATCTTCAGCGGCCGGTTCTGCCGCTGATGCCGCCGGCGCCGGCCTCGATGGGGCTCGACGCCGCCGGCATCATCGTAAGGAGCCTGTGAGATCGGCCGAGTTCGTGACGCCGTGCCGCTTCGAGTTGCATCCATCGCGCCCGAGCGTACGATGACCTCATGGGGAGGAGGGCGCGCATCATGGTTGATACGCCACTGCCGTTGGGATTTGTCGATGCCGGGGCCGGCGATGCGTTGGCGGCGCAACGCGAGATCGCGGCGCGAATGGAGCGCTTGCCGCTCGTCCGCACCCAGATCAAGGCGCGGATCATCGTCGGCGCCGCGACCTTCTTCGACGGCTACGATTCGATCATGCTCGGCCTCGTCATGCCGGTGCTGGTCGGCGCCTGGCATCTCACCAACACCGAGACCGGGCTCTTGCTGTCGGGTACGTTCTTCGGCCAGCTCATGGGCGCGCTGCTGTTCCCCTATCTCGCCGAGCGGCTGGGGCGCCTGCGCGCCGCCAGCTATTCGGTCTGGGTCGTCGGCCTGTTCGCCCTCGCTTGCGCCGCGAGCTGGAATTTCGCGACCATCCTCGTGTCGCGGATCATCCAAGGCATCGGCATCGGCGGCGAAATCCCGGTCGCCGCGACCTATATCAACGAGCTCGCCTGCGCCAAGGTGCGCGGCCGCTTCTTCCTCATGTACGAGGCCGCCTTCGCCTTCGGTTATTTGATCGCCACGCTTCTGGGCGTCCTGCTGATCTCGAGGTTCGGCTGGCAGGTGATGTTCCTGATTGGCGCGCTGCCCGCCTTCGTCGCGGCAATCATGCGGCGGACATTGCCGGAATCGCCGCGCTGGCTCGCCAGCAAGGGCCGCAAGGCGGAGGCCGACGCCATCGTCTCATCCATGGAGCGCGAGGCCGAAGCCAAGCTCGGCACGGCCTTGCCGCCGGTCGAGATCTCGATCGCGCCGCCGCCGAAAAGCCGCCGCACCGACCTGCGCGAACTCTTCAGCGCCGCCTACCGGACCCGCACCATGGTCGTGTGGTCGGTGTGGGGCTTCTCATTCTTCGTCACCCAGGCGCTGAATGCCTGGCTGCCGACCATCTATCGCCAGGAGCTGCATCTCTCCGTGCAGCAATCGCTCGAGCTCACGCTGGCGGGGCATTGCTTCACGATCATCAGCGCCATCACGGTCGCGCTGCTGATCGACCGGACCGGCCGCCGCCCCTGGATCGGCTGCGCGCTTCTCGTCGGCAGCCTGTCGATGCTGTTCCTCGCCTTCAACGGCGGCCGGGACCCGGTCGTGCTGCTGATCTTCGCGACGATCTGCAATGCGTGTCTCGGCACGGTGTCGGTGTCGATCTATGTCTACACCGCGGAGCTTTATCCGACGCGGATGCGGGCGCTGGGCACCGGCATGGGCTCGACCGTGCGCAACATCTTCACCACGTCGAGCCCGACGCTGGTGGCGCTGGCGCTGAACAACTTTGGCCTGCCCGGCGTCTTCGCCATGCTCGGCTTGGCGCCGCTCGTTCCTGCCTTCATGGTGTTGGCCTTCGGCACCGAGACCACGCACCGCGTCCTCGAGGAGGTCTCGCCGTGACCGCTTCGCCGAAGCAGTCCTGAGCTTTGCCTACCGGGGGGCGAGGGTGCTGAAGGCAGGTCTGTCGGTCGTCATCGCGGCGTTGGGCACTGTCTCATGTGTGGATGGCCCCCGGCATGCAAGGACTTTCGGAGCGTGATGGCAAGGACGTGGTCGCTTGCGG
>Ga0209415_10008435_pt1 | contig 17877 bp, 15 predicted proteins | sample PeaSoiSIISIP2007_FD_187696 | JGI IMG/M metagenome (GOLD analysis project Ga0209415, IMG submission 187696) | Peat soil microbial communities from Weissenstadt, Germany - SII-SIP-2007 (SPAdes) (version 2) | ecosystem: Environmental > Terrestrial > Soil > Wetlands > Peat | place: Germany... | reverse complement strand
CTGACGCTGGCCGAGGGGGCGCAGAGCGCCGCGTTCACGCTGGTCGGGTCGTATGCGGCCGGGGGGTTCGTGATCGGCTCGGACGGGCATGGGGGAACCGCGGTGGGGTACGGGTAGGGGGGCGATGCGGTTTTCATGGTCCGCGCCGGGGGTGAGGGGGATGCGCAGGATGGCCAGAACGAACGAAACGCGCGGATTTGACGGATAATCGGACAGGTGGGGTCCAAAGATATGGCCAGCACAGGAACGCATTCCGGAATTTTGCCGGCCTATTGCGCCACCGGCACGACATGCGGCCGCGGAAGGGAAGCCTGGGAGGCGCTGTTTTCATGTGAGATTGTGGTCACGGGATGTTGCGCTTCCCGCTTATGCGTACCAGAGCACCGTTTTCGTTAGTTCTGACCACGCAGTAGGCCAGCATGGCGCATACAGTCTATTGTCGCACAGTCTATTGTCGCACAATGCAGAGCGTTTTGGCTCGGCGGCACGACGCACGCGGCTGCCCCGGTGGCACCGAGGGTCGGGGCCGCGCCGTTGAGCCAAAAACCCTCTGCATTATTGTGAACAGAAAGGATAAACCAGATGTCCCTTTCCCGGCCAGGCACCAGTGGCGGGCACCAGCGATCGCCCACTCGACCTTCCGAGGTTCCCAAGGCATTTTCGTGCGCGTAACCGCTCGCCTGACTGGAGCCGTCGCATGAACGAAATGGTAGACGTGTTAATCATCGGCTCCGGCGCCTCTGGCGCCGCGGTAGCCTGGAGCCTGGCCGACACGCGGATGAAAATCCTCTGCCTCGAGCAAGGCGATTGGATGAAACAGTTGGACTACCCGAGCAACAGGCGGGACTGGGAGGCAAGGGTGTTCGGCGACTTCGCTACCAGCCCGAATATACGGGCGCGGCCGACGGACTACCCGATCAACGACGACAATTCGCCGATCAAGGTGGTGAACTTCAACGGCGTGGGCGGCAGCACGATTATGTATACCGGGCACTATCCCCGGCTGCATCCCTCGGATTTCCGGGTCCGCTCGCTCGATGGCGTCGCCGATGACTGGCCGATCGATTACCCGACCCTGGAGCCATACTTCGCCGAAAACGATCGCATGACGGGCGTCTCGGGCCTCGCCGGCGATCCCGCCGGGCCGCCCAGGCAGCCGCCCATGCCGCCGCTGCCGCTCGGCAAATCCGGTGCGAGATTCGCCCAGGCGATGAACAAGCTGGGCTGGCACTGGTGGCCGTCGGACACCGCCCTGGCCACCACGGAATATGAGGGACGGGCGCCCTGCATCAACCTCGGCCATTGCACGCCCGCCTGCACCCAGGGCGCAAAGGCGAGCACCGACATTACCTATTGGCCCGCGGCGATCCGCGCGGGAGTGGAACTGCGCACGCGCTGCCGGGTGCGCGAGATCGTTACTAACGAGCGCGGCATGGCCTCGGGCGTGATCTATTACGGTACTGAAGGGATTGAGCAATTCCAGCCAGCCGAAATCGTCATCCTGGCCTGTAACGGCGTCGGCACGCCGCGCCTGCTGCTGAATTCTAAATCGACACACTTTCCTGACGGATTGGCCAATTCCAGCGGCTTGGTCGGCAAGAACCTCATGTTTCATCCCTATGCCCAGGTTTACGGCTATGTCGAGGAACCGCTGGACAGCAACCGCGCCCCGCCGCTGTGCCTGTGGAGCAAGGAGTTTTACGAAACCGATTCCGCGCGGGGGTTTGTCCGCGGCTACACTTTCCAATTCGGCCGCGGCGTCGGTCCGGTCACCGAGGCGATCACTAGCGCCGACTCCGGGCGCCTGCCCTGGGGCTCCGGCCACCACCGCGCGTTTCGCCGGCTGGTGGGACGGCGTATCGGCCTGTCGGCGATCTGCGAAGACCTGCCGGAGGCTCATAACCGAGTGACGCTCGACCCGGTCCTGAAGGACGGGCACGGCATACCCGCACCGAAGGTCGACTATACTGTGGGCGAGAACACACAGCGCATGATGGACCACGGCATCGCCCGCGCGAAGGAGATCCTGACGAAAGCCGGTGCGACCGATATCTGCGTGAACAGCCCCATCCTCTACGGGGGTTGGCATCTGCTCGGTACCGCCCGCATGGGCACCGATCCGGAACGGTCGGTGGTGAATGAATGGGGCCGGTGCCACGACGTGAAAAATCTGTTCATCGTGGATGGCAGCGTGTTCGTCACGTCTGGGGGCGTGAACCCGACCTCGACCATCCAGGCACTAGCGCTCTACATCGCCAACAGCATCAAGCAGCGCCTGGCAACCCTGTTCGATTGAGGTAGAAATGCAGCGTAACCCCACAACGACCATGCCCGGTCTCTCGCCAATAGAGATCCGCGATCTCCGCTGCGTCGCCGCCATGATGATCCCGGCCAGCGTCGAGTATCGCGTGCCCGGCGCCGATGATGACGTCATTTTCGCCGATATCCTGGCCAGCCTCGGCCGCGATCTTGGCAATGTACGCCACGCGCTGACCGCGCTCCGGCAACTTGCCGGGGGCGCTCTGGCCGATCTCGACGCCGCGCGCCGAGAGGCGGTCGCGGACGAATTCCGTGGCACCGGCGGCGCGTCCTCCGCGGCGCTCAGCCGCGTCATTCTGCAATGCTACTACCGCGACGACCGGGTGGTGCGCTCTCTCGGTCTTGAACCGCGACCGCCGTTCCCGAAGGGGCACACGCTGGAACAGGGGGACTGGTCCTTGCTCGATCCGGTGCGCGCCCGGCCAAAGATGTGGCGCGATGCACCGTGAGACGCATCGGTCGGGACGAAAGCGCCGCGGCGATCGTCTTTCCCGGCTTTGGCGCGGCGATGGTGATCACCGACATCAGCCGCAGCAGCATCAAAGTGGCATGGATACAATTAATCCATCAGCGACCCAACGGCGGAGCTCCTGTTTTTGCAACTTCCCCGTCGGGCCATGCGGCAATTCCTCTACGAACGCAATCGAATCCGGCAGCCACCATTTCGGCACACATTGCAGCAGGTGTGCGCGTAAATCCTCGGCCGAGACCTCTGCGTCCTGCTGTTTCACCACGATCAGCAACGGCCGCTCCTGCCAGCGTGGATGCGCAATTGCAACGACAGCGGCTTCCTGCACTGACGGATGTCGCATTGCGGCTTCCTCCAGAGCCTGGGAACTGATCCACTCGCCGCCTGATTTGATGACATCCTTGGCGCGATCGACGATATGCAGCGTATTATCGGGATCAATCACCGCGACATCGCCGGTCTTCATCCATCCATCCTCGGTCTGCAACTTCAGATCGGGCTGTCGAAAATAGGAGCCGGCGATCCAATGTCCCCGACATTGCAGATGCCCCGGCGTTTTGCCGTCGTGCGGCAGCAGTTTTCCGGTCTCGTCCACAATGCGTATCTCGTTGCCGTAGAGCGGTTTGCCCTGGGTGCGCATCGCCGCCACCGCTGCATCGGCGGGCAGGTCATGCGGCACGAAGGAGATGGTCGCACCATGCGTTGTCTCGGTCATGCCCCAACCGTGCGAGGTGCGAACGCCGTAATCACGGAGATACGTCTCGATCATGCTGGCCGGCGGGGCAGTGCCGCCAGAAAATATGCGGTTCAGCCGACCGAGCCCCTGCCCTGTCTCCCGACAATATTCCAACATTCCCAACCAGATCGTCGGCACGGCGGCAGCAACCGTGACATCCTCCTGGCCGATCAGACTGTGTAGCCATTCGCTGTCGGCGCGGCGTCCGGGCATTACCAGCTTCGCGCCGTACATTGGCCCGAGAAACGGCACCGCCCACCCGTTACAGTGGAAGAAACCAGGAATGGCAAGGATGCAGTCGTTGGCTGACAGCGCCCATCCGTTGCCGCCGCCGGTGGACATTGCCGAGAGCACGGTCCCGCGATGGGAGTAGAGTGCGCCCTTCGGCTGCCCCGTCGTCCCGGAGGTAAAGCACAGCGCGCAGGCCGCACGTTCGTCCAGCGCGGGCCACACAAACCTCTCGTCACCGGCGTCGATCAGGTCCTCATAGCAATGTACATTCGGCAGGCTTGTCGCCGGCATGGCCTGACGCGCGGCCATCATGATGAACTGATCCACCGCTTCCAGGCGCGGCGCCAACTGCTCTGTTATCGCAACGGTATCCGCATCGATGAACAGCGTGTGGTAGCCGGTAAAGTTGATCGTATAGAGGATCTGCTCTGGCGGCAGGCGAGGATTGGCGGTATGCAAAACACCACCGATTCCACTGACACCATAGAACAGTTCGAAGTGCCGGTGCGTGTTCCAGGCCAGCGAACCCACGAACCCGCCGGTTTCCAGCCCAAGGCGTTGCAACGATGACGCAAGCCGCCGGGCACGCGCGGCGGCGGTTCTATAATCGCTACGCACTGTCTCGGCCCGGTTGCGCGACACGATCGGCGTCGTGGCAAACGTCGTCGCGGCATGCTCGATCACGGTGGACAGGAGCAGCGGATAGTCGAGATTGAGTCCCAGCATGCTCGAAATTCCGCCCCCTCTTTTGGGTCGCTCCGGGCGCAAAACCCGAATTCCATTCAGGACCGACGTTGCGAGGGCTGGTACGGCCTGTCAATCTGCCGCAATGGGCATGGGTGTGAGGAGATCAGTTCGTGGCAGGCATGATGGAAGGCAAGGTTGTGGTGGTCACCGGCGCCGGCGGTGGCATCGGCCGCGAGATTGCGATCATGATGGCGGCGGCCGGGGCCAAGGTGATCATCAACGATGTCGGCGCCTCCCTGACGGGTGGCGGCGGTTCGGCGGCGCCGGCGCAGCAGACCAGGGACATCATCCGGCAGGGCGGCGGGGCCGCGGAAATCAGCACGGAGTCCGTGGCCGAATGGGGGTCCGCGCAACGGATCATTCAGGCGGCGCTGGATCATTTCGGGCGTATCGATGCCGTGGTGAACAACGCCGGCATTCTGCGCGACGGCATCTTCCATCGGATGAGCGCGGAGGACTGGCTGGCCGTGATTGCCGTGCACCTGAATGGAAGTTTCTTCGTCAGCCGCGCGGCAGCCGAGCATTTCCGCAAGCAGGAAAGCGGGGCTTTCGTCCACATCACCAGCACATCCGGGTTGATCGGCAATGTTGGCCAGGTAAATTATGCCGCAGCCAAGCTTGGCATCACCGCACTGTCGAAATCGATCGCCCTCGACATGCAGCGCTACAATGTCCGCTCGAACTGTCTGTCACCCTGGGCATGGAGCCGCATGACCAGTTCCATTCCAGCGGCCACGCCGGAACAACAAGTGATGGTGGAGAAGCTGCAGCGCATGACGCCGGACAAGAACGCGCCGGTGGCGGTGTTTCTTGCCTCGGATGCCGCGAAGGACGTCACCGGCCAGGTGTTCGGCACACGCATGAACGAGATCTACCTGTTCAGTTCACCGCGCCCGATCAGCATCGTGCACCGCGCCGAGGGCTGGACGCCGGAGACGATCGCCGAATACGCGGTCCCGGCGATGCGAGCGGCGTTCATGCCGCTCGATACCTCGGAGCAGGCGTTTCCCTGGGATCCGGTATGAGGCTGAGCCTAGACGCGGCGGGTGATTATCCGAATATTATTCGGATTGCCTTGACAGGAATTCCGTCGGCGCCGATCCTTCCTGGGCGGGCGCCCGGGACCAGGCGCCGGGAGGGAGTGTCCAATGCCCGATGAAATGCGTCCACGCAGTATTGCGGAGATGCCTGCGCAACTTCCCTCGGCGCCAACCAGCCGGGCGGAGGCACGCGCCAGGTTCTTCAACACCGGCAATGCATTCAACATGCAGTTGCCGCCGGTATCGGATCGGATCTTCGCCGCGGAGCCGGCCAAGGCACTCGACCCCGCCACACCGACCGGCCTCATCCCGTGCGATATTTCGGCCGAGCTGGCATGTGCGTTCCCGGCGACGACACCGCTGGTGCTGGCGCAGTACGCCAGGGTCCGTGCCGGTGAGCGCCTGGCGACCGATTTCGTCGCCAGCGGCGTGATTGTCTATGTGATCAAAGGTAGCGGCACGACGCATTGCGGCGGCGAGGATATCGCGTGGGGTGCGGGCGATCTGTTCATCCTGCCCGGCGGGGAGCCGGCGACGCATGTGGCCGGTGATGCCGATGCCGTGCTGTGGGTCGTCACCAACGAGCCGCAGCTTGCGTTCGAAAATCTGCGCGCGCCGGCACCGCGACAGGCGCCTACCGAGCTCGTGCACTACCGGGCGGCGGAGATCGCGCGGCAGATCGAGCAGATCTATGAGGTTGGACGCACAGAGCAGATTGCGGGGTCGGCATTGATCTTTTCCGCGGAACGCCAGGAGACGACGCGCGATATCCTGCCGACCCTGACCGTGGCGATGAACTCTCTGCCGGGCGGGGTCGTACAACGGCCGCATCGGCATAATTCGGTGGCGGTATCGCTGATCATCAAGGGCGATCGCTGCTTTTCGGTCATCGACGGCAAGCGTAAGGACTGGGCGCAATGGGCCACGACGATCACCCCGCCGGTGTCCGTGCACTCGCACCACAATGGCGGCAATGAACAGGTGCTGTTCCTGATCGTGCAGGACGGCGGGATCTACTATCACGCGCGGGCAATGGGGTTCGAGTTCGCCGAACACCCGGGCTAGCCCCGCGGCTGCTATCCGCAAGAAGGAACCGGCCATGGCATTCTCGGGGGGAAAAACCGCTTTGGACCGGCTGCAGGTTCGCTCGCTGCATCCCGCACTTGGCGCCGACGTGCGCGGCGTCGACATGCGTGCACCGTTGGATCCTGATAGCTTCGAGGCCGTGCATGGCGCCTGGATGCAGTATCTGGTGCTGGTGTTCCCTGCGCAGCACATCACCGATGCCGAGCATGTCGCGTTCACGCGCGACTTCGGCGAGCCGGAGCTGTTTCATCAGACCATCATCCGCTCCAGCCGCGTGCCGGAGATATTCCGCGTCGCCAACGTGGATGACGACGGCAATCTGATGCCGCCCGAGCATCCAACAGTGCGGCAGGTATCGCTGGCGCAATTCTGGCACACCGACAGCAGCTATCGCGCGATCCCGTGCACCGGCCCGCTGCTGCATGGCGTCGAAGTCAGCCGCACCGGTGGTGAAACTCAGTTCACCAACATGTATGCCGTGTACGAGGCCCTGCCGGACTCGCTCAAGCGTCATGTGCAGGGACGCAAGGCGCGGCACAATTTCGGGCATCTGCACACGCTGGCCGCACTGAAGCCTTTGACCGAGGAAGAAAAGGCGGCCATGCCGCCGGTCTGGCAGCCGATGGTGCGCCAGCATCCGGTGACCGGCCGGCAGTCGCTCTACATCAGCCCGATCTACAACGACGAGATCGAGGGCATGGGCGCGGAGGACGGCAAGCACCTCATCGACGAATTGACCGTCTTTGCCGCCCAGCCCTGCTTTGTCTATCGCCATTACTGGCAACCGGACGATGTCGTGATGTGGGACAACCGCTGCACGATGCACCAGGTAACACCGCACGATCCGCGTGAGCGGAGGGTCATGCACCGCGCGACCATCGTCGGAACCCAGCCCGTTCTGGCGGCTTAAAATTGGCCGCCACCTGAACCGAAATGTAGGACGGAAAAGCGAAGTGCCTTCCGCCGTAGGCGATACGGCGGAAGGCGCTTCGCTTTTCCGTCCTACGTAATCTCGAACCAGAAGTCGAGCATTTCGCCTTTGCGGTCGGCCGCGAACCTTGTCGTCACCCGCGTCCCGATCTTGAGCTTTTCCGCCGCCACGTGCGGGTTGGTCAGGTCGATGCCCTTGAAGTAACCTCCCAAGGCGGTGTCGGCACCGTCCAGCAGGACATAGCCGAACGCATAAGGCGGCTCCGGCAGGTTGTTGAAGCGTTCATACACCATGGTGAACGCCTCGATGCGCCCGCCGGGACCGACCTTCACCCATTCGGTGGTCGGCAGCAGCGTCTCATCCGAGAACGACCGCGGCGGCACCAGCACACGGCCGGTCTTGGCGCAGCGCCGTCCGTAGATCGCCGCTTCGTCGCGAATGCGCGTATAGAACCAGCTTGCGGTTTCGCCGAGCGCGTGATCGTAGGTGATATTCCAGACTTCCTGACGTCCCAGCAGTTCCATCATCTGCTCTCCCGTTATCGAAACATTTCCTGCTACGCCTCGATCACCATGGTGCCGAAGATCTGGTGATCGCCGCCATTGCCGCTGGCGATGCCCAGCCGGGCGCCCATCACCTGGTGCGCGCCGGCACGTCCCCAGACCTGCAATGCGACTTCGGCGACACGCGCCATCGCCGTCACCGCGATCGCATTGGTGCAAAGCGTGCCGCCGGACGGATTCACCGGAATGCGTCCGCCCAGTTCGAACTCGCCGTCGCGCAGCCGCGCAATCGACTCACCCGGCTGGGCCACAAGTCGCGCGGCGTCGATGGCGTGGAATTCGGTATTGCTGAACGGGGCGTACAACTCGGCCACCTGCACCTGCCGTGCCGGATCGGTAATGCCGGCCATGCGGTAGGATTTCTCGAACGAACGGCCGAGCGCATAGGCGTTGGCGTGTTCCGCCGTGGGGTTGTTCCCCATGCGATCTCCCATCCAATACGTTTCCGCCGAATGGCCGACGCCGGTGATCCACACCGCATCCAGGTGGTTGTCGCGGATGAAACGTTCGGACGCCAGCACCATCGCCGCGCCGCCGGACGATTGCGGACAGCAATCCAGCAGCTTGATCGGCCAGGAGATAGTGCGCGACGCCATCACCTCATCGATCGTCACGACCTTGCGCAGGTGTGCCTTGGGATTCAGCGCCGCCTGGCGGCGATTCTTGACCGTGACGCGCGCCATGTCCTGCTCGGTCATGCCGTAGCGTTGCATGTAGCGCACCGCCGACATCGCCAGCATGTTGATGGTGCCGAGCGGCAGCGGACGTTCGTAGCTGGGATCCCAGATCTTGTTCAGCACGGTCTGCGAATCGCCGCACTCGCCGATCTTGTCGGCGCCTGCGGTCAGCACGACGTCGAACATGCTGGATGCCACGTGGTAATAGGCCGCCGCAACCGCGGAAATGCCGGTTGCCCCGCCGTTGTTGATGCGAAGGAATGGTTTGTTGCGCCCACCCACCGCATCCACGCCGAGCCGCTCCGCATTGCCGATGCCCACCATCGCATCCGGCGAGAGCGAATACACGACGGCCTCGATCGCATCGAAATCGAGCCCGGCATCCTGCATAGCCAGCGCGACGCCTTCCCGCACCAGCTCCGGATAGCTGGCATCGTCGCGGCGGGACCGAAATTCCGACTGGCCAATACCGATGATGCCGACACGATCGGTGCTCATGGGCGAGCCTCCTGCGCGAGCACGACTGCCGCCTGGTATTGCATCGCGAACCCGCTGCCGGCGTGCGCCAGTCCGCAGCGCGCATTCGGCACCTGATGCGGTCCCGCACCGCCGCGCACCTGGTTGGCGATCTCCGCAATGCGGATAAGCCCGGTGCAGAACACTGGATTCCAGGTCAGCACGCCGCCTGAGACGTTCACCGGCAAGCGACCGCCACGGCTGAAGCTTCCATCCGCTGCGCGTGCCGCCCAGTCCTGGCGCGGACACAGCGATAAAGCTTCATAGGCCAGCAGCTCGGCATAGGGTGTCGCGTCCGTCACTTCGGCGACGTCGAAAGCGCTGGCTGGATCGGTGATGCCGGCCGCGGCATAGGCCTGTCGCGCGGCGGCAGCGAGTGCCGGTGCGTCGGCCAGATCACGATCCCCGAGAAAACTCGGCTCCGTCGCCCAGCCCATGCCGCGCAGCCAGGCGACATCGCGCAGGCCGCGTTCGGCGATGAAGTCAGGCGCCGCCAGCACCAAAGTGACGCTGCCGGTCACCGGCGCGCTTGTCATCGCCGGCGTGATCGGCCAGCGCATTGGACCGGGCATCGGATGCAAGGGCGGATCGGGCCAGGCCATGCGTCCATGCGCGCGGTTCTTTTCGGCAACCGCCTCTGCCGCGGCACGAGCCGTCGGCTGCGCATTCTCCACCGCCGAGGCCTGCAACGCATGGGCCGACAACTCATCCAGCGGCAGGGCGCGATGGAAATACGGGTCGGCGCCGAGCCGCTGCGCTTCCGACATCGATGAAACCTCGGTCGGACTCCAGGATACGATCAGTTGCGTGCGGAACTGACCGGACCCGACGCGCAACGCGCCCAGGATGAACGCGTGTTCTGACGCTGACGGCGTGGACATGATGTCGCGATCAACGCCACCCACGGGACCCGACGCCATCATCACCGAGATCGAACGGCCATCGAACTGGTCATTCGAGGCGACCACGATGCCGTCGATGTCGTCGATCCCGATGCCGGCATCAGCCAACGCAAGTTGCGCCGTATCGTAGATGATCTCCTCCAGCGACCGGTTGCGCGCGGCGATCACTGGCCTGATCGCGCAGCCGATCACTCCGGGCTGAACTCGCAACCCCATCGCATCGCTCCTGGTTCGGTTGAGGGTGGCCGTGCCATGAATCAGGCTCCCGGCGAAACCAGCACGCGGCCGGCCGCCGCACCGGACCGCACCAGCGCCAGGGCCTCTTCCGCCCGCGCCAATGCGAAGCTCGGGCCAAGCATGGCGCGGATGCCGCCCGGACGCAGCAGTTGCAGGCTGAGCCGCAGCTCCTCGCGCGTGGTGCTGGTGGCGCTGAGCATCGAAATGCCTTTGAGGATAAGCTGCGCCGGGGTGAAGCGCACGAAATCGCCGGTCAATTGGCCGATCAGCAGCCAGCGTCCGCCGCGCGCCAGGCAGCGTCGTGCCGGCGTGAACACTGGCGTGCCGACGGTGTCGAGCATGCAGTCAACGCCTTCGCCGTCAGTCAGTGCCTTCACCTCGGCAGAGAAATCGCCATCACGTGCTGCGATCACTACCGCGTCCGCACCCAGTCCGCGCAGTGTCGCAGCCTTTTCCGGGGAGGTTGTCTGCGCAACCACCCAACCGCCGGCACGCTTTGCCAACTGCACGCCGTGGATGCCGAGGCCGCCGCCCGCACCCGTTACCAGCACGGTGTCACCTGGCGCGATGCGGCCGACGGCCCGTACCGCGTGCAGCATGGTGCCGATCGCACAGGCCGCGATCGCGGCTGCGTCCAGTGGCACGTCATCAGGCACAGGCACAACATTGTCCGCCTCGACCGCGACGAACTCCGCGTATCCGCCATTCAGCCGCGTATCGCCAAGGAACACCTGTTCGGCGCACAGCGGTTCGCGGCCGCTGCGGCAAAAGCGGCACTGCCCGCAGACATGCTCGCGCTGCGTGGTGGCGACGCGGTCGCCGACGGCAAACTCGAACACCGCGTTGCCGAGGGCGACGATTGTTCCGGCAATTTCGTGCCCAGGGATGCACGGCGGTACGATACCGGCACGCAGGATCCCTGCGCAGACCGCAACGTCGTGCGAGCAGACGCCGCAGTACGCGACCTGAATGACAACCTGGCGTGGGCTGGGAACCGGGTCCGGCATGGTTTCGCAAACCAGCGCGCTGGGGCCGGAACCAGGCTCGCGAAGAACCACCGCGCGCATCGTGTTACAGCACAGCGATCGGATTTATCGGGCTGCCGGTGCCGCCCACCACAGGCAGCGGACTCGCAGCAAACAGGAATTCGTAACGTCCGGCCGCCGCGAGTTGCTGCAGCACGAGGCCTTCCAGCAGCGGGATGCCAAAATCGCGGATCAGCCGCTGATGTACCGGAAACACCGTGCCCAGGGCGAATGGCTTGACTTCGACGGCGAAGTTGTCGGCACCCAACACAGCGATTTCGCGTTCGGCAAGCCACAGCGCAGCCTCGATGTCGAGCCCGGGTTCACCGTTGAATGACACCGACTCAGCGCGGCCCTGCCTCTCCGCCCAACCGGTGCGGATGAGCACAATATCTCCCTTGCCGGGTTCGATGCCCGCGTTGGCTGCCGCACGCTGAAGCTCGGCTCGACCGATCGCGGTGCCATCCAGCAACGGCCCGCCATGCAATCCCGCAATATCGAGCAATACGCCGCGGCCGACGATAGGCCCCATCTTGTCAATGCCACAACGCGCCGCCCCGGTGGTGCTGCGCGTACCACTGCCCGGAAAACCGTTGTACAGCGCGTCATCGTACCATGCGTGGCACAGCGCATCGATGTGCGTGCCGATATGCAGCGGCAGCACAACCGTATCCTCGGCAAACTGAAAGCCGCCGGGCTGGCGCGCGCCCGCCGCATAATCGCCGCCGTCGCGTCCCATGAAGTGCTGCATGCCGGCCCGGTGCTGCGGCACCGGGGTTTGCCGGGACAACGGCTGGGCCAGAGAGAGGACCTGGCCGGACCGCACCAGCGCCGCGGCGTCCCGCACCTGCGACACACCGATGTGGTTCAACGCACCGCGCTCGTCCGCATCACCCCAGCGGTGCCATGCCTCGCGGGTCATCTTGCGAGGTCTCGGGTCAGAGATATGGCGATCTGTTTCAGTTCCCGGCGCATCAGCTTGCCGGTCACGGTCACCGGCAATGAGTCGCACACTTCGATGAAGTCGGGCACCTTGTAGCGCGAAGCCAGTGTGCGGCAATGGGCGGCGAGTTCATCCGGGCGCAGCGTGGTGCCGGGTTTTGGCACGACGAAGGCTGTGAGCAGCTCGCCCTGCCTGGGGTCGGGCACGCCGACCACGCCGGCGAGCGCGACCATCGCATGGCGCATCAACACATCCTCGACCTCCGCCGGCGAAATGTTGATGCCGCTCTTCTTGATCATTTCGCTGACGCGGCCGCTGAATGAGATTGCGCCGTCCGGCAGCAGGCGCCCCATGTCGCCGGTGCGGAAGAATCCGTCCGCGGTGAGCGCGGTTGCCGTCTGTTCCGCGCTGCTGCCGACATAACCGCGCATGACGTAGCCGCGTACCTCGATCAGTCCCTCCTCGCCGCGTGGCTGCGCAGCGCCGCTTGCGGCATCGACGATGCGGATTTCCACGCCAGGCAGCGGCGGTCCCTGGCATGCGGCGCGGCGTTCCAACGGCCAGTCATGTGGCGTGACGCAGCAGTTGCCGTAGCTTTCGGTCTGGCCATAGACGTTGCAGATCTCCGAGGCGCCAAGCACCTGCGCCGCGGCGAGGATGTCCTGGGGCGCGCCGATGGTCAGGCCGGTGCGCAGGCTGCGTGTCCGTTCCGGCCGGAAATCGGGATGCGAGATCATCGCGCTGGTGATCGCCGGCAGTGTGTACAGTGCCGTGCAGCCATGCCGCTCGATCAGGTCGATCGCTTCACCGGGTTCGAATCGTCGCTGCAGGACAAGCGCGGCGCCGTGGGTCAGCGCCGCTGACATCGCGTTCGCACTGCCATATGACCAGAACAGCGGCGGCGCGAGCAAGACGCGATCGCTCGGCTGGTAGCCCTGGCGTTCACCGATATTGAACCCGTTCTCGATAATGCCGAAATGCGACAGCGGCACGGATTTCGGTCGGCTGCTGGAGCCTGACGTGTAGATAATGATGGCGTCGTCCGCGGCGCTGGGTCCTTCGCCGGGCGGCGGACGTGGTACAAGCGAAGCCGACTGCAATGACTCAAAGCGCGGGAATCCGGCAGCCTCGTTGCCAAGCACCACAATTTCTCGCAGCCGATTTTCCGCCGCGAACTCCGGCGCCAGTCCACGCAACGCGGCAGTGAAGTCGTTGTCGCCGAACCGATCAAGCGTGATCAGCATCTGGACAGCGGAGTCCCGCAGCAGCCAGCCAAGCTCATCACGCGTGGACCAGGTGCTGAATGCGACCACCACGCCTCCGGCGATCACGGTCCCAAAGAACGCCTCGAGCCACTCCAGGCGATTGTTCAGCAGCAGGCCGACACGCGCGCCGCGCGCGATGCCGCGGTCGCGCAATGAAGCGGCAACCCCGGCCGCGCGCTGCGCGAGTTCCGCGTAGGAGATAACGCGACCATCGCAGATGACCGCAGGCCGCGCACCGTAGCGCTCGGCTTGCTCGAAGACGAGATTGGCCAGTGTCCGGCTGTAGGGCGCTTTCATGGCTCCCAGGTCGTCTCAGGCGATGGCGTCCACATACGGTCGGTCCGGTCCGCCACACAAGTTCGCAGTCGCTGCCGGCCGGAGGCGATTCGTACAAACGAGGGCCGTTTCCGAATATTATTCGCCTTTTACGGTCGATGGCCTCATGCTGTCAAGCGCACAAGCCCTCGCAGGAGGTGGCACGTACCTTGGGGAGCCGGTCGTGATTGCCGGGAGGCATCATACCGATCTATCCAGGGAACTATGCGGGTGTCCGGCAGAATCGGCGCCGAACTTTTTGTGAGGGACCAGGCAGGCGATGCCGGATGGAACCAACACGCCGGCGAAGGAGCGCTGGCTCGAGATTCTTGAGCAAGCGGCCAACTTCTATCTTGCCGGTTCGCACGACCCCAAACAGGACAGGAGCCGGCGCCGTCAACAGGATCTGCTCGAGGCGGCCACACGGATCTTCGCGCGAGACGGAATCGCCAAGGCAAAGATGGCAGACATTGCCGCAGAGGCCGGCATGTCCGTGTCATCGATCTACGACTACTATGCGAGCAAGGAGGATCTGGCGTACGAGATCCCGATCCGTCGCCTGGCGGAGTTCTATGCCGAATTTCTCGCGCAGGCTCCGTTGCTGACGACCATGCGCGAACGTTTGCACCTGTTTCTGTCCATGGCGACGGATTATGCCCGGCGCAATCCGGACTGGGCCCGCCTGCTGTACCTTGAAATCTGGCCGAGCGTTCTGATCGAAGAGGCGCGGGTCCGGCGCGCAGTCGATGATTTTGGCCGGATTGTCGTGGCGATGATCCGCGAGGGCAGCCGGCGACGGGAATGGGACGCGAAACTGGATCCCTATCGTACCGCGACGATCCTGATGGGCAGCATCACCCACATGATCATCACCTGGTTGCTCTATCGCAGGCCGGAGAACTTGAGCAAGGCTACCAAACCGATGGTGGATCAATTGCTGAAGTTGGTCGATGCCAGCGAACCGGCGATGGCAAAGTCGCGAAAGGGAAGGGCGGTGTTCCGAAGCAGCAGACAGGCTGGGTGAACCGGCTCGATCGCCGTTGGGGGTGAGACACGACCTTGCCGATCTCGGCACATCAAACGTGAACCTGAGCATGGGAGGGCTGGCGCAACCCATCCGAACAATCGAATTCCAACTTCGGGCGTAACCGCTGGCCGGGCGATGGGCAGGGGATAAGCGGGCATCATCTGCTCCCGTTCACCCCTATCCGGCAAGCCCTTTCTTGGGAGGGGTCTTGGTAAACCGGGCTACAGAGCCACTATCAGGCGGTTTGTACCGTAAGAGGGGCAAAACCCGGGGCAAATTATGTAAAGTCAGGCCTTGTTGCGATGCCCGTTACCGTAACGGTGGCGGATTTCCGCCATTCCCTGGGTTGGCCTCGATCATGCTGCACCTGCGTGCCCGGGGTTTTGCCCCTATTACTTTGTACCGCCGTAAGCCATTGAAATCTCTTGGCGTCCCGTAGGGACGCCATTCATATGGATCAGGCTCCGCCAGCTAGAATCAGCGGTTGGATAAAACAGCCTATTTCCCAGCATTTTCCGCTCACGCTGGCTCAGGCGGAATCACGCTGGCGCAATCCGACTGTGGGGACTATTGTGGGGTACATTGAGCCGACCCCACAATCAAGATAGAAGCCCCCCATGGCCGGCCAGACCAAATCACTCGACGTCAAGACGGTGGATGCTTTGAAGCCACGCGAGGCCACCTATCGGGTTTCGGATGGCGGCGGACTGCTGCTCGAAGTGCGGCCGACCGGCGCCAAGGTCTGGCTGTGCCGCCTGACGGTGAACGGGAAGCGCCGCGACATGGGGTTGGGCGGTTACCCGGAAACCACGCTCAAGATCGCCCGCGACAAGGCGCTGGCGGCCCGCCGTCAGGCAAAGGAAGGGGTTGACCCGATCGTCCAACGGAAAGCTCAGGCAGCGGAGACCAAAGCCGCTCAGGGCGCAGCCACGGAAGCCCAGGCGCGGACCTTCAAGGCGGTGGCTCTGATCTGTATCAAGGCGCAATCGCCAGGATGGAAGAACGGCCGGACAGCGGACCTTTGGGAAACATCGCTTGAACGGCACGCGTTTCCGACATTGGGCGCCATGCCGGTGGCCGATGTGGACCGCGCGGCCGTGCTGCGGGCTGTGGACGCGGTATGGACCTCCCGGCCCGCGACGGCCCGCAAGGTGTTGCGCCGGATCGGGACGGTGCTGCGCTATGCCGCCGCACATGGGTGGCGCGCGAACGACAACCCGGCCGATGCGCGGATGCTGCGCCATGCCGGGTTGTCCGCGCTGCCGGGCGGGAAGCGGCAGCCCTCACTCCCATGGCAGAAAGCGCCGGACTTCGTGCGGGCCCTGGACCTCATGCCTGGACTCGCGCCGCTGGCTCTGAAATTCTGCATTTTGACGACTGTCCGCTCCGGCGAGGTTCGCGGCGCACGGTGGTCGGAACTGTCTTTTGACGGTGGCGCGGGTCTGTGGTCGGTTCCCGGCGAAAGAATGAAGGGAAAGAAAGCGGCAGACGTTCAGTCCCACCGCGTGCCGCTGGCACCGGCCGCCCTCTCCGTCCTGAGCAGAGCCTATACGACGGCGACCGGCGCGGAGGTAAAGCCCTCGGATCTCGCACGACTGGCCCCACTCATGGGCGCCACGCTGATCTTCCCGAGTGCGCGGCGCGACCGCCCGCTCAGCGACATGGCGTTGTCCGCCGTCATGCGCCGGATGAACAGGAACCAGCCCGACGGCGCTCTCGCGCCCTGGCGCGATCTGGACGGCCGCGAGGCGGTGCCGCACGGTTGGCGCGCGACATTCCGCACCTGGGTCGACGACACCAGGCCGGCCGATGTGGAGGCGGCGGAAAAGGCGCTGGCCCATGAGGACCGGAATGCGGTTTCGCGCGCCTATCGGCGGTCTGATCTGTTGGACCTGCGGATTCCTCTCATGATGGCCTGGGCGCAGCATTGCGCGGGTCCGGTTCCAGCTTCTGTTCGATCCGGTGATGCGGGTCTGACGGCGCTGGCATGACGCCCGTTGGGACCAGCGCTGATCTGGTGGATATCGCGACATGGATCGATCCCGACGCGACCGCCGAACAGGTCAGCGAATTAGTTGGCCATCTGCTTGGCATCGCGATTTATTTGCTTGCCGAACTGGCGGCATCTGCTGACGGGCGGACCACGCGGGACGAGATCGACAGGTACGATCGCATCGCCCGCGCCGCTTCGGATTTGCGAGCCGCGCTCGGTGGGCAGTCATCGCCTGGCCGGTTGCTTGGCCTGATTGCCCAATCGATTGCGAAGGTTGGCGCCGTGGAGGTGAAGCGTCAGAGGTCCAAGGCTGAGCCCGCGACCGCTGGGCGCGAGGGCGCGGACGTGTTGCCTTCCAATCTCGATGCGCCGGTGCGATCTGCTGGCCGGGCTGGTTGGATGAGGTGCACCCGCTGACCATGATTGAACGGTTTGCGAAAAAAGTGGCCGCTGATTTGGCGGTTGTCGGTGGTAGGGGAGGCGGAAAACTGCACGCCAGAACGCGCAAACCGCCAGAAACGGCGTTTGGTGTCGCGTGCGGCCGCCTGCTGGCGACCCAACTTCGCGAACCGCCGAGCATCAGCGAAAGTGGGAAATTACATGATCTCATGATGCGGGTTTGGAGGTATGCGACCGGCGATGAACCACCGCCCGGTTTGGGACACCACGCGAAGGAGGCCGCGAGGCGGATCAGGAAAGAACCTGTGGCGTAGGGCGTCGATTGGCGAAAGTTGCCTCAATCCACGCCCAAATTCATCCGCGTTCGTGTATTTTCGTGTAAATGAGCCCAGTCGGCGCATGCAGCGTCATGAAGCAAAGGGCAGACTCTTGATTGAAGGTTTATCATCGCCACAA
>Ga0209415_10008434_pt1 | contig 17879 bp, 17 predicted proteins | sample PeaSoiSIISIP2007_FD_187696 | JGI IMG/M metagenome (GOLD analysis project Ga0209415, IMG submission 187696) | Peat soil microbial communities from Weissenstadt, Germany - SII-SIP-2007 (SPAdes) (version 2) | ecosystem: Environmental > Terrestrial > Soil > Wetlands > Peat | place: Germany... | reverse complement strand
CGCGGCGCATTCCTTCTCCCGCTTGGCGGAGCAGCCTCATGGCGCGAACGATGTCCGCAGATGCGGTCCAAGACCAGCGGCGGCCGATTCCGCTTCTCCCTTCGCGAGCCAGGCTGTCGCCGCGGCGCGGCCGTTATCCCTGAGATTCGACAGAAAGCGCCAGTCGAGATTGCTGGCGCTTGCCTCGGAAAGGCCGGTGAATTCCTCTTCGGCTGCAATGCGGTGGATGCTGAGCCGCCGCAGCTTGCGTCCTTCGCGAGAGAGCAGGCCCCAGAGCCTCGGGCTGCGCGCAGCGTGCCAGGCGAGCGTCTCGATCTCGGTCTGCAACGACGCATTGAACGTGATCTGATCCAGGCGGCGGATGATATCGCGCGAGGTCGTCGGAACCTCGGCGCTCCGCATGGGCGTGATCTGCACGACGAGAATATCCCGCGCTTGGCTTGCGGTGACAAGGTCAAGGAGGGGCGGATTGGCGGAATAGCCGCCGTCCCAATAGGCGACATCATCGATCGTCACAGCGTGATGGTAGAGGGGCAGGCTCGCCGAGGCGAGCACGGTCTCGGCATCAATCTCGGCATCTCTGAAAACGCGCGCGCGGCCGTCGCAAACGCGTGTTGCGGCGATCAAGAGACCGATGGGCGCAACCGACCGCAGCCAGTCGAAATCCACCTCTTCGTTGATGAGCGTGCGCAAGGGATTGAGGTCGAGCGGATTATATTGGTAGGGCGACAGAAGCCGCGTCCAGAACGAAAAGGTCCCGGCCGCGGCGCCCGCTCCGAACGGCCCGAAGGCCGCGGTCCGGCTCAAGCGCTCCCAGAATCGCCCGAGCTTGGCGCGCGCCGCACGCGCGCCCCCTTCGGCCAGTCCGGCCGCGAGCAGAACGGCGTTGATCGCGCCGGCCGAGGTGCCGCTCACCGTGTCGAATGTGATGTTCGGGTCTTCAAGCAGCCGGTCGAGCACGCCCCAAGTGAAGGCGCCGAATGAGCCGCCCCCTTGCAAAGCAAGCGAGAGCCGCCGCGGCGGCCAGCTCGCGCCGCGACCGAGCTGACGCCCCAGAACCTCAAACATATGCATTGATGCCTGCTCCGATGGGGATCGATGATCCTGGGAATAGCCCCGATAGCCCCTGCATATAGTGCGCCGCAATATGAATTTCGATGGCCGCGTCGCTTAAATTTCTGTGGATTTTCCAGGGTCTTATCGTGAATATTGATTTTGCAGGCCTGCGGCTCTGGCGACTATCTGTCGCACTGCAACGTAGTATTTCCTGGAACCGCCTGGGCCGCGCGCAAGCTCGACCGAAGCGGCGCGGCGAGTGCGCCTCCCGCTCACATAGCTTCGTACCACGCCGCGCTTTATGCTGGCGTCAACTCATTCTTCTCTGGCAAAGACTGCCATGCCCTTGACCCATCGCCCGGTAAAGGCCGGAGATCACGTCTTCCTTGTCGACGGGTCTTCCTTCGTCTTCCGCGCCTATTTCCAGTCGATCCGGCAGGATCCGAAATATAATTATCGCTCCGATCAGCTGCCGACCGGCGCGGTGCGGCTGTTCTGCACGAAGCTCTTTCAGTTCATCCGCGAGGGCGCGGCGGGCATCAAGCCGACGCATCTGGCGATCATCTTCGACAAGTCGGAGGAGTCCTTCCGCCGCGAGATCTATCCGCCCTATAAGTCCAACCGCTCCGAGCCGCCGGAAGATCTCATTCCGCAATTCCCGCTGATGCGGGCGGCCGTGCGGGCCTTCGGCCTCGTACCGATCGAGCAGGACCGCTATGAGGCCGACGATCTCATCGCGACCTATGCCTGCCAGGCGCGCGAGCGCGGCGCCGACGTGCTCATCATTTCCGCCGACAAGGACCTGATGCAGCTCGTGGGCCAAGGCATCGCCATGTATGATCCAGCCTCCGGCGAGGCCGGAGCGAAGGGGGCGCGCGAGGAGCGCAAGATCGGGGTGGACGAAGTCCTTGCCTATTTCGGCGTGCCGCCCGAAAAGGTGGTCGACGTCCAGGCGCTCGCCGGCGATTCGACCGACCATGTGCCGGGCGCGCGCGGCATCGGTGTCAAGACGGCCGCGCAGCTCATCGGCGAATATGGCGATCTCGACACGCTGCTTTCCCGGGCCTCCGAGATCAAGCAGCCGAAACGGCGCGAGGTTCTGACCGAGCCGGAGAGCGTCGCGCTCATCAAGCTGTCGAAACAGCTCGTCAGCCTCGTCCGCGATGTGCCCGTTGAAGTGCCGCTCGACGAGCTCGGGCTGCATGCGCCGGACGCCAAAACCCTGGTCGCATTTCTGAAGGCAATGGAATTCTCGACGATCACAAAGCGGGCTGCCGAGTACTTCGGTGTGGCGGAAGCCATCGAGCCCGATCCCGCCTTTGTGGGTCCCGCCGCTTGGCGCGGCCGAAATGGCGAGATGGCTCCCGCGCCGAGCGCCGATGCGCATGCGGCGGGTGTGACAGTTCCGGCGGCCGAGACGCCGTCGGCGACGGTCCCGCGCAAAAATGCGCGCTATGGCGAGCCGGTGCAAAAGCAGCCCGTTGCGACGGGGCCGGGCGAACTTGCTGCCGCGCGCGCCGCGGCCGCTGCGGCGATGCCGTTCGATCGCACGGCCTATGTCACGATCTCGACGCTCGATCAGCTCGATCCTGTGGTCGCCGCCGCATTTGAGGCCGGCCATGTCGCGGTCGATACCGAGACCTCATCGCTCGATGCGATGAACACGGATCTTATCGGGATCTCGCTCTGCGTTGCGCCGGGGCAGGCCTGCTACATTCCTCTGCGACACAAAGGCGAGGGAGGGGACGATCTCTTCGGTGGCGGCGGATTGGTCGAAGGCCAATTGCCGGCCGACGAAGTTCTTTCGCGTCTTCGACCTCTGCTCGAAGCTGACAGCGTGCTGAAGATCGCCCACAACGCGAAGTTCGACACGCTCGTGTTCAAGCAATCCGGCATCGCGATGCGGCCGATCGAGGACACGCTGCTCATCTCTTATGTGCTCGATGCGGGCTTGACCGATCACGGCATGGACGTGCTCAGCGAAAAGTATTTTCAGCATAAGCCGCTCGCCTTCGGCGCGGTCGCCGGCTCCGGACGCACCTTCATCGGTTTTTCCCGCGTAGCGATCGATAGGGCCACGGAATATTCGGCCGAAGATGCCGATGTCACCTTGCGTCTCTGGAATGTGCTGAAGCCGCGGTTGCCGGCCGAGCACATGACCAATGTCTATGAGACGCTGGAACGGCCGATGATCGAGACTTTGGCGCGGATGGAGGCGCGCGGCATATCGATCGAGCGCGAGATCCTCTCGCGGCTTTCCGGTGAATTCGCGCAGGACATGGCGCGCCTCGAAGCGGAGATTTTTTCGCTCGCCGGCGAGACCTTCAATCTCGGCTCGACGAAGCAATTGAGCGACATCTTGTTCGGCAAGATGGGACTGCCCGGCGCCAAGCGAACGGCGACGGGCGCCTGGTCGACGGCGGCGGGCATCCTCGAGGATCTTGCCGAAGAGGGCAATCAATTCGCCGCGCGCATCCTCGACTGGCGCCAGCTCGCCAAGCTCAAATCGACCTATACGGACGCGCTGCCGAACTACGTCCATCCGGCGACGCATCGGGTGCACACGTCCTATGCGCTCGCCGCGACGACCACGGGGCGGCTCTCGTCTTCAGAGCCCAATCTGCAGAATATTCCGATCCGCACCGAAGCCGGCCGCAAGATCCGCCGCGCCTTTATCGCGGCGCCCGGCCATAAGCTCATCTCGGCCGATTATTCGCAGATCGAATTGCGGCTCCTCGCGCATATCGCCAACATTGCGCAGTTGCGCCAGGCCTTCGCGGACGGGCTCGACATTCATGCACTGACCGCCTCCGAGATGTTTGGCGTGCCGGTCGATGGCATGCCGCCTGAGGTGCGGCGCCGCGCCAAGGCGATCAATTTCGGCATCATCTACGGAATATCCTCATTTGGGCTTGCCAATCAGCTCGGCATCCCGCGCGAGGAAGCGGGCGCCTATATCAGGAAATATTTCGAGCGCTTCCCCGGCATTCGCGCCTATATGGACGAGACGAAACAGATCGCCCGCGCGCGCGGCTATGTGACGACGATCTTCGGCCGCAAGTGTCATTATCCGCGCATCAATGCCTCGAACCCGTCCGAGCGCGCCTTCAACGAACGCGCCGCGATCAATGCGCCGATCCAGGGTTCCGCCGCCGACATCATCCGCCGCGCCATGGTGCGGATGGACGCGGCGCTTGAGAAGGCAGGGCTCTCGGCGCAGATGCTGCTGCAGGTGCATGACGAACTCGTCTTCGAAGTGCCGGACGAGGAGGTCGAGGCGACCATTCCGCTCGTCCGCGCGGTGATGATCAATGCGCCCCATCCTGCCGTTGAGCTGACAGTGCCGCTTCAAGTCGATGCCAAGGCGGCGCAGAACTGGGACGAGGCGCATTGAGCAGAGCACCCTGTGCGCGTGCCGGCGTTCTGGTGACGCTCGCGTTCTTCAGGTGAGGACCCCTCTCCCCGCTTGCGGGGAGAGGGAGCTTGACTCACTTCGCCGCGCTTTCCTCGTTCAGCTCGTGGCGCAGCATTAACGGCACTTGCGTGAGCGTGAAGAGGAAGATGATGATCACCGTGCCGGGGAATTTGAAGGCGACCCAGACGTTCGTCGATTGCGTGCGCCAGACGATTTCGTTCAAGAGCGCCAAGGCGAAGAAGAAGATTCCCCAGCGCAAGGTGAGAATCCGCCAGCCGCGCTCGGTCAAGGGCATAGCGTTGTCGAGAATGATCTGCAGAATCGGCTTGTTGAAGACGAGACCGCCCAAGAGCGCCGTGCCGAAGGCGCAATAGAGGATCGTCGGCTTCATCTTGATGAAGCGCGGATCCTGGAAATAGAGGGTCAGCGCGCCGAAGATGATGACGAGCACGGCAGTCACCAGCGGCATCACGGGCAGGCGCTTGGTGCGCAGGTAAGAGACGACGAGGGCGATGACCACTGCCGGAATCAGAACCGCGGTCGCCGTGAACAGGCCGGCATTTTCTCCCGCGAGCAGATGCGCAGGCAGGACCAGCTCGGCGAAGGGTGCGAAGAGCTTTGGCCGCGCATTGGCGAAGAAGAAAAGGATGAGCGGGCCGAGTTCGAGTGTGAGCTTCAGCCAGGGCGCCGGGGTTTTCTCGGCGACGGCTTCACGATCGGCGGTTTCAGTCATGCGCGTTCCTCGATCGCCCCCGCGAAGGTCGCCCTAACTGCACCAAGGGAATGAGCAGCGCAAGGGGTGCCGTTCACTCCTCAAGCCCGGCAATGGCGCGCGCGAAATCATGCGCGTCGAAGGATTCGAGATCATCGGCGCTCTCGCCGATGCCGATGAAATGGATTGGAAGCTGGAATTTTTCGGCGAGGGCAACAAGGATTCCGCCCCGCGCGGTCCCGTCGAGCTTGGTCATGACGAGCCCCGTGACGCCGGCGCTGCGGCCGAACAGCTCGACTTGGCTCATGGCATTCTGGCCGACGGTGGCGTCGAGCACCAGGAGCACGGCATGCGGCGCCTCCGGATCGAGCTTCTTCATGACCCTGATGATCTTTTCGAGTTCGGCCATCAGCTCGGTTCTGTTCTGCAGCCGTCCTGCCGTGTCCATGATGAGGACGTCGGCGCCCGACTCCCGCGCTTCCTTGAGCGCGTCATAGCCGAGACCGGCGGCATCGCCGCCGCTGTCGCGCGCAAAAATCTCGCAGCCCATTCGCATGCCCCAGATCCGCAATTGCGCGATCGCCGCGGCGCGGAACGTGTCGCCGGCCACGAGCATGACGCGTCGGCCCTCGCGGCTGAATTTGGCGGCGAGCTTGCCGATCGTCGTCGTCTTGCCCGATCCGTTCACTCCGACGACGAGAATGACGAAGGGGCGGCGATCGATCTCGAGTGGCTTGGCGACCGGCGCGAGCACGCGTTCGACCTCCGCCGCGAGGATATTCTTCACCTCCTCGACGCCGACATCCTTGTCATAGCGGCCCCGGCCGACCTCCTCTTTGATCCGGGTTGCGGCCGACACTCCGAGATCGGCGCGGATCAGCACGTCTTCGAGATCTTGCAGCATGGCCGCATCGAGCTTGCGCTTCGCAAATATCTCGGTAAGGCTGCTGCCAATCGCCTGCGACGAGCGCGAGAGCCCCAGGCTCAGCCGATTCCACCAGCTTGCTTGCGGCGCGGCCTCAACAGCCGGCGCTTCTGGGCCGAAAGGCGGCGCGGGTCCGAAGAGCCGCTTGAGCAGCGGAGTCTTATCCTCGGGCTTATTCACGTCCGGCAATTTTCAATCCGCGATTCGACGAGCCACGTGATGCAGCATGCGCTCTATATAGGCATGGGCGATCTGCACAACAACCGAAACTTAAGGATCCGCGCCACTCACCCGCGTTTGCGCTTCTCGCGGTTGACGACACCGCGCAGGACAGCGTCGATCCGCGTCTGCCAGCCGCGCCCCTTGGCCTTGAAAAATTCGACGACCTCGGGCGAAAGGCGGATCTGCGTGGCGACTTTCGGATTGGCTGACTTCGGCCGACCGCGCTGCTTTCGGATATGTTCCTGGAGCGCGATCAGCTCCGGCGCGACCTCGCGCGCAGGGCGCATCTTGGCCAAGATCTCCTTGGTAAGCGGCGGGGATTCGACCGCATCCCAGTCCTCTTGGGAAATGTGGTCAGGCTTTTTCTTCTTCATAGCGGTTCCTTTCACGCCGGTTGGCCTTGCGCAGGCTGATCACGTGCAGAAACGGCGCGCGTCGTGCGTAAACCAGGATATGCAGCCGATTGCCAATCAAGCCCAGGGCGATTTCACGCACTTCGCCGTAATTGTGGCGGTCATCGACCCAAACGAGCGCAGTGGAGAGATCGAAATCTTCAGCGCGCGAGAAATCGACTCCATGCTTTGCAATGTTGGCTTCGCGCTTAGACCGAGCCCAAGAAAAGCCCTCAAAGGCAGGAAATTTCGGAGCACCGATCATAGTTTAACGTATATACAAAAATGTAACTGTTCAATGCGTTGGCCAATATTCTGCCGCACGTGCCTCTCACCGCCAAGCCACGGTCTCCAGCTCCGCCGTCGCAAAGCGCGCCAAAACCTCGCGGCCGCCCGCCGGCGGTTCCGCCAGCCGCGCCCGAAAGAGGATGCTTTCGCCGGCTGCGAGCCGGTGCTTCTGCGACATCACCGTCCAACTGTAAAGGACGTGACCGTCCTGGTCGCGGATCGCGAGCTCGACCGGCGGCACCTCAGTCTCGCCCGAGCGAACATTGGCGATCTCGCCTTCGATGCCGAGAACGGATTCGGGGCCCTCCTGTGTCGAGGCCGTGTGGAGATTGCGCAACTCAAGGCCGCTCAGATTGACCGGCAAGCCGAGCGCCGTGTACCCGCTGCTGCTCGGCGGCCAAAGCCGCACAATCTCGGCGCGAAACCCGATGATGGCCATGCCGAACGCCAAAAGTGCCGTGCCGGCACAAAGATCCCTCAGAAACGATGACAGGCCGCTCGGCCAAGGCCCCGCGGCGGGCTGAGCCGGACTTGCAAGCGAAGCGCTCTTCTTGAGCGGCCGCAGCATGTCCGGGAGCGAAATCTCGATTGGCGCGGAAATCGGAGCGGCGATTCTTGTCTCGGCGCAACTTGCCGAACCTTCCGCCGTAACGAACCAGATCGTATCGCAGCGCGGGCAGGCGACACGGCGCCCGCTCGGACCGAGCGCGGCTTTGATGATATGATAGGACTTGGCGCAGCCGGGGCAATCGATCAGCATGAGTCCGCCAAAGCCTGCTCTCGCAAAAGGGGGGACGACGCGATTCCCGCGATGGTCGGCTCCAATGCTCCGCTGCTATGGTTAAAGCGCCGTTAAAGATCTGATTCGCATGGGGTGCGCAGACCGAACCCCGGTCATTTCCGCGATTGCGCGCCCGAACGCCAGAGGCGAGATTCATTTGGTCCGATTCGAAAATGTCGGTCTGCGCTATGGCATGGGAGCCGAGATCCTCAAGGATATCAGCTTCGAGATCGAGCCGCGGTCATTCCAATTCCTGACCGGCCCCTCGGGGGCCGGAAAAACCACCTTGCTGCGGCTCGTCCTCTTGTCGCTGAAGCCGACCCGCGGCCTCATCACGCTCTTCGATGCCGACGCGGCACATCTGAGCAAGGACGCGATCACCGATCTGCGCCGCCGCATCGGCGTCGTCTTCCAGGATTTCCGGTTGCTGGACCATTTGACGACGTATGAGAACGTCGCTCTACCCTTGCGCGTGCGGGGCCGCGACGAATCCTCCTACCGCGCCGAGGTCGTCGAGCTTTTGCGCTGGGTCGGCCTCGGCGAGCATATGCATGTCTTGCCGCCCGTTCTCTCGGGCGGCGAGAAGCAGCGGGCTGCCATTGCCCGCGCGCTCATCGTGCGGCCCGAGCTTCTGCTCGCCGACGAGCCGACCGGCAACGTCGATCCGACGCTCGCGCGCCGGCTCCTGCGGCTCTTCGCCGAACTGCACAAATCTGGCACCGCAGTGGTCATCGCCACGCATGATCTCGCCTTGATGGATCAATTCGAAACGGCGCGCCGGCTCGTCCTCGGCGACAGCCGTCTTCACATCTATGAGTGAGGGTTTCAATGATCCTCGTCCAATCGGAGCAGCGCAGAGGCTTGGAATACACGTCTGACGACGCCGCCCATCTACGCCGCGAACAGCCGCTCGTGCCGGCCGCCTCGATTGCCGGCCGCGCCCTCGTCACCGTCATCGCGATCATGACCTTTCTCGCTTCGCTGACCGCGGGCACCGCGATGCTGATCGCCGACGCGGCGCAGGGCTGGCAGGGCGCCGTCTCCCGCGAGATGACGATTCAGGTGCGGCCGGTCGTCGGCCGCGACATCGAGGCCGACACCGCTCAGGCGATCGAGGCGGCGCGCAGCGTCCAAGGCGTTGCCGCAGTCTACGCTTACACCAAGGCGCAATCGGAAGAATTGCTGCAGCCTTGGCTTGGCAGCGGCCTCGACCTTTCCGAACTGCCGGTGCCGCGCCTCATCGTCGTCAAGCTGGCGCGCAATGCCAGGCTCGACGTCGAGGCCTTGCGCAAGGCCGTTACCGACAGGGTTCCCGATGCGATGATCGACGATCATCGCCTTTGGCTGGAGCGGCTCTCGATCATGGCGGAGACCGTGGTCGTCATCGCGATGATCATTTTCGTCTTGGTGATGATCGCGATGGTCTTGGCCGTCGGCTTTGCGACGCGTGGCGCTATGGCTGGCAATCGCGAGATCATCGAAGTGCTTCACCTCGTCGGCGCGGCGGACGGCTATATTTCGCGGCAGTTCCAAAGCCACTTCTTCCGTCTCGGCCTGCGCGGCGGGGCAATCGGCGGGGGCGCGGCGATCCTGGTCTTCATCCTTTCGGGCTCGCTTTCCGCCCTGATGCACGCCACACCCGGCGGCGATCAGATCGAGGTCATGTTCGGAAGCTTCGCGCTGAGTGCGAAAGGCTATGCGGCGATCGCGCTGATCGCCTGCGCCATGGGCATCGTCACCGGGCTCGTGTCGCGGATCATCGTGTTCCGCCATTTGCGGCGCCTGACGTGAGGCCTATCCGCCGATTGACATCGACCCGATCCGACGCCATTTCCTCTTTCTCATCAACTCTGAGCCCTATGACCACACTCGATCCCGTCGCGCGGCGGCGGACCTTCGCCATCATCTCCCACCCCGACGCGGGCAAGACGACGCTGACCGAAAAGCTTCTGCTCTTCGGCGGCGCCATCACGCTCGCCGGCGAAGTGCGCGCCAAGGCCAACCGACGCCGGACGCGGTCCGACTGGATGGGCATCGAACGCGAGCGCGGGATCTCGGTCGTCACCTCGGTGATGACCTTCGAATATGGGGGCTGCGTCTACAATCTCCTCGACACGCCCGGTCACGAAGATTTCTCGGAAGATACGTATCGGACCCTCACCGCAGTCGATTCGGCGGTCATGGTGATCGACGCGGCAAAGGGCATCGAGGCACGCACCCGCAAATTATTCGAAGTCTGCCGGCTGCGCGACATGCCGATCATCACGTTCATCAACAAGCTCGATCGCGAAAGCCGGGATCCGTTCGATCTCATCGACGAGATCGAGAAGACGCTCGCCCTCGATGTCGCGCCGCTGACTTGGCCGCTCGGCAGCGGCCGGGATTTCGCCGGAACCTATGATCTCAACCGCAATCTCGTGCGCCGGCTCGACGCCGACGACGCGCCGGTGCGCGTGGAGGGACCGGCCGACGCCTATATCGCCGGGCTTCTTCCGCCGGCGACATTCGCCGCGGCCCGCGATCAGATCGAGCTCGCGCGCGCGGCATTGAAGCCATTCGATCGACGGAGCTTTCTCGACGGCCATCTCACGCCGGTTTTCTTCGGCAGCGCTTTGCGGAATTTCGGCGTCCGCGATCTGCTCGAGGGCTTGGCCGAATTCGCGCCGGGCCCACGCGGGCTCGAAGCCAACCTACGCCATGTCGATGCGCGCGAGCCGAAGATGACCGGCTTCGTCTTCAAGATCCAGGCGAACATGGATCCCAATCATCGCGATCGTATCGCCTTCCTGCGGGTGTGTTCCGGCAGGCTCGTCCGCGGGATGAAAGCGAAGCTCGTGCGCACCGGCAAGATGCTGACGCTCAATGCGCCGCAATTCTTCTTTGCCCAGGATCGTCAGCTCGCCGAAGATGCTTATGCCGGCGACGTGGTCGGCATCCCGAACCACGGCACCTTGCGTATCGGCGATACCTTGACCGAAGGCGAGGAACTCGTCTTTCGCGGCGTGCCGAGCTTCGCGCCGGAGATTCTGCGCCGCGTCCGGATCACCGATGCGATGCGGGCCAAGAAGCTGCGCGAAGCGCTGCAGCAGATGGCCGAAGAAGGCGTCGTCCAGGTCTTTCAGCCGAACGACGGGTCGAGCGCCATCGTCGGCGTGGTGGGCGCTCTGCAGCTCGATGTGCTCGCCGAAAGGCTCGCGGCCGAATATGGGCTGGATGTTGGGTTCGAGAGCTCGCGGTTCGAAATCGCCCGCTGGGTCGAGGCAAGCGAGGCCGAACTCGAGAAGTTCAGCCGCGCCCATCCGACCTCGATGGCTTTCGATCTCGATGGCGCGCCGGTCTATCTCGCCCCTTCCGCCTTCGACCTGCGCTATGAGCAGGAGAAATGGCGTGCGATCGGCTTTTCCGACGTCAAGGATTATCAGAAGGCGGTCGAGCCGGGCAAACGCCCTCAAAGGGCGTTGGTGTAGGCCTTTTTCGAGGCGAGCGTCAGCCAGAGAATCACTATGTCGAGCCACATCGACCAATGGTCGATGTAATAGAGGTCGTGCTCCACCCGCGCCCGCATGAGTTCGTCGCCCATTCCGCCGCGAAATCCGTTGATCTGCGCCCAGCCGGTAATGCCCGGCTTTACATTGTGACGGCGCGCGTAAAGCGCGATCCGACGCTCGAACATCTGATCGATTGCCAGCGCGTGCGGGCGCGGGCCGACGAGCGACATCTCGCCGCGCAAGACGTTGATGAGCTGCGGCAACTCGTCGATGTTGTGACGCCGGATGAACCTTCCGACGCGCGTCACCCGCACGTCGTCCTTGCTGACGAGGGTGAGCTTCGAATCGTCCTCGAGCGTGTGCATCGAGCGGAATTTGAACATTCGGAACGGCTGCTGGTTGAACCCATATCTGTGCTGCCGAAATAGGATCGGCCCCGGGCTGTCGAGTTTGATCGCTATCGCAACAATGATGAGCAGCGGAGAAAGCACAAGCAGGGCGAGCGACGCAAAGAAGATGTCGAACAGGCGTTTGGCAATGATTTCCGAAGGCGACAGGGGGTCGCGCACGAGGTTGAGGCTCGACATTCCTCCGATCTTCGAAACGCGGGCATCATAAAATCGGTCGAGCACGCGTTCGGGGCCGAGGTGGATCGAGGTGGGGATACGCAGAAATGCCTGGATCGCCGCGTCGATCACAGTCTTGTGCGACCAGGGCACGAGAATGAAGACATCGTCAGGTTCGAGAATGCGGGACGAGGCGAGCGCCAGCGCGAGATCCTCTTCCAGACTGTCCGGCCCGCGCAGCACCGAAGCGGCGATGATGTTTATGCCGAAGAGCCAAGGCTCGTAGCGCCTCGAAAATGCGTCGAGTTCCTCCTCATAGCCAAGCAGGAATATGCGGCGTACTGCGAGCCTGCCTTGTTTGGCGTAGGCCCGAATGCCGTAGGTGAGGCAGAGACGCGCGAGGTTCAAGCTGCAGAAGCCCCAGACGGAATATGTTGCGAGCGCGAGCAGCGTGGCGCCGGACAGCGGCTTTGTCGAAATCGAAATCACGAGAGCGCCGAGGATCGCCATGCACCACGGCAAGACCGAGCGCCTGAGCTGATTTTCGAAGGTCAGATATCTGGTGATCGCATATTCGTTGCGCATCGCGGTCATGAAGGTGAAGAGAACCGCGACCAAAATGCCGAGCCGTATATGAGTATCCGCGGCAACCCCGGCGGCGCGAGCGTGAATGATATTCGCCAGTACGCCGCTCGCCAAAATCGCCAGGAAATCGGCGAGCCCCGCGACGAGCGAGAAGCCGCCGCGGAACAGGGCCCTGTTCTTGCGCGGCAACGTGGCAGCCCAATTGGCCTGCGCGAAGGATCTCGAGGAGACTGGTGTTGTATCGGCGCGAAACATTCCGTCCGCTCAGGGGTGCTCGGTTCCAAAAAAGCACAGCGGCGGGTCTCAATGAGACGCATCGAGGCCTGCGGCCGGCTTTTGCCGGTTATGCAGCAACCGGCATGCCCGCGGGCCGGCAAGAGCGCGGGATCAGGGAGATTGTGACCGAGGGCCCAGATTGCGATCTACGACCCCTTGACGCCTTTGGCACGCCGAAGCATCGTCTGCCGGCCCGAACTTGGAGTGGCAAGATGAGCAGATGGCATGACCTAGCCCCGGTCTCCCCCACGCGGGTGCTTCGCCTGGCCACGGCGGTCGCGATCGGACTGGCCGCCTGCTATGCGCCTCTTGCCCTGGCCCGGCCGCAAGTGCCGGCCGAAGATCGTTACGATTATTACCGAGGAACTTTGCCGAGCTGCGCGGATCCCGCGGTGTTCGAACGGATCCAATCACGGTTCCACGCGCGGGAGGCGGAGTTCTGGGAATCCGGCCTCGAGATCGTGAGCCTCGATCAAGCGCGCGAGATTGGCTTTCGCTCGAACGGGCTCGATTATATTCCCCGCCGTTATTGCGTCGCCAAGGCGCAAATGAACAATCAAGCCGTTCGCGACGTGTCTTATTCCATCGACGAAGATCTCGGCATCATCGGCTGGGGTTTCGATGTCGAATGGTGCGTCGAGGGACTCGACCGCTATCATGCCTACGCGCCGAATTGCAGAGTTGCGCAGCCCTGATCGCGCCGAGCTTAGGAGATCGCAATCCATGGCTCTCGCCTTCTCTCGCGACGCGGCGGCCATGGCCTTCGCGGTACTCTGCTACGTGGGCCTGGTGAACTTTGTTGCGGCGCAAGAGGCTCCCCAGAACAAGGGCTGCGTGCTCGACAATTGCGCCGACAAAAAGCCGCCGAGTCCGGCTCCGGTCGCGCCCAGCGCGCCGCAGCCGCGCGCCAATACGCCCGGCGACTTCGACTTTCATGTTTTGGCCTTGTCCTGGTCTCCAGGCTTCTGCGACACCGGCGGCGCCGGCAAGGCGCATGCGCAATGCGCGAGCGGCGCTCATCTCGGCTTCGTCGTGCACGGGCTCTGGCCGCAATATCAACACGGCTTTCCATCGGATTGCAGCGGCATCAGGTCGCCGTCCCAGCTCGCCTTGGAAGCTGCGAAAGGGCTCTATCCGGACGAAGGGCTTGCCCGATTCGAGTGGCGCAAGCACGGAACCTGTTCCGGCAAGAGCCCGACCGACTATTTCGCGGATGTGCGCAAGGCGCGCGAGGCGATCACCATTCCGCCCCCCTTCCGCGCTGCAACTCAGGCTCAAACCTGGACGCCGATCGATATCCAGCGCGCCTTCATTGCCGCCAATCCGCGCCTGCGGCCCGGCATGCTCGCGGTCGAATGCTATGCGGGCGAGTTGGACGAAGTGCGGATCTGCTTCTCCAAGGATCTTCACGACTTCGTCGCGTGCCCGGAGGTCAGTCGCCACTTTTGCTATACGCAGCAGGTCTCCGTCCCGCCGATGCGGTAGGCGGCCGTGCAGGAATGAACTACCGCCACGCGTTTCACGCCGGCAATTTCGCCGATGTGTTCAAGCATGTGATCCTGACGCGCATTCTTCTCTATATGACGCGCAAAGAGGCCGCCGTTCGGGTCATCGAGACGCACGCCGGCGACGGCGTCTATGACCTTTCCGCCGCGGCGGCGGAAAAGACCTCGGAATGGCGAAGCGGCATCGGCCGGCTCGCCGCGGGCCACGCCCCGCCGGAGGTGCAAGCCCTCCTAGAACCCTATCTCGCCATGGTCTCCCCGGCCATCGCGGGCGACCCGCCGCTTTACCCCGGCTCGCCGGCGCTAGCCTGCCGCCTCTTGCGGCCTCAGGATCGGATGATCTTCTGCGACGCACATCCGGATGTCGTCGCGGCGCTGAGGGCGCAGCCGGAGTTTGGTCGCGACCCGCGCGTCAAGATCATCGAAATCGACGGGTTCACCGCGCTCAAAGCCTTCGTGCCGCCTCCCGAGCGGCGCGGTCTCGTTCTGATCGATCCGCCCTTCGAACAAAGGACGGAGTTCGCCGACCTCCTCGCCACACTCACGGCGGCGACGCGAAAATGGCCGACCGGCGTCTATATGGTCTGGTTCCCGATCAAGGACCGCAGCGCCGTTGATGGCTTTCTCGGCGCCCTCGCTCCGGCGACGACACAAGCAGGGATCAAAAGACTTCTGCGTCTTGAACTCCAGGTTGACCTGCCGCGCCCGGACGGACCGCTCGCCGCAAATGGCCTCCTTATTCTCAATCCGCCTTATCCGCTCGACATGGAAGCGCGCGCAGTTTTGCCGTATCTTGCGCGGACCATGGGCAGCAAAGGCCGCGGCGCAGCCGACATCGCCTGGCTCGTGCGCGACTGAACCGCGAGGATGATGAGCCAGGCTCATTCTTCCCCCGGCACATGGAAAAAGGAGCCGCCGGCTTGCATCGCCGGCGAGCCCGAAAACGAAACGGGAGGAAACGACTGATGCCCCAAGGGACGGTGAAATTCTTCAACGTGAACAAGGGCTTTGGCTTCATCACGCCGGACGGCGGCGGACCCGACATATTCCTTCACATCACCGCGGTCGAACGGGCCGGCCTCACCAGCTTGAATGAAGGTCAGAGGGTGAGTTTCGACACCGAGCCGGACAAGAAGGGAAAAGGACCGAAGGCCGTCAATCTCCACCTTGTCTAGGTCCGGCATCATCTCATTGCCGGACCGGCGGCCGATTTGGCAATTCTGCGGTTCAGATGACCTCTGCCGGACCCAAGGAATTCGACCATGATGATTTTGCGTTCGTCGCCGCCTTCGCCCTTCGGACGCAAGGTCGAGATCGCCGCTTCGATCGTTGGCTTGCGGGGAGAGATCGAAGTCGTGACAGCCGATCCGATCGATCCGAACGATCCGCTGCGTCGGCAAAATCCGCTCGGGAAAATCCCGGTACTGATTCTCGAGGATGAAACGGCAGTTTTCGACAGCCGCGTGATCATCGAGTACTTCGACATGCGCGCCGGCGGCAACGTGCTCATACCGTCTGAGCCGCACGCGCGTCTCGAGACCCTGACGGCAAGCGCGCTTGCCGACGGCATTCTCGATGCGGCCATTCTGCAGATTTATGAGCAACGCTTCCGCGCCCCGGAGGGCCGCTCCCAGAAGTGGCTGAGCTACCAGGCCGAAAAGGTCGCGCGCGGGCTCGCTGCCTTCGCGGCCGGCCCGCCGACGGGCCGTCGCGACGCGGCGCACATCGGTCTTGCCTGCGTTCTCGGCTATCTCGACCTGCGCTTCGCCGGCGCCTGGCGCGCAGAGCACCCCTCGCTCGTCGCCTGGCTCGATTCCTTCGCGGCGGAGGTGCCGGCCTTTGAAGTGACCCGTGCTCAGAAACGATAATTGATGCCGGCGCGTACCGTCGAGACACCCAGCCCGGAGTTGATGTTGTCGATCGTTCCGTTGAACAGCCCGCTGCTCGCATAATCGCTGAAGAGGTATTCCGCCTTCACCGAAATATTCCTCGTCAGCGCGAATTCTACGCCGGTGCCGATCACGAAGCCGTTCAGATAGGCCGATTGGCTGGCGAGGATATTGGGGTTCGAGGCATAGTCGGAGACGCTGCCCTTGAGATCGGCGCCGGTGTAACCGCCGGTGATGTAGAAGAGCGTATGGTCGAGGGCATAGCCGAAACGAGCGCGCAGGGAGCCTTCGCCGTTGATGCTTCCCGTGGCGCTCACCCCTGCGCGCGGATTGCCGCTGCCGTTGACGCCGCCAAAGGCGAGGTCGGCTTCGACGCCGGCGACGACCGGGCCGGATTGATAATTATAACCGCCGGTAATGCCGAAGAGTCCGCCCCCCGCATCGCCGAAATAGCTCCCCCCGCCATAGGTATAGCGGCCGACGCCGTAGGCGGCATTGGCGCCGACATAGGCGCCGGTCCAGGTGAAGAGCGGGGGCGGCACATAATAGGGCGCTTCCGATTGCGGCAGATCGGCCGCAAAGGCGGGCGAGGCCATAGCCGTCGAAGCCAGAAGGGCCAGGAGACCGCGTCTCATTCGAGCACCTCGTCGCTGTTGGATCACCCGACGAGGAGGTTTAACCTTATCTGGTTACTTATGGCTTAAATAAAATAAACGTAAAGCTGGCATCGGCTCAGCTTGCTTTGCGTTAATGGTAAATATACAGCGTTATAAATATTATATTATGAATGGAGGGTTAAGCGGAGTTTCATAAGTCATGTCATGTGAGCACTCGCAAATACTTTATGGTTAAAACAATCTCACTATCGCTTCATAAGCGTCAGCCTCGCCCTCTAGACCTGTCGTGGCCGGTTTTCCTCGCCGGCGAAATTGCTTAAAGCTGCGGCGTCAGTCGTAGGACCTGCGGAGTGCGGCATGGCCATAGCCCTGGTGACCGGTGCGGCGCGACGGATCGGCCTCAAGATCGCCGAACGTCTCGCAGCGCAGGGCTATCATCTCGCGCTCCATTGCAGCGAGACCTCTTATGACGAGGCGAAGGAGGCGGCGGCCCGCTTGGGGCAAAGCGGAGTCGAGACCTTCGTCATCGCCGCCGATCTCGTCGATCCCGCCGCGCCGGCGCGCATCGTGACGGCTGCGGTGAAAGCCTTGGGGAGCCTCGATCTGCTCGTCAACAACGCCTCGATGTTCGAGGAAGACAGCGCCTTTGCCCTCGATCTCGATCTTTGGGACAGGCTTTTCGCGATCAATCTGCGGGCGCCCTTGCTGCTCGCGCAGGAATTCGTTGGCCAAGTGCCCGAGGGGCGTGCGGCGGCGATCGTCAACATCATCGATCAGCGGGTTTGGCGGCCGACGCCGCAATTCTTCTCCTACAGTCTGACGAAGTCGGCGCTCTGGTGGGCCACGCAGACCATGGCGCAGGCATTTGCGCCGCGCGGCATCAGGGTGAATGCGGTCGGGCCCGGACCGGTGCTGCCGAATGAGCCGCAGGGTACCACCGGATTTGCGGCGGAGGTGGCCGGCGTCCCGTTAAAACACGCGGTCGGCGAGGCCGAGATCGCCGAGGCCGTTCTCTATCTCGCGGAAGCGCGCAGCGTGACCGGACAGATGATCGCCGTCGATGCGGGCCAGCATCTGGGATGGGAGACGCCGGATGTCGTGGCGGGCGCGAGACGGAGCTGAGGCGCTCACAGCCGCGGAGCCAAACTCGGCCGAGTGCTAA
>Ga0209415_10008433_pt1 | contig 17881 bp, 13 predicted proteins | sample PeaSoiSIISIP2007_FD_187696 | JGI IMG/M metagenome (GOLD analysis project Ga0209415, IMG submission 187696) | Peat soil microbial communities from Weissenstadt, Germany - SII-SIP-2007 (SPAdes) (version 2) | ecosystem: Environmental > Terrestrial > Soil > Wetlands > Peat | place: Germany... | reverse complement strand
AGCGCGTAAAGATCCTTCTTCACGGCCGCGAGGTCGAGTTTCTTGAACTCCTCGGCATAGTTGAACGCCTCGCCCAAGGGATTGGACATGGGGCAGTTTTGCTGGAGAAGCTTCAAATTCAACTGGTTCGGCCACCAGTCTCGATTCGACGTCACTCCAAATGTCGTGTGCATGACCGGGCACTTGCCGGTGTTCGTGTCAGTCTTTGCGTCCATCTTTCCCTCCAACCTTGGCAGCAGTTTTCTTCAGATTGCTGCTGATAGAACTATCGCGACCCCGGGGCATTGTCCAATCAGGTCCCAGTCGCCTTCGTCGGCATAGAGCTTCGGCGCGAAGTCGCGCTCGGCATCAGCGACGGTGGAGAAGCGCAGCAGCGCCTCAACCTTGTTGCCGACCTTCGGTTTCCTCCTCCTACAGGCCTTCTTCGGTTTTGTTGCCCTCCAGTGTCGCCATGGTGCGTATTTCCCTCTTCGGCTGGGCTGATCGCCGGCGGGTCCGCGCGGAACCTTCGCCGCGCCCTGCCACAAACGCTGGCCACACTAGACCACTTGTCCAGCCAGCAAAAGCTGGCGGGACGATGGATTTTTCCGATTCCGTCGATCGAACCGATGCATCGTCTTGCAACCGTCACATCCGCCAGCCGCACGCCGCCAGCGCATCGCGCATGTGCGGCGGTGGCACGGCGGTGGCGGCGAGCGGCGGTTGGAGCAGAAGCGTGATGGCGCGGGAGAGCAGATGCAGGGGGCCTTGCGCGTCCCCATAGATCGGGTCGCCAAGGACCGGGCAGCCGAGCAATGCGCAGTGCGCGCGCACCTGGTGCGTGCGGCCGGTGCGCGGGAAAAGTTCCAGCCAGGCGATGTCGCCGGCCTGGCCGCACAGGCGCCAGTCGGTTACCGCGCGCTGGCCCGACGCATCGCTGACCATGCGCCAGCCGGACTTGCCGCTGAGACGGCGCAATGGCGCGTCGATGGTGCCGGCGGCGGTTTGCGGCACGCCGCGCACCACCGCCCAGTAGGTCTTCCGCGCGCGGCCGGCGGCGAACTCCGCCTGAGCCGCGATCAGCGCGGCGCGGCGCAGTGCGACGACCAGGCAGCCGGAGGTATCGGCATCCAGCCGGTGCACCAGCCACGGCCCGTCCTTGCGGTGCGACAGCAGCGGGAAACAGTCCTCCACGCTGGGGCCGCCACGCGGTCCGGGATGCACCGGCAGGCCGCGCGGTTTGTCCAGCACGACGAAGCGGTCGTCACGGAACAGGATGGGTGGGATGGGGGACATGATACTCGAAGCTGATCAAGCGCGGGGCGTCCCCACTTGTCACATCCCTCCACTGTCATGGCGAGGAGCGAAGCGACGCGGCAATCCCCCGCCTGACGAGCACGGCTCGCCAGGCGGGGATTGCCGCGTCACTTCGCTCCTCGCCATGACAGTGGAGGGGCATTCAAAGGTCCTCCCCGGCCCGCCGATGCTGTGGCACGGTAGCGCCATGCGCATCCATATCCATAACCCGGCCGACGATCCACTGTTCGAATTCTCCCGCGCGATGTGGGACGACGCCGTCGCGCGGGCACCGGACATCGGCCGTGGCCATACGGTCAGCATCGGCGATAGCGACGCCGACTTCGCCGCGGCGATGCGCGAGGCCGAGGCTCTGGTGTGCGACGTCAGCGTCGTGCGTGCGCAGTTTCCGTGCCAGGCGCCGAACCTGAAGCTGCTGTTCGTCACCAACGCCGGGCTCGACAAGCTGGCGCCGTTCGACTGGCTGCCGCCGGGCGTGATGTTGCTGAACAATCGCGGCACGCACGCGGCGAAGTCGGGCGAGTTCGGCATCATGGCCGTGCTCATGCTGGCCAATCGCGTGCCGGAGATGGTGACGCACCAACGGGCCGGGTGCTGGCAGAAACTGTGGGGCACCGTGCTTGGCGGCAAGCGGCTGACCGTGATCGGCCTCGGCACGCTGGGCGGCGCGACCGCGCGGCATGCGGCGCATTTTGGCATGCGGGTGACGGGCGTGCGGGCGCATCCCGCGGCGCACACCGACTGTGCCGAGGTGATCGGCACCGACCGGCTGGATGACGTGCTGCCGCACACCGGCTACCTGGTGCTCGCCTGTCCGTTGACGGAGGCGACGCGCAACCTGATAGACCGGCGCCGCTTGTCGCTGCTCCCGCGCGGCGCCGGCCTGGTGAACATTGGCCGCGGCGAATTGCTCGACCAGGATGCGTTGTGCGATCTGCTGGATGACGGCCATTTGGGCGGGGCGGTGCTCGACGTGTTCTCGCCCGAGCCAATCCCGACGGGGCATCGACTTTGGTCCACGCGCAACCTGGTCATCAGCCCGCACACCGCGGCCGACGACCCGGCGACGTACAATCCGCGCAGCCTCGACATCTTCCTCGACAATCTGCGGGCCTGGCGCGACAACCAACCCCTGCCGAACCGGTTCGACACAGTGCGCGGCTACTGAGGAGATCGTCGTCATGCGCGTTTGGACACTGCCGAAAGCTGAAGGCATCGACAGCCTGGTGCTGAAGGAATCGCCGACGCCGCGCCCGGCACCGGGGCAAGTACTGGTGCGCATGCGCGCAGCGTCACTGAATTATCGCGACCTGATGGTCGTGACGGGACGCTACGCGCGCGGCGCTCCGCTGCCCGACCTGGTGCCGCTGTCGGACGGCGCGGGGGAAGTAACCGAGACCGGCCCGGGCGTGACGCGGGTGAAGCCGGGCGATCGCGTCGCCGGCATCTTCATGCAGACCTGGCTCGGCGGCGAGATCGAACCCGAGTATGCGGGCAGCTCACTCGGCGGCGCGATCCACGGCGTGCTGGCGGAACACGTGGTGTTCAGCCAGGACGGGCTGGTGCGTTTGCCGGAGCATCTGTCGTTCGAGGAAGGCGCCACGCTGCCTTGCGCCGCCGTCACCGCGTGGAATGCGCTGTATGGTGGCCGGTCGTTACGCGTCGGCGAGACGGTGCTGGTGCTGGGCACTGGTGGCGTTTCGATCTTCGCATTGCAGTTGGCCCATGCGGCGGGGGCGCGGGTGATCGCCACCTCGTCGAGCGACGGCAAGCTGGCGCAGGCCAGGACACTGGGCGCCTCCGACGGTGTGAACTATCGCACCCATCCTGAGTGGCACGAGGAAGTTCTGAAGCTGACCGATGGGCGCGGCGTCGATCATGTCGTGGAGATCGGCGGTGCGAGCACCTTGCCGCGCTCGATCGAATCGGCGCGGCTCGGCGGGCAGGTGCACCAGATCGGCGTGCGGGCTGGCGCGGGGGGAGAAATCGATCCGTCCGTGGCGATGCGCAAGGGCCTGATCCTGCGCGGCATCTATGTCGGTTCGCGGCAGATGTTCGAGGCAATGAACCGCGCGATCGCGTTGCACCGGATCAGCCCGGTGATCGACCGCGTGTTCGGCTTCGACGAGGCGAAGGATGCGTATCGGCATCTGCAGAGCCAGAAGCATGTCGGGAAAGTGGTGATCCGGGTGGAGTGACGCGCGCCCCGGCGCAACTGTCATTGCGAGGAGCGCAGCGACGAAGCAATCCCCTGCGTGACGAGCCTCACGCGCTTCCCAGGCGGGAGATTGCTTCGTCGCTGCGCTCCTCGCAATGACAGTTGCGCGGCCTCACACTTCCACCCGCCGCTTCGCCAATTCCGCCTCGTTCGCCACCAGCCCCAGCCCCGGTCCGTCTGGCAAGTGGAACAGCCCGTCGATCGGGCGCGGCGGATTTTCGAACACCGCGTGCGTGCGGCTTGACGGATCGTTCCACTCCGCCGGCTTGGTCGCATGCAGTTGCGCGGCCAGAACGTGCAGGTTTGCGGTGTGGCCGATCGTCGGCTGCGTCTGGTGTGGCACCAGCTCCACACCGTGCGCGTGTGACAGCGCCGCGCAACGCAGTAGGCCGGTGATGCCGCCCATCTTCACAATGTCCGGCTGCACCATGCGCACTCCTGCCTCGATCAGATCCGCCAGTGCCGCCAACGTGTACGTCTGCTCTCCAGCCGACACGGTGATGTCCAGCGCGCGCGCCACCTCGCCCATCGCCTTGACGTGGTAGTGCTGCACCGGCTCCTCGAACCACCAGTAGCCGAGTTCCTCCAGCGCGCGGCCGACCCGAATGGCACCGCCTGACGTGTATCCGTTGTTGGCATCGAAGGCCAAAGGCAGCGTGTCGCCGACCAGCTTGCGCACCGCGCGCGCCTTGGCGATGTCGCCCGGAATGTCGGCGTCGAGCCGGGTGCGGTCATTGTCGAAACGTATCTTCACCGCCGCCGGCTGGTGCTTCAGCCGCGCTTCGACCACGCGCAGCACGTCGTTCAGGCCACGGTCGCCGTTGCCGCCGATCGAGGCATAGAACGGCAGTGTGGTACGCCAGGCGCCACCGATCAGTTTGTAGATCGGCAGCCCGGTCGCCTTGCCCTTCAGGTCCCACAACGCGATGTCCAATGCGGCGAGTGCTCCGGTCAGCGCGCCCTCCGGGCCGAGCTTCACCAGCGTGTGCAGCGCGCGGTCGAGCAATACGGCGTGGTCCAGCGGGTCCTGGCCGATCAGCGCCGGCGCGAGATGGTGCTTGACGATCACCAACGATGCGAGACCGCCCTGCATCGGTGACGCCTCGCCGGTTCCGACCAGGCCATCGTCGGTATGCACCCGTACGAAGGCGCTGTGCTGCGACGGCTTTTCGTTCGGCGTCCAGCGTAGCTGGAACGCGTCGATGCGGGTGATCTTCATGCCGGTGTTCTACACCTCCTCAGCCTGTGGCGGGAGACGTATCCGTCGCGCGCGTTACCAACCGCCCGGCGCGCTCTGGTGTCGCGCCGACACCGTTCACATACGCGGACCGGCCGTTCACCCAGGTCTCGGCAATGCCCTCGGCCGGCCGGGTCGGTGCGTCGAAGGTCGCGGCGTCGCGCACGGTTGTGGGATCGAACAGCACGAGATCGGCATAGGCGCCGGCGCGGATGAGGCCGCGATCGACCAGACCGAACACCTCAGCGGTATGGCCGGTCATTTTGCGCACCGCCGCCTCCATGCTGAACAGCCCAAGATCGCGCGCGTAATGACCGAGCACGCGCGGAAACGTGCCCCACAGCCGCGGATGCGGATACGCGTCGTGCGGCAACCCATCGCTCCCGATCATCGCCAACCCATGCGCCATAATCCGCCGCACATCCTGCTCATCCATCTGGAAGAAGATCGCGCCGGCGGGGAGCAATCGTTCGGCGGCCTCGCGTGGTGTCGTGCCCCAGTCACGGGCAATGTCGTCCAGCATACGGCCGGCGACTTCGGGATGCGGCACCGACCAGGTGATCTGCACCGGCACATCCGGCCGCAGCCGCTGCGGCATCAGCACCGTGGAGCCGGCGTGATACGGATACACATCGAACGCCACCGGCTGCTGCCGCGCGCCCTGCTCGATGCGCGGCAGGGTTTCCACTGAGCGGCCGTAATTCTCCGGCATGGCGCATTTGTGGTGGCTGATCACCACCGGCACGTTCACCGCGCGGCCGATCTGCAATGTCTCCTCGATCGACAGCAGCACGTCGTTGCCCTCGTCGCGCATGTGTGTAACGTACAGCCCGCCGGCGGCGCGCAACGCTTCGGCGACCGCGATCACTTCGTCGGTCGGCGCCATCATGTTCGGCGGGTAATAGAGGCCGGTGGAGAAGCCGGATGCGCCTTGCGCCAGCGCCTCGGCCAGGCGGCGCTGCATGAACGCGGCTTCCCGGTCGCTGGCGGGGCGTTGGGTATCGCCGTTCATTGCCTCGACGCGCAGCGACATGTGGCCGATCAGCGCATAGGTGTTCACCGGCGCGGGGTCGCACGCCAGGCGGTTGGCATAGGCGGCGAAACTGTCGAATGTCCACCATGATACATCGCCGAGCAAATCGAGCGGCGGGACGGGGCGCGTGCGCATGCGAACCGGCGACAACGAGATACCGCAATTGCCCACCACGACCGTGGTCACACCCTGCGACATCTTGCACAGCATGCAGTCCGGCCCGCACAGCACGGCGCGGTCGTCATGCGTGTGTGCATCGATGAAGCCGGGGGCGAGCGCCTTGCCTGTGGCGACGATCTCGCGGTCGGCGGTGGCAGCGCCGAGATCGCCCACGGCGGTTATACGATCGCCGGTCACCCCGACATCGGCGGTGAAGCGCGGGGCGCCGGTGCCGTCGAAGATGGTGGCGTCGCGGAACATCAAGTCGCAGTGCAGGCTCATGCCGTGGCTTCTCCCGAAAGGAAGCCCGGGTTCAGCACGCCGACGACGCCATGTCCATACGGGGCATTGCGCCGTCGGGCTGTCGTTCGTTCGCTAGTCCGCCTGTGCTCCGGCCACCCGCGCCTGCCCCGAAACTGCGTTCGGAATATGCAGCCACAACGCGCAAACGACGGAAGACATCAGGCACAGGAAGGCCAGCCCGTACAGGCCGCCGGCATAGCTGCCGGTCGCGTCCTTCACCGCGCCGACATACCACGGGCCGAAGAAGCCACCGAGGTTGCCGATGGAATTGATCCACGCGATGGAAGCGGCCGCCGCGGTGCCGGTCATCAGCATCGGCGGCATCGACCAGAACGGCCCCTTCGAACCGTAGAACCCAAAGGTGGCGATGCACAGGCCGACCATCGCCCACCACGTGCCCATGGTCATGCCGGCGATGATCAGCCCAATGGTGGACACCACGCAGGCCCCGAGCAAGTTCCAGCGCCGCTCATTCATGCGGTCGGAAATGCGGCCCCAGACCACCAGGCCGATGCCGCCGCTGATATAGGGGATCATGGTCAGCCAGCCGACCGTCATGTTGCTGATCGGGCCGAACGACTTGAGGATCTGCGGCACGAAGAACAGCACGCCGAGGCTGGCGACGACGATGCCGAAATAGTTCAACGCCAGCAGCAGCACCTTCGGGCTGAAGAATCCCTCCCACACCGAGAACTTCCGCATGGATTCCTTCGCCTGGCGCTCGAACGCCAGCTTGGCGGTGAGCCAGGATTTTTCTTCCGCCGTCAGGAAGCTCGCTTGCTCCGGACGGTCGGTCAGCACGAAGAAGGTCACCAGCCCGATCAGCACAGTGGGGATGCCCTCGGCAATGTACAGCCATTGCCAGCCGCGCAGGCCCCAGATGCCGTCGAGCCCGAGCAATGCGGTGGAAACCGGCGCGCCGGCGGCGACCGCGATCGGCAGCCCGACCAGGAAGCCGGATACGATGCGGGCGTGATGGTGCTGCGGGAACCAATAGGTGAAATACAGCACGATGCCGGGGAAGAAGCCGGCCTCCGCCGCACCCAGCAGGAAGCGGATGGTGGCGAAGCTGCTGGTGCCGGTCACCACGGCGGTCAGTGCCGCGAAGATGCCCCAGGTGATCATGATGCGGGCGATCCAGACCCGCGCGCCGATCTTTTCCAGCACGATATTGCTGGGCACCTCGAAGATGAAGTAGCCCCAGTAGAATGTGCCGACGGCGAACCCGAAATCCGTGGCCGATAGATGTAGATCACCGCGCATGGTCAGCCCGGCGAAGCTGCCATTGATGCGGTCGATATAGGCAAGGAAATAGCTGAGAACCGCGAAAGGCAGCAGGCGCAGATAGATCTTGCGCATGGCCGATTTTTCGATAGCCGCGTCCATGGAGCCCCCTGGTTCGCCGGCAGCATCCGCCTGTCGGCGCCCCGGACTTCTTGTTGGCATTTGATGCTTGATGTTAGGCGGGAATGTCCGCCGGATGCAACTACCCCGCGGCGTGGCTACTACCGCGTGCCTCGCAGCGCCTGCGTCGCCGTCTGGTCCACGCCGCCATCGGCATCAAGCGCCACCTGGTAGAGCGCGCTTGCGTTATCCGCCGACACCAATCCGTAGCGCACGTCGCGCGCTACCAACGCGGGATCGCGCGTGGCCGGGTCGCCCATGCCGGCGCCGCCGGGCAGTTCCAGAATCAGGCGATCGCCATCCGGAATGATCTGCAGGCCCTTCGTCCGCAGTTTCACCCCCGACTTCAGGTGCACCGCACCTGGCGCGCCGTCCAGCCCGCCCTCGCGCCCCTTCGGCGCATGCTCAACACGGTCGAACGAGGCGTTCACCGAAAATTCGAGATCGCCCTTGCCGGCAACTTCCATGATCTGACCGGTGCCGCCGCGCGTGCGCCCGGCGCCGCCGGAATCCGGCTTCAGCTCCTTGCGCCAGAAGATCAACGGTGCAACGTTTTCCGTCGCCTCCACCGGCATGGTGCGCACGCCGGACGGATAGGCGGTGGCATTCAACCCGTCCTGCGTCGGCCGCGCGCCGGTGCCGCCGGAGTTGAACGTGATGATCTCGAAATCCGGCAGCACCGGCCGGTTGCTCCGTGCCTGGCCGGACACCGACGCGCCGCCGCGCATCGGCGGATTCCACAATGCCGAGGCCCCTTCCGCGGTAACGCGCTCCGGCACCGCCTGATGCAGGCAGCCCATCATCAGGTCCGGCAGCAAATGGCCGATCACATGCCGAACCGATACCGGATAGGGCCGCGGTGCATTGAGGATGCAGCCTTCGGGAATCGTCATGCGGAACGGCGCCAGGCTGGCCCAGTTATTGGGAATCTCCGGCGCCACGACGCATTTGATGCCGAAGCAGGAATAGGCACGGCAATAGGCCGGCGGCACGTTGATGCCGCGCGACGACAGGCCGGAGGTGCCGGCATAATCGACCTCGATGCCGTCATCCTGTACCGTCATTGCGGCGGCGAGGCGCACCGGTTCCTCATAGCCGTCGGAGAAGATCTCGGCGCGATAGGTGCCGCGCGGGATGCGGGCGATCTCGGCCAGCGTCGCACGGCGCGAGCTGTCGAAGATGAAGTCTCCGAGCAGATCGAGGCTGTTCATCTCGAATTCGTCCATCATCTCCGCCAGCCGATGCGCGCCGGCGTCGTTGCAGGCACACAGCGAATACACGTCGCCTTCCAGTTCCACCGGCAGGCGTGATCCGGCGCGGATGAAGTCGAAGAACGTCTCGTTCGGCCGGCCCTGGTCGAAGCATTTGATGATCGGGATGTAGAGGCCCTCCTCGAACACCGAGCGCCCCTCGGGCCCCATGCCAAGCCCGCCGATGTCGATGACATGCGCGGTGTTGGCGAACAGCCCCACGATGCGGCCGCGATGAAAGGCGGGGGTGACGACGGTGAGGTCGTGCAGATGACCGGTGCCGAGCCACGGGTCGTTGGTAATGTAGTGGTCGCCCTCGCGCATGCTGTCGGTTGGGAACTTCCGCAGGAAATGCCCAACGCTTTCGGCCATCGAGTTGACGTGACCCGGCGTGCCGGTGACCGCCTGCGCCATCATGCGGCCGTGCAGGTCGAAGATGCCGGCGGACAGATCGCCCGCCTCACGCACCGTCGTGGAGAAGGCGGTTCGGATCATGGTCTGCGCCTGCTCTTCCACCACGGCGATCAGGCGATTCCACATGATCTGCCTATGGATTTGCGCCAGGGCGGCGGTTTCGTGGGACATCAGGTCAGCACTCCATCATCGGTCGCGCCCAAACTGTCATTGCGAGGAATGCAGCGACGAAGCGATTCCCTGCCCTCTGTCATTGCGAGGAGCGCAGCGACGCAGCAATCGCCGGCACGATGAGCCGCTGCTCATCACCCGAGATATTGCTTCGTCGCTGCGCTCCTCGCAATGACAAGCGAAATCTCACGCGCTCTCCTTCGTCAACTCGATATACCCAAGCCCGTTCACCATCGCGCTCCACCCGGGACAGACCAGCGTCGACGTCTCGTCCTCTGCGATGATCGCCGGTCCCGCCACGCGGGCACCCGGCGCCAGCGCAATGCGATCATACACCGACCACGCCTCGACCTCGCTGGTCGTCGTGTCACGCACCAACCGCGTTCCGGCCGGCACAACATCCGGCGCGAACACGTCGCTCGCCGGCGGCAGCGCATCGAAGTCTTCCGCGACCGTCGTCACCACCACGGCGTAGCTCATGATCTCCACGTCGGACCCCGGCACCGGGCGATCGTAGAACCTGGTATATTCCTCGTCGTAACGCGCGCGCACCGTCGCCACCTCCTCGGGCGCCAGCTTCCGCGACGGTAGCGGAACGGGAATCTCGTGCCCCTGGCCGACATAGCGCATGAACGCGGTGCGCGTCTCCGTCGTTGCCGCGCCGAAGCCAGCCGCGGCGACGACCCGCATCGCCTCCGCCTGCATCTCCGCCAGCAGCGCATTCACCGCATCGGCGTCGAACGTGGAAAACCGCTGATACAGACTACGCACCACCTCATAGCCGACCGGCGCGCGCAGGAAGCCGATCGCGCTGCCGACTCCCGCGCCGGACGGCACCAGAACTCGGGAAATGCCGATCTTCTCCGCCACCCGGCAGGCATGCACCGGACCGCCGCCGCCGAACGCGATCAGCGTGCGCCCCGCATAGGTCTTGCCGGACTCGATCGCGTGCACGCGCGCGGCGTTGGCCATGTTCTCATCGACCATCTCCACCACGCCGAGCGCCGCCATCTCCGCCGCCAGCCCCAGCCGCGATCCGACCTCTGCCACCAGCGCGTCGTGCGCCGCGGCGCTGTCGAGCGCCATCGTTCCACCGGCGAACCGCGCCGCATCGTAACGCCCGAGTACCAGATTCGCATCGGTTACGGCTGGCCTCGTGCCGCCGCGACCGTAGCAGGCCGGGCCGGGATCGGCGCCCGCGCTCTCCGGTCCCACCGCAATGCGGCCCATCGTATCGACATGCGCCAGCGAGCCGCCGCCGGCGCCGATCTCCACCATCTCGATCACCGGAATCCGCAGCGGCAGTCCCGACCCTTTGCGGAACCGCCCGACCCGAGCGACTTCGAAGGCGCGCGCCGTCTGCGGCTTGAAATCGTCGATCAGGCAGATCTTCGCGGTGGTGCCGCCCATGTCGAAGGACAGCACGCTATCCAGCCCGCATTGCCGCGCGATCCACCCGGAGAAGATCGCGCCGCCCGCCGGCCCGCTCTCCACCAGCCGCACCGGGAAGCGGCACGCGGTTTCGATGGTGGTGAGCCCGCCGCCCGACAGCATCAGGAACAACGGCGCTGCGACGTCCAGCCCGCGCAGCCCGGCTTCCAGTCCGCGCAGGTAGCGCGCCATCATCGGCTGCACATAGGCGTTGGCGACGGTGGTCGAGAAGCGCTCCCATTCGCGCATCTCCGGCGAGACTTCCGACGACAGCGACATTGGAATTCCGGGCAGCGCCTCCCCCAGAATATCTCGAACCCGCTGCTCGTGGCGCGGATTGACGAAGGCGTGCAGGAAGCCGATGGCGATGCTCTGCACGTCCGCGTCACGCAGCGCCGGCAGCAACGCGCGCACCGCCGCCTCGTCGAGCGGCAGCAGGACGTTGCCCTCGTTGTCCAGCCGCTCCGGTACGCCCAGCCGCAGATGCCGCGGCACCAGCGGTTCCGGCAGCGTGATGTTCAGGTCGTACTGGTCGTAGCGGCTCTCGTTGCCCATGGCGATCACGTCGCGAAAGCCGCGCGTGGTGATCAGCGCCGTGCGCGCGCCCTTGCGTTCGAGGATCGCATTGGTCGCCAGGGTGGTGCCGTGGATCACGATGCCGATCTCGCCGGGGTTTATTCCCCCCGCCGCCAGAATGGAACGCACGCCGTCCAGCACGCCCTGTTCCGGCGCCGCCTGGGTGGTCAGGACCTTGATGGTGGTGCGCCTGCCCGCATGCTCCAGCGCGAGGTCGGTGAACGTGCCGCCGATATCGACGGCAAGGCGGGCAGCTTGCATCAGTTCCCCTTGTTGGGTTGGTCGCACCCGGCAGTCAATCAAGCCGGCGCGGCGGTGGCAAGACCAGGGTGCCAACTCTTCTGCGGTATGCGGGAGATATGGAAGAATTTCTCCTGAAGTGCCATATATTGAGACTCATATTTCTTATCTTCGCACGAACTTGCATCGCCGCAAAAAATCCTTTCATTCCCCCGGAACGCGTACGGAGTTCCAGCCATGTCCCGCATCCATGTCCTGCATGAAAACCCCGCCTGGCTGCCGCCGTTGGCCGAAGCGTTCGACCGCAACGGCCTGCCCTGGACCGAGTGGTTCCTGCACGAGGCCACGTTCGACCTCGCATCCGCACCGCCGCCGGGCGTGTTCTACAACCGAATGAGCGCCTCGTCGCACACTCGCGATCATCGCTACGCCGCCGAGCTCACCGCCGCGGTGCTGGCCTGGCTCACGCGCTGGGGCCGGCGCGTGGTCAACGGCCCTGGTGCGCTCGATCTGGAAATCAGCAAGGTGCGGCAATACGCTGCGCTGGAGCGGCACGGCATCGCCACGCCACGCACCGTGCTGGTCGCCGGCCGCGGCAATATCGAGCCGGCTGCACAACGGTATTTTCCCGGGCAGCCGGTGATTCTGAAGCCGAACCGGGGCGGCAAAGGAATCGGCGTGCAGCTTTTCGCCAGCAGCGACAGCCTCGGCGCGTTTGTCGACAGCGATGCGTGGCAGGCGCCGGTCGACGGGCTGACATTGCTGCAGGAATATGTTCGTGCGCCGCGCCCGGCGATCACCCGCGCGGAGTTCGTCGGCGGCCGCTTCCTCTATGCGGTCGAGGTGGATACCAGCGACGGTTTCGAACTCTGCCCCGCCGATGCCTGCGCGATCGGTGACGCCAATTGCCCGGTGGGTGAGGCACCGCGGGGGGAAAAATTCAGCATTATCGACGGCATCCCGGACACGTTGCGGGTGCGGCTGGAGCGCTTCCTCGCGGGGGCTGGCATCGAGGTCGCCGGCATCGAGTTCATCTCCGACTTTGCCGGGCGGACGCTGGTGTACGACGTGAACACCAATACGAACTATAATCCCGATGCGGAACAGCGGGCGGGGCGCGCCGGAACGGTGCGCTCGGGTCCGGGTGCGATCGCGGCGTTCCTCGGTGCCGAGTTGAGAAACCTCGCCCACGACGTGGGCGGGGGCCGCGAAGGGGACCAAGGCGGTTGGGTCGCGGCGCGAACCGACCGTGAGCGCCGAGGGTGAGGGTGATCGGGTCGGCACGGTGTTGGTGCTTCGGGGCGACCCGATCACCCACGCCACTTCGCGCCTCGCCTTGGTCCGCCTCGCGGCCAAAGCCCCGCGATGCGGGACAGATTTCATAGCATCCCCGCGATCGTGTCGGCCAACTCCCCCACCGCGCTGCTCATCGCACTCACCAGCCCCGCTGTCCCTGGCGATGGTGGCGGCACCGAGAACCGCACGTTACGCGTCAGAGTCGCGCGCCCCGTCACCGCGACCTGCGCCACCAATACCAGTGCGCCACTGTGGTCCTCGTCGAGCCGCTGGATGTTCAGCTCCACCGAGACATCCGGCGTGGCGGTGATCGCGCCGTTCTCCACGAACACCGTGCTGGACGGCAGCCGCTGTGACAGTTCCTGCACCAGCACGCGGCTCAGCATCGTGTCCAGCGGCTCGCCCCACCAGTCGTTGCCCAGCACGTCGAGCCGGAAATCCTCCGACGAACGTACGATCTGCGAGCGCTCCAGGTAGCGCGCCAACGCGATCTCCCGCAGCTCGATGCGCGGTGGCGCGCCCGGACGCGTCGCGCCCGGCACGATCGCCAACGTGTACAGCGCCGGATTGGGCGAGGCACAAGCCGCCGGCAGCCCAGCCAGCAGCCACATCACGCCACGGCGCCCGATTCGCGTTCTCATCGCCACGGGCTCATCATGGAGATCCCTGGTCGGTGCGGCCGCGGATCAGCGCCTCGGGATGACGCGTCAGCAGATCCGCCAGCACGCGGAGCGACCGCGCCGTATCGGTGACCTGCGCCAGCAATCGGTTGGCATCGCGACTGAAATCCGAATTGCCGCCATAGCCCGACTGCACCGACGCAACCAGCGCGTTCAGCCGTTTGGCGGCGGAGTCCAGCTCCGTGATGATCTCCGGCAGCTTTTGGGCCAGCGGCTCGCTGGCGGTGTTCAGGTGCTGCACCAATATGTTCACATCCGTCAGCGTCGTGTGCAGCGATGCGATCGACTGCTGCAGATCCGGCCCGTTCACCACCCCGTTCAGGCCGGCCAATGTCTTGTTCAGGTTGTCGCCGATCTGCTGGAGCGGCATCGCTTCGAGCTTGGCCATCAGCGCGCCGGCAGCGGTGGCGATGTCCGGTGACCCGACCGGCAGCACCGGGATGACAAAGGTGTCGTCCTGCTTGGTCAGTGGGGCCAGCGGCGCGTCGGGATAGATGTCCATGGCGAGCTGCTTCTGTCCGGTGACCAGACTTGCGCTGTCCAGTTTCACGCGCAGGCCGCGGCGCACCAGGTCGCGCATGGTGGCGTCGAGATCGCCGCCGATCGGCAGGTTGAGATCGCCGATGCGCTCCGGCTCCACCGCGAAATGCACCGGCACCACCACCTTGTCGGCGCTCTTGTCGTAGAGCAGTCCGACATTGCTCACCTCGCCGATCTTGATGCCGCGCAACGTCACCGCCGCGGCTGGCGCCAGCCCGGCGACCGAACCGTCGAAATACGCCAGAAATTGCACCCGGCGCGGGAAGGCGGCGGTGTCGGCGGCGTCCTCGCTGGCATAGAGCGGGAACACATGGTTTTCCGTGGTCACCGGGAATCCGGCCCCCTGGTTCGGCGTGTCGAAGGCGATACCGCCAAGCAGCACGGCGCGCAGCGAGTCGAGCTGCAACTCCAGCCCGTTGGGGCCGAGCGCCACCCTCGCCCCGGAATCGTTCCAGAACCGCGAATTGTCGTGTACGAACGCGTCGTAGGGCGCCCGCACGAAGGCGTGGACGGTGACCGTCTCGGCCATGTTGCCCAGGTCCCAGCCGAGCACCTCGCCCACGTCCAGATCGCGGAAAAACACCGGCGAGCCGAGGGAGATGCTGCCGAGGCGCGACGCCTCCAGCAGGAAGGTGTGGCCTGGCACGTCGGAGGTCAGTACCGGCGGCGTCTCCAGGCCGATGAAGTGGCGCGTCGGCTGGCCGCCCGCCGCCGAGGGTTGCAGCTCGATGTAGCTGCCGGAGACCAGCGTCTCCAACCCGGACACGGCACCGGCGAAGAAGCGCGGCTTCACGATCCAGAACTGCGCCTTGTCGGTGAGCAATGGCTCGGCCTCGTGGTTCGCCCGCACGGTCACCACGACGCGCTGGAGGTCCTTGCCGAGGGCGATCCGCTCCACCAGGCCCATATCGACATCCTTGTGGCGGACATGCGACTGTCCGGCAGTCAAGCCGGCGGCACGTTCGAAAGTGATGGTGATCAGTGGCCCGCGTTCCCACAACGTGCGCCAGGCCAGCCAGCCGCCGATCAGCGCGCTGACGATTGGAATGGCCCAGATCAGCGACAGCCGCCGCCGCCTGTCCAACTGCGAGCGCAGCACCGCGCGGGGGTGGTGCGGCTGGGGCTGATCGCTCATGCGTCGAAGCCCGCCCGCGCCCTCGCGGCGTCCCACATCAGCCGTGGGTCGAACGCCTGCGCCGCCAGCATGGTAAGGATCACCACCGCGGCGAAGGCAAGCGCGCCCGGCCCCGGCACCACCGTGACGATCTTACCGAACTGCAACAGCGCCACCAGGATCGAGCCCATGAAGATGTCGATCATCGACCAGCGGCCGATGTTCTCGATGAAGCGATAGAGTCTGGTGCGCTCGCGCAGCCGCCACCTGGAGCCCGCCCGGGTGGTCAGCAGCAGGAGAGCCAAACCCAGCACCTTCAAGCCCGGCACGACGACGCTGGCAAAGAACACCAGCGCGGCGAGCGGCCACATGCCCTCTTCGAGCAATTCGCGTACTCCGGCGAGAATCGTGCTGGGTTGGCTGTCCCCAAGCTGCGTCGCCGTCAGCACGGGGTAGGTGTTGGCCGGAATGTACAGGATCACCGCGGCGATCCCCAGGGCCCAGGTCCGTGCCACACTGTTCGGCTTGCGCACGCGCAATCTGAAGCCGCAGCGGGGACACTGTTCGCCCGGCACGGTGCGGGTAACGAAGTGGCAGGTATCGCAGCCCAGCCGCCGCGGCGTGCCCGGCAGCCATCCGTGCCGGACGGGCCAGGCAGTTTGGACGTGGCGGCGGTCCAACGCCTCCCAGACCGCCTCGGCATCCAGCGTCGCTTCGGCGGCCACCATCGTCGGGATCAGCGCGGCGAGGGCATAGACGGCTGGGCCAAGCTCGATACGCGAATACTCGCCAATCCGCACATAGGCGACGAAAACAGCGAGCAGGTAAACCTCGATCATCGACCAGGGGCGAAAGTGCTCCACCCAGGCGAACAGGCTACGCAGTCTGCGGGGCGGGTGGCGAAGTTGCACACCCCGCAGCACCGCAATCATGGCAATCACCTTGGCGAGCGGCGCGGCAAGGGTGGTGAACAACACGACCGCGGACAGTTCCCACCACCCGGTCTGCTCCAGCCCGATGGGACCGGTGAACAGGTCGGCGACACGGGTCTGGCCGGCCCGGGTGACCGTCAGCAAGACGCTGCTGGTGGCGATGACAAACAGGACCAGGGCGGTGAGGTTGAGCGCCAGCGGAACACCGATCGGGTCGTGGTGTGTATGCCGCAGCACCGCACCGCAGCGCAGGCAGACGGCACGGGCGGCGGGCGGCATCGGCGGCAGCACCTGGAGCTGGCCGCAATGCTGGCACTCCCGCAGCCGTGCCGGCGACAGGACGGCCTGCTCGGTCGCCGCGTTGGCGCCTTGTGGCAGCGGTTGGGTCAGGACAGCCATCAGGTGCGGATGCTCGGGAGACGGGTGGCACTTGGCATAGGGCGGTATCTGGGGGTGCGGAGCGGCGGGCGGGAGATTGGGCATTGCCGGCATACAAGGCAATCGCCTCGCGTGCTCCTACATGCACATGATCGGGCACCTGCTGCCGGACCTGATAGACGAGCTGCGTGCATCAGGCGGTGCCGGCACGGGCGGCCCAGCCACCCGTGACCCGGCGCTGGTGGCGTGCGACGTGCGGGACGGGCGGTATCGGCGGAGAAGGCGCGCCTGCGCGACAAGGTGGCTCCCCACGCCGACGGCAACCCCGGACGCGGCAGCAACCGCAAGCGTGCGCGGCTGACGGCTTGGGGGGAAGCATCGTGAGGCGTGGCGCGATCGCGGGTGAGTTATGGCAGGCGCGGCGCGGCCGGGAGGCGGCGGCGTCTCACGGGCGTCTCGTTTCGCTGTGCGGGAGATGGTAGCGCGTGGGGTGAGAGGCGGCGAGAGCAAACGCAAGCTTGCTCGGCTGACAACGGGAGGTGGCGTGGCGAGGCGCGGCGTGATTACGGGCGGGTCATGGGCAGGCGCGACGCGGCAGGGCGGCGGCGCCGGCGTCTCACGGGCGTCTCGTTTCGCTGTGCGCGAGGCAGTGCCGCATAGGATGAGAGGCGGTCCATTGTCGCACTGGAGCGGCTTCGCGATTCTCCGGCCCGCAGGTGGCTTCTCCCGATCGCGCAAAGCTTTCAACACGGAGGCGGAGCGAGAGCCACTCAAGGCCACAGACGTTGTGCCGTGTCCGCCCCCTTGTGTCATGGCCGGCCCACAGGCCAGCGAAGGCCAGCGGCGTCGCACCGGCGTCTCGTTTCGCCGCGTCCGAGATTGAGGCGCATTCGGCGAGAGCTGTCCGCCGGCTGACCAAGTGCAAGAAGCCTTGCCGCGGCGCGGCAACGGCACGAATCGGAACGGCGGGGCCAGCCATGCTCTGGCCCCGTGCATCAGGCTCTGATCGTGCGGACGAAGCGTTCAGGGCGGCCCGGTGGCAACCGCCGCGACAGCCATACAAGGTGCCGCCGCCATGGCTCCGCCTGCCGGGGCTGGACGGAACGGATCCACCGGCGGCTCGCCGATGGGAAACCCCAGCACCCGGAACACACCCTCGCGGGTTTCCTCGGGCAATCCCAGGTTCGGATACCGCCAGTGCTCCCGGTC
>Ga0209415_10008432_pt1 | contig 17882 bp, 13 predicted proteins | sample PeaSoiSIISIP2007_FD_187696 | JGI IMG/M metagenome (GOLD analysis project Ga0209415, IMG submission 187696) | Peat soil microbial communities from Weissenstadt, Germany - SII-SIP-2007 (SPAdes) (version 2) | ecosystem: Environmental > Terrestrial > Soil > Wetlands > Peat | place: Germany... | reverse complement strand
CCCCGCCGTTCCGCGAGGTCGAGTTCGACATCCTCTACGGACACGGGATCTCGCGCTCGGGAGACTTGATCGACATCGGATCCGAGCTTGGAATCATCGAGAAGAGCGGCGCCTGGTTCTCGTTCGCAGGGGAACGTATCGGGCAAGGACGCGAGAACGCCAAGGCGTACCTGGAGCAGCATCCCGATGCCATGGAGAAAGTCGAGGCGCTGGTCCTCGCCAAACACGGGGTCAAGCGTACGCCCCCGGCATCGGCATCGCAGACCAACGGTGTCGACGAGAAGCCGTCCTTCGTGAAGAAGCCGAGCGCGCCGTCCAAGCCCGCCAATTGAAGCACGGCTCCGTGAAGCTTTACGTGATGCGCCACGGCCCCGCCGAGGATCAGGCAGCCAGCGGCATTGACGGAGATCGCGCCCTCACCGGACCGGGCCGCCAGCGCGTCCGAGCCGTCGCGAGGATTCTGGCGCAAGAGGGCGAAGAGCCACTGCACGTGGTGACGAGTCCGCTCGTACGAGCCGTGCAGACGGCAGAGATCGTCGCGATCTTGACCAAGCTGACTGATCGAGGCGGTACGTTGACGGTATCGCGTGACATGGCCCCCGGCGGCGACGCGGCGGCACTGGCGCAGCGTATCGCCTCCGAGGGTCAGAAGAGGGTCATGCTCGTAGGTCACGAGCCGGACCTTTCGAACCTCGCCGGAGCACTCCTCGGCCGCTTCGAGCATGTCTTCGAAAAGGCCGCGGTGGTCGGGATCCATCTCTCGTCGGGCGCGGATCGGGCGCGCCTTCGCTTCGTCCTCGATCCGAAGACGCTTGCTTTCCATCCGGATGCGCGAGGCGCAGCCTAGGAAAGCTCATTGTCAACGATTTTGGTGCCCGTCGCGTGCATCAATATAGGGGCCCGGGGGGCCCGCCCCTCAATCCTAAGTTTATGTAATTACAGTTTTATGTTCGCTTGCTTGACATGCCCCCCCCCATCCTCTAACCCGCCTGTTGGAGGCCACGAATGAGCGGTCGGAGCGTGATGCCGCTTCTGTTCACCAGCCGAGCCGGCGCGGCCAGAATGGCTCAGGGCCGTCCAGTCGCGACCGCCCGCGCGCAGGTGGCGGCGGCCATCCGCATACCGGACCGAGTCGGTGCGCAGCTGCGTCTCGTCTTTCCCTACGCCTCCCCACGCCTCTTCGTCCACGAGGGCGCACGCCAGGCCCTCGAGCGCAGGCTCCGGATCGCATCCACGGGCCCCGTGATCCTGTCCATCACGGACAACCGCCATTCGATCATCACCCACCGCGTCCAGCGAGGCATTCTTCACGCTCGCGTCCATCACATGTTCCTCGATGCGCCGGCGCCCGTCGTCGATGCGCTCGTCCGCTACGTGACGCGGGGGGACCGGGACGCGAGCGCCACTCTCGGCGATTACATCGACTCCAATGGCTTCCGGCTCGCGCGGCGCAAGCGCAACGCGCCCCTCGTCGCCAAGGGCAAGTACCATGATCTCTTGAAGCTTTTCGGTGAGATCAACGATCGCTACTTCGACGGAGAGGTCAACGCCCTCATCACCTGGGGCAAGCGCGCGAAGACGAAGACGAAGCGCAAGACGATCAAACTCGGCAGCTACAGCGCCGTCGACCGGCTCATCCGCGTCCACCCGGCGCTCGACCAGAAGTGGGTTCCGAGGTACTTCGTTGCCTACATCGTCTATCACGAGATGCTTCATCACGTGATCCCCGGCAGTCGGGGGCTCGGTCGGGTGAACCTTCATCCGCCAGAGTTCAAGGAGCGGGAGAGAGAATTTCGACACTTCGAACGGGTGCTCGACTGGGAAAAGCGCCGGGTGGGTCGGCTGCTCCGCGCATGACGCGTCCCCGGGCCGGCGTTGCGCTCGCTGCGCTCGCGGCCCTTGCTTCGCTGGCCGCGTGTTCGGGCTCCCCCGTCCGCTCGGCGAGCATGTCCGCCTCGCCCCTCTCGGTCCCGCCCGTTTCAACCGCGCTCGCTGCGCAGCGAGCCGCGGAAGCAGCCAGGGCACCCGCGCGGTCGCACCAGGTGACGACGGTTGCTCGAAGGGCCCTCGGGCCATTCGCGGCGCGCGGCGAGGGCGGCGTCATCGCCGTCTGGGTTGTGGCTGCGGAGCGAGGAAGAGGGCAGGAGCTCGCCGTGGTGCCCCTGGCCGACGACGGCGCGAGGCTCGCGGATCCTCGCGTCGTGGCCAAGCTGCCGGAGGAGGCCACCTCGCTCGCCTTGCGCGCGATCGGGGGCCCGAGCGGCGGTTGGCTCGTCGCGTGGAGCGCCCTGCTCGACCGTGGCGAATCGGTCACGGCGCTCTCTCTCTCGGCCGATGGCGCAGCTCGGGGCTCGCCCGTCGAAATCCAGCGCACCAACGACCACGTCGCGTGGCTCGAACTGCTGACGACTACCCGCGGCGCGGTCTGCGCCTGGGCCGAGGAGACGTCCTCGGGCGACGCCAACATCCTCACGGCCGCCATCGACCCAGACGGCAAGGCCCGCACAATGCCGGTGAGCATCGTGCGCGGCGTCGATCGGTGGCAAGCCATCGCGGGAGGGGACGGCGCTGGATTCGCTCTGGTCGAGCCGGCAGCGCACGACCGCTCCGCTGGCGCGGCTCACGTCGGCGGCAAGCTCAGCTGGCAGCGCCTCGACGCCGAAGGGCGGCCCATGGGAAGCGCGGTGCCCGTCGGTTCGAGCTCGACCGTGAGCAGCGACGTGGACGTGGCGCCTGTCCCCGGCGGCTGGCTGCTGAGCTGGACGGATCTCTCCGGCGAAGACGCCCAGGTCATGCTCGCCAAGGTGGACGTGTCCGGGCACGTCCAGGGGCCGACGCCTGCCTCGCTCGGCAGCTCGTCGCTCGTCGCGCTCGCGTCGGGCCCCAAAGGAACAGCCCTCGCGTGGGAGGAGCCGCACGCCCGGGCCCACGCCGAGCGCGAGCTCCATCTCGCGAGCATCAGGCTCGACAACGCGCTCGTGGCCCGGCCGGGGCCGTCGATCGCCGTGACGTCGGCCGCCGCCCCCGAGCTCGTCGCGACGGAGGCGGGGTTCGCGCTGCTAGCCTCCGCCCATGCGTGCGCCGCAGAGATCGCGACGCCTTGCGCAGGCCCCGTCGTGCCCACCTTCGTGCGCCTCGGGGCTGCGCTCGAGCCTGAGCAAGCCGAGCCGCTCTTCGTGGGCGAAGACCGCGCCGGTGCCGCCATCGGCTGGGGACTGCGTTGCTCGGGCGGGAGCTGCTCCGTCCTCGCCGCGACGAGCGGTTCCCCGACTCCCGTGTTCGCGGTCGACTTGCCGCCGCGCGCGTCGCCCTTCGCCTTGCCCCTGGTGCCTCCCGCGCCGCCGGGCGTCGCGCGCATCACCGCCATCTCGACCGTGGCGTCCGGCTTGCCATACACCGACGTGGCGGCCACCCGCCTGGGGGATACCGACCTGGTGGCGACGCTAACGGGTGCAGTGGAGCGATCGCCCGCTCGCGAATCCGACCATCCGCGTGGCGCGACGATCGTCGTCCACGCGATCGACGGCGGGGGCAGGGCGCTCTCGCCACCCGCGACGGTGTCGTCTCGAGCCGTTCCCGTCGGAGGGGTCGCGATCGCGGCGGGCTCCCGTCCGGACGACTCCGCGGCGATCGCATGGGTGAAGCGCGACGATGGCGATGCACAAGTGCACGTCGCGCTGGTCGACCGACGGGGCCGGAGATCCAGTGAGGCGCAGCTGACGACGGCGAAGGGCGATGCGAGCAGCGTCGCGATCGCCGGCGCGCAGGAAGGCTGGCTCGTGGCCTGGGTGGATGCCCGCGACGGAAACGGCGAAGTGTACGTGACGAAGATCGGTCGCGACCTCGCCCGCGTGGCGCGCGAGCGGCGCATCACCCATGCCCCCGGCGATGCGGCCGATGTGGCGCTGGCAGTTCGAGGTCCAATCGGGTGGCTGGCCTGGAGCGATCCGCGTGACACTCCGCGCGAAGGGCTTGGCGACATTTACGTCGTGAAGGTGCACCCAGAAGACGCGACGCGCGCAAGCGACGAGGTGCGCGTCGTTCCCACGGCTCCGCACTCTCGTTCGCCGCAAATCGCCCCGATGGCGGACGGCGGGGCCCTCGTGGCCTGGATCGAGGACGCGCCCACCGGAATCGAGGGACCGGGGGCAGCCATGGTCGTCCGGCTGGACGCCGGCGCGCACGTGGTCGCCGGCCCATCGAAATTGCCGCTCTACGCGCAGGGTCGCCCGACTGCGCTCGTCCTCACCGAGGCAGTCGACGGCGCTCGCGCCGTCGTTGCTCGCGCGTCGGGCGACGCCGTCTCGCTCGACGCCATTTCTCTTGCGCCCGATGGAACGCCGGCCACGCCGCCCTGGCCCCTGCTCGACCTCGATGCGCCCGCTCCGTTCGACGTTGCCCTCGCGTTTGCCGGTGAGGTGCTCTTCTTCGACGACGTCGGCATCGGACCCGGCATCCACCGCATCCGTCGTGCCGCGATCTCGTGGCGACGCTGACTTTCGCGCAACTTCTCGCGCCCGCTGTCCGACGGGGAAATAGGGGCGGGCGCTTCGAGCTCGCCCGGCTCAAGCGAGGGACTGACATGGACAACAGCATTTCTCCCAGAAAGACAGACATCGTCAGCGTGGAGACGACCGCGCGCCCGACGGCGACGCCGGCTCGCGTCGATTTTTCCGAGATCCTCACCGGAGGCGCACGGGCTCTCGTGCAGGGTGCGCAAGCTGCCATGAGCGCGCTTCCCGGCGCCCCGTTGATGGCGGTGGCATTGCGCGGGGTCGGCTCGGGCACCTCCGGGACGACGATGGCCCTGAGCGTCGCCCCTTCCCTCGGGACTTCGCCCGTTTCCGCGATGCCGGAAGGCCCCGGCGGGACGGGGCTGGGCGGCGTGGCCCTCGGCGCCGTGGGCGATGCCTCTGCGGGGGGTACGGACGGGATCGCCACCTCGCTGGCCCAGTCGCAGCAGATGAACCTCTATTACCTGCAGGTCCAGCAGGAGGTAAACGATCAAAACCGCACGTTCACGGCCCTCTCGAACTGCCTCGAGGTCGAGAACAACACCGCGAAGTCCGCCATAAGCAACATCCATTGACAGGGCATCCCGGAGCCATAGCCTCGAGGGGAGAAGGCTCGTACCCTGCATCTGACCATGGCAATCGACCGCATCGGCAATAACGCCCCGCCGACGCTGTCGCCCGAGACGAGCGGGCCATCGCGTTCCAAAGAGGCCACGGGTTCCTTCGCCGCGCTCGAGCCTTCACGCGCGCCCGCGACGCTCTCGGTGGACGCGGCTCAGGCCTCCCTCGAGCCCCTTGAACAGCTTCGCAGCGGTCAGGTCGATCTGCGCGGCTATCTCGACCTCAAGGTGAACGAGGCCACGGCCCACCTGTCCGCCCTGCCCCCGGTCGAGCTGGACGCCATCCGCGCAAGCCTTCGCGATCGGCTGGCGACGGACCCAGCGCTGATCGAGCTGGTACGGACGGCGACAGGAGAGGGGCCTCTGCCTTCGGACGACGCCTAGGTGAGCGTTGAGGTGCCCCGCGGGATCGGACGGCGCGGGCTCGTGTTCGGAGCGCTGACGGCAGCGCTCGCGTGTTCGCGCGGCGAGCGCACGGCCGATGGCGGCCTGCCGCCGTTGCCCGTCTCGAACAGCGTCCGCCTTCTCGAGTGGGACCTGGGACAAAAGCCCTGGGGGCGGGCGCGTGCCGTCATCGTCGTGCCGTCCTGGGGCAGAGCCGACGCGCGTTTCCCGGTGCTCGTGGCCCTCCACGGCCGGGGCGAGTCCGTCAAGACCCCCGCGGAAGGCGCGATGGGCTGGCCTCGGGACTATGCGATGGTGCGCGCATACGACCGCCTGCGAAGCCCCCCTCTGCGAGAGACGGACTACGAGGGAATCGTCGACCCCTCGCGCCTGGCCGACGCCAACGCGAAGCTGGCCCGGCGTCCGTTCGGCGGGCTCGTGGTCGCTTGCCCATGGTTGCCGGACGTTCGACCGGCGACGACGGGCGACATCGCCGAGTACGCGCAGTTCTTGCTCGGGTCGCTTCTTCCTCGAGTCCGCGCGGAGACACCGTCGCTCTCGTCTCCGGAGGCCACGGGGATCGATGGAGTGTCGCTCGGCGGGGCCGTTGCGCTCCGTATCGGACTCACGCGCCCGGATGCGTTCGGGGCGGTCGGAGGGATCCAGCCGGCGCTGAGCGAGGGGCAGAACGCGGAGTGGACCGCGCTGGCGCAGGGGGCCCGTGCCCGCCGTCCGGGGATGAAGCTGCGTCTCCTGACGAGCCACGAGGATTACTTTCGCGACGCGATCCTCGGCGTTTCCCGCGCGTGGAACGCCGCGGGGGTGGCGCACGACTTCGCCGAAGTCCCCGGTCCCCACGATTATGTCTTCAACCGCGGACCTGGGTCGATAGAGCTTCTCCTCTGGCACGACCGCGCGTTAGAGAGAAGCTCGCTGTAGGATGAATTTCATGAGGGCGCTCGTGCTTGTACTTCTCGCACTCCTGGCTGTCCTGCCTGCCTGCGCGGAGCAGCTTCCGGAGCACGTGGTCCTGCAACCGGGCGCCGAAAACGTCGAGATCGCCGTGGAGCCCCCCAGTTCGAACAGCTACCAGCTCGTCGGCACGGTGACGGGCGAGGCTGCCGCGAACGACCTCGACTCGGCGCAAGCGGCAGCGAAAAATGATCTGCGCAACAAGGCCGCCGCCCTGGGCGCCACGCTCGTCACGATTGACGAGAACACGGGGAAGCCCATGCCTCTCCAGGACAGGACGCGGGTGAAGCTCGTCGGTCGCGCGTACAAGTCGGTCGACTGAGAACGGCGCGCGGCTACCATCATCGCGCGCATGCGCCCCGGCTTCGCGGTTCCAAAGGCGGCCACCAGCTGGCTGGTGCCACTCGAGGTCCTTGCGCAGCGTCGCGGTGCAGACGACCCGCGAGTCATTGGCGGGAAAGCTTCGCGATTGGCGTGGCTCGTGCGACACGGGTTCGCCGTACCGGACGCGGTCGTGCTGCCGGTCGACGCGTTCGCGCAGTCCATCCGAGAGCTGCCGCCCGGCTGCGAGCCCCGAGCTCTCCTGCGGGCGGCGACGGGTCGTGCCGGGGACCTTCGCGCCGCAGAGGCACGACAGCACATCCTCTCCGCTCCTTTCCCCCGCGGCTTGCAGGAAGAGCTTCACGCGCTCTGGCTGGCGGTGGGTGAACACTCGCCCTGGGGAATCGCCGTCCGATCCAGCGCCACGTGCGAAGACGGTGCGCTCGTGTCGATGGCGGGCCTCGCCGAGAGCCTGCTGGGCGTTCGGGGCGCGGACGCGCTTGCCGCGGCCATCCGTCAGGTGTGGGCTTCGATCGCGAGCGGGCGGGCGCTCGCATACCTCGCTGCTCGAGGCGTGCGCGACGTGGGCATGGCGATCGTTCTTCAGCGTATGGTCGAGGCTCGAGCGGCTGGGGTCATGTTCACGCGGGCTCCCGACGCGCGCTCGCGCGGAGCCGGCGCCGGGGACGAGCGCATCATCAACGTGGGCCTCGGCCTCGGCGCTCCCGTCGTCAACGGGGTCACCACGCCCGACGTCCTGCGCATCGACGCCCGCGGTCGGCTCGTCGAGGCGATCGTGGCGCATAAGGCCCGCGCGACGGTCGTCCGTGATGGTGGCGTACGAGACGTGGACGTGGAGTTCCCCGATCGCCCCGCGCTGGACCGCGAGGATATCGCGGAGCTCGCCGAGCTCGCCACGCGTCTAGACAAGCTCGAGCCCGTCGCCTGGGACGTCGAGTTTGCGAGCGACGAGCAAAGGACCTGGGTGGTTCAGGCGCGCCCCGCCACCGGGCAGGGCTTCCCCGACGGCGGCGACGCGGACACGGTCTGGAGCAGCGTCAACGTCGGCGAGGCTCTTCCAGGCGCGGCGACCCCCTTCACCTGGTCGGTCGCGGGCGCATTCAGCGAGGCCGGGTTCCGCCGGGCGTTCGCTGCGCTGGGCTGCCGCGTACCAAAGAGCGCGCGCCTGGTCGGCAACATCCATGGGCGCATTTACTTGAACCTGACTCATTTCATGCGCATCGCCGCCCAGGTGCCCTTCCTCGATCCCCGCACGCTCATCGAGCTCGGCGGCGGATGGGGGGGCGACGAGCTGGCCAGACAAGTTCGGGACGTCAGCCGGGGCGGCTTCTATGCCCGGCTCCCACTCACGGCCTCGCGCTTGCTTCGCGAGCAGCTCAAGCTCGACGAGGACGTGAGAGCCTTCGAGACCTTCGCCGAGAAGCAATGGAGAGCGCAGAGCGCCCTCGACCTCACCATCTTGCCGGACGACGGCGTGGCGCGCCGCTTGCGAGACATCCAGGCGCTCCTCGAGCGCACCGGAATTGTCATGCTCACCTGTGCATCGAGCGCGCTCGGTAGCCACCTCGCGCTCAAGATGGTCCTCGAACGAGTCGCCCCGCTCGATGCCGATCGGCTTGCGCAGTCGCTGACGAGCGGGGTTCACGATCTCGAGAGCGCACGCCCGGGGATCGGCATCATGCACGTGGTGGCCCTCGCCCGCCGCGAACCCGAAGCTTGCGCTGCGATCGAGAGCGAGGCGACGTGCGGGCTCGACGCTCTCCCCGACGGAGCGACCCGGCGCGCGCTTCAGAGCTTCCTCGAGCTTTACGGAGACCGGGCCGTGCGCGAGGCGGAGCTTTCCACGCCGCGGTGGAAGGAGGACCCACGCCCCGTGCTCCGGCTGCTGCGGGCCGCTCTCCGCACGGACGCGCAGCACGTCGAACGCACCCTCGCCCGAGCGAGGGCCTTCGCCGACCTGGACCTCGCGCGGCTCATGCCCAGGCTCAACGTGATCGAGCAGACCATCGTCCGCCACCTGATCGCGAGGGCGCAGCGCGCGGCGCGGCTCCGTGAGCGCATGCGCACGTGGGTCACACGGGTGCTCGGCATGCTGCGCGAGGCTGCGCTCGACGCCGATCGCCGGCTCTTGCGTCGCGATCCCGAGCTCGAGGGTGACTGGCGCGGCCTAGTCTCCTCCGGCTCTCCGCTCGCAGGTGTCCACAGCGTCTTCTTCTTGACGCTCGACGAGGTGGTCGACGCGCTCGTTTCCGCGCGCGCCGAGCTCGCTCCGCTGGTGCGCGCTCGCCGCGCGGATCTCGCGCGCGATCAAGCGCGTCCCGACCCTCCGGTCACCTTCGTGGGGACGCCCCCGCCCGTCGTCCTGCCGCCCTCCGGCGGCGACGTCATGCGGGGGCTGCCTGCGAGCGCGGGCGTCGTACAGGGCCCTGCGCGCGTGCTCTTCCGCGAGGAACAGATGGACGAGCTGAGGCCGGGTGAGGTTCTGGTCGTCCACACGACGGACGTGGGCTGGACGCCGCTGTTCCTCGTGGCCGCGGGCGTCGTCACCGAGCTCGGTGGTCCGCTGTCGCACGCCGCCATCGTGGCGCGCGAGTTCGGAGTCCCCACCGTCGTCAACGTGGTCGGCGCGACCCGGGCCATCCGCACGGGCGACGTGCTGCGCGTGGACGGCGATCGCGGCACCGTCGAGCGCGTGCGGGGCTGAGACGCGCGCGCGCTATAAGTCCGAAGATGCGTTGGATCGTGCGTCCGGGCGATGGCCCCACCGTGGGCGACGTCCTCTCGCGTGCGGGCGCGGACGCTGACGCCGTCAGCGACGGCCGCGTCTTCGTGGGACGACGTCGCGTGCGGCGGGCAGACGAGCTGCTCCGGCCGGACGACGTGGTCGAGATTGCGGCTCGCCACGAGCCGTCGGTGGCTCCGCGAATCCTGGCCCAGGTCGACGGTGTCGTGGCGGTCGACAAGCCGGCCGGGACACCTACCATCGGGGATCACGGTGGCGAGGCGCACGCCCTCGTCGCGATGACCGCGGTCGCGCTCGGAGTCGACCCGTCGCGGCTTCACCCGACCTCCCGGCTCGATCGGGGTGTGAGCGGCGTGGTCCTGTTCGCCCTGACGAGCGAGGCGGCCGGTCGTCTCGCCCTGGCTCGCGCCTCGGGGCTCTACGAGCGCAGGTACGTGGCCATCGCCACGCGAGCGCCCGACCCTCCGAGAGGGGTCTGGAACGGCCCCATCGGGCGAGCGCCCGATCCGCGACGACGAACGGTGAACGGACGCGACGCCGTGCCGGCCGCGACGCGTTACATCGTGTGCGCGGGGACGACCGGCGGAGCGGTGCTGCTCGCGGCGGCGCCCGTGACCGGACGAACCCACCAGATCCGCGTGCACGCGGCAGCGGCCGGCGCGCCGCTCGTCGGCGATCGCGCCTATGGTGGGCCTGCACGCATGACCCTGGCCGGCGGCCGGGTCATCGAGCTCGGGCGCGTCGCCTTGCATTGTGCGCGCGTGATCGTGCCGGACGCTCGCGGCGCGGCTCTCGCCATAAACTCCCCCGTGCCGGAGGAGCTTGGCCGCTTGTGGGTCTCTCTTGGCGGTGTCCCGGCTGCGTGGGAGGCTGCCACGTCGTGCGCGATCGACTGACCCTGGCCCCCGCCGTCATTTCGGTCGCATGCGCTCTCTCTGCGCTGACCGTCTTCGCCGCCGAGCCCCACCGCACGATAGATGCCAGCCGCGCTCTCGACGCGGGCCCCCTGAAGGCGCCGTCGAGCGACATCGTCTTGACGGCAACGCCCGCCGATCCGGCGCCCCTCATCGAGCGCAATCAGTGGGTCTTCGACCTCCGGTGGGACCGTGGCGACGTCTGGTTGCTCGAGGTGCGCCCCCTGGCGCTGCCAGCGCCCCAGGCAACCCCTCGCGTCATGGGACGCTTCGCGCTCGAGCTGTTCGAAGGGCCGGCGCTCTTCGAGCGGGTGCGCTTCGATTTCCCTCTCCTAGGCGCCCTCGATACGGCAGACGGCGGCTGGGCCTCCGCTCCGTCGCTCACGCAGAAACTTCGCACGAGGATCGGCGTCGTCTTCCCCGCGACCCGCCGCGGGACTCGCCTCGAGCTCGTCGACCGCGCCACAAGTCGCCGCTGGTTGGTGCCCTGGCCCCCCGATGCGTCGCCGGATGCCGGAGCGCTTTCGCAACCAACCGACGCGGGCGACGCACGTTGAGCAGGCCTCGTCCGCGGGCGGTCACCTGGGATCCAGGTCGCGAAAGATGGCGAGCTCCCTCCGGAGCCGGGCCGCCGTGTTCGGCTCCGCGTCCGACAGGTCGTCGTCCTCGCCGGGATCCGCGACGGGATCGAACAGCATGAAGTAGCGGACGTCGTAGCGCTCGATGAGCTTCCTTCGTGGCTCGACGATCGCGCCGAGCACCCAGTCCAGCTCCTCGGACATCCCCGACGCCGACCCGCTGCTCACGACGAAGGTGTGGAGCGTAGCGTCTCTCGCGTCCTGAAAGCGGAACCAGCTCCGCCCGAATCGCTCGCTGTCGGAGACGTCGATGCCGAACGCGGCCATGATGGTCACGGGAACGTCCCTGTGGGAGACGAGCCCGTCGTACCGTCCGGGTGGAATGCCAGGGGCGACGAAGATCGCAGGGACGTGGATGAGCGGCTCGTAGGGGCTGCCGGCGTGGAACGGGATCCCGTGCGCGCCGAAGGCGTCGCCGTGATCCCCCGTGACGATCACGGCGGCGCGCGCGAGGTCGCCGCGCCGGTCGAGCGTGTCGATGAGGCGCCCCACCTCGCGGTCGATCACGCCTACCTCCCGGACGTACGAGCCCGGCAGCGGCCCGCGGTCGACGTCGCCGGGCAACGATTCGAGCGGGTCGTGCGCGTCGTAGTAGTGGACCCACAGGTAGCGGGGAGCGGGCCGCTGCTCGAGGTCCGCGAGCGCGAGATCGGTCACGGCCTCAGCCGTCCAGCGATCACCGTAGACGTCCGGCGCGTGTTTGCGATCGAAGCCAGAGACGATCTTGGGCGAGCCGCCGCCGTAACCGATGACGGCCGTCGACCCGATCCCCATGGACCCCAGCCGCGTCGCGACCGACTCGGCCGTCAAATCGGTTCGTTGCAGGAATGGCAGCGAATCCGTCGTCTTGGACCCGGCCGAGTGCATCCGGGTCATCCGCGTGCCACGCTCGGCGAGCCTCCACAGGTTCGGCGCTGTCTCCGGCGCCAGGGCGTCGGCTCGAAAGCAGTCGATGGTGACAAGCAGGACGAAGTCGAGCGCACCCGCGATGGGCCGGGGCGTGCCGACCGCCGGCGCGAGCCCCCGGTCGGCGAGGGTCGGAGAAACCGGCGACGTGACGGCGTTGCAGTTGTTGTCGACTCCGTCTGGCAACTCGCGTGCACGCGGGTTTCGCCCTGCGTTCGTGTCGTCGCAGTCGCCGCCGCCGAAAATGGGCGAGTAGCCGTCGAAATCGAAGTCCCAGAGGGCGCGCAACGACCTCCGCAGCGTGGGCTGAAACCGGCCGAGCTCGTCGCTCCGGCGTCGCCAGCGACTCAGGGCATCCTCGGCGGGCAGCAGGACGATGCCGCAGGACACGACGACCACCGCGACAGCCACCGCGAGCGCGGACGCCGGGGCTCGTCGAATCCGGCGACGCAGCGGCGTCGCGAGCCCGTGAAGCGCGCAGGCGGCCACGACGGCGAGGAGATCCCGGTGCGTCGGGCGAAGCCACGCGAAGCGGATGTCCGCCCCGAGCGCACCGACGAGGATCGCGATCGGGACGCACGCCGCGACCAAGGGACGCCGATCGCGCGCTGCGATCGCGACGGCGGCGACCGTCACCGCGAAGCCCGCGACCACGATGGCATTGGCGCCCTTTCGGCCGTAGAGCGTGAGCCCGGACACGACGAAGCCGGCGATCGCCGCGGTCACCGCGAGCGGCGCGGGCCACAGCTTGCGCCAGCGAGGCGCCCCTGTCGCGATGCGCAGGCACGCTATCTCGAGGACCGCTGCGAGGGGCGCGCCGATCAACGCGACGAGCGACGAAAGCGCCGCCCCCTCGGCCAGGCCCGCGCGCAGCGTGCCGAAGCGCAGGTTCACGTGAGAGACGACGAGGACGACATCGACCCCGAGCGTCAGGATACATACGACGGGGACCGAGACCAGCGCCCACGCGACGGTGCGACGCGCGAGCTGCGCGTCGAAGGACGCCATCATCCACTCATCATATGAGAATCGCCAGCGAGCCTCACGCGCTCAGTCGGTTATATCGTACACTTGGTCGACTATATCGTGCCCTTCGTCGGCGCGGATGGTCGCGCTTCCCATGACGGAACCCAAGAAGCCGCCGCAATCACCGGGCAAGCGCACCACGAGCGCCGTGTTCGAGGCCCACCGGCCGAGCCTCGGTCCCGGTTCGGCGTTCCGACTGCCGCCGCTGGACGCATCGGTCCCCTCGATGGACCCCATCAAGCTTCAGGAGGAGACGGCGAGCCCTGGTTCCCCGGCCGACGAGGCGCCGATCGGCGCGCCCCCAGTCTCGGTCGCGGCGCTCGGTGCAAAACCGATGAAGGCGCCGGAAATCATCATCGTCGGCGCTCCGGCGCAGCAGGAGCCGCCACCGCTACCGCCGCGACCGCCCTCGGTGCCGCCCCCGAGCCTTCCGCCGACGGCCGCCTCGGCGGGGAGCCGACGTGTCTGGCTCGTCGTGCTCGCCGCCTCGCTCCTGGCCGTCGCTCCCCTCGTCGCACGGCTGCGTCACGGCGGCACGACGCGCCACGCGTTCGCCGGGTCCGGCCGCGCGGGCGTATTTTCGACGACGCTCGACGTGCGCAAGTTCCAGCGCGGCAACATCCACACGCATACGACGCGCAGCGACGGCCAGCAGTCGCCGCAAGAGGTGGCAAGGTGGTACCGGGACCACGGTTATCAATTTCTCGCGATCACCGACCACGACGTCCTCGTCGATCCCGTCGAGGTCCGCGACGTCGAAACCCCCGGCTTCGTCCTCGTGCCCGGCGAGGAGATCACGAGCGTCGCGGGTGACAAGCCGGTGCACGTGCAGGCCTTGTGCATCGATCGCCTCATCGCCAGCGGCCGCTTCGCATCGCCGCTCGACGCGCTCGCGCAGGGGACCGCGGCCGTCCACGCGCAGGACGGCTTCGCGGTCGTGAACCACCCGAACTTCAGCTGGGCGTTCGGGCTCGCCGATCTCATGCCCCTTGCCGGGTCCTACGGGCTCGAGATTTGGAGCGGCCACCCCGCGTCCCACTCTTCGGGCGACGCGTCTCGACCCGCGCACCAGGCGCTGTGGGACGAGCTGCTCACCCGCGGCCGGCGCGTGACGGCGGTGGCCGTCGACGACGCGCATACGCTCATCGCCTCGGGTACGGGCGCCGAGGCGCTGCCGGGACGCGCATGGATCGAGACGTTCGGGGAGCTCGGACGCGCGCCGATCTGCGAGGCGCTCCGGAACGGTCAGCTCTACGCCTCGTCCGGCGTTGCGCTTCGTCGCATTCGCGTCGAGCCCGATCGCTTCACGGTGTGGGTCGACGATCCGCTCGATGCCGTGGAGTTCGTCGCGAGCGCTGGACACGTCGTCGCGAACGTCACCGGCGACGCCTTTGTCCAGGACGCCGACGGCTTCGCGGCCAGCTATGCCCTCCGCGGCGGAGAGCCCTACGTGCGGGCGGTGGTCAACGCGCCGGACGGAACAGCGGCCTGGACACAGGCGTACTACACGAACCCCTGAAGCGGCCCTTCAATCCGGGCGGGCGTTCGCGGCCTCTCGACCGCGGCCGCGTCGCCCCCGCAGAGAGAGCAGGACGAGGTCGAGCTCGGCGGAGCGCAGGCCGCGTGCAGCGGCAAGGAACGTCGCGGCGAAGAGCACGACGCCGGCCGCTCCCGGCAAGAAACGCGAGACGGCGTCGGAGCCGGCGCCGAGCGTCAGCGTCCACGCGCAGGTCGCCGCGACGGCGAGCGCCAGGAGCGAGGCTGCGAGCGTGCGCATGGCCGACGCGACGATGGGGCCTACCTTCAACGGCCGAAGAGCGCGCATCAGGAGGGGGACGGCGATGACGAGTTGCGTCGCGCTCGACGCCAGGAGCGCCGCGCTGATTGCCGGCTGCCCCATGCGGCCGCGCAGCGCGAGAGCGACGCCGACGAACACCACGACGTTCGAGAGCCCGAGGAGCGCGGGGGTGCGCTTGTCGTTCGCGGCGTAGAACCCCGACGCAATCTCGCGAAGGGCCGCCACCATCCAGATGGCGGCAGCCTGCCAGGCGAGCGCACGCGCCGTCTCGTAAGAGGCCGCGGCGTCGAACGCGCCGCGCTGGAGCGCGGTCATGACGATGGGCCGAGCGAGCACCGAGACGAGGATCGCCACGGGGATCGACGCGAAGAGGGCCAGGCGCAAGTTGCTCGACGTGGCGGACGCGTTGGCCTCGGCGTCGGACTGGCTCGCGCGGGCTGGCTGTCGCGGCATCGCCAGGACGGAGACGACGAGCGCCTGCGACACCTCGCAGATACGCATGGCCCACCAGAACGCGCTCTGCGCACCCGGTCGCATCTCCGAGAGGAGGCGACGCGAGACGAAGAGCTCGAAATAAAAGGGGGCCAGGGCGATCGAGACGGGCGCGACGCGGCGAGCGACGTCGCGGATTTCGGGGAGGTGGATATCGATGACCGCGGGCGTCGCCCAGCCGATGGCGCGACGGGCTCTCCACTCGAGCACGACCGACACGAACCCGCCGACCAGGACGCCGACGGCAATGGCCTGCGTCCGGTCGACGCCGCGCGCGTCGAGGAGGCGCGGCAAGATCAGCGTCGCGGACAGCACTGCGACGCTGAAGACCAGCGGTTCCCAGCTGGTTGCTCTCTGCTTCTTGACGTGGAGCGCCGCCGCTCCGATCGCCGCGAGCCCGGCGAGGAGCAGGTAAGGGAAGAGCGTCATCGTCAGCCACACCGTCCGATCGAACTCGCCGTAGCGGCGGCGGTAACCGGCGGCGAGCAGCTGCGTGAGCGGCTGCGCGAGCGCGATTCCGGCGGCCGTCACGAGGACGAGGAGGCCGCCTGCCACCGCGCGCAGGCGCGAGTAGAGGATGCGCGCCGCGTCCTCCCCCTCCCTGCGAAGCTTGCGTGACACGACCGGCACGAGCCCGTGAGAGGTCACCGCGTCGGCCAGCAGGAGGCGAAGCGCGGACGGGATCGTGAAGGCGACGAAGAAGCTGTCGGTCTCGTCGCGACGGAAGACCGCCGCGATCGCGACGTCCCGCGCGACGCCTGCCGCACGGGCAACGATGCCCAGGAGCGGGCCAAGCCGCGCGCCGAGGGGCTCCGTGCTGCGGCCGATGTCGTGCTGCGCCTCCCGCCCCGACATCTGCCTCGTTCATCAATACACGCGATCGCGGACGGCGGACAAAGCCGCTCGTGGGGGGATATCGCGGCGCGGGCTGGCGGCTTCGCGGCTCTCCCACCCCCGCGTGTCCCGCAGCTCGAATTGTGCGACGATTCGGGAGCCAGCCCATGCAATGCCCCTCCTGCCAGACCTCCGTCGACGACTCGCCGCGCTTCTGTCCGGCGTGTGGCACGCTGCTCGCGGCCGCGAACCCCTCCGGGGCCTCGCCCGGGCTGGTCGCGCAGGCGGTGGACCCGATGTTCGGGCAGACGCTCGGTGGAAAGTACAAGGTCGTTCGCCTGATCGGCGAGGGCGGGATGGGGTCCGTCTACGAGGGCGAGCAGCAGCTCGGCACGACGACGCGCAAGGTAGCCGTAAAGACGTTGCACACGCACCTGTCACACGACCCCAAGATCAAGGCTCGCTTCGAGCGGGAGGTGGGCACGGTCGCGGAGCTGGAGCACCCCAACACCATCCAGGTCTACGACTTCGGCTCCACGCCAGCGGGAATCCTCTACATCGTCATGGAGTTCTTGCACGGCAGGAGCCTGGCCGATCTGCTCGAGAAGCAGGGCGCCATGACTCCCGATCGCGTCGACCACGTCTTGCAGCAGGTGTGCGGCTCCCTCGAGGAGGCGCACGGGCGCGGCATCGTCCACAGGGACCTCAAGCCGGACAACATCGTCCTGGTCGAGCGCGCCGGCAAGAAGGACTTCGTCAAGGTCCTCGACTTTGGCATCGCGAAGCGCGCCAAGGAAGAGGACCAGAACGAACAGAAGCTGACCCAGCAGGGGATGGTGCTCGGTACGCCCCCGTACATGAGCCCCGAGCAGTTCACGGGGCAGCCGATCGACGCGCGGAGCGACATCTATTCGCTCGGGGTCATGGCTTACGAGATGATCACCGGGAAGCTCCCCTTCAGCGCGAACACCGCCTGGGAGTGGGCGACTCAGCACATGACGCAGCCGCCGATCCCGATCGAGTCGCTGGCGGAAGGGATGCGCGCGCCGGCGGCCATGAGAGCGGCGGTCCAGCGGGCGCTCGCGAAGTCCCCCGGTGATCGCTTCCAGACGGTGGCCGAGTTCGGCGAGGCGTTCGCCGGGCGCACGGCGTTGCCCGCGGGCGGCGGCACGACGCCGTTCGCGGCGACGACGGCGAAACAGAAGACGGAGCTTGGCACGCCGCTCGACGTGGCGGCGGCGTTCGGGAGGGTCCCGTCGGGCACGGACCTCCGGATGGCGGCCGCGCCGACGGACGTCCCCCACGGCTACACCCCTGCCGGCGGCAACGTGTCGTTCCCCACGCCAGCGGGCATCCCCCAACCTCCTCCCCGCGAGTCATCCAGCGGAGGGAGGAAGCCTCTGCTGATCGCGGCCGGCTTCATCGCCGCCGCGAGCATCGGCGCCATCGTGTTCGCGATGAAGGGCGGCTCCCAGGGGGCATCCAAGGAGGTCGTCTTCGACAACAGCGCGGCCCAGCCGGCCCCCGACACATCGCTGGCCCCTGCAGGGCCGGCGCTGGATACGCCCGCGCCGATCGACTCCAGCCCGACCAAGGTCTTGCCCCACGGCGCAGGCGCGCCGGCGCTACACGCATCGCCTCATCCGGGTCCCACGCACTCCCAGGAGCCGGCGCAACCGCCCGCGGTGCTCGCGCAGCC
>Ga0209415_10008431_pt1 | contig 17882 bp, 10 predicted proteins | sample PeaSoiSIISIP2007_FD_187696 | JGI IMG/M metagenome (GOLD analysis project Ga0209415, IMG submission 187696) | Peat soil microbial communities from Weissenstadt, Germany - SII-SIP-2007 (SPAdes) (version 2) | ecosystem: Environmental > Terrestrial > Soil > Wetlands > Peat | place: Germany... | reverse complement strand
CCGGCCGTCGACATCGGTCTCGACCAGGTTGTCGTTCCAGTGCAGATCGCGAGCTTCGTGATGATGCGGATGCGGCGGCGTCGCGGCGGCCGCGGTCTTGCCGGCGCGCTTCGCCCGCGCCTTGCGATCGTTGCGGATGCGCGCGCGGCGCTCCTCGGTCTTCTTCGCGTCGACCGCGGAGTGCGCATCGAAAACGACGCCATAAACGTCGCGCGCCGACTCGGCCGAGATACGCAGTTCGAGGATGTCGCGGCGCACCATCTCGGGGTCGCGCAGAATCGGATCGCCCATGCCGCCGGCGCCCTGCCAGTGCAGGTAATGCACATCGCCGGGGTTGAGATACGATTCCTTTTCCGACGGCTGATATTCGGTTGTGCCGGAAATCTCTTTCAGCTCGCCCGGGATGATCCCGCGCCGCAGCAACTCGCGCAGGTTGGCGTCGCGAATCGTGATGTCGACCTGGGTGCTGCCGGGATAGCCGCCGCTGACGCCGACGTTCATGCTGGTCGCCTTGCCGGACCCGGACACCACCATGCTCATCTGCACGTCGGTCTTGTACGGCGCGAAGCACATCGAGGCCGACATCCCGCCGCGGAACCGTCCGGGGCCGCCGGAGTCGGTCTCTTCACGCCGCCATAGGTAGAGAATCGGATTCATGAACTCGACCATCTCGACGTCCGGCGCGCGGCCCATCACGATGCCCGGCAGGCCGCCGGTATCGACGCCGTCGCGATCGATGCGCGCGCCGAGTCCGCCCGCCATCGGATCCATCAGCATGCTTACGAACGGCTTCTGATACTGATCGATTCCGGAGAGCACGGCGAGCGCCCAGGTTCCGGTGCAAACCGACATCGCGGACTTGCGATGCTCCGGATGCGCCATCATCATTTTCGCCACGCACTCCTGCACGGCGTTGGCGGTGGTCCAGCCCGAGGCGACCGAGGCCTTCGAGATGCCGGCGGGGAAGGTGCAGTTGTTGAGCGTGCCGTCCTCGCTGATGATCTCGCAAAGGCGCAGCAGGCCGCCCGCCGCCCACGGCACATCGCCGCACAGCGCCGGCAGCGTGCTCCACAGCACGCCGGCGTGGAGCGTGCTGTGCGTGCAGTTGATCAGCCCCTCGACCTGCGGATCGGTGCCGCGAAAATCGAAGGTCAGATGCTCGCCCTTCTTAGTCAGGTTCAGCACGATCTTGTAGAGGCCGCGATCGCCTTCGCGGGCCTCCTCCTGGTAGGCGACCGCGTGCCAGTTGCCGTCGGGGATCGCGCGCAGCTTGGCGCGCACGCGCTGCTCGGTATCGTCGAGCATGCGTTTCATCACGGCCTTGACCATGTCGGGGCCGTACTTGCGGATCATCCCGCGCAACTGCTCATGGGCGAAGTTGTTCGCGCCGATCTGTGCGCGCAGGTCGAGCGCCACCAGCCGCGGAATCCGCGAACGGCGAAGGTAGACATCCTCGATGTCGCGCTGCAGGCGGTAGCCGCGGACGATCTTCACCGGCGGCGTCGGCAGCGATTCCCAGAAGACGCTGGTCGCGCGCGGCGTCCAACTGCCGGGGGCGACGCCGCCCAGGTCGAGCTGATGGGACGAGGCCGAGGTCCAGCCGAACAGCTTGCGCTCCCAGAACAGCGGCGCGTAGACGGCGACATCGTTCTGATGCATCCCGCCGCCGACCCACGGGTCGTTGCACAGGAACATGTCGCCCTCTTCGATGCCCGGATTTTCGGCGCGATATTCGAGCGTCCACTTGACGGCGCGATCGAGCGCGATCGCCAGTCCGGCATTGTAGGGCCCGATCTGCACCAGGTCGCCGACTTCGTCCATCAGGGCGAAATTGAAATCGTTGGCGTCGGTCACGACGATCGATCCGGACATGCGCTTGATCGCGTCGCCCATCTCCTCGGTCGCCATCCAGAGCCGATGCCTGATCACCTCGAAGCTGAGCGGGTCGATATGCTGGGCCTCGCCCGGCGCGAGCTCGTGAAACTTGACGTAGGGCGCCGCTTTCGCGCGCACCACCTCGGGAGGGTTGCCCTTGTAAGCGAAGATTTCAGATCCGGGAATCGTTACCGCCATCCAGCATGCTCCATCAGAGAGAAAATTTTCCGTTAGCCCGGCGGGCCTTGACTATGACATCATCGCCGTCGCAAGCTAGCGCGATTTCCAGCCGTCCGCTACTCGCGGCGCAGGCCAATAATCAACCTCAACGAGGTCAACCATGGCCGATTTGAAGCTTCGCAAAAGCACCACGGCGCTGATCGCGATGGACATCCAGAACCTGCAGGTGGGCGCGCTCAAACAGAACAATCCCGCGCGCGCGAACATGCCCGAGACCCTACGCACGGTAATCGAGGCGGCGCGGCAGGCCGGAATCCTGGTGGTTCACGTGGTGGTGCGCTTCCGTGAAGGCTATCCCGAGGTCCACAAGCGCAATCTCCTGATCGGCCGGCTCTCCGGCACCGGGCTGCTCAAGGAATCGGGTGCCGATTCGCAGATCAACGCCTCCATTACGCCGCTCGCGAACGAGCCGATCGTGGTCAAGCGGCGAGTCAACGCCTTCTTCGATACCGACCTCGGGACCATCCTGAGAGCGCGCGGCATCGACACGCTGCTGCTGACGGGAATCTCGACCAGCCGCGTGATACTTTCGACCGCTACGTATGCGTTCGACGCCGACTACTCGGTCGTGATCATCGAGGATTGCTGCGCCGATCCGGAAGCCGAGTTGCACAAGGTTCTGGCCGATAAGGTGCTCGCGCAATTCGGCCCGCTCGTCGATTCGCGCGCCGCGATCGCCGCGATGAAGGCCGCCGCCGACTAGGCGCGCGCCGCGGGTTCGCCGGCGAGCCGCTTGAGCCGATACTGGACCTCTTGCGCCGGTACGATTTCGCTCAGCAGCGCCACGTAGCATCCCGGACAGCAGAACTGCCGGAAGACCACCGGCATATCGACGAACTCCTGCGGATTCCCGCGGATGTGGGGGCCGGCTTCCGACGATGGCGCTTCATGGCGCAGCGCGCCCTCCAGGTAGTTCTGGCCGCGCTCGGCCAGCGGCGTCGCGCAATGGGCGCATCGCCAGCGCCCCTCGCCATCGACCATGATGTTGTCGTCGATCCGCGACCAGCTCGGGTCGGGCGCCTGGCTGGCAAGCGGACCGCGCGCAGGCTTGCCGGCGCGCCGCATGAGCAGGTCGTGCCGCAGCTTGCGCGTCGCCTCGGCGTCGGGCTCGAGGTTGCGGCCCAGCACGACGCCGTAGATGTCGCGCGCGGCGGCCGGTGAGGTCTTGCGTTCCGCGAGGTCATAGATCACGCGCTCGAGATCGCGCCGCAGCGGATCGCCGTAGCCGCCGCCGCCCTGCCAGTTGGCGTAGTAGACGTCGTCCCAGCCGAGTTCGATGCCGCCCTCGGGCTGCATCATTTCGATCGTGCCGCCGAGGTCGGCAAGCTCGCGCGGCCAGCGCCCGCCCGCCACGAGCGTGCGGCGGAAGTTCGAATCGCGCACCGCGACGTCGTAGGCGGTATTGCCCGGGTACCCGCCGCTGATGCCCGAGGCTTGCGGAATCGCCTTGCCGGCCGACGAGATGACGATATTCATCAGCTTCGCTGGCGAATCGTGAATCACGTAGCAACTGGTGCCGCCGAGTCCGCCGCGGAAGCGGCCGGGGCCGCCTGAATCGGTCTCCTCGCGCCGCCACAGATAGAGGATTGGGAACTGAAACTCGTTCATCTCGGCGTCGGCCGCGCGGCCCATCGGGATAGTCGCCTCGCCGCCCGTGTCGACGCCGTCGGAATCGGTGCGCGCGCCCAACCCCCCGACCATCGGATCGCAGAGCATCGTGACGAAGCCATGGTCGCGTTGATCGATGCCCGAGAGCAGCATCAGGTCCCACGAGCCCGAGCAGACGCTGGTCGCGTTCTTGCGATGCACCGGATGCGTGTCGAGCATCGCCGACAAGCACTCGGTAACCGCGCTCTGAGTCGCCCAGCACGAGGCGACCGAGGCCTTGCAGATGCCCGAGGGAAAGTTGCAGTTGTTGATCGTGCCGTCGTCGCTGATGAGCTCGATACAGCGCTCGAGGCCGCCCGGCGCCCACGGCATATCGGCGCACAGCCAGGGCAGCAGGATGCCGATCACGCCCGCGCGCATCCCGGAGTAGGTGCAGTTGATCATCCCTTCGACCTGCGGGTCGGTGCCGCGAAAGTCGAAGCTCAGGCGATCGTCGCGCTTGGTCATCGCGACCACGATCTTGTAAAGGCCGCGCTCGCCTTCCTTGGCCTGGTCCTGATGGGCGACGGCCTGCCAGGTGCCGTCGGGCAGGCTCTTGAGCTTGGCGCGCAGCCGCTCCTCGGCGTCGTCCATGATGCGGTACATCACGGCCTTCACGGTATCGGCGCCGTACTTGCGGATTAGCGTGCCGAGCCGCTCGTGCGCGATGTTGTTAGCGCCCATCTTGGCGCGCAGATCGAGCGCGATCAGCTTGGGCATCCGCGAGCGCCGCAGATAGGCATCCTCGATGTCGGAGCGCAGCTCGAATTTCTCGACGATCTTGATCGGCGGCGTCGGCAGCGATTCCCAGAAGATGTTCTCCGAGCGCGGCGTCCAGCTTCCCGGCGAGACCCCGCCGACGTCCACCTGGTGCGCGACGGCGCAGGTCCAGGCGAAGATCTTCCCCTCCCAGAACATCGGCGCGAACAGCGAGACGTCATTCTGATGGATCCCGCCGCCAACCCACGGATCGTTGCACAGGAACATGTCGCCTTCGGCGATGCCGGGATTGACCGCGCGGTTCTCGAGCGTCCACTTCACCGCCATGTCCATCGAGGCGCAGAGCTCCAGGTTGTAGAGCCCGACCTGGACCTCGTCGCCCAACTCGTCCATCACGGCGCAATCGAAATCGTTGCAATCGGTTACGACCACCGAGCCGGACATGCGCTTGAGCGCTTCGCCCATCTCTTCGGTAATCGCCCATAGGCGATGGCGAATCACTTCGTAAGTAAGCGGGTCGACCTTCGCCACCTGCTCGCGCGCAACCGAATGGAGGCCGAGGTGTTTCGGCACGCGCTTCAAAATCTCCGCGCGCGGACTCGGCCGGTAGGCAAATTTCTCGGAGCCTGCAATCGTCTGGATCATCGATCAACCTTTCGTCAGACCCGCCGTATCGCCGGCAATGCGCGGCGCGATGGTCTTGGTCCGGAATTGAGTTTCATCGACCGGTACGACCTCGGTCAGCAGCGCGCCGTAGCATCCGGGACAACAGAATTGGCGGAACATCACGCGCTGGTCGACGAAGCGGCCGGGCTCGCCGCGAATCTGCGGTCCGGCCTCGCTCGGCGCGCCGCGCCGCACCAGCGCGCCATCGAGGTAGTCCCGGCCGGCCTCCGCCAGCACCGTCCCGCAGTGGGCGCAACGCGAGCGACCGCCGCCATCCAGGGCCAGGTTGTCGTCGATTCGCGACCATCCTGATTCGATCGCCGGCCGGCGCGGCACTTGAGCTGATTCCCCCGCGCGCCTCATCCGCAATTCGTGGCGCAGCTTCTCGGTTTCGCCATCGATCACTTGGTCGCGATCGTCGAGGGCGACGCCGTACAAACTCCGTGCCGTCGCGCGCGAGACCTTGTTCTCGGCGACATCCCAGCCAACGCGTGCGGGCTCGCGCATAATCGGGTCGCCGTAGCCGCCGCCGCCCTGCCAGTGGGAGTAATAGACGTCGTCCCAGCCGAGCTGCGTATCGCATTCGGGCGGCAGATAGTCGAACTCGCCGCCCAGATCGGTCAGTTCGCGAGGCCAGCGCGGGCCGCCCATCAGCTTCCTCATGTTCGAGTTCCGCACGGCGACATCATAGGAGGTGTTCGCCGGGTAGCCGCCGCTGGAGCCGCAGGCGAGCGGCACCGCCTTGCCGGATGACGAAACCACCAGGCCCATCGCGCGCAGCGATGAGTCGTGAATTATGAAGCAGCTTGATGCTCCGAGTCCGCCGCGAAAGCGGCCGGGCCCGCCCGAGTCGATTTCCTCGCGCCGCCAGAGATAGAGGATCGGAAACTGGAACTCGTTCATCTCGACGTCGGCTGCGCGGCCCATCGGGATGCACGGTCCGCCGCCGGTATCGACGCCGTCCTGGTCGGCGCGCGCGCCGAGCCCGCCCGCCATCGGATCGCACAGCATCGTGACGAAACCGTTGTCATGCTGATCGACGCCCGAGAGCAGGATCAGATCCCAGGTGCCGATACAGATGCTCATCGCGTTCTCGCGATGGGTCGGATGCATGTCGAGCATCGCGGCGATGCATTCGATCGCGACATTGTGGGTCGCCCAGGTCGAGCCGACCGAGGCTTTCGAGATTCCCGAGGGGAAGGTGCAGTTGTTGAGGGTGCCTTCCTCGCTGATGAATTCGAGGCAGCGCTCGATGCCGCCCGGCGCCCACGGGATGTCGCCGCACAGCCACATCATTACGATCGCCAGCACGCCCGCGCGCATCCCGGCGTAAGTGCAGTTGATCATCCCGATGACCTGCGGGTCGGTGCCGTGGAAATCGAAGATCAGGCGGTCGCCCCGCTTGGTCATCGCGAGCACGACCTTGTGCAGGCCGCGATCGCCGCTCTTGGCCTGATCCTGGTAGGAGACCGAATGCCAGGTGCCGTCGGGCAGGGCGCGCAGCTTGGCCCGCAGCCGCTCTTCGGCGTCGTCCATCGCGCGATACATCACGGCCTTGACGACGTCTGCGCCGTACTTGCGGATCAGTACCGCCAGTCGCTCCTGGGCGACGTTGTTCGCGCCCATCATCGCGCGTAGATCGAGCGCCAGCAGCTTCGGCATCCGCGAACGGCGCAGGAAGGCATCCTCGATGTCGGCGCGCAGCTCGAACTTCTCGACCAGCTTGATTGGCGGCGTCGGCAGCGACTCCCAGAAGACGTTCTCCGAGCGCGGTGTCCAGCTTCCCGGCGAGACCCCGCCGACATCGACCTGGTGCGCGACCGCGCAAGTCCATCCGAGCAGCTCGCCTTCCCAGAAAAACGGCGCGAACAGCGACGCATCGTTCTGATGCAGCCCGCCGCCGACCCACGGGTCGTTGCACAGGAACATGTCGCCTTCCGCGATACCCGGGTTGGCGGCGCGGTTCTCGAGCGTCCACTTGACCGCCATGTCCATCGAGGCGCAGAGCTGCGCGTTGTAGAGCCCGACCTGGACCTCGTCGCCCAGCTCGTCCATCAGGGCGCAATCGAAATCGTTGCAATCCGTGACCACCACCGACCCGGACATCCGCTTGATCGCTTCGCCCATCTCTTCGGTGATCGCCCATAGGCGATGCCGGATCACTTCGTAGGTGAGCGGATCGAGCGCGGCGACTCGCGCCCGATCGATGCTGTGCGTCCTGAGGCCGGCGGGCAGCTTTTTCAGAATTTCGGCGCGCGAGCTCGGCCGGTAGGCGAATTTCTCGGCGCCCGCGATGGTTTGAATCATAACGGCGCCCCGATCATTTGAAATCCAGCACCAGGTTCCCGAGCTGATCGATGCGGGACACCGCGCGCTGCGTAACCGCGACCGTGGTGGTCGGCGCTTCGACGATCGCGGGACCTTCGATCTCATGGCCGAAGGCGAGCTTCTCGTAATCGTAGACCGTGGTCTCGGTCCATCCGCTGGTCAGATCGAGGAAAGCGCGCCGCCGTCCCTTGATCGCCGACTCGACTCCGCTGCGCGCCTTCGGCAATGCAGGCAGGCTCGGCTTGAACGGCAGGTAGCCGATCGCAAACACGCGGTAGGTGATGAACTGCAGGCCCGCCTCGCGATAGCCGGTGCCCTTGCCATAGAGCTTGGTGTAGAGCTCCTCGAAACCCTCGCTGATGCCGTGGATGTCGTCCTCGCTGAGCCGGCCCGATTTGACGGGCGTCGAGACCTCGGCGAGCTGCAGCGTGTAACGGATGTCGATCTCGCGCGCCATCGTGATCCGCGAGAAGGGAATCCGCTGCGCCTCGAGGTCAGCGCGCAGTCGCGTCTCGAGTTCATCGAAGGTCCGATTGACGACCTCGGCCGGGACCGGGAAATTCTGCGGGCGCGAGACTTCGGCCGTGAGCCCGACGTTGGAGGCCGCCAGGCCGAAGGCCGAGAAGGCCGAAGCGGTTTCTCCGAGCGGAACCACCACGGTCGCGACGCCCAGGTCGGCGCAGTAGCCCGCGCAATGGACGGGACCAGCGCCGCCGAACGAGTAGAGCGCGAAATCGCGCGGATCGTAGCCGGCGCTGACCACGCATTTGCGCACCAGGTCGGAGGCCTGCGCATTCGCGATGCTGTAGATCGTCGCGGCGGCCTGCTCGACACTCATCTTGAGTGGCTCCGCGATTTTCTCGCGGATCACCTGCTCGGACAGATCGCGGCGGAGCTGCTTTCGGCCGCCGAGGAAAAAATCCGGGTTGAGGATTCCCAGCACCAGGTCAGCATCGGTGATCGTCGGTTCGAGGCCGCCCGCCGCATAGCAGGCCGGTCCCGGCGCCGCGCCGGCGCTGCGCGGGCCGACCTTCAGGTTGCCGCCCTGGTCGATCCACGCGATCGCGCCGCCGCCGCTGCCGATCGCCGCCACGCGCACCATCGGCAAGTTCAGCGTGTACTGGTTGATGATCGTGGTGGTCGCGGTCACCGGCTTGCCGTCCACCACCAGGCCGACCAGGAAGGTGGTGCCGCCCATGTCGGACGAGATGATGTTCTTATGGCCGAGCGATTCGCCGAGGTTGACGGAGCCGACCACGCCCCCGACCAGCACCGAGCCGATCGTGCTGATCGCCTGGCGCGGCGCGGTGTCGGCCGAGATCGTGCCGCCCGAGCCCTGCATCACCAGCAGCACTCCGCCGAATTTGCGCCGCTCGAGCTCATCCTGGAGCGAGCGCAAATAGGCGCGCAGGGCCGGACCGACCTGGCCGTTCATGATGGTGGTGACGTTGCGCGGATATTCGCGGATGCGCGGGCAGACTTCGCTCGACAGGCTGACGTAGAGCTCCGGCGCGACTTCGTGGATCAGGTCGCGGATGCGATTTTCGTGGGCGGGGTTGCGGAACGACCACAACAGCGAAACCGCGATCGCCGCCACGCCCTCGTCGATCAGCTCCTTGACGGCCGCGCGCGTAACGGTCTCGTTGAGCGGCAGGATCTCGGCGCCCTTGTAATCGACCCGCTCGTCGACCTCCTTTACCAGGCGCTTGCGCACCAGCGGCGGCGGCTTGTTAGTGCGCGTGAAATCCTGGATCTGCTCGGGACCGAGTCCTGCGTAGCGTCCCTCGCCGTTCATGATAATGATCGAGTCGCCATGGCCGCAGGTGGTCACGAAGCCGACCTTGGCCGCCGTGCCGGTGACCAGTGAATTGAGCGAGGCGGTGGTGCCGTGGCAGATATAGCTGGTGCTCTGCAGCAGCGACTCGGTACTGAGCTTGAGCCGTGACGCGAGCTCGTCGATGGCGTCGATTACGCCGCGCGCGTAGTTGTCGGGAGTCGACGGCGATTTGGCCGAGACCACGCGGGCCTGCTCGTCGGTCGCAAACGCATCGGTAAACGTGCCGCCGATATCGATGCCGATAATAAATTGCATGGTTCCTGAGGCTTTCCTCGAACTTCCCCTCGATTATCACGCCGCGACCATGAAAGATCGCGATCCGCATGGAATTACCAGAGAAGTTCGCGGGTTGCTATGGCCGCGTCGGCGCTTGACTGGGCCTCTGACCGCACCCTAGATTTGCGCGGCCAAATCGGCTGTGCGCTGCGATCGAGGAGCGCTCGCCGGTCCGAATTCGCAGGGCGCGCCGTTGTGATCCGGCCCGATGGCAAATTAAAGTGAGCGGAATGAGGTACGACCTGAGATGAGCTATGCGATCGGTGTCGACGTCGGCGGCACTTTTACCGACGCCTTTGCTTCCAGTGACGACGGCGTGGTCGCCTCCGCAAAATCGCCCTCAACGCCCCCGGATTTCTCGCGCGGCGTGGTGGCGGTGCTGGGCGAGCTGGCCCGCGCGCTCGGACTCACCCTCGATCAGCTGATGGCCGAGACCTCGTACGTATGCCATGGCACCACCTCCACGCTTAATGCGCTGGTGACCGGCGACACGGCGAAGATCGGATTCCTGACCACCAAGGGTCATCGCGACTCGATCTACATCATGAACATCGAGGGCCGCTACGCCGGCCTGGGTCCCGAACAGATCCAGAATTTCGTGCGGACCAACAAGCCGCCCGTGCTATTGCCCAAGCGTCGCGCCAAGGAGATTACCGAGCGCGTCGACTATGCCGGCGAGGTCGTGGTGCGGCTCAACGAGAACGAGGTCCGCGCCGCGGTCAAGGAGCTGCTCGAAGGCGGGGTCGAGGCGATCGCGGTCTCCTACCTCTGGTCGTTCCGCAATCCGGCGCACGAGCGGCGCACGCGCGAAATTATCCACGAGCTCGCGCCCGGCCTGTTCGTCGGCCTCTCCTCGGACATCTGCCCCAAGATTCGCGAGTACTCGCGCGCCGCGACTACTATTATGAGCACCCAGGTCGGCCCGACGCTCAGGAAATATCTCGAGCCGCTGACCCGCGACCTGACCTCGGCCGGGCTCAAGGGCCCGCTGCTGGTGATGCAGGGTTCGGGCGGGACGGTCGCCGCGCAGGACGCGCCGAATCATGCGATCACGACGATCGGCTCGGTGCTGACGGGCGGCGTGGTCGGCGGACTCCATCTCGGGGCGCGCCTCGGCCATCGCAACATCATCACCACCGATGTCGGCGGCACCACCTTCCTGGTCGGGATGATCGTCGACAACAACCCGGTCTTCACGACGACCAGCTTCATCAATCAGTACACGATCAACGCGCCGATGATGCGGGTGCAATCGATCGGCAGCGGCGGCGGCGCGATCGCGTGGGTCGATCCCGGCGGCAACCTGCGCGTCGGCCCGCGTTCGGCCGGCGCGACCCCCGGTCCCGCCTGCTATGGGCAGGGCGGCAATGAGCCGACCGTCACCGATGCCGACCTGGCGCTGGGAATCCTGAATTCGAAATTCTTCCTGGGCGGCAAATGGCCGCTCAAGCCGGAACTGGCGAAGCAGGCGCTGCGCGAAAAGGTCGGCAAGCCGCTTAAGCTCAACGATGAGGAGGCGGCGGTCGCGGTGTTCGCCGTGCAGAATTCGCAGACCGCGGACCTGGTGCGGCGCGCGGTGCTCGAGGCCGGCTACGACCCGCGCGATTTCGTGGTCTATGCGTTTGGCGGCGCCGGTCCGGTTCATGCGTGGGCGTATGCCAAGGATCTCGGCGTGCGCGAGCTGGTGGTGCCGCTCGGTCCCACCGCGGCGGCGTTTTCCGCCTACGGCCTTGCCGCCTCCGATATCATCATTTCGGCCGAGCTGTCCGATCCGGTCAACTTCCCGCTCGATCCCAGAGCGATCAACCGTAATTTCGAGAACCTCGAGAAGGACGTGCTGGGCCGGCTCAAGGAGCAGGGCGTCAAGTTCAGGGCGATCGAAACCCGGCGCGAACTCGATATCCGCTACACCCTGCAGATCGCCGAGGTCGCCACCGCCGTCAAGAACGGCAAACTCGACGAGGCCGATGTCGGCGTGATCGCGTCGGACTTCGAGAAAAAGTACGAGACCCTGTACGGCAAGGGCACCGGCTATCGTGAGGCTGGTCTCCAGGCGATCACCTACCGCGTCTTCGGCACCGGGATGCTGCCGCTCAAGCCGGTGTTGCCCGCGGTGCCGAAGGCCAATGGCCGCGCGCTCAGCACGGCGCTCAAGGAGCGACGGCCGGTGCTGATCGATCCGCAGCTCGGATGGAAGGAGACGCCGATCTACGATTATCAGAAGCTCGCGGCGGGCCACGCGTTCGAAGGTCCTGCGATCGTCGAAGCGCCGACCACCACGGTGGTGGTGGCGTACGGCAATCAGGCGACGCTTGACGAGCTCGGCAATATCGTGATCCGTTTCTCCTAGGGACGCCGCGGCATCGAGGAGGTTCGCGATGGAGCTGATGATTTCGGCCGATTCCCATGTCTTCGAGCCGCTCGATCTGTGGCACACCCGGCTGCCGGCGCGTTTTCGCGGGGCGCCGTTGCCGATCTCGGGAGCGGGCGCGAAATCCTTCGCGGCTCATCCGGGCGGCACCGATCCGCACGCGCGGCTCACCGAGATGCGCACCGACGGCGTCAGCGCCGAGGTGCTCTATCCGACGGTCGCGCTGCCGCTGTTCGCGGTCGACGATCCGGAGCTGCAGCGCGCCTGCTTCGAAACCTATAACGAATGGCTCTGCGAGTATTGTTCGATCGCGGGCGACCGCCTGCTCGGCGTTTCACTCATCGCCTGCCATGACATCCGCCACGCCGTCGCCGATCTCGAGCGCTATCACACGCGCGGCCTCAGGGGTTTCGAGGTCTGGATGTCGCCGACCCCCGAGCTGCCGTTTTCCTCGCGCCACTACGATCCGCTGTGGGCGGCGGCCGAGCAGCTCAAAGCGCCCGTCAGCCTGCATATCCTGACCGGCCACGACTACAGCAAGAAGCTGTTCGACGATCCGCGCGCCAATTCCCTGGAATGGTTCCGCGGTCCGGTCAATCGCAAGCTCGACGCCGTGATGAACGCGCTATACGACCTGGTCTTCTCCGGCGTCTTCGCCCGCTTTCCCGGGCTCAAGCTGGTGCTGGTCGAGAACGAAATCGGATGGCTGCCGTTTGCGATTCAACAGTGGGATTATTACTTCAAGCGCTTCCGCGGCAACCTCGACCTGCCGATCGATCGGCTGCCGAGCGAATATTTCGCCGACAACGTTTTCGCGACGTTCTTCAATGATCGGGTCGGATGCCGTCAGTTGGCCTTCTGGGGCGCTGACAACTGCATGTGGTCGAATGACTATCCGCATCCGAATTCGACCTGGCCCAAATCGCGCGAGCGCATCGACGAGCTGCTCGGCCATCTGCCGCCCGCGGCGCGCACCAAGCTGCTCTCCTCGAACGTGACTCGGCTCTATGGCCTCGACAGCGCCCGCCTGGCGTCTTGATCAGAACAATCTGATCAGAACAATCCTGGCTGCCGCGCGAAGGCGAGGCGCGCGAGCGCGTCGGCGGCCGTGTCGCGCACCGTCGCGTTCGGGTCCGCGGCCAGGTCGAGCAGCGGAGCGACGCTCTCTGGCGCGCCGATACGGCCCAGCGACCAGGCGATCTGGGCGACCAGGAAGGGATCGGACGCCTGATGCAGTGCCTGCGTCAGGATGCCGATCTCGGCGCTCCCACCGATACGTCCGAACGCTTCCACCGCCGCCAGCCGGATCACGATGTCCTGCGAAGCGATTGCCGCGAGCAGCACGCTGCGGCCGGCCTCGAGCCCAAGGTCATTGAACATCGGCGACAGGAAACCGCGCTCGTAGGGCTCGGTGACGACGTAATTCATCAGCGTCAGGCCGTCACGATCGCCGTAGCGGGTCAGCGCGACGGCCGCCGCCAGCCGCACCCGCAGGTCGAGTTGCGGATTGCTGACCGCGGCGCGCAGTTGCGTCAGCGCGATCTGATCGTGGGCGTCGGCCAGCGCCAGCGCGGCGTCGGAAGCGAGCGTCGTATCCTCCATGTAGAGCGCGGTTTCGAGGATCGCGACATTGCCCAGCGAGCGGTCGCCCAGCCGCAACTCGGAGCGCGCCAGCGCCGCGCCGACCCGCTCATCGCGCTCGCCGCCCTGCAGGTCGTGCAGATAGGCGAGCACGTGCCGATCGCCCTGGCGGCCGAGTCCCCACACGCTCCACAGGCGGACCTCGGGAACATCGCTGCGGGTCGCTTCGAGCAGCATCGGTAGCGCCCCGTGATCGCGCCTCGCGGCGAGCGCCTGCGCCACCATGACCCGCTGGACCGCGTTGCCGTTGCGATAGACCGTGCGCAGCAATTCGAGCGCGCGGGCGTTGTGCGCGTCGGCCAGGCCCTCGATCGCCGCGCGCCGAAGCATTGGGTCGTGGGAACCGAGCGCCGCCGTGATCGCAGGCATCCCGCTCCAATCGCCATAGACGGCGAGCCCAGTGGCGCAATAGCAGCGCTCGAAGGGGTCATGCTGCTTGAGCCCCTGGCGCATGACCGTGAGCGCGAAGCGCTGCAGCGCGAGCCGTCCGGAGCGGCGGTTGAAATCGTAATGATGCTTGAGAAAGTCGACGGTCGCGGTGAAGTCCTGCGCCTCGACCATCCGGTCCAGGATGCGCGCGTCGTGCCAGCGGCGCATCTCGGCGGCGACCAGAACCGCCGCCAGTGCGATCGGCATGGCAGCCAGGGCGAGCAGTCTGCGGCCAGAAAAATTGCGCTGTGACACGTGCCCCCTTCTAGTGAGCGAACGGCATCAGGCTTCCAAAGCATTAGCATCGGCGCCGTCGGGCAGACAACCGAGCGGGCGCGCCGACCCGGGATGGACCGCGTATCCCGGTTGTAGGACAATCTGCGGCTGCGATCGCGACCGCTCTGGACCGGTGCGCGTGGTCTGCTATAGCTGCGCTGTCGGGATTTTCGATGGCATCACGAGGACCGTCGCGGCGCGGACCGCACGCCGCTGACACCGAGGCCGCCGGGCGCGTGGCGGCGGTCGAGATAGTCGCGGAGACCATCCGCCGGCGTATCCAGCACGGCCGCTACCGATCGGGGCAGCGGCTGGTCGAGGCCGCTCTAACGCGCGAGCTCGGCGTAAGCCGCGGACCGGTGCGCGAGGCCTTCAGACGGCTCGCGGCCGAGGGGATGCTGGAGCTGGCGCACAATCGTGGCGCGCAGGTGCCGGCGCTCTCGCGCGACGGCGTCGAGGAGCTGCTCGCAGTGCTCGAACCGCTAGTGGTGGCCGGGGCCGAACTCGCGGCCCGGCGTGCGCGGCTGCCTGCCGTCCAACGCCGCCTGCGCGCCGCGCTTAAAGCGACGTGGGCCTTCCAGCGCCGCTCTCCGGCGCGCCTCAGCGTCGCGGCCTGCATGGACGAGAACGGACGCTTCCACGAGACGCTGGCGGAGCTCAGCGGTAATCCGCGCCTGGCGCGGCTCATCGCGCAGTTACAGATCAACATGTTCCGCCTGGCCTACCATAACCCGCGCATCCCGGCCGATCGCGCGCGCTGGACAGTCAACCACCAGGCGATCCTGGAGGCGGTAGCCGCGGGGGATGCGCGGCGCGCGGGCCGTCTGATGCGTGAGTTCTGCCGGCGCATCGCGCCGGTGCTGATCGAGTTGGCGAATCCGTGATGCCCGGCGACGCGCGGCGCGGTATTTGACCCCTGTCCGAGGATTGTCCTACAATCCGCGAAGACTCACCGGAGGTATCTCCATGGCCATCAGCAAGGCGCAGCGCGCCAATGATTCGCGCGCCGCGGGCAAAAGGGCGCCGCGCCGGCGCGCGGCCTCGCGCGCCGCCTATCTGGAAGCCAAGCTCGGGTTTCGCAATTACTGGTACCCGGCCGCCTTCGCACACGAGCTGGCCGACGGCCGCGCGATCGGGGTGCGGCTGCTCGGCGAGAACATCCTGCTTCGCCGGGTAGGCGGGTCCGCGATGGCGGTGGAGGACCGATGCCTCCATCGGGGGGTGCGCTTCTCGCGCAAGCCCGAGTGCTACACCGCCGACACCATCACCTGCTGGTATCACGGCTTCACCTACCGGCTGAGCGACGGCAAGCTGGTCGAGATCCTGACCGAACCGGGCTCAAAGATGATCGGCAAGCTCGCGCTCAAGACCTATCCGGCGATCGAGGCCAAGGGCATCGTCTTCGTCTATATCGGCGAGCGCGCGCCGGGCGAGCTGGCCGGCGACGTGCCGCCCAACTTTCTCGATGCCGACCTCGAAATCGACGGCATCCGCGACGCGGTCAAGACCAACTGGCGGATGGGCGCGGAAAACGGCTTCGATACGACGCACATCTACATTCATCGCGAGTCGCCGCTGGTGCGGGGCAACAACATCGTGCTGCCGCTCGGGTTGTACCCGAACGATCGCCACGGGATCAGCACCTACGCCGAGCATGAACCGAAGGGCGTGCTTGACCATGCCTTCGAGAACTACCGGCCGGTATTCGAGGCGGCGATCGGCGGGAATACGGTGGCGCGCTCCAAGGGCATCAACAATCAAAAGATCGTCGCGCGCGAGGTCTCGATCTGGATGCCGGGCGTGCTGAAAGTCGATCCGTGGCCTGACCCGGCATTAATCCAGTTCGAATGGTACGTACCGGTCGACGTTGATGAGCATATGTATTGGCGGGTGCTCGGCAAGCGGGCCGACGGCCCGGCCGCGGCCGGCGCGTTCCACGAAGAGTTCGAGACCCGATGGAAGACGCTAGCTCTCCACGGCTTCAACGACGACGACATCCGGGCGCGCGAAGCGATGGAGGAGTTCTACCGCAACGACGATGCCTGGGAGCGCGAGCATCTGTTCAACGCCGATCGCTGCATCATCGAATGGCGCAAGCTCGCGAGCCGGCACAACCGCGGCCTCCAACCATTCGCGTGATCGTGGAGCACGCTTTACGCCGGCCGGCGATCGCCGCCACGCTGTGCGCTATCGTATTGGTGGCGGCGGGCCATCGGATGCATCGATTGTCCGAAAACGACAGCGGGCGCGAAGTCGCTCTCGCGGTGGGCGAGGCGATCGAAATTTCGCTGCCTGAGAATCCCGGGACCGGCTATCGCTGGAGCGTGAGATCAGGGGGCGACCCGATTCTCGGCCTCGAGAGCGAGCGTTTCGAGCGGCAGGGCTCGATGCCGGGGCGGGGCGGGGTGCATCATTGGACCTTCACCGCGCTGGCCGCGGGCAGCGCGACTATCGTTCTGATCTACACGCGCCCGTGGGAGAAGGATGTGCCGCCGGCGCGCACCTTCACGCTCAAGGTTCGCGCCGGCGCATCAGCCGCCTAGCGATGCCTGCCGATCGCTAATCCTGGACCATCCGGATCGTCCAGAAATCGTCGGCCAGGTTCGAGTCCTGCTACGTCGATAATAAGGAGAAAAATTGAGTTATGTTCTGTATAGAAAACGTGGTCTGTTCGGTCGATAGCATTAAGCTGTTAGCGAGGGCAAGCCGCAGCGAAACAAGGATAGCTTTCGCGACCAAATGCGACAGAAATTCCGCGTCGTCGCGGCGGCACGAACGGCGGATGGATTAGTTTTTGGCGGGGTCGATCGCGATCGCCTTAGCGACGACCTCGGCGTAGCGCGATTTCCAGGCCGTCGCGAGCTCGCGCATTTGATCCTCGCGCACCAGCTCGGTTTCGATATTCGCGCTGTCCAGACGGACGGCGCTGCGGGTGACCAGCGTGACGCCCGGGCTGCATCCTGCCGGCTCCATCCCAAGCGCGATCCGCAGCACCTGGAAACCGATCGCCGGTTTCATGTGCAGCACGTCGGCGAACAGTTCATCGTGATGCGCCAGCTCGTTGTAGCCGGAGAAATCCAGAAATGGGCCGGCCGTGGCGAGCTGGCGTTTGAATTTCTTGAAGGTCTCCCAGAGGCCGCGCTGGCGAATCAGCTCGAGCTCGTACTGGCTCATCGGCGGGACCAGCACGATCACCTCGACGCCGCGCGCGCGGGCGCGGTTCGCGGTCGCGCGGAACAGCGCCAGCAGGTCGGCGGAAAAGCGATAGTTGACGTAGAGATTCGGAAAGCTCTGTGTCAACTCCATCTCGATCTGCGCCGGACTCTGCCGGGTCAGGCCGAAAGTCTCGCTGTTGAGTTCCTGACAGATGAGTTTGGCGGGCCATGGGACGGGTGCGATCTTGGTCACGCGCACATGACGCCGGCCGCGCGCGGCGCGCTTGAGCATATCGAAGCTGTCGCCGACCGTTCCCAGGTTGAGCAGCGTATCCTCGACCAGCAGCCGGCGGCTGCCGCCCAGCCGCGCGTCGAGGTTCGACTCCTGCTTGTCGAAACCGGCATCGAGCTGAAAGAAATC
>Ga0209415_10008430_pt1 | contig 17883 bp, 20 predicted proteins | sample PeaSoiSIISIP2007_FD_187696 | JGI IMG/M metagenome (GOLD analysis project Ga0209415, IMG submission 187696) | Peat soil microbial communities from Weissenstadt, Germany - SII-SIP-2007 (SPAdes) (version 2) | ecosystem: Environmental > Terrestrial > Soil > Wetlands > Peat | place: Germany... | reverse complement strand
GGCCGCCCCGGCCGCCGCTGCGGCCGCGCCCGCCGCCCCGGCCGCCGCCGAAGCGCCCGCGGCGCCGGAACCCGCTGTCAGCGTGCCCGCGTCGGTCGGCGTCGCCGCGCGCACGCCGGCACCCGCGATCGCCGCAGGCGGTCGCGTCAAGGCCTCTCCGGTCGCGCGCAGGATCGCCGCCGAGCTCGGCGTCGACCTCGCCGCCGTCGCCGGCAGCGGTCCGGATGGGCGGGTCGTCAAGGCGGACGTGATGGCCGCCGCCAACGGCTCGGCCGCCGGCGCGGCGGCCGTGGCCGTGCCGAGCGCGAGCGGCGATGAGCTCGGAGCCAAGGGCGCCGTGCAGGTGATCGAGCCCTCGCGCACGCAGCAGCTGATCGCGCGCCGAATGGCCAGCGCGAAGGCGACGATCCCCGAGTTTCAGGTCACCGTCGAGGTCGACGCCGAGGCGGCGTTTGAGCTGCGCGAGCAGCTGCGCGGCCAGACCGAGCCGCTGCCCTCGGTCAACGATCTCGTGATCAAGGCCTGCGCACTCGCGCTGCGGGTCCACCCCGGCGTCAACGCGTCCTACATCGACGGCCACTTCGAACGCTATGGGCGCGTGAACATCGGCGTCGCCGTGGCCGGATCCGAGACGCTCGTCGTGCCGACCGTTTTCGACGCCGACATCAAGCCGCTGACCGCGATCGCCGCCGACACGCGCGCGCTCGCCGCCAAGGTCCGCGACGGTACGGTGACGCCGCCGGAGCTCGCCGGCGCGACGTTCACAGTGTCGAACCTGGGCATGCTCGGCGTGACCCGCTTCACGGCGGTGATCAACCCGCCGCAGGCGGCGATCCTCGCAGTGGGGGCGGCCAACCCGCGCCCGGTCGTCGGCGCCGATGGAGCGATCGTCATCAGGCGCGTCATGGAGCTGACGGTCTCGGCCGATCACCGCATCGTCTACGGCGCCGAGGCAGCCGACTTCCTCGCGACCGTGCGCAAGCGGCTCGAGCGCCCGGCGGGCCTGCTGCTTTGACGCGGCTCGCCCTCGCGGCCCCCGGGGGCGACCGGGACCCACGCTGAGCGCGACCCGCGAGGCGGCGCTCCTGCGCCGGCACGACATCGCACGCGTGCGGGCGCCCAATGCGGGCCTCTACACGCTCAGCGGCACCAACACCTGGCTCGTCGGGCGCGACCCCGCGTACCTGATCGATCCGGGGCCTGCGATCCCGGCCCACCTCGACGCTCTGGCGTTGGAGATCGACAAGCGCGGCGGACTCGCGGCGATCCTGGTCACGCACGACCACCACGACCACGGCGATGCCGCCGCGCCGCTGCGCGCGCTCAGCGGTGCGCCGGTCGCGGCGATGCGCGCCGACGCCGACATCGCGCTGGCCGACGGCGACGCGATCGGGCCGATCGTCGCGCTGGCGACGCCGGGGCACGCGAGCGACCACCTCTCGTTCGTATACGGCCGCGTGTGCTTCAGTGGCGACAGCGTGCTCGGCGAGGGCAGCGTCTTCATCGCCGCCGGACCGGGCTCGCTAGCGGGCTACCTCGCCGCGCTGCGGCGCCTGCGGGAGCTCGAGCTCGAGCTGATCGCCCCCGGTCACGGGCCGCTGATCGAGGAACCGAACACCAAGATCGACGAGTACATCGACCACCGCCGCAGACGCGAGCAGCTCGTTCTCGACGCGCTCGCCGACGGGTTGCGCGAGCGCTCGGAGCTGCTCGATCGCGTCTGGGGCGAGCTTCCGCCGGCACTGCTTCCGATCGCCCGCTCGACGCTCGAGGCCCACCTGGGCAAACTGGCCGAGGAGGGCAGGCTGCCTCCGGGGCTGGCGGCCGGCTGATCGCTCAGCCGTCGCTCGAAGCAGCAGCCGCGGCCGGGCCGTTGGTGCCGCCGTCGGCACCGGAACGCGGCCCGCGCAGGTAGTCGGACACGGTCGCGCCGGTGGGCCCGGTTGCGCCGCTCGCGCCGGTCGCGCCGCCAGGCGGACCGTCGCCGGAGCTCTGCGCCGAAGCCACCCCGGACGCGCCGATGCCGTTGATCGCGCTCAGCGGCGGGGAGATTGCGCCGGTTGCGCCGGTTGTGCCGGTCGTGCCGGTGGCAGGGGTCAGCGCCGCGCTGCCGCCGATCCCGTCGACCGGGCCCGTTCCAACCAGCGTTGCCCCCATCGGTCCGGGGCCCGTTGCGCCGGTCGCGCTGGCGCGCGCACCGCCGCTGGCGTGGGGCGCGCCGGCGCCGGCCGGGGCCGACACACCCGCTGGCCTCCCGGCTCGCGGACGGGTCGCCGCGGATGCGTGAACCGTGGTGGCTGCGGCCGTCGCGATGTGCGCGGCCGGCGCTGCGCTCACAGGGGCACTCGCGGGTGCGATCACGGCGGGCGCGGCCGTGCCGATCAGCGCCGCGCAGCAGACAGCCACGGCGATCTTGGCGGCGGTGGCGCCGGCGATCGCGCCCCCTCCGGCGGCGACGCCACCGCCTGCGGCCGCACCGCCGCCGGTGGCGGCGGCGCCGCTGCCGCCACCGATCCCGAACAGCATGCCGAGCTGGCCGAGCGGGCCAGTGGGGGTGAGTGACGCGAAACCGCGCCGCACGCGCTTGAGCTCACCGCGGTATGCGTCGCAGCCGGCGCACTCGCTGCAGTGGCGCCGCGCGCGCCCGCTGACCCGAACGCTGCGGTCGGCGGCGGCGATCAGCTCTTCGCGGATGTCGCAGCACGGTGTCTCGCGCGCCACCGCGATGTCGATCAGGCCGGTGCGGGCGCGCAGCAGCAGCGACTTGACGGCCGGGACCGAGACGCCGAGCGCGCTGCCGAGCTCCACGTAGCTGAGCCCCTGCAGCTCGCGCATCAGCAGCGCCGAACGCTGCTGCTCGGGGAGCGTCTGCACGTCGGCGATCAGGCGGGCGAGCGCCGCGTGGCGCTCAGCCACGGCCGGCGCCTCCCCAGCCGCGGCCGGGGCACTGAAGGCGGGCTCGGCGTCGGCGCTCAGCTCGCTCGGCAGCGGCCAGGGGCGGCGCAGCTCGTCGATGCAGCGGTTGTGGGCGATGCGGTACAGCCAGGCGCGCAACGTCACGGGACGGTCGCTCGCCCGCAGCGCGCGGTAGGCGCGCATGAAGACGTCCTGCAACGCGTCCTCGGGGTCAGAGACGGCGCCGTGAAGCATCTGGCGCGCGTAGGCGAGTAGGCGCACGCGGTAGCGGTCGTGAATGGCGCGGAACGCGTCGTCCGATCCCGCGCGGAACAGCGCCACGAGCTGTTCGTCGGAGCGCAGCCGCAGGAACGCAGCAGACAGCGGGGCCCGGCTGCGGGTTAGGCGTTCTGGGAGGGCGGAGGCTTCCACGCGGTGGCGTGCTGCGTGCGGCGGCTCTGTCGCACTCTAACGCGCGCCCGGGCGCGAAGTTCCGCTGATCCGCGAGGGACGATAGGCTCGCGCTCGATGCCCGCCGCGCCGCGCAAACCGCCTGCGAAGCGCGCTCGCGCCCAGGCGCCGCGCAGCGCCCGGCGAGCCCCCGGGCCCGCCACGGCGAGCGCGCCGTCCCGCTGGAGCGGGATCTCGCCGTTCCCGCCGATCGCCGAATACGCGTTCCTGTCGGACTGCCACACGGGGGCACTCGTGGCGCCGGACAGCTCGGTCGAGTGGCTGTGCCTGCCGCGCTTCGACGGCGCGAGCGTCTTCGGTGCTCTGCTCGACCGCAGCGCCGGTGCGTTCCGTCTTGCCCCCTACGGCGTCGAGGTCCCGGCCGGGCGGCGCTACGAGCCTGGCACCAACGTACTCGAGACGACCTGGATGACGCCGACCGGGTGGCTGGTCGTGCGCGATGCGCTGACGATCGGCGACTGGCACGGCGATCCGCGCGTCAATCACACCCGCCCGCCGACCGACCACGACGCCGATCATCTGCTGGTGCGCACCGTCGAATGCCTGCAGGGCGAGGTCCCGGTCGAGCTGATGTGCGCTCCGCGCTTCAACTACGGCCGCGAGCCGGCTCGCTGGACTGCGCTCGAAGGCGAGGAGGACTACGTGCTCGACAGCGGCGACGACGACATCGGCGTGCGGCTGCTCAGCGACATGCGCATGGGGGTCGAGGGCTTCGTCGCGCACGCGCGCCACACCATGCGCGAGGGCGAGCGGCGCTTCTGCGCGCTGTCGTGGGCGAAGGACCGCAGCGGCCCGCGCACCGCCGAGGAGGCCCACGCGCACATCCAGCGCACCTGCCACTACTGGCGTGAGTGGCTTGCCGCCGGGACCTACCCCGACCACGCCTGGCGCGCCTTCCTGCAGCGCTCGGCGCTCGTCCTCAAGGGCCTCACCTACGCGCCCACGGGCGCGATGATCGCGGCGCTGACGACGTCGCTGCCGGAAACCCCGGGGGGCGAGCGCAACTGGGACTACCGCTACTGCTGGATGCGCGACGCCACCTTCACGCTGTGGGGCCTGCACGCACTCGACCTCGACTGGGAAGCCAACGACTTCATGGAGTACCTCGCCGACCTGCAACGCAACAAGGACGGCACGCTGCAGATCATGTACGGCATCGGGGGCGAGCGGAACCTCCGCGAGACGACGCTGCGCCACCTCAAGGGCTACGACGGCTCGCGCCCGGTGCGCAAGGGCAACGGCGCCTACAACCAGCGCCAGAACGACGTCTACGGCGCCGTGCTCGACTCGGTCTACCTCCACACCAAGCGCCACGACCACATCCACGACCGGCTCTGGCCGGTGCTGTGCGACCAGGTCGCGGGCGCCTCGCGCGTGTGGCGGAAGCCCGACCAGGGAATCTGGGAGGCGCGCGGGAAGCCGTGCCACTACGTCTCCTCGAAGCTGATGTGCTGGGTGGCGCTCGATCGCGGCGCCCGGCTCGCCGAGCTGCGCGGTGAGGCCGAGCTCGCCGTGCGCTGGCAGGCGGGCGCCGACGAGATCCGCGCCGACATTCTCGCCAACGGCGTCGATGATCGCGGCGTGTTCGTGCAGCACTACGGCACCACAGCGCTCGACGCCTCAAACCTGCTCGTACCGATCGTGCGCTTCCTGCCCGCGGGCGACGAGCGTGTCCGCGCGACCGTGCTGGCGATCGCGGACGAGCTCAACGATCACGGACTGGTTCTGCGCTACCGCGTCGAGCAGACCGACGATGGCCTCAGCGGGGAGGAGGGGACCTTCCTGATCTGCTCCTTCTGGATGGTCTCGGCGCTATCGGAGATCGGCGAATGCGAACGCGCACGCGCATTGTGCGAGCGGCTCCTGTCGCTGGCGTCTCCGCTCGGCCTCTACGCCGAGGAACTGGACGCCCGAAGCGGACGCCACCTCGGCAATTTCCCGCAGGCCTTCACCCACCTGGCGATGATCAACGCCGTTTCGCACGTGATCGACGACGAGCGCCGCGGCTGATCGCGCGGCGCTGCAACGCTCGACCCCGCGATCAAGCTCGGCCGGCCGCGAGCCGACCCGGGGATTACCCCACGCGGCGCGGGCAGGACTGCGCTCGAAGCCATCTCGAGGTTCCGAAGTTGGTGATCCGTGACGATGTTGCTCGAAGCGACCAGGCATCGAAGCTTCGCCGGCAGCCACGGCTGCAGCGCCGCCGGGGCTCAGCTCGGCAGCGCCCACGGGCCTGAAGCAAAGTGTGCGTCCGGTGACGCGGGCGCGCAGGCGTGTCATCGTTGGCGCTGCAATGGCTGATATCCGCGAAACCGAGCCGACGCCGAAGATCGGCGACCTCGGCCGCAAGCACGGCCTGCGCCGGGCTGGCGCGATGGACCCGTGGGATCGCCCGCGCCCGACAGCGACGCCGTTCGACGATCGTGTCGACGGCACCTCGCCATTCCCGCCGATCGCCGATTACGCCTTCCTGTCGGACTGCCACACCGCGGCGCTGGTGGCTCCGGACGGCACCGTCGAGTGGCTGTGCCCGCCGCGCTTTGACTCCCCGAGCGTGTTCGCGGCGATCCTCGACCGCGGCGCCGGCGGCTTCCGGCTGGGACCATCCGCGATGGGCGTTCCCGCCGGCCGCCGCTACGAGCCGGGCACCAACGTGCTCGAGACGACATGGCAGACGGCAACCGGATGGGCTGTCGTGCGGGATGCGCTGATCGTCGGTCCGTGGCGCGAGCGCGAGGCCGGCTCTGCCACTGCGCACACGCGCCCGCCGGCCGACCAGGACGCCTACCACGTGCTCGTGCGGACGATCGAGTGTTTCCACGGCTCGATCCAGGTCGAGCTTCTCTGCGAGCCGATGTTCGATTACGGGCGCACACCCGGGGTGTGGAGCCCGGTCGACGGAAACCCGCAGGCGTTCGACGCCATCGGCGCCGGGCGCACGCTGCGCCTTCACAGCGACCTTCAGCTCGGCATCGAGGGCGGCTCCGCGCGCGCCCGCCACCGTCTCGCCAAGGGCGACCGGCGCTTCTGCGCGTTGTCGTGGTCGCGCCTGCTCGACGCGCCGCGCACCTTCGCGGAGGCCGACGCGAGCCTCGGCGTGACCGCCGAGTACTGGCGCAACTGGCTCGACACCGGTCGCTTTCCGGACCATCGCTGGCGCGCACAGCTTCAGCGCTCGGCGCTCGTGCTGAAGGGGCTCACATACGCCCCGACCGGCGCCGTGGTCGCCGCGCCGACCACATCGCTGCCAGAGACGCCCGGCGGCGAGCGCAACTGGGATTACCGCTTCACGTGGATGCGAGACGCCACGCTCACGCTGTGGGGGTTGTCCTCGCTCGGCCTGAGCTGGGAGGCAGACGATTTCATCCAGTACGTCGCGGACCTCGAGCGCAACCCCGACGGCTCTCTGCAGATCATGTACGGCATCGCCGGCGAGCGCGATCTGACCGAGCAGACGCTCGACCACCTCACCGGTTACGAGGGCGCCCGGCCGGTGCGGATCGGCAACGAGGCGGCGCGGCAACGCCAGAACGACGTCTACGGGGCGGTGCTCGACTCGCTCTACCTGCACACCAAGCGCTACGGTCACAGCTCGCAGCGGCTGTGGCCGGTGATCGAGGCGCAGGCCGAGCGCGCCCTGAGCGTGTGGCAGCAGCCCGACCAGGGCATCTGGGAGGCGCGCGGGGAGCCGCGCCACTACGTCTCCTCGAAGCTGATGTGCTGGGTCGCCCTCGACCGCGCCGCCCGGCTCGCGGCTCGCCGCGGGCGCGACGCGCTGGCCGACCGCTGGCGCGCGGTCGCCAACGAGGTCCATGCCGACATCTGCGACCGCGGCGTCGACGGGCGCGGCGTCTTCGTCCAGCACTACGACACCGTTACGCTCGACGCCTCGAACCTGCTGATCCCGCTCGTCCGCTTCCTGCCCGCCGACGACCATCGCGTCCGCGCGACCGTGCTGGCGATCGAGAGCGAGCTGACCGAGCAGGGCCTGGTCCTGCGCTACCGCACCGACCAGACCGACGACGGGCTGGCGGGGGCGCACGAGGGCTCGTTCCTGATGTGCTCGTTCTGGCTGGTCTCCGGTCTGCTCGAGATCGGCGAGCGCCGCCGCGCGCGCGCCCTCTGCGAGCGGCTGCTCGCGTTGGCCTCGCCGCTCGACCTCTACGCCGAGGAGCTCGATCCGCTGAGCGGCCGCCACCTCGGCAATTTCCCGCAGGCCTTCACACACCTCGCGCTGATCAACGCCGTGCTGCACGTGATCCGCGACGAGGAGTCGGCCCCGCTCGCCACCTGAGCGCCAACGCCCGAGACACCGACGCGCGAGCCGCCGGTTGCTAACGCTCGCTCGCCAGCGGGGCGGGTGTGAGCCGTGGCATCACCTCGCGGGCGAACGCGCGCAGCGTCTCCAGCGAGTTCTCGCGGTCGATCAGCAGGACGTACTCGACGCCCGCGTCGCGCAGCCGCTCGAGCCGCTCGACGCACTCGTCCGCGTCGCCGATGATCGCTCCCGCCTCCGTCGCCGCGCGGATGTCGGAGGTGTAATCGGCGGCCATCCGGTTGCGGGGTCCGGCAGCGTCGTTGGTCAGCTTCGCAACCTCGGCGAACCCCGCGACCCGCCGGCGGATCGCCGCCTCACGCTCATCGGCGTTGTCCACGAGGTGCAACGAGCGCGTCACGGCGACATCGCGCTCAGCGCGGAACTCGCCGCCGAGCTCGATGACCCGCTCGCGGTAGAGCGCGAGCCGCTCGGCGATCGTCTCGAAGCTCGCGACCTGGTCGAGCAGCAAGCGAAAGCCTTCGTGGGCGGCCGCCGTCAGTGAGGCGGGGCTGCCGGCGCCGACCCAGATCGGGGGATGCGGCCTCTGCACGGCCGCGGGCTCGGCGAGGACGTCCGCGTAGCGCCAGAACCGCCCCTCGTGCGACCAGCGGCCGTCCGCCGTCCAGGCGCGGCGGATCAGCGCAAGCGCCTCGCCGTAGCGCTCGGCCGCGTCGTCCATCGACTGAACGAAGCCGGCGAACTCGGCAGCGCGAAAGCCCCGGCCGACGCCGAAGTCGAGACGGCCATGCGAGAGCACATCGACTGTCGCCGCCTGCTCGGCGATCAACAGCGGGTCGTGCCAGGGCAGCACCGTGACCGCGGTGCCCAGCCGCAGCGTGGTCGTGCGCCCCGCGAGGTGCGCGAGCAGCGTCAGTGGTGAGGACGCCTGACCGAGCCCGGTGAAGTGATGCTCGGTGAGGAAGACGCTCGCGAAGCCGAGCGCCTCGGCTTCGACTGCGTAGCGGGCGAAGTGGTGGTAGGTGTGCTCAAAGCCGACGCGGTCCGGCTCGGCAGCCGGCCCTCCGAACAGTCCGAATCGCATCGACGCGCCGCCCTTCCCGCTTCGCCTCAAGTGCGCGCCAGCCGGGTCTCGGCGCCCGCACACCGCCGCCAGCGGCTCACCCTAGCGCGACGCCGCCGTCGCCTGTGAGCGGCGGCGCCGGTGCGTCGCCGTGCCGCCGGGGACGGCGGCGCTTCAGCCGGTCGCCGCGTCGTAGCCGGGCTCGCCCGGCAGCAGCGCGGTGCCGGGGTCGCCGGGATGGCGAAGCCGCGGGCGGACCGGCAGCACCTCGGCGCTTGCCGCCGCCTCGAGCAGCTCCTCGATCGAATTGAAATCGCGCAGCCACTCGAGGTGCTTGCGCGTCGGGAACAGCAGCGGAAACGCGCCGGCGCGCTCGTTGGAGAGCATCTGGGACGCGGTGAACCAGCCGGCGGCGACGCATTCGACGCCGTCGACCTCGGGCTCCTGGCCGTCGGGTGCGCGGGCCAGGAAGAAGTGCGTGTCGAAGCGGACGGGAAGGCTTGCGGGCGCAATCCAGCGGGAGAAATGCACCAGCTCATCCGGGTCGATGCCCGTGATCGCTGCCTCCTCGGCGAGCTCGCGGACCGCGGCCACGCGCAGACGCTCCTCGCCGCTGCCGTCATCTTCCTCGACGCCGCCACCGGGAAAGACCCACGCCTCGCCGGCCAGGCGCGTCGCCGGGTTGCGCGCGACCATCAGGATCTGAAACGGCGATCCGCTGCGCAGAAGGATCACCGTCGCCGCCTCGCGGGGCTCGACCGTGCTCACGATGAGCGAAGAAGTTAGACCTTCCACGCTCCGCGTGTGGTCGGTCCGGCCAGGCGGCGCTCTAGACTTGCAACCCATGTCGACCGAGACAGTTCGCGCGCAGCGCTGGCACTGCGAGTCCTGCGGCTACATCTACGACGTGGCCGATGGCGACCCCGACGGCGGGATCCCGCCCGGCACGGCGTTCGAGGACATCCCAGACACCTGGTTCTGTCCGGTGTGCGGGGCGCGCAAGCGCGACTTCACGCCCTACGACGACTGATCGTGGCCAAGACCTCCTCGCCGGCGTTGCCGCCTGCTCAGCGCGCGCTGGCGCGACTGACCGGCGCGCGGCTGTGTTTCGGCCGGCCGGTGGAGCTCAAGGACCGCACGGTGATCCCGGTCGCGAGCGTCCGCACGGCCGGCGGCTGGGGCTTCGGCAACGACGCTGCCGGCAGCGGCTCCGGCGGTGGCGGTGGCGGCGCGCTCGACGCTCGGCCGGTCGGCTTCATCGAGATCGGGCCGCAGGGGACGCGATTCGAGCGGATCGACGACGGTCGCATGGCGCTGCGCGCGCTCGCCGTCGGGTCGGTCGCCGTGCTGGTGATCGGCCGCGTGATGGCGCGCCGGCGCCGCGTGACGCTGGTGCGAGCGCCCTCGGCGAGGCGGCTGCGGCGGGCGAGAGCTCAGCTCAGCCAGGACTCGTAGCCAAGCCGCGAGCCGGCGGCGGCGAGCGCTGAGGCCGAGAGCTCCGGCAACGCCGCGAGCGTGGCCACCTCGATGTCGCCGAGCCGTTCGATCGTGGCGCGGTTGGATCGCTCGAGCGTCCCGGGCTCACTCGGCCACGGAGTCAGCACGACCGCGCGCAGATCGAGCCCGGCCGAGCGTGCCGCCTCGAGCGTCAGCAGCGTGTGGTTGATCGTTCCGAGGCCGGGGCGCGCGGCGACGACCACGCCGAGTGAGAGCTCGAGCGCGAGCCTGCGCACGTCCCAGCCGGCGGCGAGCGGCACGAGCAGGCCGCCGATGCCCTCGACGACCACGGGCGCGGGGGCGGCGCGGAGATCCGCGAGCAGCGCGTCGACGTCGATCGCGGCGCCCGCGAGCTCGGCCGCCAGGTGCGGCGACACCGCCGGCCCGTAGCGCAGCGGTGCGACCTCCTCAGGCGTCCCGCCGCCGGCGAGCGCGAGCAGCTCGTGGTCGAAGGGGACGAGCGGATCGGGCTCGTCAAGTCCGGTCAGAACGGGCTTGCGAGCGGACACCGGCTCGCCGCGCGCGCGCAGGCTGGCCACGATCGCCGCCGCCACCACCGTCTTGCCGACGCCCGTGTCCGACCCGGTGACGAAGCAGCCGCGGAGCAACCGCAGCGGCTTCTTAGGCGGCTCGGGCGACCGGCTCGGTCGAGTCGACGCCGACGCCGAGGCGCACGCCGACCTCGTCGGCGGCCGCGCGCAGCGACGCCGCAGCTCCGGCGAGCTCGGAGGATGTGTGCGAAGCCATCACGGTCAGACGCAACCGTGCGCTTCCCTGCGGCACCGTCGGCGGTCGGATCGCCTGAGCGAACACTCCCCGCGCGAGCGCCGCCGCGGACATGCGCACGGCGTCGTCGGCCGCGCCGACGATCAGCGGGATGATTTGGGTTGCTCCCGGCGGCGGCCGCATATCGGCAATGGCGAGCTCGTCGCGCAGGACCATCGCCTGCGCCTGCAGCTTCTCCGGCCGCAGCGGTTGTTCGATCAGCAGCTCCAGCGCCGCGAGCGCCCCGGCGACGGCGGGCGGCGGCGGCGCCGTCGAGAAGATCAGGGCGCGCGCGCTGTTGAGCATCAGCTCGACGATCTCGCGGCGCGCGCAGACGTAGCCGCCGTAGGAGCCGAGCGCCTTGCTGAGCGAGCCGACGATCACGTCGACCTCGCCCCCGAGCCCCGCCGCCGCAGCCGCGCCGCGGCCGCCCGGGCCGAGCGCGCCGGTGGCGTGGGCCTCATCGACGACGACGAGCGCGCCGTAGGTCCGCGCGAGCGCGACGATCTCGGCCAGCGGTGCGACGTCGCCGTCCATTGAGAAGACCGTGTCGGTCACGATCACATCGCCCTCGCGGCCGCGCTCGCGCAGCGCCGACTCCAAATGGTCGACGTCGCAGTGACGGTAGACGAAGGTGTCCGCGCGAGCCAGCCGGCAGCCGTCGATGATCGAGGCGTGGTTGAGGGCGTCGGAGAAGATCGTATGACCGTCGCGGCCGAGTGCGCTGAGGACGCCCACGTTGGCGAGGTAGCCGGAGCCGAAAAGCACGCACGACTCGGTTCCCTCGAACTGCGCGAGGCGCTGCTCGAGCTGCTCGTGGATCGTCATCGTGCCCGAGACCAGGCGCGAGGCGCCCGCGCCGACACCCCAGCGCATCGCCGCATCCGCGGCGGCCTGGCGCACGCGAGGGTGGTCGGCGAAGCCGAGGTAGTTGTTCGAGCACAGCAGCAGCACCGGCCTGCCGTCGATCATCACGCGCGGCCCCTGCGGGCCGCTGATCAGCTGGGTACTGCGGTAGAGGCCAGCTTCGCGCAACGCCTCGAGTTGCGCGCCGATGTTCACCTCGCGTGCTCCTTGGCGTGGCGCGCGCGGTAACGAAGCTGCGTCGAGGGATCCCACAGCGCGAGCTTCAACTCGGCCTCCCGGTCGGGGTAGAGCTCGATCACGTCGGGGGCCTCGCCGTCGAGCCATCCGGAGCGGTTGTCGGGACGGGGGTTGGCGCCATTGTCGGGCTGGCGCGCGACGTTCAGGCCGTGGCGCTCGAACATCTCGCGGTCCTCCGCCGGAGTGGCGCCGAGCGCCGTCAGGAAGTTGCCCATCATCACGCCGTTGAGTCCGGCCCGCACCGCCATCGGCCCGAGCTCACCGAGGTTCTCGATGCGTCCGCCGCAGAGGCGGAAGAGCGCCTCGGGCAGGATCAACCGGAAGATGGCCACCCACTTGACCGCCTCCCAGGGGTCCATCAGCTCGCGCTCCTCGAACTTCGTCCCGGCGCGCGGGATCAGCAGATTGATCGGCACGCTCGTCGGGTTGATCGCCGCGAGCTCGAAGGCCATCTCGACGCGCTGCTCGTGCGTCTCGCCAAGGTTGAGGATCCCGCCGACGCAGGTCTCCAGGCCGGCCTCGCGGACCGCCGCGATCGTGCGCAGGCGCGCCTCGTAGCGGACCGTGGTCGAGACCTCGGGGTAGAAGCTCTCGGCCGACTCGACGTTGTGGTGGACGCGCTGGATTCCGGCCTCGCGCAGCGCCCTGGCGCGCTCTGACGACATGTGGCCAATCGACGCGCAGCGCTTGAGATTGGTGTGCTCGGCGACCAGCCGCGCGCCGGCCAGCACCTTCTCGAAGTCGCGCTTGGAGAGGCCCTGGCCCTGGGCGACCATGCAGAAGCGGTGAGCGCCCGCCGCCTCGGCCGCGCGCGCGTGTTCGAGCATCTGCTCGGGCTCCATCATCGCGTGCATCGGCGTGTCGGCGTCGGCGAAGCGCGATTGCGCACAGAAACCGCAGTCCTCGGCGCAGCCGCCGGACTTCGCGTTGACAAGCGAGCACATGTCGGTCGAGTCGCCGAAGCGCTCGACGCGCGCCCGCCAGGCGCGCTCCACAAGAGCCTCGATCTCGGCGTGGCCGGACAGCTCGCCGAGCTCCAGCGCCTCCTGTTCGGTGATCAGCGGCGGCATCCTCGGCACCCTACTCGAGCACCACGAGGGTGTCGCCTTCGTGGACCGTTTGGCCCTCGCTGCATCGGATCTCGGTCACCGTGCCGGGCCCCTCCGCCTCGACGGGCATCTCCATCTTCATCGACTCGAGCACCACAACGGTGTCGCCTTCGCCGACGGTGTCGCCCACCGCGCATTCGATCTTCCAGACCACGCCCGTGATGTGAGCTGCGACATCGGTCACCGGATCGGACAATAACTCGCGCCCCCGACAACGCCGTCACGCACGCAAACACCCTGCAAAGAACGTCGTCGCCGGGCTTATGCGGGCTTGATCGGCTGGATAAGCTCTGCGGTCAGTGAGCGAGAAGCTCTCGAGCTTGAGGCCGCAGGTCTACACCGATCCGCGGCCGCCGGAGTACTTCGACCGCTTCCACGAGTGGGCGCGAGCGCACGGGCCGAGCTTCGTCTACGACCTCGTCAGGATCGTCAGCTCGCTCTACGCCTGGACGCTGCTGCGTGCGCGGAGCGTTGCTGCGCAGAACGTGCCCGAGACCGGCGCGGTGATCCTCGCGCCGAACCACTTCTCCTACATGGACCACTTCCTCGTCGGCATCTTCATCCGCCGCAAGGTGCGCTTCATGGCCAAGTCGCAGCTGTTCAGCCCGCTCGCGCAGTGGGTCTACCTTCAGGGCGGCGTCTTCCCGGTCCGCCGCGGGGCCCGCGACGACGAGGCTTTCATCACAGCCGAGGCGATCCTCGCACGCGGCGGAGTCGTCGTGATGTACCCCGAGGGCGGGCGCTCACGCACCGGCCTGCTTGCCGAACAGGCCAAGCACGGCATCGGCCGCCTGGTGCTCGAGAGCGGCGCTCCCGTCGTCCCGATCGCGATTCTCGGCTCGGCCAAGATTCGCAACTGGAAGCGGCTGCGCTTCCCCCGTATCCGCGTGCAGTACGGCGAGCCACTGCGCTTCGAGCCCGAGCTGGAGGCGACGCGCGAGCGCCACCAGGAGGTCGCTGACGCCATCTTCACGGAGATCCGCGCGCTGTACGGGCAACTCAGCGAGCGCTTCGGCTCCTAGCCGCGCGCCACCAGGTTCTAGAGTGCAGATATGAGCGAGCTCCTGCGCGCGGCCGCTGTGCAGCTGAACGCGACGGCGGACCGCGAGGCCAACCTGGTGAACGCCGATCGCCTCGTGCGTGACGCGTCGGCACGCGGCGCGCGCCTGGTGGTGCTGCCCGAGAAGTGGCCGCTGTTGGGGAGCGGCCCGCAGCTGCGGGCCGGGGCGGAGCCGATCGACGGCCCCGCGATGAGCTGGGCGCGAGCGTGCGCGCGCGAGCTGGCCCTGGAGCTCGTCGCCGGCTCCTTCACCGAGCTGACCGCCGACGGGCGCCGCCAGAACACCTCGCTGCACATCGGCCCCGACGGTGAGATCCGCGCCGTCTACCGCAAGATCCACATGTTCGACGTCACGGTCGACGGCCTCGAGTACCGCGAGTCCGAGCACGAGGAGCCGGGCGAGGAGATCGTGGTCTCGCGCACCGACGACGGCCTCGAGCTCGGGATGACGATCTGCTACGACCTGCGCTTTCCCGAGCTCTACCGGATCCTCGCGCTGCGCGGTGCTCGCGTGCTCGTCGTGCCGGCTGCGTTCACACTCGCGACGACCCGCGACCACTGGGAGGCGCTGCTGCGCGCGCGGGCGATCGAGAACCAGGCGTTCGTGATCGCTGCCAACCAGATCGGCGAGAACGAGCCGGGCCGCTTCAGCGGCGGGCGCTCGATGATCGTCGATCCGTGGGGAGTCGTGCTCGCCCAGGCCACCGACGCGGTCGGCGTGATCGTTGCCGATCTGGACCTCGGCCGCCTGGAGGCGATCCGCTCCTCGCTGCCGTCGCTGGCGAACCGCCGCGCCGGCGTCTACAGCTGGCCTGTGTGACCCGCGTGCGCGGGCGCGATCTGCTTCACTGACGTGGTGGAATCGGACCTCGTCAAGCGGCTCGCCTGGTCGGGGCTGCTCGCAGGGCTCGGCGCGCTGTTTTCAATGGCGTCGACGCGGGCTGCGACGGTGATGTGGCGGCGGATCTTCGACGAGGAGCCGCCCGAATGAACGTCGGCTCCGGCTACGCGGCCTCGACGAACGGGTCGAGTGCAAGCGAGAACGCCGCCGCTGAGGCCGGTCAGGCGTCCCCCGGCGGCCTGCAACTCGTGCGCAGCCGCCCCGAGGTCCTGGTTGGCGCCGCCTTCGCCGGCGGCGTCATCGCAGCGCTGCTGCTGAGGCGCCTTGGCCGCTGAGCAGGAAGAGATCCCGGAAAACATCGCCGCGGCGATCACCGAGATCTCCGAGCGCGCCACGCTGCTGATCCGAGACGAGATCGAGCTCGCCCGCGCCGAGATCGCGGCGAAGGTCAGAAAGCTCGTGACCGGCGCCGTTGTCGGCGTCGTCTCCGGGGTGTTCATCGTGGTCGCCGGCATGTTCATCCTCGAGGGGCTCGCCTGGCTCGCCTGGTACGAGTTCTTCCCCGCCGGCGAGTTCTTCTGGGGCTTCTTCGTGATGGCCGGGGTGCTGCTGGCGCTGGCCGTGCTGGGCGGTGTGCTGGCGGCCAGGGCGCTGCGGCGCGGGCCGCCGGCTCCGACGATGGCGATCGACGAGGCGCGCAAGATTCGCGAGGCGGTCGCTGGGCCGGAGCCGCAGGAGGCCTCCTCCTGATGGCGGGCCGCTCGCCGGAGGAGATCCGCGCATCGATCGAGGCCAACCGCAACGCGCTCGCGCTCTCGATCGAGAAGCTCCGCGGAGAGGTCGCCGAGATCACCGACTGGCGCAAGCAGCTCGGCACCCATCAGCGCCCCGCGCTGATCAGCGCAGCGCTCGCGGGCTTCCTGCTCGGCGGCGGCCTGGCGGTGTTCCGCCGTCGCCGCCGCTGACGCGCCAGGCGGACGGCGCCGGCTCGATCAGCGCAGCAGCCGTGCCGGCACGCCGCCGACGCCGAGCAGCCCCGGCCCGGTGTAGGTGCCGATCACGGGGCCGACCTCGGAAACCCACATCGGCTCGCTCCCGAACAGCTCCCGGCCACGCTCGACGAGCGCCGCCGCGCGCTCGGGCGACTGGATGTGCTGGATCACCCAGCCGTCCGCGCCGTCGTCGCGGCGCATGCGCAGGTAGTCGACCATCCGCTCGAACGCGCGCCCCTCGGTGCGCACGCGCTCGACCGGCGTGATCTCGGCCTCGAGCGAGAGTATCGGCTTGATCTTGAGCGCGCCGCCGAGCCAGGCCTGCGCGCGCCCGACCCGGCCGCCGCGCTGAAGGTACTCCAGCGTGTCGATGCAGAACCAGATCGCGAGCGCCCTGCGCGCCTCGCGAGCGCGCTCGAGCACCGCGTCGACGTCGCCGCCGCTTCGCGCCGCCGCCGCCGCCGCGAGGACCACGCAGCCCAGGCCTCCGCAGGCGGTCTCGGCGTCGAGCACCTCGATGCGCCCGTCGGAGCGGCGCTCGTCGAGCAGCGCCTTGGCCTGCGCGGCCGCCCCGACCGTGCCCGAGATGCCGCCCGCCAGGTGGATCGAGACGATGTCGTTGCCGGCCGCCAGCAGGGGTTCGTAGGCGGCGACGAAGTCGCCGATCGAAGGCTGCGAGGTCGTCGGCAGCTCGGCCGCTCGGCGCAGCCGGGCGTAGAAGGCGTCGTAGTCGGTGATCTCGCTCTCGCGCTGTGCCTCGGCGCCCTCGCTGACGTAGAGGCTGACCTCGTTGATGCCGGCCGCCGCGGTCAGTTCGCGGGTCGTGTAGTGGGTCGAGTCGGTGACGATCGCGACCGGCCGCATGACCCGCGGACACTACTCCGGCGCGGTCGCGTCAGCCCCCGCGCCGCGCGGGGACCCACGCGCGCCGCGCGCTCAGGACAGGCGGTTCTCGATCTGCACCAGCGAGCCGTCGGCGACCGCGGGCTCGCTCGCGAGCGCGACGTCCTGCGCGCCCAGAAGCTCGGCGAGCTCGCCGGTCTCGAACATCTCGGTGACGATGTCGCAGCCGCCGACCAGCTCGCCACGCACGAACAGCTGCGGGACCGTTGGCCACTGTGAGAGCGCGCTCAGCTCTTGGCGGATGCGCGGGTCGGGCAGGATGTCGACCGCCGCGAAGCGGGTGTCGAGCGCCTGCAGCACGCCGACGGTGCGCGCCGAGAAGCCGCAGGCGGGAGCCTCGGGCGAGCCCTTCATGAACAGGATCACGTCGTTCTCTGCGATCGCGTCGGCGATCGCCTGGCGGATCGGGTTGTCTTGCTGGTCGCTCATGAGCTCCTCGCTGGCTGTGTCGTCAATGAAAGGGCGTGGATCGGACCGCCGATCTCATCGCCAAAGATCTCGTAGACCATCCTGTGCTGCTGGATGCGGGAGAGGCCGCTGAAAGCCTCCGCGACCACGACCGCGCGGAAGTGGTCGCCGCCGCCGGTCCAATCGTCGACCTTGGCGCTGGAGCCGGGAATCCCCGCTTCGATTCGGGCCTTGATTGAAGCCGCGTCTGGCATCTGCCGAAGAAGTCTAGAGCACCCGAGTTGGGCGCTATACTTTTAGAAGCAATGGTGTCGATGACCGACAAGGGAGCCGAGAAGGCGCGCGAGTATCTCGCGGCGCAGGGCGCTGACGTGGCGGTTTCGGGCCTTCGGGTCGGCATCCGCGGCGGCGGCTGCTCGGGCTTCCAGTACCAGCTCGCTTTCGACGAGCAGCGCGACTCCGACCAGGTCTTCGAGAGCCACGGCCTCAAGCTGCTGGT
>Ga0209415_10008429_pt1 | contig 17887 bp, 11 predicted proteins | sample PeaSoiSIISIP2007_FD_187696 | JGI IMG/M metagenome (GOLD analysis project Ga0209415, IMG submission 187696) | Peat soil microbial communities from Weissenstadt, Germany - SII-SIP-2007 (SPAdes) (version 2) | ecosystem: Environmental > Terrestrial > Soil > Wetlands > Peat | place: Germany... | reverse complement strand
GGTTAGAGAAGCGGACTCATAATCCGTTGGTCCCAGGTTCAAATCCTGGCGGGCCCACCAACTCTCCGAATCAGCCGGTAGCTCTTCTCGCTTCCGGTGCTCGTGTGCCCTCAGACACGCGAGTCCACCGCCGGACACAGTTACTTCTCCTCTATCCGCTAAGTTTCTTGGCATTTGGCCCTTACTTTAGCGTGGCATAATTCGTGCACATCTCAATTCCGGATGGACGAACTGCCGCTTCGGCAACCACGAACATGCCCACGCCACGCCTAACGATTCTCCTCATCGCCTCTGCCGCCACCTTGGCGTTCCTAAGCTTCGCTTACCATCCGCATAGCAACGCAGCGATCCTCACACCCTTAGCAAGCACTCCGAATCCTCCGGGAGACCAGCCCCGCTACCACCAACCTTTCCCAAGCGCCGACGAACGCTTCGCCGATGGCACTCCGGACTTCCTCCGCCTCGATGCGCCGTCCGACCAGGAAACTTTCCGTCGCTGGTTCGTGGAGATCGCCGAATTCCAAGCTCTACGGCCGCAAAACGAAGTGCCGCTCGAAATCAACGATTGCGCAGCGCTCCTTCGCTACTCGTACCGCAACGCTCTCAGCACCCACGATGCCGACTGGTTTCGTGAAACGCAGATCCAACCTCCTTCCGCGCTTCCCTCACTCGAAAAATATCGTTACCCCCATACACCGCTCGGCGCAGCGCTATTTCGCATACGACCGGGCTCCTATCTCCCGGACGATCTGAAGAACGGAACCTTTGCGGAATTTGCCGACGCCAAAACTTTGAAGGACTTCAATATGCATTTCGTCTCACGCGACATCCACGCCGCTCGCCCCGGCGATCTGCTTTTTTATCGACAGCTTGAGCAAAACTCCCCCTTTCACTCGATGATTTTTATCGGCCGCAGCCCGTGGCTCGCGGACTCCAGCCCCGCGGACAGCGGCGACGTCGTCGTCTATCACACTGGTCCCATCGGCAATGCGCCCGGCGAAATGCGCCGCCTCGCCGTCGCGGATCTCCTGCAGCATCCTTCGCCGCGCTGGCGGCCCGTAGCCGGTAACAGCAATTTTCTGGGTGTTTTCCGCTGGAACATCCTGCGAGGAGCAAACTAGTGCGCTGGAAACTGATCCTTCTTCTTGCCTGCCTTTTCACGCTCATCACGCCTGCCGGCGGCCAGCGTCCAAACGCCTTTTTCTCACTCTCCACCAACAAAACCTATCTTCCAGGGGAAAAAATAGGCCTCCGCGTCTATGCCAATAACGTCGACGCCCTCGAATTCCGCGTCTACAAAGTGAATGATCCCGCTCTCTTTTTCGAACGCCTCGACAACCCCCACGATTTCGGCCGCTCCGCTCCCAAGGAGCACGTCGATAATCCCACTTTCCTCGAGCGCTTTCACGACTGGAAACATGGCCTCTGGGTTGATATCCGAGATTTCTTCCGCTACCAGTTTTCCTCGCGTTCCCGCGCCCGGATGCGCGAAGATCGCCAGGAAAAGGCCAAGGCGCAAGCAGGCCCCACCGCTGATGTTTTTGCTCAGGCGCCGGTCATCAATAGCTCTCAGCTGATCGCGCGCTGGAAACAGGAAATGACTCCCCGCTTCTATTCGGAAATGGAAAATGTTCCGGTTAAGGATCTAGCCAAAGGTCTCTATCTCGTCGAAGCGACCGACGGCCAGCTTCGCGCCTACACCATCGTCATCGTCAGCGAACTCGGCCTCGTTACAAAAACTACGGCTGGCCAGGTGCTCACCTTTGCCGCCGACCGGCGCTCCGGCGCTCCCATTTCCGGCGCAGATGTCCGCGTCTGGGCCGACAAAAAAGAAAAAGCACATTTGAAGAGCGATTCGAGCGGCCTCGCCGAAACCCCCGTCTCCGAAGGCCAGTATCAAGACGTCCGCATTCTCGCCGTTCACAACGACGACGTCGCCCTCGTCACGCCCTATTCCTACAACATCAGCAGCAATCCCGCCGAGGATTGGACGGGCTACGTCTATACCGACCGCCCCGTATATCGCCCCACGCACACCGTCCATTTCAAAGCGATTCTCCGCACGCGCGCCGGCGAAAAATTCAAAGTTCCCGTCGGCGAACAAGTCCAAGTCCTCGTCGAAGACCCCGACAGCAAACCCGTTTTTCAATCCACTCTTCCGATCTCGGCTTATGGCACCGTCCACGGCGATCTCGATCTCTCCGCCACTGCCGCGCTTGGCTACTATTCGATCAACGTCACCGGGCGCGGTGGCCAGCGCTACGCCATCAACGGCGGCTTTTACGTCGAGGAGTACAAAAAGCCCGAGTACGAAGTAAAAGTCACGACTTCCTCTGCGCGTGTGCTTCAAGGTGACTCCATCGAAGCCACGCTCGAAGCTAAATACTATTTTGGCGAGCCCGTCGCTGGAGCCGATGTAAAGTACGTCGTCCACACCTTGCCGTACTGGTCTCCCTTCATTGATCGCGACGAAGACGAAGGCACGCCCGGCCAGTCCTTTGGAGAAGAGGGCGATTCCGAAGACGCAGGCGACTACGCCGGCGATCAAATTTCAGAACAATCGGGAAAACTCGATGCCGACGGAAAATTGAAAGTTCAGATTCCTACGCGAGTTGATGGCCAGCACCACGACGTCCGCTATCGGATCGAAGCCCGTGTCACTGATGCCGGCAATCGCGAAATCGCTGGGCACAACGTCGTCGTCGCCACCTACGGCACATTTGCGGTCGGCGTCTCCGCCGAAAGTTACGTCTATCAGGTCGGCGAATCCATTCATGCGACGGCTGTTGCGAAAGACTACGACGGAAAGCCAGTTCAGACCGCAGTTCACGTCGAGCTGGTTCGCGCCTATTGGTATTACCGCGCCGGAAATCAGGGAGAGACCATTGTCGACTCACGCGATGCAACCACGGGTGCCGATGGCACAGCCGTCGTTACCTTCAACGCGAAAGAAGCCGGAAGCCTCTATCTGCGAGTGAAAGCACAGACTCCTGAAAAGCGCGAAGTGCAGGGCAGCGGCTACCTTTGGATCACCAGTACCAACAACAACTGGTGGGGCAGCGAAAACCGCGAAATTCGCATGGTTGCCGACAAAAAGTCCTACAAAGTCGGAGACACCGCGCACGTCCTGATCTTAACCGGCATGTCCGACGCCTATCTTCTCGTCACCACGGAAGCACGCACGATCCAGACGAAGCGCATCGTTCATGCTACATCTTCTTCCGTCACAATCGATGTCCCCATCACAAGCGATCAACAGCCGAACGTCTTCCTGAGCACCGTTTTTATTCACGACAACAAACTCTACACCGCCAACAAAAGTCTGAAGGTTCCTGCCGTTCAGCAAAAACTCCAGATCGAAATTCAGCCGTCGCAAAAGCAATTCCAGCCCGGCCAAAAAGCCAGCTATACGGTTCTCGTTCACGATTCGAACGGCAGGCCCGTGGCCGGCGAATTCAGCATCGGCGTCGTCGACGAAGCCATCTACGCTATACGCCCCGACACCAATGGCAACCCGCACGATTATTTTTACGGCCCCGCTTACGACCGCGTCTCTCTGGACTCTTCTTTGAACTTCTACTTCAGCGGCGAAGCCGGCAAGAAGCAGATGTTCCTCGCGTATCGCGGTAATTCGAGTGCGAGAGCGCTTGCCCAGCTCAAGCCAGAAGCTCTCGTCCAGCCCAAAGTCCGCAAACTTTTTCCAGACACGGCTTTGTGGTTGTCTGACGTGCACACCGACGCTTCCGGAAAGGCTGAATCTCAGCTGACCTTCCCCGATTCCCTTACCACTTGGCGCGCCACTGTTCGCGGCGTCACTGTCGATACGAAAGTCGGCCTCGCCACCAACACGGTCATCGTTCGCAAGAATCTCATGGTGCGTCTGGCGGTGCCGCGCTTCTTCCGACAGGGCGACGAAGTCACCGTTTCGGCGATCGTCCACAACTACCTCGCCAACTCGAAAACTGTCCAGGTTTCTCTCGATCTCAAAGGTCTTGAAGTTCTCACTGGGCAAACCACGCCGATTGAAGTTCCCAGCAAGGGCGAAGCAAAGGTAGACTGGCGCGTCCGCGCGCAATCCGTCCACGAAGCCGTTCTTCTAACGAAAGCTTTGACCAACGAAGAATCCGATGCCATGGAGATCACTCTTCCCATCATTCCAGTCGGCGTCAAGCAGAGCGACGCGAAATCCGGTTCCGTCTCGGGTGCCGATCAAGAAGAGAAAACCGTCGTCACGCTTCCAGGAAATCCCGACCAATCCTCGCCCACCATCGACATTACCCTTAGCCCGTCGCTCGCCGGCGGCATTTTCTCCGCCCTCGACTATCTCACCAGCTATCCGTATGGCTGTACCGAGCAAACCATGTCCAGCTTCCTTCCCAATATCGTCGTTGCCAAAGCGATGAAAGATTTGAAACTACAAGCCACTGTCGACACGCCCGAACTTCAAAAGAAAATTGAGGCCGGCATGGCCCGCCTCAAAGACTTCCAGCACTCCGACGGCGGCTGGGGCTGGTGGAAAGAAGATGACAGCCAGGTCTTCATGACCGCGTACGTCGTCAGCGGCTTCGGCCAGGCTCGCGAAGCCGGCTACGATCCCGGCGCCGATTCGCTAAACCGCGCGATCGAATACCTGCACATTGCCCTCACACAGCACGCCAACATGCACGAAGATCTTCGCGCTTACGTCGTTTACGCTCTCTCGCTGAATAACGCCGCGAAGCCGGAAGAGTTGCAAGACGCATGGAAAGACCGCGGCAACATGAGCACGCAAGGCATCGCCATGCTCGGCCTCGCCTTTCTCTCCACAAACGATCAAGCCAAAGCCCAGGAACTCGCCGCGAAGATCGAATCGCAAGCAGTCGTCAACGATTTCGAAGCCAATTGGCCTTCGATCTACGATCACCTCATGGAATTCGAAATCGACGATACCGCGGAAACCACCGCCTATGCTGTCCGTCTCCTCAGTCTGACAAAATCTGCGAGCCCACTACTTCCGAAGTCCGCGCTATGGCTGGTCAATCATCGTGAAGGCGGCTACTTCTGGTACAGCACCAAGCAAACCGCCATGGTCATTTTCGGCCTTACCGATTACGTGAAGTCCAGTCACGAACTCGACGCCAATTTCCACGCCGAAGTGTTCGTCAACGGCAAACAGGTCATCGCACGCCAGTTCACTCCAGCGGACGCGTGGAACCCCTCGCCGCCTTCCATCCGCCTCAATGCTTCGCAGCTGCAAACCGGCGCCAACGAAATTCGTATCCACAAATCCGGCGCAGGCCGTCTCTATTGGTCCGCCACAGGCGCGTACTATTCGAACGACAAACGCCTCGTCCAGAACAACAAGCTCTCGCTCAATGTTACGCGTGACTATTTCCGTCTCACGCCCGAGCAGTACAATGGAAAAATTGTCTACAACCTTGATCCACTTCAGGGCGATCTCCACATCGGCGACATTCTCGCCGTGCGCATCACCGTCGGCGGCAGCGAATGGCGTTATCTCCTCATGGAAGATCCTATCCCCGCCGGCGCCGAATTCATCACTCGCGACGATCTCTACGAGCTGAGACAGCGCCCCTCCTGGTGGGAGTATTGGTTCACGCGCCGCGAGTTCCACGACGATCGTGCTGCTATATTCCAGACCTACTTCTCCGGCCGCCACGAATACGTCTACCTGCTAAAGATCGTCAATCCTGGCAGGTTCCAGGTCAGTCCCGCGATGGTTCAGCCGATGTATCAGCCATCTATCATGGCCACAAGCGATGCCGCTGTCGTGGAGGTGAAGTGATGTCCCGTCTCGAAATCATTCGCGGTGCATTCACGGACTGCTTCCGCGGTCCGCGCCTCTGGCTCGTTCAATTCTTCGCCAACATCATTTTGTTCGCGCTCTTGGTCGCCTGGCTGCTTGTTCCCGTTGCCAGCAACTTGCATGTGGTCTTCAATTTCGTATTCGCGGCTCTGCTCCTCGTAGCCACGTTCACCCTTCACTCAGGAACGCTGAACGCTTGTCTCGATCGCCTGCGTAGCGCGCCTGCACCACTCTGGCCTGCCTTTCGCCGCGCACTCCGCCACATCCTTCCCGTCGCGATTTGCATTGCTGCCTTTTGCCTTCTTTGGCTTCTCGTCAACGCACTCGGCTCACTCCAGACCGCTTTCCCACCCTACGTTCGTTCCACACTTCCAGTGGCTTTGCGCCGCCACATTTCTTTGCATGCTCTGGATAATTTGTTCTCCGCCGTTCTCTTCGTCGCCCGCTGGATTCTCGCTCCGGGTTTGCTCCTGCCTCTCCTCTTGCAGACCTCCGACCTCGGTTTTCGTGGCTTCGCCCGCCAAGCGCTCTCTGCCTGGAGAAAAACCATCTTCAACTTTTCATACTGGCTGACCTTGCTCGTCGCAGCGCTCGTCGGAGTGCTCGCCACACAGAAACTCATGGCCGCAACGCCCGATTTTAGGACTTCGACATTTCATGGCGAAGCCCTCAGCCTCGCCGCTCGGCTCGTCATTGCCTATCTACTCGGACTCTTTTCCTGGATTCTGACGTGCTCAGTTGTAGGACGCTGCGCCGCTGCCGCCGGAGTTTCCCCGGACATCCCCGGGAATCCCGCCGCTTAACCAACCCAACACAGCTTCTTTCCCGCGCTCCTGCATCAGCGCCGCGACTCGGCTCTGCGCTGCGGCATAAGCCTTCTGCATCTCTTCGCGGTTCCGTGGCTGACGCAGCACCGCTTCGATCTCCTCGTCCGTCATCGCCGCGGCAGCCGTTCCCGCTCCATTCGAATTCGAGAGAAAAAGCACAATCCCTTCGCGAAACCAAAGAGGCGTAGCCGCCTTGGCCTTCGCTTCTACCAGCACGTGAAAAATCTCGTGCCGCAATGTCGATTCTACAATCCCCCGCTTCTGCAATTCCGCCAGCGGCTGCATTCGAATCGACTTCCCCCGCGTGGACGCCGCCACCCACCCCGGCTGTCCCGTCGTGTCGCGAAATGAATCCAGCGTCGCATAGATCTGCAACCGCAGGCCCGCGCCAGCCTTCCACCCAATCGCTGCTTCATCTTCCTTCAAAATCCGCTCAGCGATCGGCAAGATCGACGCGTCCACATCCAGCTGCGTGCTCAATAACTCCACGCGCTCCCCGCTCCGTTTCTGCCACTTCGCACCGTCCGCGATCGGCGCAATCTGCGTCCCCGGATAATAAAAACTCAAGATCTCCCGGTAACTCTTTCCCTCACGAGCCATCTCTTCCGCGCCAGCTTGGCACATCCCCACGCCGTGCCCCGACCCTCGCCCGGAAAAAATGATCTGCTCCCCCGCCATTCGAACGTCATACAAATCGCTTCGAATCTTGTTCCACCCCAGTTCGCGGTCCACCGCAAAGCGAAATGTTGACGCCGAAATCCCCGCACTCCCGCCCGCGCCACCAGACAACTTTAACCGCTGCGCTCGCCCGCTCTCCGACCGCGAAGCAATCTCAATCGTACGCCAACCCGCCGGCATGGCAATTCCCGCCGCCCGTAACGCCCGGTCCACATCCGCAACGCGAATCGCGCTCCCCCATTTCAGAACGCCGCGCGCCGCGCAATACATATCCGTGTGCGACGTCAAATACGCCTCCGTCACCGAGGGCCACGCCTCTCGCGCTGCCGCTGTCATCCCTCCGCAACTCTGGTGATAAAACGTCTGCGCCAGTTTCCCCTCGAATCGCAGAACTTCCCCACGTGTCGCACTTACCGCTCCGCGCACCGCCGCGTTCGCTCCCTTCCACCCAAAGGCCTGGCAATGCGTCGTATCGCAAAAATCAAATCCTTCCGTGGCGTGCTGCCCCAAGAATCGCATCGCATACGTGCGCGCCACCACCGCCATCGCCTTCTGCGATTCCACGTTCTCAAAGTCGCCGCTCTCCGCCATCAACACCGCCGCCACATACTCTTCCAGCGGCATCGTCACCGTAACCAAAACTCGCCCCGCTCGCCGTTCCAGATGTGCCGGATAGCTCCCCGAAAAAATCGGCCCGCTTCCTGGCCGCAATTCGTAATGTCCCGTCACAAAAATGTCCGCGCCGCCGTCACCGCTCTCGGGCCCAACCGAAATCTCTCGACCGCTTTTCTCCGCGCAGTCCGCGCACAACCGCCACCGCACATATCCCTCTGTTGCCCGCACGGAAATCGTCTCCGGCGGCCGCGCCGTATACAGCCGCACTCTCAAGTCCTGCGCGCACACCACGCAAGGACTCAGCACGATCCACGCCAAAATCATCCGCGACCGCTGCATGCTCACTTCACCCATCCGCCCTTCGCCGCCGCAACTAAGACGTTCCCCGCTACGCCCGCCGCATCTCCGCCGTTCCCTTGCTCCAAATAAATCACCACCACAATCTCCGGTTTCTCCGCTGGCGCATACCCAACAAAAAATCCGTGCGTCCTCGCGCTCTGCCGCGAAGCCGCCGTCCCCGTCTTCCCCGCAATCTTCATCCCATCCACATTCGCTGCATGCGCCATGCCATACGCTACCGACTCCTCCAACCCCGCAAACACCGCCGCGTCCGCTCCCACGGTCGCGCCACTCCTCTTCTGCAATGCCAATTTCCGATAAGCCCCCAACAATTCCAACGCCGTCACTTCAATCCCGCGGTCTCCCAACGCTTCCAGCTGCAACATTTCTCTATCTCGTGGCATTTCAATCCGCCCGCTCGCCTCTTCCTTCACCAGCCCGCTCGGCGAGTCCAACCCCACTCTCCTCAACGCCTGCACCAGCTCCGCCGCGCTCAGACGCGTGGCCGCCTCCGCAAAATACGAATTGCACGAATAGGCGATCGCCTCCTCCGCATTCAACTCCACGATCGTACTCGCATGCGCGCAATCCATTCGCACTCCGCCAATCCGCAGCGGCCTCCTGCACAGCAATCTCTCGCTCGCATCGATCTTCCCCGACTCGAGAAGCCCCATCAGCACAAACGGTTTCACCGTAGACCCCGGCCGCGCCAATCGGTGCGCCGCCAACTCCATCCCCTGCGCCGCCAAAATCTCCCCGGAGCTCACATCCGCAACCACCGCCGCGCCGGTTCGCCCCTTCATTGCAAGCTCCACCGCCCAGCGCAACTCTTCCTTCTTCCCGGTGTTTACAGTACTCAGCACCCCAGCCGGTAAAACGGTCAGCAGCAGTGCAGCGAAAACGCGTATTTTTGGGCAATTCCGCATGTCAGCCGATTGTAATGCGGGCCGCTCCTTTCGTAGCCGCTGCTTTTCGAAAAGTGTTCGCCCTGTACGCTGCGCCAGTTAACCGGCATGCGTCATTTGGAAATCGCCGCGTTGCCGGTCCATCCCGCGCACGGGACGGTGAATCAAACACGGCTCGCGCCGTGAGCTCGCAGTTTTCAGTTGTATCAGGTTTGGCTGATGGCCTCAGCCGGACGGAGTATTTCTCAGGTCAAACTCATTCGAATAGGAGCCACTCGCACGATGAAAAGCCTTAGCAAATTGATGTACGCACTCTTCGCGCTCGTGCTCTTCGTTCCTGCGGCCGTTTCCGCAATGCCGCAGCCTCCGAAGGAGCATCCCGCATATCTTCACGCTCTGACCGATCTGCGTCACGCTCGCGCCCATCTCCAGCGTTCCGATGGCGGCGAATTGCGTGAACAGGAAAAGAAAGCCGTTCACGAAATCGATGAAGCCATCAACGAAATCAAGAAGGCTTCCATTGATGACGGCAAGGATTTGAACGATCATCCTGCGGTTGACGCGGGCCTCGATTGGCGCGGACGTCTCCACCGCGCATTCGAACTCGTGAACAAGGCCCACAACGATGTCGCCCAGGAAGAAGACAACGCCTTCGCCCAGGGCCTCCAGCAGCGCGCTCTCGAGCACATCGACAAGGCGCACAAGCACATCGAAGAAGCCATTCACCTTGTCGAATAGTTTTGTTTAACTTTGATTGTTTTTACCGGCGCCGCGGCAACGTTAGCCGCGGCGTTGTTCTTTCTCGGCAATTCGTTCCCGGCTATCTTTTTTTTCGTCTTCTCTCTGTGTTCTCTGTGCCCTCTGTGCAAGATTCTCTTTTCGCTTCCGCCCTACTCCATCCCCTCGTAAATCGCCTTCGCTTCACCGAGCCGCTTCAGCACATACTCTTTTTCCGCCGCCGAATTCCAGTCGGGATAGTTCGATGTGACTTCAATCGTCCGGGCAATCCACGCTGCAAAATATTTTGCATTCTCTGGTGAACGCGGCGCCTTCCCGCCAATCGTCACGTACACCGGACTCGTCGTCGCATATACATAATTGTCCAGCACTGGGTACTCAGCGCCGTCGCTCGACGCCCGCAACACGCACCATCCGCTCTCCTTCAACGGCAGCGCGCCCGTAACATCGGCTGCATCCCGCTTCCCTGCAAGCTTCAGCGTCTGCGCCACTCGCCCGTTGCAAACCACTTCCAAATGATCCACCGGCACGATCGAACGCAGTTTCGCTGTAAACGGCACCGCCACCTGTGCGCCATCAAACTTCAACTCGTCTCCAACGCGCTGTCCCCCAAGCGTAAATTCAATCAGCGGCCCGTTCGTCGCAAAAGTCCGTCCTTTTTTCAGTGCGCCGAACCATGTTTGTGCATCTGCCGGCCATTCTGGAACCCAGGCGTATACGCGGTCCATCCCTATTTGTCCGCGAATCGGCGCAGCATAATTCGTAGTCGCATCCGTTCCCGCGCCCGCCGGCAATCGAAAGCCGAGATTCAACAATTTGTACCATACCGCCGCTGTCGCTTTGTGATCGCTGAATCCGACGATCTCCATGTAATCCAGTTTCCCAAGAGCCACATCAATGGGCAGCTCGTCCGTAATGTTCTGCGGTGGATTTGCAAACGGATCGGGCACTTCATCAAATGGATGCACCGCTCCCACCAGCGCACCTTGCGCGTGGGCCATGTCATACACGTCCGTGTTCATCGGATACAAACTCGCCGCTGCCGTATTTGGATACCCCGAATAGCCGGGTAGCAAGAGATGATCTCTCAGCCCTAGCAGCCCTCGATGGCCCCAATAGCTCGTGTGAAATTCTTGCCCGTGCACAAGAAGGACATCGCGGTCCGAGACTGTATTTAGCTGCGGCGTGTTATAAGCAATGTCCGGAAAACGCTGCTCCTTATTGACGATCAAATTATTGGCAACCTCTAGCCCCTCGGCTTCTTCCTGGTCCAGCACGCGGGACGGATCATTCCTGTAGACGCCTCCGTAGTTCATATGAACATGCAAGTCTCCGCCAATCCAGAAACGTCTGTCTTTCCCCTGGTTGTCATCTAAGGGCACTATCGAGAATTCCGTCTCTACTGTTTTCCCTTCCGGGACTTCCACTGCTTTCCGCTGCGGACGGCCTCCGAAGCCCTGCATTACGTCGATCGTAATTTGTCCTGCGGGCACCTGCACTGCGCACCCGCCTTTCTGACGCGGATAAAAGTAGTGTGCTTCGAATGGTCTTTCCGATCTATCGTACCCGTCGTCGGCTTGAATCCAGGCGTCCTCTGGCCCGTAAAATCTCCCTTCTCGGTCAACCACCGAAATCCTCGCAAAAGCAGCCAGTCCTCCCCTCGTTACATGGATCGCAACGCGCCCGTACGGACCCAGATGGACCCCGCCACTAATTGCGGGATCCCAGGTTCTCCCTCCGGGAATCGTACGAAATCGCAGTGCTGTATTTCCATATTGGTTGGAGATGGACGCGATTGTTCTTCCGTCGGGTGACCACCTCGCATTCGTCTCATCCCATTCTCCATAGGAAATCGGAAACGCATCTCCCCCATTCGCCGGCATTACCCATAGCTGATGCCACTGTCCGCCCAGGTAGGAGCTGTAAACCATCCGCGAGCCGTCTGGAGAAAAATCCGGGCGCGCTTTCCAGTTTGTCTCTTCGTAGTGAATCTCTCGCGCTTGGGCTCCGGATTCCGCTCGCATTCGCCAGAATCCACCGCTTCCGTGGATGTGTCCGCGATTCGAAATAAAAAGGATTTCTTTGCCGTCGCGCGTCCAAACCGGATTGATCTCCGTGTCATACGCACTGTAGTAGTAGCGCGGCAAATTGCTCTTCGTTTCGCCAGTTAGCCGCACCACGTTCTCCAGCTTTCCGCTGCCCACATCCGCGCGAAAAATATGGAACCGCTGGTTGTACGAAGTCGATACAAAAACAATTCGTCTTCCATCCTGCGACCATCGCGGCTCCACATTCACTGCACCGCCGCTCGTTAGTTGCTGCGATTTTCCGGTCGCCAAATCCAGCAGCCACAGCTCCATCGCATCTTTCTGATACGACACGTAAAGAACGCTCTTTCCATCCGGCGACCAATCTGGCTGGTAGTCGTAACCTGGACCATCTGTGATCTCACGGATGTTTGTCCCATCAGTCTTTTGCCGCCACAAAGAACCCGCCATCGAGTACACCACTTCTTTCGAATCAGGCGACCACGCCACGCTGCTCGGACCGCTGGTTAGTTGCGGCAAATACATTTCGCGGAAGTAATAGGGATGCGGCAGATCGATTTGCGGAAGAACAGGCTTGCGCTGCGCAGAGAGCGACACAACTGCCGCAAGGAGCGCAGTGAGAAACAGCAAACTTCTTTTGAGCACGTTAGGCCAGGCCCGCTTTGGAAAGAGGCAGCTCGCGAATACGCTTGCCCGTGGCGGAAAAAATCGCATTGCAGAGTGCCGGCGCAAATGCGGGCAATCCCGGTTCGCCGACGCCGCCTGGAGGCGCTTCGCTCGGAACGATGTGTACGTGCACCTCGCGCGGCGCAGTATTCATGCGCGCCACCGGATAACCGTCAAAGTTGGATTGGTCGATGGCGCCGTTCGTGGCGGTAATTTCTCCGTAAAACGCGACGCTCGTCCCCATCACGGCCGCGCCCTCGAACTGGTTCCTCACCATTTCCGGATTTACGACGGTTCCCGCATCCAGCGCACTGTCTACGCGGTCAACGTGAACTCGTCCTGCATCGTCCAGGTGCATTTGCACGACGGAAGCAACGTACGTCAGGAAGCTGCGGTGCAGCGCAAACCCCATTCCGACTCCATTGCCGAGTTTTTTCTTTCCCCATCCTGATCTTTCCGCGGCAAGTTGCACGACCCGCTTGAATCGCGCCGTGTCGATGGGATATTGCGCGTAGTCCGCGCCGTAGTTGGAATAATCTTTCGGCAGTTCGCTCTTGGGAATGATGCGGTCCGGCCCCAGTAGCTGCAGGGCGTATTGGACCGGGTCTTTTCCCGCTGCTATCGCCAGTTCATCCGTGAAAGATTGAATGGCGAATGCGTGATAAATGTTCGCCACGGAGCGCAACCATCCGATGCGCACGTGAGCCGTAGCCGGACCGTTTTCGGAGCGGTGATTCGGAATCGCAAACGGCAAATCGCTGAAGCCCAATCCAAGTTCATCCGCATCCGAGTATTGTTCGCCGTCTTTGAATGTCGAGCCGATGGGAGGAAAGACCGTCCGCTGCAGCCACGCCGTCGGTTTCCCGTCGTCGCCCAGGGCCGCTTTCATGTACATCGCGGAAACGGAATGATAGCTGTCGAATTTGATGTCGTCCTCTCGGCTCCAGACCACTTTCACCGGCTTGCCAGTCTTTTTCGCGAGTACCGCGGCTTCGACGGCAAAATCGGGGAACGATTTCCGGCCAAAAGCTCCGCCGAGGAGCGTTACGTGCACTGTCACATCTTCTTTCTTCACGCCGACTGCGGCGGTAATCGCGTCACGCGCACCGACCGGGCTCTGCGTTGGCGCCCACACGTCGACTTTTCCGTCTTTATAAACCGCGAGCGCTGCGGGAGGCTCCATCGGCGCGTGCGCCAGCAGCGGCGCGTAATACTCCGCCTCTATGATTTTTCCGCCCTTCGCAAACGCCGCGTCCACATCTCCGACTTCGCGCACCACCTTTCCCTGCTTCCGCGAAGTTTCCTGCAGCTCTTTTTTGTACGGGTCGGACGTGAACACCTCGTGCGAGCTGTTCGCCCACTCGACCTTTAAGCTGTTTCTGCCTTGAAATGCAGCCCAGGTACTGTCCGCGAGCACGGCTACGCCGCCGAGCGCTTGATAAAGGACTGGCGGCTTGAACGTGTCGATGGTGGCCGTTTGCTTCACTCCGGAAACGGCAAGCGTTGCGGAGTCGTCCAGCGATTTCACGGTGCTGCCGAGCACCGGTGGATGCGCTACGCTCGCGTAGAGCATCCCCGCCATGTGCGTGTCTTGTCCGAATTTTGCTTTGCCGGTGCAAAGATCTCTCAAGTCGTAACTCGACGCGGGCTTCCCAATGTAGCGCCATTCGCTGCGCGGCTTCAGCTTCAGCTCTGCTTTTTTCGGCACTTCCAATTTAGAAGCAGCGGTGGCGAGCTCGCCGTAGCCGGCTTTTTTCCCCGATGCTTTGTGGATGACATTGTGCAGTTCCGTCGAGCATTCCGCCGCCGGCGCGCCCCATTGCTGTGCCGCCGCGCGAAGAAGCATCAATCGCGCGGAAGCTCCAGCTTCGCGGAGTGGCACAAAGAAACTTGTTACGGAGTGCGAACCGTCGGTGTCCTGATCGCCGTATTTTTCGGCGCCGATTGCTTGCACCACTTTCACGCGCTTCCAATCGGCATCCAACTCTTCGGCCACGATTCGCGGCAAGGAAGTGCGGACTCCATTTCCCATCTCCGAGCGGTGGGCGATGACGTAGGCCGTTCCATCGGTGCCAATCGCCAAATAGACGCTGGGTTGCAGCGGAGCCTTCTCCGAAGGAGGAAATGGGTCGCCAGCGCCGCCAGCGGCCGCGGCAGCGAAAAGCTGCTCCGGCATGATGGAAACGCCGAGTACAAACGCGCCGGCTCCGAGAATTCCTTTCAGGAAATCGCGCCGGTTGTTTCCACCTTCGCGCTCACTTGCGGAAAGATTCTCTATGTGAAACATGGCGCCCCCAGGCTACATTTAAATTACTTGCCACCAGTTCTCGTGCATCATCCTACTGCCAATTCCAATACTTGCAAGTATGCGCGGTTGCTGCCCCCATCCGCCGCGATCTATGTTTCAGGCCACGCGCCCAGAGCGCGCCGCAAATCCACGAGCTGGCCTAGATGATAGGCATTGTGATCCGCGAGAAGCAGTGCTTCGCGCAGAATGGTTTGCCCCTGACCATGCGGAATTTTGGCGAACAGGTCCGTCTTAGGATTCTGCACGAGGCGAACCATATCCTGGAGATCACGCTGGAAGGCCGCGACGCTTTCGGCCCAGGCGGTGTCATTCGGAGGCGCGGGCGATTTCGGCCAATACCCGCCAGGAAAATCCGGCGAAACGTGTTTCGGATTTTTGCTGAAACCCACGATGTCCCACTGCGCGATGCGGGAGTGTTCCAGCAACTGCCAGCCCGTATGCGGGAGCGCATTCGCGAAGGTTCCATATTTCCCTGCGGGAAAATCGTCCAAAGCGTCCATGAAGTGGACGTGCGCGCCGCCGCCTTTTAACAGATGAACCAACTGTTCGCGGAGGCCGGCGTCGGCATTCGACGACAGTTTTGCCGCCGTTTTCTTTACGACTTTCTTTGCCGTTTTTTTGATTGTTTTTTTCTTTTTCATTCGGGCTTCTCGGAGATTAGGACTTGTTGCGGCATTCCCGTTACCGGGTGCAACGTTGTTTTCGCAAAACCTGTATTGCTGAACATTTTTTCGTACTCGGAAAAAGTATACGCGTCTCCGGCATCGGTGCCGACCAGCATATTGAGGCTGAAGGCGGCGGCCCCCGGTGGAGTTACGCGATCCTCATTGGGGACGAACTCGAGCGTGATGGCTTTTCCGCCGGGTTTGAGCGCGGCATGCACGCGGCGCATCAATTTCTCGCAAGTGGGTACGTCGAAATGGTGAAAGATGTTTGTGAGCAGAACATAGTCGTAGCCGCTGCCGAGGTCGGTTTCGAACGCGCTGCCAGGGCGCGTCGAATAACGGCCGGAGAGACCGGCGGCTTGTGCATTTTCCTGGGCAACTGCGAGCACCGAAGGCCAATCCACGGCGACGATTGTCGCATTTGGATTTTTCCTGGCAATCGTGATGCCGTAGTTGCCGTGTCCAGCGGCGATGTCCAGCACATTACAAGGCTTGCCTTGCGCGGAGCCAAGAAGTTCGGCAATGAAGTTTGCCGCCGGGATGGTGAGCTTGGCCATCGAGCGCGCGAACGCGACCCACACTTCATCCTGCGGCTTGGAGTTGTCGCCTTGTATTCCGGCGGTTCCGCCTTTGCGGACCGCCTGCGTGAGGGCTTCCACATTTTTCTTGTGCCAGGGACTCGCGAGAAAACCGGTTACGGCGTTGAGAGATGCAGGCGAACGTTTGTCGAGAAAAAGAGCGGACTCCTCGGTCAGGGCGTAGCGCTCGTTTTCCTTCGCGAGGAGACCCATGATCGTCAAGTAGTCGCACAGGATTCGCAACCCGCGTTCGGAAGCGCCTGTTTTTGCGGCGAGGAGTTGCGAAGTGTTGGCACCCTCGCCGATGGAAGTGAAAACGTCGAGTTCGATTCCCGCTTTTAAGGCTTCGGTCTGCTGGAACGCGTTCATGAAACCGAAAATGCGTTCGGGGGTAGGACGATTCGTTGTGCTCGGCGTGGCCATGAAGTCTCTTTCCGTTGGCTAACTTTTCTAACGACAAATATACACCCACCGCGGCGTTTGGCTCGCAGTTCAATTCCATTGCCCGAATCTGGGCTGGGCTGGCATACTTTCTGTCCCCGCAAGGAATGCGAGGAACCAACTATGAAGCGTGAATATCACCGCTGGTATTCGCACCGGCTCGGCCTCGACATGGGCGTGCTAGTGCACGGCCATTGGGGACAGCCGATACTCGGATTCCCCACCAGCGCGGGCGATGAGTTTGAACTCGAAGGCCAGGGTATGATCGGCGCGTTGGCCAATTTCATTGACGGCGGAAAAATAAAACTTTTCAGCATCAACTCGATCAATGGCCTTAGCTTTTACAACAAAGGCGCGCATCCCTTTCACCGGAGTTACGTGCAGACCGTGTTCGATTCGTACCTCCGGGAGGAAGTCGTTCCTTTCATTTGGGACAATTGCCAGAGCCCGGGGATCGCGATTTCCACGATGGGCGCGTCGTTCGGCGCGTATCACGCGGCGAACTCTCTGTTCAAGCACCCCGATGTGATCAAACGATGCTTTGCGATGTCTGGAGTTTACGATGTGCGGAATTTTATGGACGGGATGTACGACGACAATTTTTACTTCAACAATCCCGTGGATTACATGGCGAACTTGAACGATTCATGGCTGTTGGGGCAGCTCGCCTCCTGCGACATTCACCTCTCGACCGGCACGGGCGCCTGGGAGAACAGCGGGCCGACGTATCGCATGTCGGAGATTCTTTCGAGGAAGGGCATTCGGCACTCGCTGGATAACTGGGGTCCGGAGGGCGGGCACGACTGGCCTTACTGGAAGCACCAGATGCGGGAATATGTAGGCCGGTTGTTCTAGATAAGTGCTGACAATCAGGCAACGGAGGAGCTACATGAAACGCGGATTCGCCGTGGCGCTGGTGATCTGCGTATTTGCTGGGCTTGCCGGACCGGTGCCGGGGCAGACAAGCGGGGAAGTGCATCTATGGCTGACGAGTGGGGACAAGTCAGCTTTGTTTGAGGAGCAGGAACCGTTTTTGAAGTTTGACAAGGTTGCGAGTCAAAAACCTGTCACTGAGCAAGAACCCGCTATTGAGATTGACGATCAGAAGAAATTTCAGACGATAGATGGATTTGGGTTTGCATTGACAGGAGGGAGCGCGCAGCATCTGGCGCGGATGGATGCGGCAAAGAGAGCGGCGCTGCTGTATGAACTTTTTGGCGCCGATGGGAAGAATATTGGGATCAGTTATTTGAGGATCAGCATTGGGTCGTCA
>Ga0209415_10008428_pt1 | contig 17887 bp, 19 predicted proteins | sample PeaSoiSIISIP2007_FD_187696 | JGI IMG/M metagenome (GOLD analysis project Ga0209415, IMG submission 187696) | Peat soil microbial communities from Weissenstadt, Germany - SII-SIP-2007 (SPAdes) (version 2) | ecosystem: Environmental > Terrestrial > Soil > Wetlands > Peat | place: Germany... | reverse complement strand
GGACTGGCAATTCACCACCGCCGACGCCCGCGTTAAACTCAAGCGGCTGTACCCGGCATTATGAGCGACTCAGAGCAGTAGGTGATAAAAACGTTTTTACGCGCAGCGGCACGAACCTCGCAACGACCAGCACGTGCGTTGCCGATCGCCATGCCTTGCCGTGCATTTACCGCACAAACCGACGCAGCCCATCCTTCAGCATGATGCTGTTGAAATTCAGCAGCAGCCCAACGCGGCAACCACTCAAACGCAGATAGGTCAGCATCTGCGATTCATGCAGCGGCACGATCTCCTCCACCGCCTTGACCTCCAGAATGACCGCCTGCTCGACGATGACGCCGGCGCGCAAGCCGCTGTCCAGGCGGACGCCGTCGTACATCAGCGGCAGCACTGCCTGCCGCACGATCGCCAGTCCGTCCCGCACAAGTTCATGGCACAAACACGTCTCGTAGACGGACTCCAGCAAGCCCGGACCGAAATGACGATGCACGCGGATCGCCAGGCCGATGATCCGCCCTGTCAATGCCGCGTCAGGCGGGGCATCGGTCACACAAATATCGCTCATACCGCCAGCATCGCGCCATTTGCCTAACGAACCCTCAACGCCAGGCGCGCGCCCCGCATGAGCCGCGGCCGCTCGCCTGCCTGCTTGCGCGCCCGGAAACCGACGCCTAAGCACTTCGGGTCAGCCTAGGGAGCCACCGATGGACCACCCCTTACCCGCCGACCCGCACAGCGAAATCCGCGTCGAGGTCGCAAAACTTTGCGCCCGCTTCCCCGGCGAGTACTGGCGCAAACTGGACCAGGTCCGCGCCTACCCCACCGAGTTCGTCCGCGCCCTGACCGAGGCCGGCTACCTCGCCGCGCTGATCCCGGAGGAATACGGCGGCGCCGGCCTGGCGCTGTCCGCCGCCGCGGCGATCCTGGAGACCATCCACGCCGAGGGCTGCAACGGCGCCGCCTGCCACGCGCAGATGTACATCATGGGCACCATCCTGCGGCACGGCTCGGCCGCCCAGAAAACCGCCTACCTGCCGAAGATCGCCACCGGCGAGCTGCGCCTGCAGGCGTTCGGCGTGACCGAACCGACCAGCGGCACCGACACCACCAGCTTGCGCACCTTCGCCCGCAAGGAAGGCGACAAATATATCGTCAATGGCCAGAAGGTGTGGACCAGCCGCGCAGAGCACTCCGACCTGATGCTGCTGCTCGCCCGCACCACCCCACGCGAACAGGCGAAGTCGCGCACCGACGGCCTGTCCACTTTCATCGTCGACATGCGCGCCGCCCTCGGCCACGGCCTGACCATCCGGCCGATCCGCACCATGATGAACCACAACTCCTGCGAGCTGTTCTTCGACAACATGGAGGTGCCGGCGACGAACCTGGTCGGCGAGGAAGGCCGCGGCTTCCGCTACATCCTGGACGGCATGAACGCCGAGCGGCTGCTGATCGCCGCCGAAAGCATTGGCGATGCGAAATGGTTCATCCGCAAGGCCACCGACTACGCCAAGGAGCGCAAGGTGTTCGGCCGCCCGATCGGGCAGAACCAGGGTATCGCCTTCCCGATCGCGCGCTCCTACGCGCAGATGCGCGCGGCCGAGCTGATGGTGCATGAGGGCTGTCGCAAGTTCGAGGCGGGCCTGACGCCGGGCGAGGAAGCCAACACCGCGAAACTGCTCGGCGCCGACGCGTCCTGGGCCGCCGCCGAGGCCTGCATCCAGACCCATGGCGGCTTCGGCTTCGCCGAGGAATACGATGTCGAGCGCAAGTTCCGCGAGACGCGGCTGTACCAGGTGGCGCCGATCAGCACGAACCTGATCCTGTCGTATATCGCCGAACACGTGTTGGGGCTGCCGCGGAGTTATTGAGGATGACTCGGCGTCGTTCCATTGCCGTCATGGCCGGGCTTGTCCCGGCCATCTGCGTTTCGGCCGTGGTGCGCGGATGGCCGGGTGATCCCCGGGACAGGCGCCTGGGGACAAGGCCCGACCGTGACGGAGGGGAGGGGGCGGGAAATCAATGGCCCCAACGGTGCCGCGCGTGCTAAGCTGATCCCATGAGCGCGGCCCGCCAAGAGCACATGACCCTGGAGGCATTCCTGGACTGGGAAAGCCGGCAGGAGTTCAAACACGAGTTCGACGGCTTCCAACCGGTCGCCATGACCGGCGTGACCGCCGCGCACTCCACCATTCAATTCAACCTGCTGGGCCTGCTGTTCAACCGGTTGCGCGGCCATCGCTGTCAGGCCCATGGCAGTGATCTGAAGATCCAGGTGGTGGGACGCATTCGCTATCCCGACGCCTTCATCGTCTGCTCGCCCGTTCCGCCGGGGACCACGGTGATCCACGACCCAGTCGTGGTATTCGAGATTCTCAGTCCCGGCACGTCATACAAAGATCGCATCGAAAAAAACGGTGAATACCGCGAAACACCATCGATCCAACGGTATGTGATCCTGGAGCAATCCCGCCCGGCGGCAACCGTTTTTTCGCGCGCCGGCGACGACTGGGTCGGGCACATCGTCCTGGGTGAAACCGACCTCGCGCTGCCCGAGGTCGAAATAACATTGCCGCTGACGGAGCTGTATCAGGGCATATCGTTCTCGCCCACACCCGACGAGATGCAGACCGGCTGACGGCGCCGGCCGAAGCTGCTCCCGGGCTGATGCAAGGCACCGGACGGATCGTGGCGCTGACGCGACGTCCTTCCGATTCCTTGAGTCCGGGTCGGCTTCGTGCCACTCACCGGGCATGACAGCATCGCTTCCCCTGTCCGGCCTGCTCGTCGTCTCCGTCGAACAGGCGGTCGCGGCGCCCTATTGCAGCTCCCGCCTAGCCGACGCCGGCGCGCGCGTGATCAAGATCGAGCGCCCGGATGGCGATTTTGCGCGCGGCTACGACACGGCGGCGAAGGGCCTGTCCAGCTACTTCGTCTGGCTGAACCGCGGCAAGCAGAGCCTGGTCGCCGACATCAAGCACAAGGACGACGCGGCGCTGCTGCACCGCATCCTGGCCCGCGCCGACGTGTTCATCCAGAACCTCGCCCCGGGCGCCGCGGCGCGCGCCGGCTTCGGGTCCGATGCGTTGCGCGAACGCTATCCGCGGCTGATCACCGTCGACATCTCCGGCTACGGCGAGGCCGGCGATTACGCAACGATGAAGGCCTACGACCTGCTGGTGCAGGCGGAGTCCGGCCTCGCAATGATCACCGGCCACCCCGCCGGCCCGGGCCGCGTCGGCGTCTCGGCCTGCGACATCGCCTGCGGCATGGCGGCGCACGCCGGCATCCTGGAGGCGCTGATCGCGCGCGGCGGCACCGGCCGGGGCACCGGGCTAAAAGTCAGCCTGTTCGACGGCATGGCCGACTGGATGAATGTGCCGCTGCTGTTCTACGAGGGCACCGGCCGCGCACCGGAGCGCCTGGGCCTCGCGCATCCGTCGATCTGCCCGTACGGCGCCTTCGCCACCGCCGACGGCGCGCTGGTGTTGATCTCGATCCAGAACGAGCGCGAATGGGTCGAATTCTGCGCCCGCTTCCTGGACGAGCCCGACCTGCCGCAGCGCCCCGGCTTCGAAACGAACGTGATCCGCGTCGCCAACCGCGCCATGGTCGACGCCCATGTCGGCGCCGCCTTCGCCAGGCTGCCGCGCGACCAGGCCGCGGCAAAGCTGCGCGCCGCCAACACCGCCTATGGCTTCGTCAACACCGTCGCCGAATTCGCCCACCACCCGGCGCTGCGGCGCGCAACGGTGGCCACGCCGAACGGGAACGTTTCGATCGCCGCGCCCCCGGTACTCAACAGCGACGGGCCGCGTGACCTGGGGCCGGTGCCCGCCATCGGCGAGCACTCGGCGGCCATCCGCGCGGAGTTCGCCGCGGGCTAGCCCCCCGCCTGCAGCCGGTCGCCGTTCGCCAGGATGGCCTCCGCCAGCGCCGCCGCCGGGCCGCGCGCGGCGCCGCTGCGCGCGGTCACCACGAACTCCACCTCGCCGGCATCCGGCAGCCGCAGGCTCGCCGGCGCCTCGACCAGCCCCTCCGGGATCAGGCTGCGCGCGTGCAGCGTGATGCCGAGCCCGGCCAGCGCCGCGGCGCGCAGGCCGCTCAGGCTGCCGCTGGTGCACACCACGCGCCACGCCCGCCCGACGCGCTCCAGCGTCTCCAGCGCCACGCTGCGGGTCACGCTGGGCGGCGCGTACAGGATCAGCGGCAACGGCGCCTGCGGGTCGATCTCCAGGCCCGGGCCGCCGATCCACACCAGCCGGTCGCGCCAGACCAATTTCCCCCGAGCCTCCCCGCTGCGGCGCTTCGCCAGCACCAGGTCCAGCTCCCCACGGTCGAACTGCGCGTTCAGCGTGGCGCTGAGATCGACGGTCAGCTCCAGGTCCACGCCCGGATGGCGGCGGGTGAACGCGCGCAGGATCTCCGGCAGGCGCGAGGAAACAAAATCCTCCGAGGTGCCGAACCGCACCCGTCCGCGCAGCCGCGCGCCGGAGAAGTACTGCCGCGCCCGCTCGTTCGCCTCCAGGATCGAGCGGGCGAAGCCGACCATCGCCTCGCCGTCGGCGGTCGGGGCCACGCGGTGGGTGTCGCGCAGGAACAGCCGCCGGCCAGCCGCCGCCTCCAGCTTGCGCACGTGCTGGCTGACGGTGGATTGCTGCAGACCCAGGCGGCGCCCGGCCTCGGTGAAGTTCCGGGTCTGCGCCACAGCGAGGAAGCTTTGCAGCAGGGTGGGGTTGAGCATGGCCTGTCATCACAATTCATGATGGCCATAACATCGGACAGTGGTCTTCACAATGGCCTGCCCGCCTGCGATATCCCCCGCCGTCACGCCACGGAGGTCCCCCGGCCATGCGCAAGCTGCTCTCCCGCCTGCCGATCGACAGTTTTGTCGCCCTGCTGCTGGCGATGGTCGCGCTCGCCACGCTGCTACCGGCGCGCGGCCTTGGCGCGGTGCTGGCCGGGCACGGCGTCACCCTGGCGATCGCGCTGCTGTTCTTCCTGTATGGCGCGCGGCTCGCGCCACGGGCGGCGCTGGCGGGGGCGCGGCACGGCAGGCTGCACCTGCTGGTGTTCCTCAGCACCTTCGCCCTGTTCCCTGCCTTGGGCGTGGCCGCGCGGGCGCTGTTTCCGCATCTGTTGACGCCGGAGCTATGGACCGGGGTGATCCTGCTGTGCGTGCTGCCGTCCACCGTGCAGTCCTCGGTCGCGTTCACCTCGATCGCGCGCGGCAATGTGCCGGCCGCGCTGTGCGCCGCCACCGTGTCCAACCTGGTCGGCATCCTGCTGACCCCGGTGCTGGCCGGGCTGCTGCTGGCAAGCGGCCAGGCCGGCGGGCACGGCGGCATCTCCGTCCACGTGGTCGGCGACATCGTGTTGCAGCTTCTGCTGCCGTTCGCCGCCGGGCAGGCGCTGCGGACGTGGATCGGCGCCTGGGTCGCGCGCAACCGCGGCGTGCTGGGCCTGGTCGATCGCGGCTCGATCCTGCTGGTGGTCTATACGGCGTTCAGCGAGGGCATGGTGGCCGGCATCTGGCATTCGCTCGATGTGGCGACGCTGGCCCGGCTGTTCGTGATCGACGCCACGCTGCTGGCTGCGGTGCTGGCCGCCACCACGCTGCTCAGCCGCCGGCTGGGCTTCGGCCGGACCGACGAGATCACCATCGTGTTCTGCGGCTCCAAGAAGAGCCTGGCGAGCGGCCTGCCGATGGCCAGCGTGCTGTTCGCCGGCGGCTCGGTCGGGCTGATCGTGCTGCCGCTGATGCTGTTCCACCAGTTGCAACTGATGGTCTGCGCCGCGCTCGCCCGCCGCTATGCCGCGGGCGAGGCGACGACGCTGCCCATCGCGCAGCCGGTGCCCGCCGCCGGCTGAGCGTGTCGGGCCTGCATCGCCCGGAAAAACATGCGGGGCGGTCGCGGACGGCCGGAGGGGACAGACCATCACGCGACGCACCCCGCCACCTGGCTCATCCCGCGGGCGGGATGGCCAGGGAGACCCGATGAAGAACTGCTATGCCGCTTTCTTCACCTCGATGGTCTTCTTCATCGCCGGCGCCGCCTTGGGCAGCGTGACCGTCAACACGCCCTTGGCGAAGTCAGCCTTGATCTTGTCGCTATCCACCCCCTCGGGCACCATGAACGAGCGCTGGAATGCGCCGTAGCAGCGCTCCGACAGGTAGGTGTTCTTGTCCTTCTTCTCGGTCTCGGCGGTCTTCTCGCCCTTGATGGTCAGCAGGTCGTCGCTCAGCGTGACCTCGACGTTCTTCTCTTCCATCCCGGGCAGTTCGGCCGTCACCATGTACCCGGCGTCATCCTCGGTGATATCCACCGCCGGCGTCGGCAGGGTGAACTCCGTGCGGAGCATCGGCGTAGCGCCGAACATGCGACCAAACGACGGCATGCCGAAGCCGGTCGCGAACCGGTCGAACAGCCGGTCCATCTCCGTGCGGAAGGAACGCCACACATCAGGCACCGCGGGTGTCGGTGCAGGTGTCGGTGCAGGTGTGGGCGCGGTTCGCTTCACTTCAACTGGGGTGTGTGCCATCTTCGCCTCCTGTGGTTGCCAGTGACGATTCAGCGTGCGGATACTGCAACTTCTGCCGCGGGACGGCATTGATCCAGGTCAAACGGCGCGTCACACCGGTACACCTCTCCCGCTCTTCGCGGGGTTGGGCCGCGAAGCGGACCGACGCGGGGAGCGCAGCGACACGGGTGAGGGTGGTGCCCGCGGCACCCCCCTCACCCGCGTCGCAAGTGCTCCGCGCCTTGGTCCGCTTCGCGGCCCAAGCCCGCCAAGTGCGGGAGAGGTGCAATTAGCTCATTCGCGTCAGCTTGCTCACCATGTGATCGAACTGCGCGAGGTAGATGTTCTCCGCCGCGTCCAGCCAGATGCCATGGATATGGAAGGCGCCCTTGTAGGGGTCATCCCGATCCCACCGCGCCACCAGCTCCCGCTCCCGCGTCCAGATCGACAGCCCGTCCGCCCCGCCGACATAGATGCGCCCCTTCCCGAACGCCAGGTCGCTCGGCATGCGGAATTCCTTCCATTCCGCCAGGAACGTCCCGCCGGCATCGAACACCTGGATCCGGTGGTTGTCGCGATCGGCGATCCACACCTGGTCGCGCTCGTCGATCGCGATGAAATGCACGATCGCGAACTGCCCCGGCCCATCGCCCGGCGCGCCCCAGGAGTGCAGCAGCTCGCCACCGGCGGAGAACCGGTGCACCCGCCGGTTGCCATAGCCGTCGCTGACATACACGTCCCCGTTCGAGGCGAACGCCACCGCCGTCGGCATGTTGAACGGCGCGCCGTAGAACGTTGGCGCCGGGAAATTCCGCCGCCCCAGGGTGCGCAGCACCTCGCCGGTCGGTTCGTGCTCGGTCACGATGTGCCAGCCGGAATCGGCGATCCAGATGTGCCCGTCCGGGGCGATGCTCAGCCCATGCACGAACTCGGAGAACTGCCCCTCGCCCCACGCGGTGACAAAATTGCCGTCCGGGTCGAACACCACCAGCGGATGCGCGCTGCGCGACAGCACGAACACCTCGCCGTTGGCCGCCACCGCGCCCTTGGAGACGATGCGCGGCGGCTTCGCCTTCGGATCGGGATCGCCGAACAGCCAGCCGCGCGGCAGCCTGGCCCAGTTGCGCACGAAGCGATAGCGATGCGCACCCGTTCCGATCACCGGCGCGTCGCGTTCCATGGCGTCCATCTTGTGGTCCTCCCCGACGTGTCGCCCGGCCCGGCACTGTAGACGAACCGCCGGCGGCCGCTATCCTGCCGGCAACGCCAGCACGACCGGGGGAAACCATGGCCACGCGACCCTATGAATTCCGCGGCAACGCCTATCGCTCGCTGACCGAGCTCGAACCCTGGACCGCGGCGCGCCAGGAGCCGATCCTGGAGCCCGGGCTGCCGATCATCGACCCGCACCACCACGTGTGGGACGGCGAGCGCGGCCGCTACCTGGTGCACGAGCTGGCGGCCGACGTGAACACCGGCCATAACATCGTCGCCACCGTGTTCGTCGAGGCCGGTTCGATGTACCGCGCCAAGGGGCCGGCGGCGATGCAGCCGGCCGGCGAGGTCGAGTTCGTCAACGGCATCGCCGCGATGAGCGCCAGCGGCGGGTACGGCCCGGCCCAGCTCTGCGCTGGCATCGTCGGCCACGCCGACCTGACGCTGGGCGACGGCGTGAAGCCGGTGCTGGAGGCGCTGATCGCCGCCGGCAACGGCCGCTTCCGCGGCATCCGCCACGGCGTGACCTGGGACACCGGCAACGCAGCGAAATTCGGCCGCCGGCAGGTGCCGCAGCACCAGGTGCTCGACCCGGTGTTCCGCCAGGGTTTTTCGAATTTGGAGCCGTTGGGGTTGTCGTTCGAATCGTGGCAGTTCCATCCGCAACTGCCCGACCTGGTGGATCTGCTGAAGGCGTTCCCGAGGACCAACGTGATCCTCAATCATGTCGGCGGGCTGCTGGGCATTCCGCCGCACGATCACGACCGGCAGGCGGTGTTCGCCATCTGGCGCGCCAACATCCGCGAGGTCGCGCAGTTCCCCAATGTGAGCGTCAAACTCGGCGGCCTGGGGATGCTGTATTGCGGCTGGGATTTTCACCTGCGCGACATCGCGCCGGGATCGGCGGAGCTGGCGACCGCCTGGCGGCCGTACATCGAGGCCTGCATCGAGGCGTTCGGCCCGGCCCGTTGCATGATGGAAAGCAATTTTCCGGTCGACAAGCAGTCCTGCGGCTATGCGGTGCTGTGGAACGCGTTAAAGCGCATCACGCAGGGCTGTTCCGCGGCCGAGAAGGCGGCGCTGTACCGCGACACCGCGGCGCGGGTGTATCGGCTGGATGTTTGAGGCGCAATTCTCGGTGTCGGGCGAGCGGTCGCTCCCCCTCCCCTTGAGGGAGGGGGCTGGGGGGAGGGGTTCGCGCGTCGAAGAAGTCGCCAATGCCGTGCCTGCGGAACCCCTCCCCCCAACCCCCTCCCTCAAGGGGAGGGGGAGAGCTTTCCTCAGCCATGACGGTGAGAGTCCACGTGGCTCGATTGCAAGTGAGGATCGCTGATGTCTGAGCTGACCCTGCGCACTGCATTGGGCCCGTACCCGCACACCGCCGGGCTGCGCGACGGCACGATCCGTTCGGACCGTGTCGAGTTCGACTTCGCAACCGTCGAGCCGATCACCCGCGCCTTCCGCCGCATGGTGCGCACGCTCGATTTCGACCTGTGCGAGATCGCACTGACCACGCTCGCCCAGGCGGTCGCCTACCGCAAGCCGATCACCGGGTTGCCGCTGGTGATGACCGGCGGGTTCCATCACGGCTCCCTGGTGTGCCGGCGTGACTCGCCGCTGCGCGGGCCACAAGACCTGCCGGGCAGGCGTATCGGCGTGCGCGCCTATTCGCAGACCACCGGCATCTGGGTGCGCGGCATCCTGCGGAGCGAGTACGGCATCAAACCCGAAACGATGTCGTGGATCACCCAGGAAGACGCCCATGTCGCCGAATACCCCGACCCGCCCTTCGTGCGTCGCGAGGCCGCGGGCAAGGACCTGCGGGCGATGCTGCTCGCCGGCGAGATCGATGCGGAAATCGGCCTCGCCGGGCTCGACGCGCCGGAGGTCCGCACGGTCATTGCGAATGCCGCGACGGCCGCCGCCGAGTGGAGTCGGCGCACCGGTGTCCGGCCGATCAACCACGTGGTGGCGATCAAGACGGACTTGCTTGCGGCGCATCCCTGGCTGGCGCACGAACTCTACATGCTGTTCGTCCGCGCCCGCGCCGGCACGCCGCCCACCTACGGCATGGCGGTAAATCGTGCCGCGATCGAGATGCTGCTGCGCTTCACCGCGGAGCAGCGATTGACGCCGACCCGCCTGCGCCCCGAAGACGTTTTCGCCACGGACCTGATGGCGACATGAAATACTGATGGCGACATAGGATCATGCAAGGAACCAGGACATGCCCGACATCCCCCGTCTGAATGGCGCCATCCGCGCACTCGACTCCGGAAAACCCGCCTTCGTCGCCTTCTCCCCCGGCGAGGTCGGCAGCGCGCTCACCATGAGCACCGCGCCCTATGACGGCGTGGTGTTCGAGATGGAACACAACCCATACGACATCAAGGCCCTGCGCGATTGCCTGCAATACATGCTGAACCGCAAGCAGATCGCCACGTCGGGCTCGATCGCGCCGGCGGTCACGCCGATGGTGCGCATCCCGCCGAACGGCGGCGAGCACAGCCAATGGCTCGCCAAGCAGGTGCTGGACATCGGCGTCTACGGGATCGTCTGGCCGCATGTCTCCACGGTGGAGGACGCGCGCAACGCCGTCGTCGCCAGCCGCTATCCGCGCCCGCCCGAAGCGCCGTTCTACGACCCGCCCGGCCAGCGTGGCGACGCGCCGACCTCGGCGGCGCGCTACTGGGGGCTGACCGCGCAGGAATACTACAAGCGCGCCGATGTCTGGCCGCTGAACCCGGACGGCGAGGTCCTGGTGGTGATCATGTGCGAGGAAAAGCGCGCCATCGCCAACCTGCCGAAGATGCTCGAGCAGGTGCCCGGCATCGGCGTCGTGCTGATCGGCGAGGGCGACCTGTCGCAGGACCTTGGGCATCCGCGCCAGTATGAGCACCCGACGGTGGCCGCCGCGATCAACGACATCCTGGCGATCTGCAAGCAATACAATATGCCGTGCGGTCATCCGCATGTCGATACGAAGAACGTCGACGAGCTGATCGAGCGCGGCTTCCGCTGGCTGATGCCGGCGCCGGTGACCTCGTTCGCGGCGCTGGAGATGGGGCGGAAGAAGAGCGGCCGGTAGGCTCGCGGGGGGCGAATGCTCCATTGGAGGAACGATCATGGCACGACTGACACCGATCACCGAAAAATCCCAGATGGCAGCCAAGGATCACGCGATCTTCGATGCGATCGTGGCGAGCCGCGGCTCCGTTCACGGACCGTTCGTCATGTTCCTGCACTGCCCGGAGCTGACCGGGCGCCTGGCGCATCTCGGCGCCTACGTGCGCTTCGAGGGTTCGCTGGATATGCGGGTGCGCGTGCTCGCGGCGATGGTCGTCGCGCGCGCGTTCGAGGCGGAATATATCTGGGGCGCGCAGATCGGCATCGCCCGGCAGCGGAACGTTCCGGAGACCACCATCACGGCGATCCGGGAGAACCATTCTCGCGGCATCCCGCCCGAGGACGCGCAGGTCGTCGACTTCACCCGCGAACTGCTGCGCCGGCATCGCGTCGACGATGCGACCGCGGCGGCGCTGCGCAAACGGTTCGGCGATGACGAGTTCATCCAACTGACGGGCGCGATCGGGTATTACAGCATGCTGGCGATGACGGTGAACGCCTGCGAGCTGGAGGCAGCCCCGGGTGCCGAGGTGTTGCGGGTGTAATACCAGGTGGCGAAACGATTGACCCTCCCGTGTCATGGCCGGGCTTGGCCCGGCCACCCACGACTTTCACGGCGTCGGCAAGAAAACCGTTCCGGTTCGTGCCAATCTGTCACCGCCGCCGTACCTCATGCTGTCCCTGCGTCATTGATCAGCGGGGTATCTTTTATCAACTGCATCATACCGCTGAGCCACATCAAGAAGGAACGGCAAGTGCTTCTCACGGTCCGTGACGAACGCGAGAATGTCCCGTTTCTCTTCATCCGACAGATCGACCCACGATGCCTGTTCCTCCAAATCGACTTGGTAATGACCAAGCAGATCAAGCCATTTGTTATCGTCTTCCTCTGATACGCCGCAATTCTCTTCAAGCCATGCGTACTCTTCCCACGACCCGCCTGAACCATCCTTGCCGAAAATTGCGGTAAGGCGTCGAACGATGTGCCGCACGATCTGCGGGGGCACTTCTTCAAGATACACCTCTCGGCAATCTCCCGATACCGGCAGCACGATGAAGTCGTCAGGCCCGGACAGTGCGATGCCGCCAATGACCTCCCACTGCGTAAGGTCCGGCCCCCACGCAACCTCGTAATACCCTCCGGGCCGCCCTCTCATTTGCCGTGTCGCGAAGCCCTTCCAATCAGTACCCACCGCTTCAATGAGACGCGCCTCGGTTTCCGCGTCGCGGCAGACAATCGTAATGGGCTTCCAGATACGCCGTGCCATACCGCTTACCCCATCGTTCGTCAGATCACAGCCCAACTCATTAAGCAGCGGGTGGTCTATGAGATTGACTGTGACCCTAATATATCATCCGGAACGTCTCCACGCTATAGGGTCACCAGAAATCCTTCGCATCTCAGCCATTAGCTCAGGCTTGGGATCGGGTGCATCGGAAACGATAAGTCTGGGCTCCGCTTCACCAAACCAGTCGTGGGTGGCCCGCCCACGTCGGTCATGACACGAGGCGCCGCCGGTACGTCAATGCTTTCGCTATCTGGTATAAGGATGGCGGAAGGCGCTGCGCTTTTCCGCCCTACGCCTGGCGCGGCCCGGACGGATCGGGGCGGCGGTATTGCCTCACACCACGCCGGCGTCGCGCAGCCGCTGCACGTCCTCGGGTGCCACGCCGCACAGTGCGCTCAGCACGTCCGCTGTGTGTTCGCCGAGCAACGGCGGGCGGGTCACATCGGCCGGCGAGTCCGACAGCTTGATCGGACAGCCGACGGTCTGGTAGGTGCCGCGGGTCGGGTAGTCCACATCGACGATCATCTCGCGCGCGCGCAGATGCGGATCGGCCAGCACCTCGCCGGTATCCAGGCAGGCGCCGCACGGCACGCCGGCATCGCCGAGCCGGCGCATCACCTCGTGCTTGCTGAACTGGCGCGTCCAGGCGGCAACGATCGCGTTCATCGCCTCGCGATTTTCCCAGCGAGCCTCGGGCGTCTTGAAGCGCGGATCATCCACCAGCTCCGGCTGACCGATCGCGCCCAGGAATGGTTTCCACATCTGCGGCTGAGCGAAGATATACACGTAGTCGTTCGGCCCGCCCGGCGCGCACGGATAGGTCGTGCCGGGCACGGTCCGACCGAGCTGGTTGCCGGTGCGCGGCATCGGCCGCCCGGTGCGCTGATGATCGCGCAGGCTGACGCGGATCAGGTTGACCACGGCGTCCTGCATCGAGACCTCGACATGCTGACCCTTGCCGGTGGCGTGGCGCTGCTGCAGCGCGGCCAGGATGCCGATCGCCATATGCATGCCGGTGCCGGAATCGCCGATCGCCGGGAACGTGTAGGTCGGCGGGTTCTCCGGGAAGCCGGTGACGCTCATCGCGCCGCCCATCGCCTGGGCGATCGGCTCGAAACTCTTGAAGCCGCTATACGGGCCGTAGGTGCCAAAGCCCTTGATGGTGGCGTAGATCAGCCGCGGGTTGAGTTTTGACAAGACATCATAGCCGAGGCCGAGCCGGTCCAGCGCGCCGGGCCCGAAATTCTCCAGCAGCACGTCGGACTGGGCGATCACCTGCTTGAACAGCGCCTTGCCCTCGTCGGTCTTCAGGTTGAGCGTCAGGCTGCGCTTGTTGGCGTTCAGCACCAGGAAGAACAAGCTGTCGCTGTCCGCCTTGTCGCGCATGTTGATGCGCGCGACGTCGCCGCCCTTCGGTTCCTCCAGCTTGATCACGTCGGCGCCGAGGAAGCCGAGGATCTGTGCGCAGGCGGGTCCCGCCTGGTTGTGCGTCATGTCGATGACGCGGATGCCGTTCAGTGCCTGGCTCATCGTTTCCCCTCTCCCGGTGTGCCGGCGATGGAGGCGGAGGATATCGGTCTCTTGGCGGGTCGGATAGGCATGGTGACGCGGCCGGCCGCGCCGTTCGCGCGGCTCCGGCCTTGCGTGCCAGTCGGCGCAAGCCCATCATCCAATGCCGTATGTACCAGCAGCCGAAGCGGCATATATCATGAGCGCGCCCGCACCTGGCCGCATGACCGCGGATGAGTTCATCGCCTGGGCAATGCAGCAGCCCGAGGGCGAGCACTATGAGCTTGTCGCCGGCGAGGTGGTCAGCATGGCGCCCGAGCGGGTTGCGCACGGTCGCACCAAGTTCCGCATTGTCAGACGGCTCGCCGAAGCCATCGAGGCAGCCCATCTGGACTGCGAGGTGCTCGGCGATGGCATGACCGTTCAGGTGGACGGCGATACGATCTATGAGCCGGACGCGCTGGTCCGCTGCGGGCCACCGTTGGACGACAACGCGATCAGGGTTTTCGATCCGGTCATCGTGGTCGAGGTCGTGTCGCCCTCGTCGCGGGCGCGGGATGCCGGCGGCAAGTTGGAGGACTATTTCCGGATGCCGTCGGTGCGTCATTACCTGATCGTCAAGACCGAGAACCGCGCCGTCATCCATCACGAGCGGGACGCGACGGGCGCGATCACGACCCGCACCATCCGCGACGGTCCGATCCGCCTCGACCCGCCTGGGATTGAGCTGGCTGGGTTCTTCCCGCCGGCGCGTTGAACTTGATTGCGGGCGTCACGCCGATGCGTCATCTCGTTCCGCGTTGCGCCGAACCGTGACGCATAGCTTGCGGATCTCGTCCCGCGCAACGGTCAGGATCGGGTGATCACCAGCGGGCATGGCGCGAACCGTGTCGATCGCCACATCGAGTTCGTGCAGCACCGCGTCGGCCAGCCGGGTCACCCGTCGCACGACACTTCTAGCGTTCAGGCCGCATTCCTCTGCCATTCGCATCCAATGCCGCCGTCGGATCTGCATGCCGCGTCGCTGGCCACCGATACTCTGAGCATGGTTCAGGGTGATGCTCTCCCAGGCTGCGCCGCACATCAGATCGTATAGCGGTGCCAACGAGACGCGACGAGGGTTGATGATCAGCGAATAGTTCTTCGCATGCGCGTCAACATTGCCGATCAGAACATTGATGATCACCGCATCCAGGAGCCGGAGCGTGTCGACACCCATCATGAACGTGCGGGTGAGCCCGAAGAAGTCGCGCAGCGACGGTCCTGGAGCCCCAGTCTGGTTGTGTTGGTATTTCGCGCCCGGCGGCTTGCCGAGGGCTTGGCAGAAGTCCTCCTGATGAATGCGCTGCCAGCGCTCGCCGTGCTGGACGCGGTCATACCGGGCCACCAGCAGATAGCTCCGTGCGCCGGCGACACCCGTGATCACCGGTCCAACAGACAGATGCTCAACGCGCCGAGTGGCGTTGAGCGGCATGGTGTTAAGTGCATACGTGTCAAGTGGCCCAATGACCTCTGTCCGCGCCGGGAACATGCGCTGGGCGAGCGCCATGCATAGCGCCTCATTCTGCACGCTACCGGCAACGCGACGGTTGTCGGGCTTCAGGATATGCGTCGACGGGGCGCCGTGGATCGGGATGGTGATGCGCCCGTCGTGCACGGCGACTGGCAGCTTGTCCTGCGCGCCGGCCAGGCTCATCGACACGCCCTCCTCACCGACAAGGAATGGCTTGGCCGGCAGTTCCTCGATGATCCGCTCCAGTGCCGCCTGATCTGGAATGTCGCGGTAGTCGGGAACCGCGTTGTCTGCTGGCTCGCCACCGATGGCCAATGCGCCAGCCGTATCACGGCCGATGTGTTGGAGCAGACCGATGACATCCTCAGGTGCCGAACCGAGGATGCGGCCCATGGTGGTCAACACCCCGCTTTCGGGCAGCAGGTTCTGTAGCCAGGGGTGTAGCACCTTGGGCGGAATGGGGTCCGATCCCAGTGGCATCCGCACGGAAACCGGAAACGCATCGTTCAGCCGAAGCCATGATGCGTCGTAACGAAAGACCGGGCCGTCCGGGCCGGATTCGATCGTTCCAACGCGCAGCGCTTCATACCAGACTGGAATGTTCACGGTTGAGCATCGGACGGAGTGGCGCGCGGAACACCCACGGCGTCGCGCTCACGGGCGCCGGTTTGCGGCGGTGCGGAGATCTGAACGCCCACTGCCTGCGCCGCCGCGAGAGCCTTGCCGAGCTGCGACGTGGCCTTCCCTGCCTCGAGGTCCACGACGAACCGCTCGCCCGCGTTGATCACCAGAGCGAGATCGCGTTGGGTCATGCCGAGCGTGCGGCGACCGTGGCGGATCAGCCGCCCAAATTCCTCCGCAGTCATGGTCAGCCAATCCCCAATCTTACCGTACGGCAAGATATGGCCACCCCAATTGGGAAATCAAGCGAGTTCTTCCCGAGCGGGAAGAATGCAACCGATATGGGGAGATGCAGCCATCTTTCTTACCGAACGGGAAGATCGCTGCTGATTCCCTGAACGCGTGGGATCATCTGCGCCAGCGGGTTGTGCGGGCGGCGCCGGGTATCTGCATCAGACGGCCTGCCCCTCGCCCTGCCCCTTCCCCCCTTGGATTGCAGGATCCGATGAATTACATTGTCATTCACGGATAGGAGACGTCGGATGACCGCGAACGCCCTCGTGCAAGCCCGTGTGGACGAGACCGTGAAGCAGGAGGCGTCGGCTGTGCTGGCGAGCATGGGCCTCACCGTGTCCGACGCCGTGCGCATGCTGTTGACCCGGGTTGCACGTGAGAAGGCGCTTCCGTTCGAGCCGTTGGTCCCGAACGCAGAGACTGTGGCGGCGATGAAGGAAGCCCGGCGAGGCAAGCTGGCGACGTTCAAGAGCGTCGATGCGCTAATGGCCGATCTGCATGCGGACGATTAGGCGGACCGGCGCATTCAAGCGGGACTTCAAACGCGAATCGAAGGGCCAGCACAAGGCCACGCTTGACGCGGATGTAGCGGCTGTGGTGTCCGCTCTGGCCGAAGACCGGCCACTCGCGGTCCGGCACCGGGACCATGTCCTGACCAGTGATTGGAAAGACTTCCGAGATTGCCATGTGAAGCCGGATTTGGTGTTGATCTACAGCAAACCGGATGACAGCACACTTCTTCTTGTCCGTCTTGGCTCGCACTCGGAGCTAGGGCTGTAGGGAAACCGCTAGTGCAGTCGCCGGAACAGCACGACCCGTATCATCCGCAGATGGGCCGATCCAACTCGACCCGCCCGGCATCGAGTTGACCGGCTTCTTTCCGCCACCGAGCTGAGCCTGATCCCGCCTGCCAGGCACTGAATCGCGGTGGCGGCTTCAGCAGAGTGGTGCGCCCCGCCACGAAACATGCTTCACTCGCCTCCGGCCATCCGAATCGAAGCGTAGCGTAGTCAAGGCTACTCGAAACGTATCACCCATTGCCTATTTCGCCCGAGTCTATAGTGCCAGAATTCACTGCGACCGGGTGGAGCGAATTGTCCTCGGCGATCGGCTCCTCGGCGCCGGATCCAAAGACCATAGGAAAATAGAGAATAAGCCCCTCCCCTGGGTGTGCCAGGACTCTTTCAAGCGGCAGAGATCGTTCCTCGGCGAATTTAGTCGCTTGCGCTCGGACGCTTTCCTCAACCGTAGTGCCAATGGCCTTAATCAACGGTTCCAGGTCCCGAACCGCATCTTCGATCGCTAGCTTTTGGTCGAAGGCCTCGAACTGGAAGCATCCCACCGGGAACCGCACATTACGCCCAACGGGATTCACCATATCTATCTTGAAACCGAATCGCCACGAGCCTGACGATACCGTTATTAGTCCGCATTTTTTGGCAGTGGGCCCATCTGGATTGTGCTGAATATCTTGTGGTGCCATCACAATATATGAAAGGTTACCGAAAATTGGAGGGCGAAGGACTTTGGAGTTCACCAGGTTGTCGATGTTGCCATCAAGGTGATCCATTTTGTTGCGGAGCAGGGACGCAGCTTCATACTTGGCACAGTACTCGCGCGCGTCTTGGCGCGCCGCAACCAATCCTAGTGACCTTAACAACTGCCGAGAGACGTGCAGATGATCGATGATCGTCCAGACATAGTTGAACAGGTGTATGCGATGACTAGAGCGGTTCCCGATCAGATGCACACATACCCATCGTGGGCAAAATAGTTCCGGCACTCTCGTGGCAGGAAG